>Ga0134122_10000572_pt1 | contig 25127 bp, 27 predicted proteins | sample KB302_FD_96461 | JGI IMG/M metagenome (GOLD analysis project Ga0134122, IMG submission 96461) | Terrestrial soil microbial communities without Nitrogen fertilizer from Kellogg Biological Station, Michigan, USA - KB3-0-2 | ecosystem: Environmental > Terrestrial > Soil > Unclassified ...
AGCTCACCTCGGAGCCCCGACCTTCGAACTCGCGACGCAGCCGCACCCCCTCGCGCACGATGTTGGTGTTGAACGAGCCCGCGAGGCCGCGGTCCCCGGTGATCAGCGCGACCCCAACCGCCCTCGTCTGCTCTCGCTCCTGGAGCAGCTTCACGTGCCCGATCTCGCCGCTCGACGCCTCCGCGACCTGGCGCGTCATCTTGCGGATCGCCTGCGCGTACGGGCGCATCGCTGCGATCCGCTGCTCGGCGCGGCGCAGACGCGCGGCGGCCACCATCTCCATCGCCCGCGTGATCTTGTGGATGTTCTTGACGGACGAGATCCGGTTCTTGACTTCCTTCTGGGTGGCTATCGGTGCCTCCTTCCGCGACAGTGCGACTCAGCGGGCGAAAACCGAGCCAGGCGAGGACGCAGCGAGCGTGGCGCACTTGAAGAGTGCGCGAGCGAGCGAGGACGCCGGCTGGCGACGGTTTGCAGCCCGCTAAGACGGGCTGTCGTGGGAGGAGTCACCGATTTCATGCGCGAACCTCCTCTGCCTCCCGCTCGACCGGCTCGTCGGCGTCCCCGCCGCTCCCCTCGGAGGTCCGCCCCGGCCTCGCGTGCTCCTCCTCAGAGCGGACCCGATCGGACTCGCCCTCCTCGAGCGGCTGTCCCTCGGCGTCGAAGTCGGGGCCGAAGTCGTCGATCGCCTCGGCGATCGCGTCGTCCAGGGCCTGCTCATCCGAGTCCGAGAGCTCCCCGGAGTCGCTGATGCTCTGCATCAAATCGTTGTTCTCCGATTTCAGGCGGCCGAGGAGGTTGTCCAGAAACGCCGGCACCCGCTCCGTCTTGATCCGGTCGAGGTAGCCGGCGGTGCCGGCGTGGATAGAGGCCACCTGGTCGGCGACCGAGAGCGGGCTGCGCTCGTTCTGGTTCAACATCTCGACCAACCGCTCGCCACGCGCAAGCTGCTTCTGCGTTTCGGGATCCAGCTCAGAGCCGAACTGCGCGAACGCCTCGAGGTCACGGTACTGGGAGAGGTCGAGGCGCAGCTTGCCGGCGACCTTTTTCATCGCCTTCGTCTGCGCGTTGCCTCCCACCCGCGAAACCGAGATTCCGACGTTGATCGCCGGTCGCACCCCCGAGTAGAAAAGGTCCGACTCGAGGAAGATCTGGCCGTCGGTGATCGAGATCACGTTGGTGGGGATGTAGGCGGAGACGTCGTTCGCCTGCGTCTCGATGATCGGCAGCGCGGTCAGCGAGCCGCCTCCGAGCTCGTCGTTGAGGCGCACTGCGCGCTCCAACAGCCGGGAGTGCAGGTAGAAGACATCGCCCGGATACGCCTCGCGCCCCGGCGGGCGCCGCAGTAGCAGCGACATCTGCCGGTAGGCAAACGCGTGCTTGGTGAGGTCGTCGTAGATGCAGAGCGCGTCGCGGCCGTTGTAGAGGAAATGCTCGCCCATCGCGCAGCCCGCGTAGGGGGCCATGTATTTGATTGGCGCCGCCTCGTCCGCGGGCGCCGCGACGACGATCGTGTTGTCCAGCGCCCCGTGCTCGTCGAGCAGCTCGACGACCTGGACCACAGTTGACATCCGCTGGCCGATCGCGACGTAGATGCAGACCAGGTCCTTGTCGCGGTTGTTGATGATCGTGTCGAGCGCGATCGCAGTCTTGCCGGTCTGACGGTCGCCGATGATCAGCTCGCGCTGCCCGCGGCCGATCGGGATCATGCCGTCGATCGCCTTCAGCCCCGTCTGAACGGGCGTGTTCACGGGCTGGCGCTGGACGACACCCGGTGCCTTGAACTCCGCGGGCCGGGTCTCCTCCGTGTGGATCTCGCCCTTGTCGTCGAGCGGGCGTCCGAGCGGATCGACGAGGCGACCGAGCAGCTGGTCGCCCACCGGAATCTCGAGCAGGCGACCGGTGCGTTTGACCGTGTCGCCCTCAACCACCTTGTCCCACTCACCGAACAAGACCACCCCCACGTTGTCCTGTTCGAGGTTGAGGGCGAGCCCGGTGACGTCGTGCGGCAGCTCGAGCATCTCCAGCGACATGCAGTTGTCGAGCCCATGGACGCGCGTTATGCCGTCGGCCACCGAGAGCACCGTCCCGACCTCGGAGAGGTCGGCGGCGTCGGTCTCCAGTCCCTCAATCCGCTCGCGCAGGATCTTGGCGATCTCGTCGGGCTTGATTTCCACGGTTGGCTAGCTCCTTCTCGAAATCTGTCGCTAAGCCGCCTGAGCGACTTCCTTTCTCAGTCTTTCCAGCTTGCTGCGGAGGCTGGCGTCGAGCACCATGTTGCCGACCCGCAGCCGGAGGCCGCCGAGGATCCCTTCGTCGACCTCAGTGCGAAGGTCGACGGTGCGTTTCGTCTGACGCTCGATCTCGGCGCCCACGCTCTCAACCACCTTCGGGTCCAGCTCGATGGCGCTCGTCAGCGTCACCTCGAGGCGTCTGTTCGCTTCCGCCCACAGTTCGTCGAACCGAGCCCGGATGCGGAAGATCGCCGGCATCCGGTGCTTCTCGGCGAGCAGCTCGAGGAAGTTTGTCAGTTCCGGCTCGGCGCCTGAGACCGCGCGCGAGATTCCCTCCCGCTTCTCGGCCGAGGAGAAATAGGGGCTGAAGAGGAAGACCTGAAGGTCGCGATTCTCCGCAACGGCGTGGGCGAACTGGTCAAGCTGCTCGTGAATCGCATCGAGCTTGTCGTTGTCACGTGCGGCCTCGAACAGGGCCTCGGCGTAGACCCGGGCAATCTCCTCCACTAGCTCTCCGAACCCCCGTTGCCGGCCAGGGCCGAGAAGTCGACTTCGGCGAGCGCCTCGTCGATCAGGCGCTTGTGGTCCTCGGAGTCGAGCGCCTTGCGGGTCACCTTCTCCGTGGCGAGCACGGTGAGGTCGGCCACCTCCTTGCGGATCCGCTCCAGCGAGCGGCGTGTCTCGATCTCGATGTCGCGGCGGGCCGCGGCCACCAGCTCCTCGCGCTTCTCCTTGCCCTCGGAAACCGCCTCGGCCGTCCCGGCCTCGGCAGCCTTGCGGGCGCGCGCCACGATGTCCTCCGCCTGCTCGCGGGCCTCCTTGAGGCGCTCGCGGTACTCGCTCAGCAGCTCGTCGGCCTCGCGACGCTGGGCCTCGGCCGCTTCGATGCTGTCCCGGATCGCGTTCGCCCGCCGCTCAAGCGCCTCGCCGATCCTCGGCAGGGCGACCCTGCTCAACACCCACATCGTGAACCCGAACAGGGCCAGGGTCCAGATCATCAGCCCAAGGGCCGGGGAGACAAGGAAGCTTCCCCCCTCGTCTGCGACGAGCAGAACCGCGCCTATGTCGCCGAGCCCGTCCAAGGCTTAGAGGAAGAAGGCGATCAGGCCGAAGATGAACGTGTAGAAGGCGACCGCCTCGGTGAGCGCGAACCCCAGCCAGCGGATCGCCTGAAGCTCGTCCTTCATCTCTGGCTGGCGGGCCACCGACTCGATCTCCTTCCCGAAGATGATGCCGATCCCGATGCCCGCCCCGATCGACCCGAGGCCGGCGCCCACCCCCAGTGCGATCGCCTTGCCGGCGTCCGTGATGCCTGTGTCGGTGATTCCGTCACTGGCCTGGGCAATCGGTAGCAACAGATCCATGAAGAGCTCCTTTTCAGTGGCTTTCGGCGGTCGCCCCGCCGAGGTAGATCGCGGTAAGCATCGAGAAGATAAACGCCTGCAGCGTGGCGATCAGGCCAAGCTCCAAGACGAAGAACAGGAAGGCAAGCGGGAAGGTCAGCGCGCCCAGGGCGGCGAGACCAAGCAGCACGGCCAGCCCGCCGCCCATGAACAGGAGCAGCAGGTGTCCGGCGAGGATGTTCGCGAACAGCCGCACCGAGAGCGAGATCAGGCGCACGAAGTGCGAGATCACCTCGATCACGAAGATCAGGCCCTTGCCCACCGGGTTCATGTCCTCCAGGCCCGGCGGCAGCCAGCTCCTGAAGTAGGGGAAGAAGCCCTTGGCGCGGATCCCCTCGACGTTGTAGGAGATCCAAACGACGAGCGTCAGGGCAAGCGGCACCGAGATGTTCGCCGTGGCGGCGTAGATCGAGAAGGTCGGCAGCTCGAGGCCGAAGATGTTCACCGTCTCGGCGGTGTTCGTGGGCAGCGGCAGATAGCCGATCACGTTCGAGAACCAGAGGAAGAAGAACAGCGTCGCCAGGAACGGGAACCACTTGGTCGCGGTGCGCTGGTCGAGGTTCGAGCCCGTGATGTTGTTGCGCGTCAGGTCATAGGCCAGCTCGATCGCCGTCTGGACCTTGTTCGGCTTCTGCTGCATGCGCCGCGAGATCCACACCATCACCGCGATCGTCAGGCCGCACGCCAGCGCCAGGTAGAAGACCGCCCGGTTGATGCTGAAGTCGATCCCGCCCACCTTGATGCTGAGCCACGGCTCGAGCTTGAACTCGTCCTGGGGCTTGAACTCGTCGTTCTTGCCCTCGTTGCCGAAGATCACCACGAGCAGGACGGCCACGGCGATGTAGCCGGCAACGCCCAGCAGGACCTTGGTCCGAGTCCTCATCGGCCGGGCCACCCCCACATCCACCAGCCTGTCGCCTCGCACTCGCGGGCTGCGCCCGCTCTGCTCGACGCCATCATCAAGGACCCAGCAGCCGAGTGGCGAACTGGGTCGCCAGATAGACCGTGAACAGGGCCGCCGAGAGCACGGCGGCCGCAAGCCCCGCCTCACGCTCCGCCAGCCCCACCAGCAGCACGGCGAGCGTGATCAGCCAGACGCGCGTCAGCGTGGCCGCGGCCATGACCCCGAGGGCCGTCCTTCGGTCGCCGCGCTTCTGGGCGCCAATGGCGCGGCGCGAGGCCCAGCTTTGGATCGCCCGCTGGGCGAGCCAGGCCCCGGCAGCGACCGCGTAACCGCCGAGTGGCCAGCCGGCGAGCAGGAAGACCGGCAAGGCGAGCGCCAGCAGCACCAGGTCGGCGTAGCCGAGCGCGAAGACCGTTCGCCGGCTGCCGTCCAGCCGGCTAGATCCTTCTAAAGCGAGCGTAGACAAGGGCAAATCCCACGACGGCCCCCGCGAACAGCCCCACCAGGCCGGCCGGGACTGCGAGACCCACGAGCGAGCCGAGCCCGAACCCGGCTGCGGCACAGGCGACCATCGTCCCCAGGAGCAGGCCTCCAGCCGCGGCGGCATCCGCCCTGCTGGGTGGGCCGTCGTTCATCCGGGCTTTCGAACTCGGGACGAGACACTCGTCGGTCGATTGGTCTCCAAGGAACAGATAGCCGCTCAGCCCCGGCTGAAGCCGGTTCCAGGCGGCGCGGCGAATATATCCGAAACGGCGTGCTCCCCGGACCTCACTGCTGCTCCACCACCTCGAACTCCCCCGTGTCGGGGTCGATCGCCTCGAATTCACCCGTCTCGGGGTTGAGCGCGGCGAAGCTGCCCGTCTCCAGCTCGCGTGCGACGCCCGCGTCAACCTCCTCAGGCGCGGGCGCGGCCGGGCCGCGCAACCCGACCAGCTGGCGGAGGCGGAAGCGACGCAGCTTGAGGATCTCGAGCAGGATCACCAGGTAGACGCTGGCGGCGAGCGCGGCCAGGCTGCAGACCACGATCAGCACCGTCCAGCCGGCGTGGAAATTGCCGTGGTTGTCGCTGTAGGGGACGAACCGAAGCGCGAGCGCCAGCCCCGCCAGGATCGCGACCCAGCCATACAGGTAGGCCAGCGTGCGCCGCTGCGAGAAGCCGATGTTCGCCATCCGGTGGTGGAAGTGCCAGCGGTCGGCCGAATACACCGGGCGCCGGTACTTGAGCCGCTTGGCGACCACGAAGCCGCCGTCGAGGATGGGCACTGCAAGCACGATCAGCGGGAAGAACAGGGCGACGACGGCGTTCGTCTTCAGGGCGCCCAGCACCGCGACCGTGGCGAGCAGGTAGCCGAGCAGGTTTGAGCCCGTGTCCCCCATGAAGCTGGACGCAGGCGGGAACCCGTGCCGCAGGAAGCCCAGCGAGCCGCCGGCGGTGGCCGCGGCCAGCACCCCCGCCCCCGGGCGATCGAGCGACAGAGCGATGATCGCGAAGGTGCCCGCGGAGATCACGCAGACGCCCGCGGCCAGCCCGTCGACACCGTCGATGAAGTTGATCACGTTCATCACCGCCACGAAGCCGACCACGGTGAGGACGTGGCCCACCTTGACGTTGCCGAGCAGGGGGACGTCACGGAACAGCACGTCGTCGAGCTGGACGGCGCCCACGAACGGCAGGGTGAAGTCACTGACCCAAACGCCGCTGAAGACCGGGATCATGGCGGCGCCGACCTGGCCCGCGAGCTTCGCACCGGCCGGCAGGTCGAAGACGTCGTCGAGCACCCCCACAAGGGCGATCACCGCGGCGCCGCCCAGGATCGCTCTCGTCAGGGGCGCCCAGGGCAGGAAGAGGACGCCGGCGACCAGCACTCCGCAGAGGATCGCCAGGCCCCCCAATTTGGGCGTCGGCGCCTCGTGCAGGCTGCGCTCCCGGGGCTTGTCGATCGCGTTCAGCCGGCGCGCGGCCGCCTCGGTCAAAGGGACCAGCAGCCAGGCGATCGAAAGAGCCGTCAAGAAGGCGAACAGCCCGTCGATCGCATCGGGTCTTCCGTCAGCGAGCATCGCGGTCGGTCGGTCGGCGAGGGTAGCCCACGCTTCTAAGGCTCACTCAACCGCACTCAGGACGAGGTCGACCAGGAGGGAGGGGTCGCGGAGCGTGGCCTGACCGTTCCCGACGCGTCGCTTCTCGAGCACGAGGTCCCCGGAATCGGTCAGCGGGCGCAGGCGTCCAGCGCGAATCAGCGCCTCGTCGACGCCACCGAGCCTGCCCGCAAAAGTCGTGTAGACCGGCGTTCCCAGCGCCGCAGCCTCGCGGTTCATCGTCCCTCCGGCCGAGACGACCAGATCGCCGAGCGCCACCAGGCTCTGCGCCTCGACGGCCCCTTCGGCGACGATCAACGACGGAAGATCCAGGCTCTTCAGGTGGCTTCGCTGGGCGTCCGTGCGGGGCAGAACGACCGCGTGGACCCCGGGATCGGCTCCAAGCCGGGCGAGAACCTGCGGGAAGAGCGGATTGGATCTGCGGTGGTACAGCGAGACGTCCGGTGGCGGCCGGACCACGACCACGACCCGCCGGCTGTCGACGCCGAGACCCTCGAGCACGCCCGGATCGGGCTCGAAGTCCGCCAGGTAGTACTCCTCCTTGAGGCCCGGGTATTGGCGAAGCTTCTCCGGCCCGACCCCGTAGCGCCGCAGCCGCTCGGGGGGAACCGAGTCGGGGAAGATCACCCGGGTCGCGAGCCGGCAGGCGATCCGATGCTGCATGACCGCGAACTCGTAGTCGTGCATGTTCACCTCGGGGATGCCCAGCGACCTCGCGGCCATCGCCAGGTCGTACGAGCCGTGCCCAAGGGCAAGCTCGAACCCCCGGCCCTTGCCGAACCGCCGCATCATCGGCGTGCGCTGCATCAACCTGAGCAGCTTCTGGGCCCGGGAGGCGCCGCCGTGACGCCCGATCGGCGTGTGCTCGATGCCCTGGAGCTCCAGCAGCTCCTGCGTCTGCGCGTAATCCCGGGAGGTGACCTGGACATGGTGACCGGCGTCCCGTAAACGGGCGATGATCGGCCTGAGCACGAGGACGTGCGCCGGCGCGCTCATGTCCACCCAGATCCTCATGCGGATCCCGCGGAACGCTAGAGCACAGGTGCGACGCGGTAGCCTGCCGTCGCGTGCGCGTCCACCTACTCGACGGGACGTACGAGCTGTTCCGTCACTTCTTCGCAGTGCCGTCGCACCGCGACGCGGAGGACGCCGAGGTGGGCGCTGTGCGCGGGGTGCTCGGAACCGTGGTGACGATCCTCGAGGACGGCGCCACCCACCTCGGCGTAGCCACGGACCACGTGATCGAGTCGTTCCGCAACGAGCTCTGGCCCGGCTACAAGACGGGTGCCGGCGTCGACCCGGAGCTGTTGGCCCAGTTCCCGTTGCTGGAGGAGGCGATCGAGGCGCTGGGCGTTCGGGTCTGGCCGATGGTGGACCAGGAGGCCGACGACGCCCTGGCCGCGGCGGCCGCGCATGCCGCGGATGATGAGCGGGTGGAACAGGTGCTGATCCTGACGCCCGACAAGGATCTGGCGCAGTGCGTGTCCGGAACGCGAGTGGTGCAGCTCGACCGCCGCCACCGCCGGCTGATGGACCAGGAGGGCGTGCGCGGGAAGTTCGGCGTCGGCCCCGCCTCCATCCCCGACTGGCTGGCGCTCGTGGGCGACAGTGCCGACGGCTTCCCGGGCCTGCCCGGTTGGGGCGCCAAGTCGGCCTCTGCCGTCCTGGCCCGCTACGAGCACCTGGAGAAGATCCCCGAGGAGGCGAGCAGCTGGGAGGTGGAGGTACGCGGGCCAGCGAAGCTCGCGACGACACTGGTGGCTCAGCGTGATCTGGCGACGCTCTTCCGCGACCTCGCCACCCTGCGCACCGACGCGCCCGTGGGGGCGGTCGACGATTGGCGGTGGCTGGGGCCCACGCCCGCGTTCCAGCAATGGGCAGAGCGACTCGACGCCGCCGGGCTCGCCGAGCGTGCGCGTCGCCTGGCGGAGCGAAGGAAAGGCTGACGAGCGACGGGGCGCTCAGGCGCCGTCCGGACGGCTGTACGTGTGCCAGTAGAGCACCGGGCCCTTCCCGAAGGCGCCGCGGCGGTTGAGGTCCAGGAGCGCGGCCGCCGCCTTAGCCGTGTAGACCGGCTCCAGCACCACGTCCTCCCGCTCGGCGAAGAGCACGATCGCGCGCTCCGCCGCCGGCGTCGAGTGCCCGTAGCCTGCGCCCAACCAGCCGCGCTCCAGGTCCACGTCCTCGGCCGCGATCTCGCCGTCCCCGACGTTGGCGCCGTGCTTATGTAGCAAGCGCAGAGTCCGGCGAGCGAGCCTGGCGACGGTCCGCTCGTCGACCCGGATCAGGTCGTTGACCAGCACGCAGACGAGGCGCGAGTGCAGGCCCGCGAGCCTCAGGCCGGCGAGCAGCCCGGCCGCTGTACCGCCACTACCCAGCGGGACGACGATGTGCGAGGGCTCCGGGAGGTCGCCCGCCTGGACCTGCTCGGAGAGCTCCATCGCTGCCTCCACGTAGCCGACGCAGCCCAGCGGCACGGATCCGCCGGGGCGGAGGAAGTAGGGGAGCTTCACCGGCGCGCTGGCGCGCCGGAGCATCAACGAAGCGGCCAGCGCGTAGGCGCGCGCCACGCCCGGCGCCCGATGGAGCTCGGCGCCGCTGGCGCGCATCCGCTCGAGCTGGCGGCGGACGTGCTCGGTCTCTGGCTGGGGCACCAGGACGAGCACCGTCCGCATCCCGAGCCGGCGGGCGAACAGTGCAGTCGCCAGCCCGTGATTGGTGCCCAGCGCTCCGCCCGTGAGGATGGTGCGCTTGCCGCGGCGGCGTGCGTCGGCAAGCAGCCACTCGAGCTTGCGCGCCTTGTTGCCGCCCGCGGGGGCATAGGCGCCGTCGTCCTTGATCCACACGGGCGCTCGCCCGCGCTCATCGCCAAGCCGGGTCAGCTCCCGCACCGGGGTCGGCCCCTCCCCCAGCCTCAGCCGTTCCAGGCCGATTTGGAGCGGCATCGTGCGCCCGTCTAGACAGGCGCCGGCGAGAGCTGTGGATAGAGGGGGTAGCGCTCCATCAACGCCCTCGTTCGCTCCAGCAGCTGGTCCTTCTCGCCCTCGAAGTCATCGGAGAGGGCGACGCAGATCACTTTGGCGATCTCGCCCATGTCCTCCTCGACCAGGCCCCGAGTGGTGAGCGCGGGCGTTCCGATCCGCAGGCCGGAGGGGTTCATCGGGGGACGCTCGTCAAACGGGATCGCGTTGCGGTTCACGGTGATCCCCACCTCCTCGAGGCGGCTCTCGGCGGTCTTGCCATCCAGCCCGGTCGGCCCCAGGTCGACGAGCACCAGGTGCACGTCGGTGCCCCCGGTCAGCACCGACACCCCGCCGGCGATCAGTTCCTCCGCGAATGCCTTCGCGTTGGCCACCGTCTGTCGCTGGCGCGCTCGGAAGGGCTCCGACTGGGCGATCCCCAGCGCGACCGCCTTGGCGGCGATCACGTGCATCAGCGGCCCGCCCTGCTGACCCGGGAAAACCGAACGGTCGATGTCCTTGGCGAGCTCCTCGGTGCACAGGATCATGCCGCTGCGCGGGCCGCCGAGCGTCTTGTGGATCGTGGTCGTGACGACATCGGCGTGGGGCACGGGGCTCGAATGCTCCCCCGCTGCCACCAGGCCCGCGAAATGGGCCATGTCGACCATCAGCCGGGCACCCACCGCGTTGGCGATCTCCCGGAAGGCGGCGAAGTCGAGCTGGCGCGGATAGGCGGACCAGCCGGCGACGATCACCTTGGGCCGATGCTCGTTCGCGAGGCGTTCCACCTCCTCCATGTCACATCGAAAGTCCTCGCGCCGAACGTGGTAAGCGACGACCTCGTACAGCTTGCCCGAGACGTTCAGCCTCATCCCGTGCGTCAGATGGCCGCCGTGGTCGAGCGCCATCCCCAGGATCGCGTCCCCAGGCTCGAGCATCGCCATGTAGGCGGCGTTGTTGGCCTGCGCCCCTGCGTGCGGCTGGACATTTGTGTGCTCGGCTCCGAAGAGCTCCGTCGCGCGGTCGATGGCCAGCTGCTCGGCCACGTCCACCTCCTCACAGCCTCCGTAGTACCGGCGGCCGGGGTAGCCCTCGGCGTACTTGTTGGTGAGCACGGAGCCGGTCGCCTCGAGAACCGCCTGAGGGACGAAGTTCTCGGAGGCGATCATTTCCAGGGTGTTCTGCTGGCGATGCAGCTCCCGGCGCAGCACCTCGGCGATCGCCGGGTCGACGTCGGCGAGCGAAGCGGTCTGGAAATCGTCGGGAAGAGCCAACGTGCGGCGACCATAGCAGCGGTGCTGGCGGGCGCGGCTAGGCTTGCGGGCATGGCGAGCCGGAACGTGGAGATCATCCGTGGAGGCTTCGAGGCGCTCAACGAGGGCGGCGCCGAGGCCCTCGTGCCGCTGATCCACCCCGAGTTCGAGATGACGACGCCCCCCAACCTCGCCGCCGAGCCCGACACCTACCGCGGCGCGGATGGCGTTCGCCGCTATTTCGACTCCTTTTACGACGCAATGGAGGAGATCCGCTTCGAGCCGGGCGAGTTCCGGGACGTGGGCGGGCGCGTGATCGCCCAGTCCACCCTGAGCGCTCGAGGACGAGCGACCGGAATCGAGGTCCAGCAGGAGGTCGTGCTGGTCTGGTCGCTGCGCGATGACAAGGTGATCCGGGTCGAGGTTTTCGCGACCCTCGACGAGGCGGTGGCGGCGGTGGAGGCTGCCGGATCCGCCTAGCCCGGCGGCTCGCCCAGACGAGCGCCGATCTGGGCACGGCTCACCGCCCCCTCCCGGAGGACGCGCCAGGACCCGTCCGACTCGAGCGCCGTCAGGTCGACCACGGTCGAAGGCTCGCCGCCAAGCTCGCCGCCGTCGATTGCCAGGTCGGCACCGTCGAGAATCCGCGAATCGACCTGGTCAAAGCGGCTCGGCGCCTGCTCGCCGCTCCGGTTGGCGCTCGTCTGGAGGAGCGGGGAGGCGGCGCCGGCGAGCGAGCCCTCGATCAACCGGATCCCGAGCCGGTCGGGATGCTCGGGTCCGGCCAACGGGTAGAGGCTCTGGGGGTTGTGGACGACGAGGGTCACCGCGCCGGGAAGCAGCGTCCCCAGCGCCTCGCGGGTGCGCGGCCCGAGGGTCGAGAGAAGCTCACGCATCGCCAGGGGCGCGAAGAACATCACGGCCGAGGGCTTGGCTTCGTCGCGGCCCTTCAGGGAGTTGATCCGGGCGATCGCTTCTCCGCTCGACGGGTCGCAGCCCAGGCCGTACAGGGTGTCCGCCGGGAAGACGGCGACGCCGCCCCCCCTGACGCAATCCTCCAGCGCTTCGCGGGCAGGGCCGGCCCCGCCGTCGGCGATCGAAACCGTCCTGGTCACTGACCAGCGACGATTACCCGGGGGATCCCGGCGAGGTCCTGGCGCCCTTCGACCTGTCCGAACCCGAGGTCCAGCAAGAGCTCCGCGACCCGCCCCGCCTGGCCCGCGCCAACCTCCAGGGCCAGCGACGCGCCCGGATTCAGCGCCGCGGCGGTCGCCGGAACGATGGAGGCGATGGCCTCCACGCCGTCCGCGCCTCCGACGAGCGCCTGGCGTGGCTCGTACCGGGTGATCTCCGGCTCCAGGCCGGGCCATTCGTCCTCACGAACGTAGGGGAGGTTCGCAAGCACGAGGTCGAAGCGCGGGCCCTCCGGCACCGTCCCTCGCTCGAACCGGACTCGGCCATTGATCCCGAGCCGCTCTGCGTTCTCCCGAGCCAAGCTGAGCGCATCGATGGAGGTGTCAGTCCCGGTGACCTCGCAGTCCGGAAGCTCGTCCGCGATCGCGAGCGCGACGGCGCCCGATCCGGTGCCGACGTCGAGCACCGAGCGGGGGGCGAGCTCCAGTGCGACCTCGACCAGCAGCTCCGTCTCCGGGCGCGGGATCAGGGCCCGGCCGTCCACCGCGAGCTCCAGCCCCCGAAAGCCCTTGCGGCCGAGGATGTAGGCGACGGGCTCGCGGCGGGACCGGCGGCGCACCATCTCGCCGAAGCGGCGGGCGGCGCCGCGCTCAACTCCCGCCTCGGGCTCCGCGGCCAGTCGCGCCCGATCCCAACCCGTGGCCTCTGCCAGCAGCAGCTCGGCATCCAGTCGTGCGTCGGTGACTCCCGCCGCGGTCAGCGCGCCGCTCGCGGCGGCCAGGGCCTCGCGGGCCGTTCCGGAAATCGTCTCGGTCGGCATCAGGACGCGGCCTCGGCCGCCTGTACCTCGAGCCGCCGGCGCTTCTCCTCGCCGGCGAGAGCGTCGGTGAACTCCCGGAGGTCGCCCCCCAGCACCTGGTCGAGGTTGTGGGCAGTGAGCTTGATGCGGTGGTCGGTGACACGGCCCTGGGGGAAGTTGTACGTCCTGACCTTCTCCGACCGCTCCCCCGAGCCCACCTGGGACCGGCGCTCGGATGCGATCTCGGCCTGCTGCTCGGCCAGCTTCTGTTCGTAGAGGCGGGCACGCAGCACTCGCATCGCCTTCTCCCGGTTCTGGAGCTGGGACTTCTCGTCCTGCATCGCGACCACGATTCCGGTGGGCCTGTGGGTCAGCCGGACGGCTGAGTCGGTCTTGTTGACGTGCTGGCCTCCGGGACCGGAGGACCGGTAGACGTCCACCTGGAGATCGTTCGGGTCGATCTCGACCTCGACCTCCTCCGCCTCGGGCAGGACGGCCACGGTGGCGGTCGAGGTGTGGATCCTGCCCTGCGACTCGGTCTTCGGGACCCGCTGCACGCGGTGGGTTCCGGCCTCGTACTTGAAGACCGAATACGCGCCGTCGCCCTTGACGGCGAAGGTGACCTCCTTGAAACCGCCGATTTCGGCTGGCGACTGCGAGAGCACCTCGGTCGCGAAGCCACGCTCCTCCGCGTAGCGGGTCAGCATCTGGAACAGGTCGCCCGCGAACAGCGCGGCTTCGTCGCCGCCCGTGCCGGCCCTGACCTCGACCAGGACGTTCTTCGAGTCGTTCGGGTCCTTCTCCACGGTCGCCAGGCGAATCTGCTCGCCGAGCTCAGCGAGCCGGGCCGGCCCTTCAGCCACGAGCTCGCGAAGCTCAGGGTCGTCCCCGTCGTCGGCCAAGAGCTCCCTGGCGCCCTCCAGATCGTCGCGGAGCACCGCGTATTCACGCGCCAGGGCGTGAGCGGGCTCCAGCTCCCGGTACTCGCGTCCGACCTCGGCATACCCCTCCCGATCGGCGATCACCGCAGGGTCCGACATCTGCCGCTCCAGCTCCGCGAAGCGGGCTTCGATCTGCTCCACGAGGGATTCGATCATCTCCCGCTAAGTGTGACGCGAGCGACCCAGGAAGGGGGTCGTAGGATTTCACCCTAGGGTGGGTGGACAAGCCACCGGCTGATTGCGATCATCGGCCCATGAACGCTACGCACGCACAGCAGGCACGGACCACGCACGCACACCAGGCACGAAATCTGTTCATCGGGGGCCTCGGGCTGGTCGGCGTGCTGGCCCTGGCCCTGGCAATCCCGCCGTACTCCGACGCCGGCCAGCAGCGGTGCTTCGGCAAGGTGCCGACGATCGTCCGTGGCGCGGGCAGCCAGCAGATCGTGGGTACCAACGGCCGCGACGTGATCATCGCCGGTGGCGGCAACGACTCGGTCCGCTCGCGACAGGGCAAGGACTACGTCTGCGCCGGCTCGGGTGACGACACGGTCCATGCCGCCGAGGGACCCGGCTACATGAACGGTGGGCCGGGGGACGACTGGCTCGACGGGCGGCGAAGTCAGCAGGGCAACGTCTCGATCGGCGACCGCGGGGACGATCTGATCCAAGCCGACGGCAAGATCGACGGTGGGCCCGGCAACGACGAGATCGAGAGCTACGGCTACTACACCGTGAGCGGGATCAGCCCGGACGCTACTGACGGCGGTGGCGGTCGGGACAGGATCGCCGGCGGCCCCAACGGCGAACAGCTCAAGGGCGGTCACAAGAACGACACGATCCGGGCAGGAAACGGCAACGACCGGCTCGGCGGTGGCAGCGACAACGACAAGCTCTACGGCGAGAACGGAAACGACAACATCAACGGCGGCTCGGGAACCGACGTCTGCGATCAGGGACCGGGGACCGGGACGCTGCGGGCCTGCCCGTGAAACTCGGCGGGTTGGCGCCTATGTGGCGCATAGCGCCACAAAGTCGCCAGGCGGCGGGTCGCATCGTGGTGTGCGCGGCGGCGCTCTACGCGATGCTCGCCGTCTGGGGGAGCAGCGAGACCGCCGCCGGGGCCCAAACCTGCTTCGGCCGCGCGGCGACGATCGTTCGCGGCTCCGGAAACGACACCATCCAGGGCACCGCGGGCAGCGATGTGATCGTCGCGGGCGGGGGCAACGACACCGTCGCCGCCGGCGACGGGGTCGACTACGTCTGCGGTGAGGGCGACGACGACACGATCGACACCGGCAGGGGCGACGACTTCCTCGATGGCGGGAACGGATCCGACGAGCTCCACGGCTACAACGGCGGCGACAAGATCATCGGAGGTACCGGCAGAGACTTCCTCGACGGGCGCCGCGGCGAGCTCGGTGACGTGCTGATCGGCGGGCGGGGCAGAGACCGTATGATCGGCGGGGAGAGATCGGTCGGCGGCGGGGGCAACGACCGGATCAACGGCACCGGCTACGTGAACGATTCTCACCAAGACGTCCTCAAGGGAGGATCCGGACGCGACCACATCGCGGGCGACGACAGCGGGCGCGGCCGCGACGTGATCCGTGGCGGTGCGGACGCCGACAAACTGAGGGGACTGGCTCACCGGGATCGGATTTTCGGCGAGGCCGGCGACGACGAGCTGCACGGCGGTCCCGGCGACGACAACCTCGACGGCGGCCCCGACTTCGACACCTGCGACCAGGGGGGCGGCGGCGGCGCCGTGGTCAACTGCGAGGCTTGACCATGGCCAGCGAGAGCGCGAGATTGCTTCGGTGGGCGCGTCTGTGCGGTGTAGTGGCCACCGTGGCCCTGCTCGCCATGCTCGCCGCGCCAGGGTCGAGCGATGCCGCCAACAAGTGTTTCGGGCACACGCCCACCATCACCGGCGGACCGGGCAACAACCACCTGGACGGGACGCCCGGGACCGACGTGATCGCCTCTGGAGGTGGCAACGATGTGGTGGATTCCCACGAAGGCGATGACTTCATCTGCGGCGGGTCCGGCAACGACGAGCTGCATGGAGGCGACCAGGGCGACAAGATCGCGGGCGAGGGTGGCAGGGATTTCCTCGACGGTCGCCGCGGCGACGACAACGTGCTGCTCGGTGGCCGCGGCAGGGACTTGCTGCTTGGCGACAGCAAGCTCAGCGGTGGACCCGGCAACGACAGGCTGGACGGCTACGGATACGTCGCCTCGGATCCGATTCCCGACGTCTTGAAGGGCGGCGGCGGTGACGACCGGATCGCGGGGGACGACAATCGCGACAAGCTCAAGGGCGGCGCAGGCAGCGACCGGGTCCACGGTGGAGGCGGCCCCGACGACCTGTTCGGCAACGCCGACGCCGACTTCCTGTTCGGCGAAGGCGGGAACGACGACATCAACGGCGGCACGGGCAGCGACACCTGCGATCAGGGACCCGGAACCGGGACCCTGCTCAGCTGCCCGTAAAACTCGGCCGGCTGGCGAGTTTATGGCGCGTAGCGCCACAAAAGCGCCAACAGGCACGACGTCACCCCCTACCCAACCCTTGAACGCTTGAGTCGCGGCTGCTCGCGCTAGGCGACGATCTCGAGCTCGCCGGCCTCGGGGTCGCTCTCGGGGCTCTCCACCGCCAGGACCGCTTCCAGCGCGGCGATCGCCACCGCGAGCTGGTCGCGGTCGGGCACCCGGGTGGTCAGGTTCTGGAGCATCAGGCCTGGCCACATCAGCGCCCGCACCCAGCGCTTGCGGCGGTGGCGCCCGGCCCACTTGATCAGCTCGTAGGAGATCCCGGCGATGAGCGGGATGCCCAGGATCCTGGAGGCCAGCAGCCAGTACCAGGCCGGCAGTCCGATGGGCGCGAAGACGAAGATCGCGACCACCATCACGACGAGCAGGAAGCTCGTGCCGCAGCGCGGGTGAAGGCGCGAGTAGAGCTCGGCCCGTGCCGGGGTCAACCGGTCGCCCGCCTCGTAGCAGGAGATGGTCTTGTGCTCGGCGCCGTGGTACTCGAACACGCGCCGCAGGTCGTGCAGCCGGGTGATGACCAGGAGGTAGCCGATGAAGATGGCGGTCCGCAGAATCCCTTCGACGAGCCAGAACAGCAACGAGGAGCCGAGCTCGTCCTTGATCAGGCTGGTCGCTCCGACGGGGATGACGAAGAAGAGGCCGATCGCGAGTGCCAGCGACAGCGCGATCGTGAGCCCCCATACCCAACCGCCAATGGGCTCTGGCTCCTCGCCATCCTCGGGCTCGAGCTGCGCGTTGGCCGAGATCCCCAGCGCCCGGAAGCCGATCCGCAGCGACTCAGCCAGGGCGACCACGCCTCGGATCACCGGCCAGCGGAGCACCCGGTGGCGCTTCGCCCAGGACACCAGCGGCTCCGAGATCACCTCGATCTGCTCGTCCGGCTTGCGAACAGCCACGGCCCAGGTGGAGACGCCGCGCATCATCACCCCCTCGAGCACCGCCTGGCCGCCGACAGGGGCGTCGCGGCTGGCGACCGGCAGGCCATCCGGCATCCGCACCTCGGCCAGGCGCGGCCGCCCGTCCAATGCCGGGGCGCCGCCCTCAGCTGGAGCGCTAGCCGGCCGCTCGGCCTGGGTCACGTTCCCGAGCGGCGCCATTGCTCCGCCGTCGTCCCCGACACCCACCGTTGCCCCTCAGCGGGCCCGGGCCGCGCGACGCTTGAAGCGCTCCACCCGGCCGCCCGTGTCGACGAGCTTCTGCTTTCCGGTGTAGAACGGGTGGCATTCCGAGCAAATCTCAACATGCAGCTCGGGCTTCGTGGAACGCGTGTAGAACTCGTTCCCGCATGAGCAGCGGACGTGGGCGAGCACGTAATCTGGATGGATCTCAGCCTTCATCTGCACTGATGTTAGCGGCGGTCCGTGGGCCCGATCCGGCCCACGGTCGAGGGCACTCCCACGATCCAACCGGAGGCTAAGCACATGTCCAAGGTTCTCTGCGTTCTGTACGACGACCCCGTCGACGGCTATCCGCCGGCGTATCCCCGGGACGCCATCCCGAAGATCGAGAGCTACTGGGACGGGCAGACCACTCCCACCCCGGAGGGGGTCGACTTCAGCCCGGGTGAGCTTCTGGGAAGCGTCTCGGGCGAGCTCGGGCTGAGAGGGTTCCTGGAGGACCGCGGGCACGAGCTGGTCGTGACGGCGGACAAGGACGGGCCGGAGTCGGCCTTCGAGCGAGAGCTTCCGGATGCCGAGGTGGTGATCTCCCAGCCCTTCTGGCCCGCGTACCTGACCGCGGCCAGGATCGCCAACGCCCCCGACCTCAAGCTGGCGATCACCGCCGGCATCGGCTCCGATCACGTCGACCTCCAGGCGGCGATCGAGCACGGGATCACCGTCGCCGAGGTCACCTACTGCAATTCGATCAGCGTCTCCGAGCACGTGGTGATGATGATCCTGGCGCTGGTCCGCAACTACATCCCGTCGTACCAGCAGGTGATCGAGGGGGGCTGGAACATCGCCGACTGCGCCTCGCGCTCCTACGACCTGGAGGGGATGCAGGTCGGAACCGTCGGAGCCGGGCGGATCGGCTCGGCCGTGCTGAGGCGCCTGAAGCCGTTCGAGGTTGGGCTGCACTACACGGATCGCCATCCCCTTCCCGACGCGGTCGAGGAAGAGCTGGGCGTCACCTATCACCCGACGCCAGAGTCGCTCGTGGAGGTCTGCGACGTGGTGACGATCAACGCGCCGCTTCACCCCGAGACGGAGCACCTCTTCGATGACGAGCTGATCGGCAAGATGAAGCGCGGCGCCTACCTGGTGAACACCGCTCGCGGGAAGATCTGCGACCGCGACGCGGTGGTGCGGGCGCTCGAGAGCGGCCAGCTCGCCGGGTACGCCGGCGATGTCTGGTTTCCACAGCCGGCTCCGAGGGACCATCCCTGGCGCTCCGCGCCCCACCACGGCATGACTCCCCACGTCTCCGGCACGAGCCTGTCGGCCCAGGCGCGGTACGCGGCGGGCGTCCGCGAGATCCTCGAGTGCTACTTCGAGGGGCGCCCGATCCGGGAGGAGTATCTGATCGTCGAGGGTGGCGCGCTGGCCGGCGCCGGCGCGCACTCCTACAGCGCCGGCGACGCGACCGGGGGCTCCGAAGAGGCGGCGCGCTTCAGCGCGGATTGACGCCCTCGGTCAGCCCGGCGAGCGAACGCCCTCGAGCATCCTGCGCAGCACAGCCCCCATCTGAGCCCGCGCGACGTCCACTCGGTCGGCGCGCGCGACGTACAGGCCGGCCTCGATCAGCGTGCCGAGAATCGCGTGGGCGAGCGGGTCGACCGGTTGCGCCTCGATCGCCCCCTCGTCCATCAACCTCTGGAGCGCCAGCTTGATCAATCCGAGGCCATGGCGCGCCTCCACCTGCCGCCAGGCGTCCCAGCCGAGGACCGATGGCGCGTCGAGGAGGGCGATCCGCTGCACCTCCGGTTCGACGCAGAGGTCGAGGAACATCTCCAGGCCCGCCACGAGCCCCTCCCAGGGATCCTCCTTCGACAGGGCCTCGGTCGCGAGCCGCTCGGCGAGCTCCCCCTCGATCTGCTCGAAGACAGCGCCGAACAGGTCCGCCTTGCCTTCGAAGTGGTGATAGAGGGCGCCCCTCGTGACCCCCGACGCTCGCACCAGTTCCTCGGTGCCCACCCCGGCGTAGCCCCGCTCGGCGAACAGCTTGCGCGCGGCGGCGATCAGCGCCGCCTGGGTGGCCTGCGACCGCTCTGCCTGGGTCCGGCGCTGGCCGGCCTCGGATGGCGGAATCCCGGCTTCCGTGGTATCCATACAGTCTGTATGATAGTTGCGTACTGACTGTACGAAAGCTTATCCCCGAAGGAGGACAGATGGCCGAGGCAAGCAGCGCGACTCATGAGATCCGCCTTCCCCAGGGCACGATCCGCTACCGGGACGTGGGCTCAGGCGAGCCGATCGTCTTCGTCCACGGATATCTGGTCGACGGACGGCTGTGGAGCCAGGCCGCCGAGCATCTCTCTTCCGCGCACCGTTGCATCCTCCCGGACTGGCCGATGGGCGCCCATGGGATTCCCATGAACGCCGACGCGGACCTCTCACCCCCCGGGATCGCGAACCTCATCGCAGACTTCCTCGAGGCATTGGAGCTGGACCGCGTCACGATCGTCGCCAACGACAGCGGAGGGGCGATATCGCAGGTGCTCGTGACACGCCGCCCGGAGCGAATCGGCCGGCTGGTGCTCACCAACTGCGACACGCACGAGAACTTCCCGCCATCCGCCTTCAAGCTGATGCCGCCCCTGGCGAAGCTGCCGGGCGCGATGACCGTGATGTCGCTGCCGTTCCGCTTGGGCCCGCTTCGCCGGGCGGCGTTCGCGCCGTTTGCGAAGACCGAGATTCCCCCCGAGCTGATCGACAGCTGGATGGAGCCCTCCCAGCGGGACCCCGGGGTGAAACGCGATACGGCGAAGTTCACCGCCGGACTGAACAAGCGCTACACGCTGGAGGCCGCGGAGCGCCTCCGCCAGTTCGACCGACCGACCCTGCTCGCCTGGGCTCCCGAGGACCGCTTCTTCAAGCTCTCCTACGCGCAGCGGCTCGCGGAGACGATCCCCGACGCGCGGATCGAGACGATCGCTGACGCGAAGACCTTCGTGTCGCTCGACCAGCCGGAGCGCCTCGCGGAGCTGATCACGGCGTTCATGGCGGAGACCTCGAAGGCGCCCGCCGCGGCCGCACGCCGCTAACGAGCGGAAGAAGCGCCTAGGTCTCCTGGTAAAGGGGGCCGTCGCCGCCCTCAGGCGGGGTCAGGCGGCCACCCTTGGCGGTGATCGCGCCGCACTGGACGCAGTTCGAGGGCGTGATCGCGAGGTCGACCGCCGAGGCGCCGTTGCCGAGCTGGTCGTCGGGAATCTCGTAGACCTGAGCCGGGCACATCGAAGCCCATGTCTGCGCGACCTCGCGGGGCACGTGGCGCTGGACCCGGATGTGGTTGGGCGCGTCGTCGCGGGTGGCGTTGCCCGAGGCGAACACCGAGGAGAGCTTGTCGAACGTGTACTTGTTGTCGGGCTTCGGGTAGCTGTCCGCCGCCTTTCCGAGGCGCATCGCCTCCTCAGAGTCCTCGTGCTGCTTCCAGCGCCCGGGCGGCAAGCGGCCGCCGCTGAGCAGGGCCATGTTCGCGATCGCGCCGCCGACGAAGAACCCCTTGGAGAACGATTGCCGCACGTTGCGCCAGCGGTACAGGTCCTCGGTGATCGCGCTGTTGCGAACCCGCTGGTCGTAGGCGTCGAAGTTGACCTCGTCGCGCTTCAGCGCCGCGATGATCTCCTCGGCCGCGTACATGCCCGCGTGCATCGCGTAGTGGATGCCCTTGAGCTCGGAGACGTTGCACATCCCGGCGTTGTCGCCACACATCACCATCCCCGGCACCGCCAGCTTGCGCGGCAGCGCCCAGTAGCCGCCGGAGGGGATCGTCTTCGCCCCCCACGCCTCGCGCTCTCCGCCCTCCAGGATCTTGCGAACGAACGGGTGCGTCTTGAGCTCCTGAAGCGCGTCGTGGACCGAGAAGGTGGCGTCCGTGTAGTCGAGGCCGACCACCAGCCCGATCGAGACCTTGTCCTCGCCCATCGGGTAGATGAAGCTGCCGCCGAACTCGTTGTACCTGGCGCCCTTGCGCAGCGGCCATCCCATCGTGTGAATGACGCGGTCGAGCGGCTTCGGAACCTTCCAGATCTCCTTCACCCCGAGCTCCCAGCGCTGCGGCTGAAGGCCATGCAGCCCGAAGTAGTCCATCGCGGCGCCGGACAGGTGCCCCTGGGTCCCCTCGGCCAGCACGGTGGCCCTGGCGACCACGTCCGAACCGGGCTCGAAGTTCGAAAGCTCCTCGCCGTCCCGGCCCCGCCCCTTGTCGCCCGAGCGCACCCCCCGGACGATGCGATCGGACACCAGAAGCTTCTCCGCGGCGGTCTCCGACAGCAGGTAGACGCCTGCCTCCTCGGCCTTCTCACCCAGAAAGCGACCCAGCTTCGCAATCGAGGTGACGTAGTTGCCGTGGTTTCGGAAGTTGGGGGGCGGCGGCTTCAGCGGCAGCGCCCGCTTGCGGGTCAGCAGGTAGACGGCGTCCTTCGTGACCTCTTGGTACACGGGCCATTCGGAGGGGTCGAGATCCGGAAACAGCTCTCGCATTGCTGAGGGGCGCAGGTTCGCGCCGGAGAGCAGGTGCGCGCCGGCCACCTTGCCCTTCTCAATCACCGCAACGGGGACCTCGCCCAGCTGCTCGGCCAGCTCGGGCTCTCCCTCGAGGAGCTGCATGAGCCTGATCGAGCAGGCGAGCCCGGCCGGGCCGCCGCCGACGATCGCAACGCCGACCTCGATCCGGTCTTCGACGGGATCGGTTGGCTCGGAGATGAACTCCTCCGCCGGCTCGACGGGCGGCGGGAATTCGGCCGGCGCGATGGCCATCAGCCGCTCTTCTTGGCCTTGATGGCCTCGGTGAGCTTGGGCAGGATCTTGTGAAGGTCGCCGACCACGCCCAGGTCGCAGAACTCGAAGATCGGCGCGTTCTGATCCTTGTTGATCGCCAGGATGTTCTCGGAGCTCTGCATGCCGACCTTGTGTTGGATCGCGCCGGAGATCCCAGCCGCCAGGTAGAGCTTCGGCGCCACGGTCTTGCCCGTCTGCCCGATCTGGGCCGCGTACGGGTACCAGCCCGCGTCCACGACGGCGCGCGTCGCGGCCACCGCGCCGCCAAGCGCCGCTGCAAGCTCCTCAGCGAGCTTGAAGTTGGCGGCCTCGCCCAGTCCCCGGCCGCCGCCAACCAGGATCTCGGCATCCTCGATGTTGACGTCCGCGCCGCGCTGCTCGCCGCGATTGACCATGGTCGCCTTGGTCGACCACTCCGAGAGCTCGACCTCGACGTCCACGACCTCGGCCGAGCCGCCGTCGCGCTCGGTGGCGTCGAAGGCGTTCAGGCGGCCGATGATGATCCCCGGGTCGCCGACGTAACCCACGTCGACGATCGCCGAGTCCTGGAGCACCGGCCTCTCGGCGACCAGCTTCCCGTCCTGGGCCTTGACCTCGGTGACCTCCATGGTCACGCCCGCGTTGAGGCGCGCGGTCAGACCGGCTCCGATCTCGAAGCCCAGTAGGCCGCCGCCGAAGAGCGCGTAGGAGAAGCCCTCGTTGGCGATCACCTTGGCCATCACGTCCACGACGGGCTGGGCGAGGCCCTCGGGGGCCGCCTTGGCCCGGTACACCTTCCCGGCGCCGTAGGCGCCGAGCGCCGCGCACGCCTCGTCGCCCACCTCGCCGACCACCACCGCGGCAGCCTCGGTGCCGAGCTCGCCGGCGAGCTTGGCCGCCTCCGAGATCGCGCCGAGCGAGTTCTTGTTGAAGTTGCCCTCATCGTCGTGGAGGGCGTACACGAGTATTCCGGCCACCTAGATCAGCTTCCTCTCGTCGAGCCAGGCGACGATCTTCTCGACCGTCTCGTTCGTGTCCTCGTCCTCGATGATCTCGCCCGCCTCCTTCTCGGGCGGCGGATTCACCGCCAGGACCTGGGTCTTGGAGCCGGTCTCGCCGACGCTGTCGGCCTCGATGCCGACATCGGAGGTGGCGTAGGTCTCGAGCGGCTTCTTCTTCGCCCCCATGATCGCCTTCAGGCTCGGATAGCGCGGCTCGTTGATGGCGTCGCCGACCGAGATCACCGCGGGCAGCTGGACCTCAACCGTGTCGTAGCCATACTCCGCCTGGCGCTCGCAGACGAGCTTGCCGTCGCTGATGTCGATCTTTATCACCTGGGTCAGTGACGGCATCTTCAGGTGGTCGGCCACCACGGCGCCGATCGTGTAGCACTCGCCGTCGTCCGACTGCTGGCCGAGCAGCACCAGGTCGGGCTGCTCGGACTCGAGCGTCTTGGCCAATGCGTAGCCGGTTGCGCAGACGTCGGACCCGGCCAGCTCCTGATCGGTGAGATGAACGGAGCGATCGGCGCCCAGGGCGACCGCCTTGTGAAGCGCCCGCACGGCCGACTCCGGGCCCATGGTCACGGCGACGATCTCATCCACCTCCACAGCGCCGCCCTCTCGGATCTGCATCGCCGCCTCGATGCCATGGGTGTCGAACGGGTTCAGGTTCTTTTCGCCGGAGCGGTCGAGCCTCATCGTCGAGGCGTCAATCCGCTTCTGAACGGCGGCGTCCGGGACCTCTTTCACGAGACAGCAGATCTTCAAGTGCGTCGCTCCTTCCGGCAGATGGGGGAAGAGGGCGGCGGGGAATCTTAATGATCGCCCCCATTGATTGACTGGCCAGTCAATCTGGCACGTCGTGACGTTGACTCGCCGGTGGCTAGGAGGCCATCCGCTCGGCGACGGCGTCCCGGATGAACTCGACGATCTCGTCGGTGGAGGCGCCGGGGGTGAAGACCTCGGCGATCCCGAGCTTCTTCAGCTCCGGCGCGTCCTCGGCCGGAATCGTCCCGCCGACCGTGATCAGCACGTCGTCCACGCCCTGTTCGCGCAGCAGCTTGACGACCCTCGGCACCAGGGTCATGTGCGCGCCGGAGAGGATCGAGAGGCCGACGGCGTCGGCGTCCTCCTGGATCACGGTCGCGGCGATCTGCTCCGGTGTCTGGTGCAGGCCCGTGTAGATCACCTCCATGCCGGCGTCGCGAAGCGCCCGAGCGATGATCTTCGCGCCCCGGTCGTGCCCGTCCAGCCCCGGCTTGGCGACAACGACGCGGATCTTTCGACCGCTTTCGGCTGGCGCAGTTGGCCCGCTCATCTCGCGGGAGCGTAAACGAGCAGACGCAGCCGGGCGGCTGCTCCCCCGGCCCGGGGCTCAGAAAACGGGCTGCTCGGTGTAGCTCCCGAACACCTCTTGGAGCGCCGCCACCATCTCCCCCTCGGAGGCGCGGGCGCGGGCGGCGTCGAGGAAGTAGGGCATCAGGTTCTCGCCCTCGGCAGAGGAGGCCCGCTTGAGCGCCGCCAGTGCCCGTTCGACCGCTTCCGAGTCGCGCTCGGAGCGGGTCGTGGACAGCCTGCCCGCCTGCTTTCGCTCGACCGCCGGGTCGGGGCGGTGGAGCTCGACCTCCTCCTCGTCGGCGAGGCGGTAGTCGTTGACGCCCACCACGATCCGCTGTTTCGAATCAACCTCCTGCTGGTACTGGAACGAAGCGTCGGCGATCTCGCGCTGCGGGAAGCCGCGCTTGATTGCCTCGACCATGCCGCCGAGCTCGTCGATGCGGGCGAAGTACTCGTAGGCGGAGCGCTCGAGCTCGTTTGTGAGCGCCTCGACGAAGTAGGAGCCGCCGAGCGGATCGATGGTATTGGTGACCCCGGTCTCGTGAGCGATCACCTGCTGGGTGCGGAGCGCGACCCTCACCGCCTCCTC
>Ga0134122_10000573_pt1 | contig 25115 bp, 21 predicted proteins | sample KB302_FD_96461 | JGI IMG/M metagenome (GOLD analysis project Ga0134122, IMG submission 96461) | Terrestrial soil microbial communities without Nitrogen fertilizer from Kellogg Biological Station, Michigan, USA - KB3-0-2 | ecosystem: Environmental > Terrestrial > Soil > Unclassified ...
CCAAACGACGATCGACGACGATCGAGGCTGCGCCCGACGGCCGGGCGCCCGGCTCATTTCGCCTGGCCGCTTGGCGGCCGAGGCGGGGACCAAGCCGGGCCGACGGAACGCGTGCCTGGACCATCTTTGCGGCCGTGCTGGCGGGCATCATCTTGCTGCCGATCGGCACCATTATCGTTCTCGCGCTCGGTTCGGAGCAAAACGTCTGGCCACACTTGTTGGCAACCGTGTTGCCGCGGGCCCTCGCCGATACCCTTATTCTGATGGCGGGGGTGGGTGCCTTGTCACTGGCGCTCGGAACGGCAGCCGCCTGGCTCGTCACCATGTATCGGTTCCCGGGGCGCCGCCTTCTCGACCGATTGCTCGTGCTGCCGCTAGCAATGCCGACCTACATCGTCGCCTATTGCTACGTCGAACTGCTTGACTATTCGGGACCCGTGCAGCAGTTGCTGCGGGCTTTGTTCGGCTGGCAGAGCGCACGGGAGTACTGGTTCCCCGAGATTCGCACTCTGGGCGGCTGCGTGCTGGTGCTCTCGAGCGTGCTTTACCCTTACGTTTACCTGTCGGCCCGGGCCAGCTTCGCGCAACAGTCCGTGTGCGTGCTCGAGGTCGCGCGCACCTTGGGACAGACGCCTCTCGGGGCGTTCCAGAGCGTGGCGTTGCCGCTGGCGCGACCGGCCTTGGCCGCGGGCGTCGCGTTCGCCTTGATGGAGTGCCTCAACGACTTGGGTGCCGCCCAGTACCTGGGCGTGCAGACCCTGACCGTCAGCATCTACACGACGTGGTTGCAGCGCTCCAACCTGGCAGGCGCGGCCCAGATTGCCCTGGTGGCCTTGCTGCTGGTGTTGGCCCTGCTGCTCGGCGAACGCATCGCGCGTGGCGGCGCGCGCGTCCATCACACGACCGGGCGTTATCGCGCCATCCCATTTTCTGATCTGCACGGCTGGCGCGCCTATATCGTTGCGGCCACGTGCGCAATTCCCGTCATCGTCGGCTTCATTCTGCCGCTGCTGGTGCTCCTAGCCCAGGCCTCGACCTATCTTTCCGAGGCGCTAATGCTTGGCTTCTGGCGGGCGGCGGCCAACAGCGTGACGGTAGCGGGAGCGGCGGCCCTATCCACGGTTTGCACGGGCCTGGCCCTCGTCTATGCGCGACGATTGACGGCAAATGCGTTTGTGCGTGCCGTCGTGCCGATCGCCAGTCTTGGCTATGCGCTGCCTGGAACCGTGTTGGCGCTCGGCCTTTTGTTGCCGCTTGCCGCCTTCGACAACGCCGCCGACTCCTGGTTGCGATCCGCAATCGGAATTTCGAGCGGTCTGTTCTTGTCGGGAAGCCTGTTTATCATTGTGCTGGCCTACACCGTGCGCTTCCTCGCCATCGCGCTCGGCTCGCTCGAGGCGGGCTTCGAGAAGCTGTCACCGAACCTGGATGCGGTCGCCAGGACCTTGGGCGAGACCGCTCTTTCCTCGCTTCGGCGCGTCCACGTACCGCTGTTGCTCCCGGCGCTGGGGGCCGCAGCCCTGTTGGTCTTTGTCGACGGCATGAAGGAGCTCCCCGCCACGCTGCTCCTGCGACCCTTCAACTTTGAAACACTGGCAACGCACGCCTACAGCTACGCGGCGCTGGAGCAGTTCGAACGCGCCGCGCTCGGTGCGCTCACCATCGTGCTGATCGGTCTTGTGCCCGTTTTGCTCTTGCACCAGGCGGTGGCCGGCGGTCGCGCCGGCGCTTCGCTGGCCGAGGGCGGCCGCAACCCGCCGGGGCCGCGGCGGTGACCGTTTGGCACCAGCCCCGTGCGCTTCAATGCGCGAGCTCGGCCAGGTTGCGATAGAGGTCGAGCGCCTCCGGATTGGCAAGCGCTTCCCTGTTCTTGACTTCGCGTCCGTGCACGACCTCGCGAACGGCAAGCTCGGTGATCTTGCCCGACTTGGTACGAGGAATGTCGGCCACTTGCACGACCCTGGCCGGGACGTGGCGGGGGCTGGCCCCGGTGCGGATCTGGCGCTTGATGCGCTCGCTCAGCCCGGCATCGAGCGTCAGGCCTGGTTTCAGGATCACGAACAGCACTACGCGCACATCGTGCTCCCAGTCCTGACCGATCACGATGCTCTCCTGCACCTCTTCCAGCTGCTCGACCTGGCGATAGATCTCCGCGGTACCAATGCGCACGCCGCCCGGGTTGAGGGTTGCGTCCGAGCGTCCGTGAATAATTATGCCACCGTGCTCGGTCCATTCGGCAAAGTCGCCATGATGCCAGATATTGTCGAAGCGCGAGAAATAGGCGCTTCGATATTTCTTGCCGTCTGCGTCATTCCAGAACCCGATCGGCATGGAGGGGAAGGGCTTGGTGCACACGAGTTCGCCCTTGTCGTGCAGCTTGGCCGGGTTGCCGTCTGCACCGAACACGTCGACGGCCATGCCGAGGCCCGGACCCTGGATTTCCCCGCGCCATACCGGTTTGGTGGGAACACCCAGCACAAAGCACCCGCAGATATCGGTGCCACCCGAGATCGAGGCCAAATGCAGGTCTTGCTTGAGGCTCGCGTAGATGTAGTCGAAGCTTTCCGGTGCCAGCGGCGAGCCCGTGGAAAGCAGGGCGCGCATGGCGCTGAGATCGTGCGTCCTGCCCGGTTCCAATCCGGCCTTTTTCAGGGCGTCGACGTATTTGGCGGAGGTGCCGAAATGGGTTGCTTTCTCCGCCTCGGCGTAGTCCCACAGAATGCTGCCTGACGGATGGAAAGGCGAGCCGTCGTAGAGCAGCAGGGTTGCGCCCGACGCGAGACCCGAGATCAACCAATTCCACATCATCCACCCGAGCGTCGTGAAATAAAACAACCTGTCACCCGCGCGCAGGTCGCAATGCATGCGGTGCTCGCTCAGATGTTTGAGAAGGGTACCGCCGGCGGAATGCACGATGCATTTGGGCATGCCCGTGGTACCGGACGAGAACATAATGTAAAGGGGATGCGCGAAAGGTAGCCGGGTGAATTGCACGGGCGCACGCGGCCGGGCGTTGACTGCATCCGCCCAGGTTTGCGCGCGCTGAGTGTAGACAAGCTTGGCGTTGAGGCGCTGGACGACCTCCGTGGCGCGACCGAGATAGGAGACGACGATGATTAGGCGCAACGTCGGCAGCCGGCTGGCGATCGCTGCGAGTTTGTCGGAGATGTCGATAGATTTGCCGTTGTAGTGGTAGCCATCGCAGGCGATAAGGACCTTCGGTTCGATTTGACCGAACCGATCGAGCACGCCCTCAACCCCGAAATCGGGCGAACAGGATGACCACACCGCGCCGAGCGCGGCCGTCGCAAGCACGCCGACGACGCCCTCGGGCATATTGGGTAGAATGGCGGCCACCCGGTCCAAGACGGTGACGCCGCCCTGGCGCAGGGCTGCTTGGGTACGCGCGACCTCGGCGCTGAGTTCGTCTCGGGACAAGCGCCTCTTAACCTTATCTTCCCCCCAAAACACCACGGCCGGATCGGCGCCACCCGCGCCAAGCAGGTTTTCGGCAAAATTGAGCTGGGCGTTGGGAAAGAAGCGCGCGCCCGGCATTTGGCCGGCATCGGCCAGGTAGGGTGGATCACCCTTCTCGCCAATGACCTGGCTGAAGTCCCATAGGCTGGACCAAAATTCGGCGGGGGCATTGACCGAGTAGCGGTGCAGATCCTCGTAGTCGGCAAACGCGGAATCCGTGCGCGCTGCCACCCATTCGGCGAACTGGCTGAGCGTCGCCTGCGAAAGACGCGACGGCGATGGTTTCCAGAGCGGCTCTTTCATCGGTGCATCCTGGAATCTTTAACTGGCACTTTGCCTCGTGCGGCGGTATGAAACCACGGGGAGGATGGTTGCGCTCAATGCACGCGCGATAGAGATACTACAGTTCATTTGGTACGCAACAGCAACGGTTTGTGGGAACGGCTGCGGTTTGCGGGCTTCGACTTCGAGATGAAGTACTCCGCCTGATGTGGCGGGCTACGGCGCTACGGGGATCAGCCAGGTCAAGTCAAAGCATGCGACGCACAAGCGTGATATCGCGCCTCAAGACCCTCGTTCTGGCCACGCTGGCATGCCTGCTGCTGGCCCTGCTCGCGCCGCTATTCATTGCCACGCGCGCCGTTGATGAGCCGTTCTCGGGTTATTCGGTGTTGGCCTCACCGCGCGACCTGCACGTCGTCACCAAGCCCGCACGCTTGAGCGTGACACCCGATCTCACCCTCAGTCGGGGCGTCCTTTACGCGGACGGCAATGCGGCGCTGGGCACGCCGATTTCTAGGTTTGTGCTTGACGGTCCGGCATTTTATCTCAACGCGTCGGGGCTTGAGGCCGGCGCGGGTGGCTTCGAGAGTGAAGTGGTCGGCAGCGAGGGTGCCATTGCTCCGCTGCTCGATCAGTTCATGTCGATGGGCTTCGACACGCTTACCATTCGGCGCGGTACCCTCTACGTCATGACGGCAGACGGGCCGGCCGAGACCATTGCCGACATCCAGGCCGAGGTCTCGGGAAGTCGAAAGGGTCAGCTCAGCAGCAAGGGCAGCTTTTTGCTCCGTGGCCAGCGCTTGACGTTCGATGCCAACCTGGTGCCGCCGGCGGAAAAGCAAGCCGCACAGCATTGGCTGAGCAAGCTTACGCTGAAAGGGCCACTGATCGATGCCAGCTTCGACGGCACCATCGACGTTGCCGGCGATCTTAAGATCTCCGGCTATGCCGAGCTCGTGACTTCGAGCCTGCGCAAGATCGTGCGTTGGTTCGGAGTGCCCGTTCCTCTGTCGGAGGGTCTCAATGCCGTCAGCTTGAAGGGCCAGTTGAACTGGGCGCGCGGCACCGTGGCGCTCGAGAAGGCCAAAGTGACCGTCGATGGCAGTGAGGCGGCCGGTACGGTGGCCTTCGCCTACGGTGGCGAGCATCCCGCGATAGACGGTACCCTTGCGTTCAATACCCTCGAGCTTTCTCCCTATTTCGAAGCCTTGCGTTCGCAATCCTATGTCTTCGATCGCCACACCTGGTCGTGGTCGGCGTTCGACTTCTCGTTTCCGATCCTCAGCTACTTCGATGCCGACTTGCGGCTCTCGGCCGCGTCGTTGGGCTTCAAAGGCAATAGCGTGGGTCGCGGCGCCGCCAGCATTGCCGTGCGCTCGGGCAAGTTGATCGCCAGTATCGTCGAGCTCGAGCTACCGACGGGTACGGCAAGCGGCCGCATGACCGCCGACGTGAAGGAATATCCGCCCCGCTACGCGTTGCGCGGCAAAATCGACAATTTTGAGCCTGGCCCGGCGACGGCGATGCTGACCGGACTGCCGATGCTGTCGGGGCGTTCGCTGCTGCAGGTCGACTTGAAGACGGCCGGGCAGACGCCTGCCGAAGTGCTCAGGGGTCTCTCGGGCAAGGTCGCCATCGGCATGGCCGAGGGCGGCAAGCTCGGATTGGATGTGCGGGCCATTCGCTCCGGAGCGGAGACTAACCCGAGCGCGAGCCAACTGGTCAAGAGCGCCACCAGCATCGACGCCCTCGAGGCGCGCGCCAATATGGTCGACGGGCTCCTCGTCGCCGAGCACGTGCAGGCACGGGCTGGCGGGCTCAATATCAGCGCCAGTGGCAGCGCCAATTTGCTCGACCACACCCTTGACCTGCGCCTGTTGGTTCAGCCCGCCCCGCCGGCCGACAAATCCCTGCCGGCTACCGAGGGTAGCGCCGGGCTCAGTGTCAGCGGCCCCTGGGCCGAACCGGTGATCCGGCGCGAGCGGGCCGCCGAGCCCGTTGCGCGCTAGGCGGCAGAGCGCCGTCTCAGTCGGCGCCGTCTTCGAGCCGCGTGATGACAATTGGGTTTTCGATCAACCTCACGTCGATCGGCCTGGCGGCGATGAGCTTTGGGTTGTGCGGCAACGGATTGGCTTTGCCGCGCGGCGCATTCAACCATCCGTCGGGCCCAGGCACCCTGTCGATACCAAGCGGATATATGGTGAGCTTGTCCGGCTCGAACTTCAGACGCAGAAAATTCTTGTAGTTTTTGATCCGCAACGCAGCGAACGCTTGCTCGGAATGCATCCGACCGAAGATGCCGGTGACGACCCAATAGAGACCCCACAAGGAGCCGCCAAACAGGGCACCGAGCACGACCATTAGCAGGGGATAGGAGACAAAACCGACCAACTCACGCACCGCAGGCGGACGCGAGGAGGCGTTGGGCTGGCTGTTGGCGATCGAACTCTCGCCCCGTTGCTCCGCTTGCCGGTGCTGCAGCGGCTCGAGGCCTTCCTGGATGACGTCGCGCACGATCGGCGCTTGCTCTTCGCGCGTTTGGTAAATCCTGTCCAGGATGTTTTCGATCGGACCGGCCATCTGATTGTTCAGGCTCACCACCAGGAGCGAGAGTGTGAACATCATGACCAAATGCGCAAGAAAGTGCGTGGTGCCGACGCAGAACTTGGTCAAGTATCGGCGTATTGTCGGCCGCTCAATGGCGTCGACATACCACAGCAAGGTGGCATAGAGCGCACCCAGCATGGCAACCAGGCTGATGGAGGCGATCATTGCCTGCACGAGATAAAGAGGCATGAACGGCAGCACGCTCTGCAGCGTCGTGCCGAGGCCCAGGGCGTCAATCTTGCCGGACGAGATGCGGTACTGACTGACGAGGTTCTGGAACTGCCAGGTGATCAGCCAATAGAGCAGGCCAATGCCGATCGCAAAGGCCGGGTTGAAGAATGGAAAGAAGATATTGCCCAAACTCAGCAAATAGCTGCGGCCCTTGTCCGGGTAGCATTTGGGGGCCTGCGGTTTGATGGGAGCGCGCCTGCGCTTGAAATTCAGGGGTTCCCGTTTGAGCGGTTCGATGGCGTCCTGCACGTCCTGTACCGCCTGTTCGACGATGCCCTCGGCGGCCCGCGTGTTGCGCTTCAATCGGATATCGTACTCTCGCGCCCTCCACGCCCCACCGGGCCGCACGCCGGTCGATTGCGTCGACGCGCCGTCGGCGGCATCGGGCTGCTCGGGCCAGCGCACGGAAATGGCGTTGCGCAGGACGTGGGTGGGGTGCAAAAAGGCGCCGCCGCCGCCCGAGGTCATGAAGTGAATGTCCAATTCATGGGCGTAGTACCGATTGTAGTGGTGCCAGTCGCCGGCGATCACGGCGACAACGCGGGCGCCCCGCTTGCGGGCGATAGTGGTAATTTTGAAGAAGTTCTCTTCATCGTCTTGGCCCTGCAGGTCGGCGAGCAGCCAGGACGGTTCGGCCAGGCAGATGATCAGGTTGTCGTTGGCTCCCATCTGCTCGGCGACGCGTTCGAAATAGTTGACCTGCGCGGTATCGAGATATTTCGAGAACTGAATGTCGGCGCCCCAAATCCACCAGTTATAGGGTAGGCGGATTGCCCAGTAGCTGCGGTGCTGCTGGCATTGCCAGCCGCCGATAATGTTGCCCTTGGCGTGGGAGAGTTTGTCGCGCGAAGAGCAAAACAGGCTGTCGAAGGCGGTGAGGCCATCGTACCAGTCATGGTTGCCCGGAATCGCAAACAGCTTTCGATCGGGCTCGGATACCGTGAAGGCCCAGTTGAAGGGCTGTAGTAGGCGGGTGCGGTACTCTTCACGCGTGGCCTGCGGGTAGCACTGGTCCCCACCCATGATCAGGACGTCGCCGTGGCGCAGCTTGCCCGCCCCCCGCACGTCCAGGCTATCCTGCGCCAGGAGGTAGGCCAAAGTGTAGGTGGGCTCGAAACCGTCACCGACATCGGCGACATAGTCGATCCAATAGGCGCCGGCCTCATCCATGGCCAGGCATTTCTGCGGCTCGCTGGCGGCGTCCACGCCGCAGTAGTCATAACGACCAATGAGCTCCTTGTCCTCGGCCGTGTCCGTCACCGCCTGCATGAGCCGCTGGTCGGCGTACTGCCCGAACACCGACGACACCAATGTGCGTATGCCAACCCGCGCCAGCAGGCGCGGGTCGTACCAAGAAACCATTCTTGGCAGCATGCCCTTACGCAGCTGGCGTAGCGGACTGAGCTCCATGTCCTGCCCCTCGCGCACGGTTCTTCTCAACCCGGCTGGCGCCTAGGTTGGCCGTTTAATCCGGCCTAAGGAAGAAGGTGCAAAAGCCCGGACCCGGAAGCGTGGCCGAAATATCTCACCACGCTTTCCGAGCCCGAGGCGGCCATGGTCAAAGCCTGCCCGGCGGCGCGGGCAGTGGGGCGCGGGAGCTAGCCGCGGCGACTGCGTCGGTTGGAGGCCCAGGCGCGGCGGCGCGGGCCGGTGTCCCAGGTGCGGCGCGGGCCGGTGTCGATATGGAACAGACCGAAACCGTAGTGCTTGAAGCCGCCCACGGTCTTCTTGCCAAGCAGGAAGCGGCTAACCGCGGCGGTATTGGCCGCGACGCGGAAATCGACGGCGTTGCCGGTCAGATGGTAGGAGCGCGAGGCACCGCCGACCCGCGCGTTGTGCGCCTTGCTGCGGCAGGTGGAATTGACCCGCACGGCGCCGAACAATGCCGCCACCTCGGAGAGCACCGTCCGCAGCGGGTTTGCAAGACAGGTGGGGGAAGCGGCCCAGTTTATGGGGCCATCCGAGACCCTGGGTGGTGCCGCGGGCGGCGTGGGGCCCAGGCTTGCAACCACCTGCCCGCTAGGCGGCGCCGTCGGCATCTCGGTGGACTTGGGGCTGTCGGCAATCGGCGCCGCGGCAACCGCCGCCGCGGCCACGGGCTGAGAATGCCGACCAAGGCTCGCAAGCTTGCGCCCCCGCTCACGGTGCACGCGCGCCCGTCGCGGCGACACATATTCCTCGGTGCGATCGTGCCGCCGAGCATGCTGGCGCGGCCGGACCTGCATCTCATCGATCATATAGCTGTCAAGACCCTCTACCGCCGACCGGCGTCCCCGCGGGCGCGAGCCCGCCTCGCTATTGTAGGCGTGCTGACGCATGTGCTCGATGGTGTCACTCGCCCAGCTTTCATTGCCGGAGGCCAGCGCCGAGGCGGCGCCCAACGTCGTCAAAATGAGAAAAAGCCCGGGCAGCAAAGTCGCCTGAGACCGCCCACGAAATGGAGCCGATCCATCACAAAGCGGCCGTGATGCCTTCGCTTGCAGCGTTTGAACGGGTACAGTCATCGCCTGAACTCCAATGCACGACCCAGGCAGGCGCGCAGCGCCACCTCGGTTCGGTTTTGCCGACCCCGCTGACAGTCCTGTTGTGTGGAATCCCCCCGTCGCGAGAGATCCAACGAGCGCCTCGTTAGCCTGCAAAGCGCCGTGTTGTATGGCCGTACCGTGCGGCGAATGCGCGCAAAAAGCTAAGGCGTGACAAGGCGATGCGCGACTTTCTTCAACTATCAGTTGCACCTGGGGGCCGCCCCTGGCCAACCCGCCTGCTGGCGCCGGCGGAAATCCCCTCAATTTTCACGGGCTGGCGGGGTGCCGCGTTTTGCGCCCCTGCCCGGGCAGCAGGGTGCCAAACCCGCCAAAGCCGCGCCAAACAAGGCGTGGCTTGCGGTGCGTTGCCGATGGCGCGGCGGCCCTGCTTTGCGCAGCCCCGTCCGGCCGGCGCCGGCGCTCAAATCGCGAATGAAAACATGCGCTTAGGCCTTGCGGGGGTGGGGCTGCGATGCGGAGGGAGCGTGACCATGGCGGGGCCATCGGGCAAAGGCTGCCAACGACGCGAGCCTGCGCCAGGCGTGCCGCAAGGTGCAAACGCCGCCGGCGCTGGGGCCCCAACTGGCACCCCCTTCAAGGCCGGACGCGGCAGGCTTATGGGCGGTCGGCCAGCTGTTCGCTGAGACCCGGCACGCTGCCCATAAAATCGCGCTTGCCCAACTCTACGCCATTATGGCGCAAAATTGCGTAGGCGGCCGTGCAATGAAAGTAGAAGTTGGGCAGCACGAAGTGCACGAGATAGGGCTGGCCTTTGAGGATGATGGGCTTCCCGGCCAAGGTGATGGTCACGTCGCGTGCCTCCGAGCCATCGATCTGGCCGGGCTTGAACGAGCGCACATAGTCCAGCGTCTTGGCGATGCGGCTGCGCAAATCGGCGATCGTCTTTTCGTCGTCCTTCCAGCTCGGAACCTCGACGCCCGCGAGCCGTGCCGCCGTGCTCTTGGCGAAATCACAAGCAATTTGCACCTGCCGGCTGAGCGGAAACATGTCGGGCGCCAAGCGCGCGGATAAAAGCACGGCGGGATCGAATTTCTTGGCCCCCGCAAAGAGCTCGGCCTTTGCGAGCACTGCCGCCATGGCGGCGAGACCTTGTAGGAAGGGCGGCACGGCTACCTGGTACATGGAAAGGGTCATTGGCTATGCTCTCTTTCGTTCGGGTCGTGGTGAGGCCTCAGGGGCTAAGTACGCGCCAAATAGTGCGCGCCCTGCAAGTGGCACAGGCTCACCCGCCATTCGATCGGTCGATTGTCGAGCCCGAAGGCCGTGCGATCGATCCGAAGCAGGGGCGCGCCGCCGGCAAGGTTCAAGACGCCGGCGGTCTCGGCGTCTGCCGCGGTCGCCGACAGGCGGTCCTCGGTGCGCACGAGCAGGATGCCGTAGGTTTTCTGGAAGAGGTCATAAAGGGTGTTGGGAAGCGGGTCGAGTCGGGCGAGATCGGGAAAAAGCTCCTGGGGGAGCCTGATGGTTTCGCAAATGAAGGGGGTACCATCGCGGGTGCGGATGCGGCCGATACGGATGACTTCGGCACCCGGCGCAAGATGCAAGGCCATTTGCTCGGGTCCGTCCGCGGGGGCGACGGTGCAGGTGGCTTGCCAACTGTCTGGGGTGATCAGCTCCCCCGCCGCATCGAACATATTGAAGAAGCGGAAGAGCACGTGCGCGGGGGTGTGCTCGACGACGAATGTGCCGCGGCCTTGTTGGCGCATCACCAGACGCTCGGTCGCCAGCGCGCCGATCGCCTTGCGCGCCGTACCTTGGCTCACGCCAAATTCTGCTGCGATCTCGAATTCGCTTGGGATCAGTTGCCCGGGTTTCCAAACCCCGGATCGAATGCGTTCGACGAGCTGCTCGCGGACTTTGGCATAGAGCGGGCGGGCGTCCGTGGGATCGGGGCTCATATCGGGAAACACCTGTTGCCACACCACGAAGTCTTATATAAGTCTAATGGAGCCTCGCATGGCCACCAAACATCGCCCTAAATCAAGCCACAAGGGAAAAAGCGTGCCAGCGCCCCATTTTCTGGTTCACAGCCCCAAGGACAACGTCGGCGTCATCGTCGTGGAAAACTTGAGCGCGGGAACGGAGATGCTGGGCGTCATCACCGAGACCGACAAGACCATTAAGCTCGAGGCCAAAGAGAGCATTCCCATCGGCCACAAGGTCGCGCTAAAGGCGCTAAAAAAGGGCGATACCGTCATCAAGTACGGCGAGGATATCGGCAAGGTGATCGCCGACGTCGCCACCGGCAAGCACGTGCACGTCCAGAACCTGAAGACCAAGCGTTGGTGAAAGACACGTCTCCATGCCGGCCAAGCCCCAGTCCAAGCGCAGCAGAGCCAAGAGCAACTTGAGCTTCCGCGGATGGCGCCGCGAAAACGGTCGCGTCGGCGTACGCAATCACGTGATCGTCTTGCCGCTCGATGACTTGTCGAACGCCGCCTGCGAGGCGGTGGCGAACAACGTCAAGGGCACGCTGGCGCTACCGCACGCCTATGGGCGGCTGCAGTTTGGCGCCGATCTCGATCTGCATTTCCGTACCCTGATCGGCACCGGTAGTAATCCCAACGTGGCCGCCGTCGTGGTGATTGGTATCGAGGATGGCTGGACCAAGCGGATCGTCGATGGCGTTGCCAAGAGCGGCAAGCCCGTCGTCGGCTTCGGCATTGAGGGGCACGGGGATATTGCCACCATCGCCATGGCCTCCCACAAGGCCAAGGACTTGCTGCAGTGGGCCTCGGAGCTCGAACGGGAGGAATGTGACATTGCCGAGCTGTGGGTGTCGACCAAATGCGGCGAAAGCGACACGACCACGGGGCTCGCCTCCTGCCCGACGGTGGGCAACATGTACGACAAGCTGGTCCCCAAGGGCATCTACGGCTGCTTCGGCGAGACCTCCGAGATCACCGGTGCCGAGCACATTGCCCGCAGCCGCGCGATCAACAACAAGATCGGCGACAAGTGGATGCAGACCTTCCAGGCCTATCAGGCAGAGGTGATCGAAGCCCACAAGGTTGACGATCTGTCCGAGAGCCAGCCGACCAAGGGCAACATCGCCGGTGGCCTTACCACCATCGAGGAGAAGGCGCTGGGCAACCTCGAGAAGATCGGGCGTAAGTGCCGATATATCGAGGTGCTGGAGCCCGCCCAAGCACCCGGCGCAGGCCCGGGGCTCTACTACATGGACACGTCCTCGGCGGCCGCCGAATGCGTGACGCTGATGGCCGCCGGCGGCTATGTCGTGCACACCTTTCCAACGGGGCAAGGCAACATCATCGGCAACCCAATTGTGCCGGTGATCAAAATCAGCGGCAACCCCAAGACGGTGCGCACGATGGCAGAGCACATCGACTTGGATGTCTCGGGCATCTTGCGGCGCGAGCTGACCCTTGAGACGGCGGGCGATGCTTTGATCGATATGGTGATCCGCACGGCCAATGGCCGCCTGACCGCCGCCGAAGCGCTCGGGCATCGCGAATTCGTCATGACCAAGCTCTACCGTAGCGCCTGAGCGGCGGCCGGCGCCCCTAGCCCAGGTATCGCTGCTGGCACCTGCGGCTCGGCAGCATCACCGCCAAGCTTGCAGCACCGCATCGCCCGGCCTGTTAGGCGGGCGGTGACGCTTCGGGCCGCTTGAGGGCGTAGTCGGGATGCCAGACGCCCGGGTCGACCTGGGTAAATAGCCCCGTCTTCATCCCCGCCAGGGTCCGCGCCATTTGGCGGCGCAGGTAGGGCACCTGGCCCATCAGCGGGAAGGCGACGTCGCGCAGGCGGGCGGCCCAGCGGCTGTCGGACTGGAAGAAGGGCGTGAGCCAGCGGCTCGCCAGCGCATAAAAACGGCCGTGACGCCTGCGCGTCGTGGCGTAAAGGCCGAGCGCTGCCTCAATCGAGGTGGTCTGGCGCAGGCTGTCGGCGAGGGTCGCAGCATCGATCAGGGCAAGATTGGCACCTTGGCCGAGTTGCGGGGAAAGCGCCCGTCCGGCATCGCCAATAAAGACGATGCGCGGTCCTCGGCGCCGACCCAATTGCATGTCGGCGTAGCTGGCAAAGGTCATATCGTCGAGCGAATTGATCTGTGCCAGCAACGGCTCGGCGTCGGGGCACACCTCCGTTACCCGGTCTTTCCAAGGCCCGAGGCCGGCCGCCTGCCAGCGAGCGCGATCGCGCACTTGCAGGCTCCAAAACAGCGCGATCAGCCGCCGTGTATCGCCGGGCGCGCGGCCAATGGGCAGCATGCCGACCATGCTGTGGCAGCCTTGGTAGCGTTGCACGAGCCGATCCTTGTGCGGCCAGTCGGCAGGTTCCGGCAGGCTGCCCCAGACGGCGCCGTAGGGGTAGGGCCGGTCGCGCCGGATTGCGGCGTCGGTGGCTCTGAGCGGCGAGCGCACGCCGGTGGCGTCGACGACGAGGTCGAAGACGCCATGTTCATTGTGCCGCCGGTCGATCAGGATGCGGCCTTCGGCCGTGCAGCGGCTGCAGGCGATTTCGGTTGCGGTGCTGAGCGCAATGCCGAGGCGCACGACCTCGGCGTGGAGCAAAGAGAACAGCGCGCCGCGATGAATGCCGAGGCCGAACACGTGCGTTCCGAGTTCGCGGTAGCTGAGGTCAAGGATGCGAAGGCCCCTGCTGGTGTCGCCGTAAATGCTCTTGATGGCCTGCCCGTAGTCAAGCGCGGCGCCGTCGAGCCCCAACCTGGCAAGACAGGCAAGACCGGTGGGCTGCAGCAGCAGGCCGGCGCCGAGCGGCTTGGGCTCCTCGAAGCGCTCAAAGAGCTGCACCAGGTGCCCATCGCGGGCAAGAAAGGCGGCAACGGCCAGCCCAGCGGTGCCGGCGCCGGCAATGGCGATCCTGATCGGCCGCATCCCCCGCGTTGCCTCCACGCACGCGCCCCCAACCCAGGCTTGGCCAGGCCAGCTGGCGCCTTGCGCGCTTGAGCCTCAGTACACCCGGGGCTTGGGCGGGAAGTAGTTGACTTCGTTGGTCAAGGTGTAGGTGTGTACGGGGCGGTAGTCGATGCGCACCGTTTGCGTAGCATCGTCGGCCCAGGTCAGGGTGTGTTTCATCCAGTGCTCGTCGTCCCGCTCGGGATAGTCCTCGCGGGCATGGCCGCCCCGGCTCTCCGTGCGGTTCTCGGCGGCCGCCACGGTGACCGCGGCCTGGGCGATCAAATTGTCGAATTCCAGGGTTTCGACCAAATCCGAATTCCAGATCAGCGAGCGATCCGAGACGCGAATATCGCTGACCCCCTTCCAGACATCGGTGATCTTCGCCAGACCTTCCTTGAGTACGGGGCCGTCCCGGAAGACGGAGCAGTTCATTTGCATGATGCGCTGCATTTTCAGGCGCAGCGCCGCCGTCGGGGTGCCGCCGTCGGCATGCCGGAAGCGATCCAGGCGCGCGAGGGCCAGTTCGCCGGCGCCGCCGGGAAGATCGGGCTGCGCGCCGCCGGGCTCGATGGTTTTGGCGCACTGGAGGCCCGCGGCGCGGCCAAACACCACCAGGTCGATCAGCGAGTTGCTGCCCAGTCGATTGGCCCCATGCACGGAGACGCAGGCGGCTTCGCCGAGCGCCATTAGGCCCGGTACGACGTAGTCGGGATTGCCGCCTTTAAGCGTCAGCATCTCGCCGTGGTAGTTGGTGGGAATGCCGCCCATGTTGTAATGCACGGTGGGCAGGACCGGGATCGGCTCGCGACGCAAATCGACGCCGGCGAAGACCTTGGCGCTTTCGGTGATGCCGGGCAGCCGTTCGTGCAAGATCTTGGGGTCCAAGTGGTCCAAATGCAGGAAGATGTGATCCTTTTCCGGCCCCACGCCGCGGCCGTCCCGGATCTCGATGGTCATGGCACGCGAGACTACGTCGCGGGAGGCGAGGTCCTTCACGTGCGGAGCGTAGCGCTCCATAAAGCGCTCGCCGTTGGCGTTGGTGAGGTAACCGCCCTCGCCGCGCGCGCCTTCGGTGATCAGCACGCCGGCACCGTAGACGCCGGTCGGGTGGAATTGGACAAATTCCATGTCCTCGAGCGGCAGGCCGGCGCGCAGGACCATGGCATTGCCGTCGCCCGTGCAGGTATGGGCCGACGTGCAGGTGAAGTAGGCGCGGCCGTAGCCTCCGGTAGCGAGGATGGTCTTCTTGGCGCGGAAGCGGTGCAGCGTTCCATCGTCGAGCTTCAGGGCGACGACACCACGACAGCCGCCGTCTTGGTCCATGATCAGATCGATGGCGAAATACTCGATGAAGAACTCCGCCGCGTGCCGCAGTGACTGTCCATAAAGGGTGTGCAGCATGGCATGCCCGGTACGGTCGGCCGCCGCCGCCGTACGCTGTGCCGGCGGACCTTCGCCGAATTGTGTGGTCATGCCGCCGAAGGGACGCTGGTAGATGCGGCCATCCTCGGTGCGGCTGAAGGGCACGCCATAGTGCTCTAGCTCGTAAACCGCCTCGGGCGCGTTACGGCACAGATATTCGATGGCATCTTGGTCACCCAACCAGTCGGCACCCTTGACGGTGTCGTACATGTGCCAGCGCCAATCGTCCGGTCCCATGTTGCCAAGCGCCGCGGCGACCCCACCTTGGGCCGCCACGGTGTGCGAGCGCGTCGGGAAAACCTTGCTGATGCAGGCGGTTTTTAGCCCGGCTACGGCGCAACCGAGCGTTGCCCTGAGGCCAGCACCGCCGGCGCCGACGATGACGACGTCGTAGATGTGATCGGTCAGCGGATAGGCCCGGCCGTTGACGGCGGGTTTGGCGATACCGTTGCTTTTGTCGCGGGTGCTGTCGGGCATCGCTCAGGCTCCGAAGCTCAATTTCAGCACCGCATAGGCACAGGCGAGGCCTATCAGCGCCGCAAAAAACGTGTTGAGCAACAAGGCCGCGACCTTGTAACCGTCGGCGTGGACATAGTCTTCGATGATGCTCTGCATACCGAGCCGCATATGGATCACACCGGAAAGGATCAGCAGCAGCAGCGGGATGGCGTTCTGCGGCTGCGCCAGCGTGCCTCTGACGGTAGGATAGTCTGCACCGGCGAGGCGCACGATCAGATAAATCGCAAACGACACCAAAAACACGTTCGCCACCGCGGTGACGCGCTGTTTCCAGAAGTGATCCGTGCCTGCCCTGGCCGGACCCAAGCCACGGGCTCGGGCGAGAGGTGTCCGGTAGCTCGACATCTTATAGCTCTCCTCTAACTGTCAGGCCGACCATCCATAGCACCAGTGTCAGCACCACCGAGCCGATGATGGTAAACCAGGAGAGCGCGTTGACTTGGCCGATGCTGAAGCCTCGGCCCGTATCCCAAACAAAGTGGCGCAGCCCGCCCAGCATGTGGTGCAGCAGAGCCCAGCTGTAACCGAACAGCACGAGCTTACCGAACGGGTGTGCAAAAAAGGCGTTGATCAGCTCAAATTGCGCTTCGCCGCCGGCGGCGGCGAGCAACCAGGCCGCGAGCAAGAGCGTGCCAAAGTAGAGGGCGCCGCCCGTGATCCGGTGGAGGATCGACATCACCATATTTATGAGCGGTCGATACACCGAAAGGTGCGGCGATAGGGGGCGTGAGGCGCGCTCACCGGTCTCGGCCATGCTCAAAGTTGCTCCCGCGTGGCTGCAACACAGGCTCGGCTTTTAGCCTGCTGCAGCGGGGGCGGCAATCTGCTCAAACATCACATGGGCCGTGGCGGCAACGAAAGCAATGCACGCAGGTCTGGTATACCAGAGGCGAGCCCAGGCAGAGACGGCCTCAACGCGGCAGGACCAGCCAGAGATCGAGATCGAGAACCACGCCCTCGGCATCCTCGCCGCTTGCCGTTTTCAAGGGGAAATCCGCGCAGGCTCGGTTTTTGAGCGCAACGAGGCGCGTGCGGACGGCGCCGACATCGTGACGAAGAGGGATCTCGGCCGTTTCCAGAACCTCGGACCAAGCATAGATGGTATCGCCGGCGAAGGTGGGCGCCACGTGTCGCCCGCCATTGATGGCGGCGATGTGGAAGGCGTTGGCAAGGCCGTTGAAGGAGAGCGCGCGGGCGAGCGACATGATGATGCCGCCGTAGACGAGCCGCCGCTTGAATTGCCCCTGCGCCTGCGCGTGTTGATTGAAATGCACCCTGGCCGTGTTCTGGTAGAGCCGGGTGGCGATCTGATGCTCCGCCTCCTCCAGTGTCATGGCATCGGCGTGATCGATTTTCTCGCCGACGACGTAGTCGGCCCAGCGATACGGGCTACCCGCGAGCTGGTCGTCATAACCGGAGGCAGCGAGCCGCGGCAGATGCGGCGCCAGAACGGCGGGATCGACGCGGCTGGCGAGCCGAGGCACGACCGGGGCGGGTGCCGGTGCTGAAGGGTCGCGCTTGCGTACCATGACCCAGCGCACGAATTGGAGGACCGGCGCCCCGCTCTGCTTGCGGCCCGTCGTGCGCACGTAGACGACACCGGACGTTCGACTGGAATTCTCTTTGAGGCCGATCACTTCCGAAGCGGCAGCGAGCGTGTCGCCGGGATAAACAGGTTCCAGAAAGCGGCAGTCGGCATAACCGAGATTGGCAACGGCATTGAGCGAGATATCGGCAACGCTCTTGCCGAATACGACATGAAAAACGATGAGGTCGTCCACCGGCGCGCGCGGATAGCCGATCGCTTGCGCAAAGGGTTCGGACGATTGCACGGCAAAGCGGGCGCCATAAAGCCCAGCGTAGAGGGCGACGTCGCCGAGCGTGATGGTCCGCGGGCTGGCATGCGCAAACACCTGCCCGACCCGAAAGTCCTCGAAGAAGTTACCGATCCTGCCCTTGGTTGTGGTCATGGGGTGGTGCCCAGCGCAGCAATGGCCTCGGCAATGGCGACGGTGCGCTGGGCCATCTTGGCGTGCAGCAGCTCGACCATGCGGCCCTCCACCGTGATGACGCCCTTGCCCTCGTTCTCCGGCCGCTCGAAGGCGGCGATGATCTGGCGCGCGAAGGCGAGGTCAGCCGCGGCCGGTGCGAACACCCGATTGGCATCGGCCACCTGCTCGGGATGAATCAAGGTCTTACCGTCGAAGCCGAGGGCGCGACCCTCGCGGCACTCGCGAGAAAAGCCATCGGCATCCCTAAAATCGTTGTAAACGCCGTCGAGCACATCCAGTCCATAGGCACGGGCCGCCGCCACCGTCGCCGACAGCCAGTAGAGGGCCGGCTGGCGGTCGGCGGTGAGATCGGCGCGGGTCTCCTTGACGAGGTCGTTCGTGCCGAGCACGAAGCAATCAAGCCGGGCTCCGGGTTGCCCGGAAGTCGCGGCAATCTCCTTCAGATTGAGAATGGCGAGCGGCGTCTCGATCATCGCCCACAGGCGAGTTTTAAAGCTGGCACCAGCGCGCGTCAGGGTTTGCGTGACAGCCAGCACGTCTCCCGCGCTCGAGGTCTTGGGCAGCAAAATGGCGTCGGGTGCGGCCTCGAGCGCCGCCGCCAGGTCCGCCTGGCCCCAGGCGGTCTCGAGCGCATTGATGCGGATGACGAGCTCGCGCCGCCCATAGCCGCCACCTTTGACGGCGGCGCAGACCTGGCCGCGTGCCATCTCCTTGGCCGCTGGCGCCACGGCGTCCTCCAGATCGAGAATGAGAGCGTCGGCGGGGATCGACTTGGCCTTCTCCAGCGCCCGCGCGTTGGAGCCGGGCATATAAAGGGCGCTGCGGCGCGGGCGAATTTGCATCGGCATTTTTTCCGGTGTGGGCCGCGGCTAGGGTAGGCAAAGCTCGCGGTGACCGCCAGCGTGAACGTCGCCGGCGGCAACCTTGGCAGCGAGCAAACATGCTATGAGGTCGCATGGGACGCATCCTTGCCATCTCCTCGCAGGTCGCGCGCGGCCACGTGGGTCTCGCCGCCACCGTCCCCGCCCTGCAAAGCCTGGGTCACGAGGTCTGGGCTTTGCCCAGCGTCATTCTCGCCAGCCGGCCGGGGTTGGGTCAGCTCGTGCGCTACGCCCTGCCCGCTGTCGATCTCGCCGCCCTGCTGGCGGGCTTGGAGGCCGACGGCTGCTGGGTTCAGCTTGACGCCGTCTTCACGGGCTATTTTCCCTCCCCGCAGTCCGTCTCCGCGGCGGCGGCGGCGATCGGGCGCGTGCGGCAGGCCAAGCCGGGCGTGCTGGTGTGCGTCGATCCGATTCTGGGCGATGAGGGCCGCCTCTATGTCTCGGCCGAGACGGCCGCCGCGATACGCGATGAACTCTTGCCGCTGGCAACGCTGGCAACGCCGAACATCTTCGAGCTGGCCTGGCTGACGGGTGGTGCGCCCGTGAGCCGCGAGCAGGTGCCGGCGGCCGCGCGCCGGCTGGCGGTCCCAACCGTTGCCGTGACATCGGCCGAGCTGACGCAGACTAAGGTTGCCACGGTGTTGCTGACGCCAAGCGGCACCACGCTGCGCACGACGCCGAGGCGCGCCGCGATTCCCAATGGTGCGGGCGACCTATTTGCAGGCCTCCTGCTCGGCCAACTCCTTGCTGGCGACGCGGCGGAGGATGCCTTCGCCAAGAGCCTCAGCGCGCTCGACGTCGTGCTCACGGCCAGCGAGCACAGGCAGACGTTGCAACTGGCTGCCTTGCGGGCGCTCCCAGCATGACGGGGGCGCGGCAGCGGCGCGACGGTGCGCTTGCCTTCATTCAGCACGAAGCCGCCGGCGGCTTGCTACTGGTCGGCGCCGCGATCGCCGCCGTACTGGTCGCCAATTCGCCGCTGCAGGGGTTGTATCGGAGCTTCCTCAGCGCGCCGATCGGCCTCAGCCTTGCCGGCATCGCATTGGAAAAACCGGTGCTGCTGTGGATCAACGACGGCCTGATGGCGATGTTCTTTTTCCTCGTCGGCCTCGAGATCAAGCGCGAGCTCCTCGTGGGCGAGCTCTCCAGCCTCGGCAAAGCCGCCTTGCCCGGCATCGCCGCCGCGGGCGGCATGGCAATGCCGGCGCTCATTTACATCGCAATCAATGCGGGTGATTGGGTCGCCTTGCGGGGTTGGGCGATTCCGGCGGCCACCGACATTGCCTTTGCGGTCGGCGTGCTGGCATTGCTCGGCGATAGGGTGCCCTCGTCGCTCAAGATCTTCCTGCTGGCGCTCGCCATCCTCGATGATTTGGGCAGCATTGTCATGATCGCCGCGTTCTATACGGGCAATCTGCATTGGAGCGCGCTCTTGGCCGCCGCCGCCGCCGCGGGCGCGCTTGCCATCCTGAACCGCGCCGGCGTGACGCGGCTGGCGCCCTATTTGCTCATTGGCCTGTCGATCTGGGTGTGTGTCTTGAAGTCGGGCGTTCACGCCACACTGGCGGGGGTGGTGGTCGCCGCGGCCATCCCCCTCGCCAAGGAGGACGGCGCCTCCCTGCTCGAGCGTCTCGAAGAGCGGTTGCACCCCTGGATTGCCTTGGCGATCCTGCCACTGTTCGCCTTTGCCAATGCCGGGGTCTCGCTCGAGGGACTGACGCTTGCCAAACTGCTGGCTCCCCTGCCGCTCGGCATCTTTGCGGGCCTCGTGATCGGCAAACCGCTGGGCATTCTCGCCGCCAGCTGGCTTGCTCTGGCGGGCGGCTTGGCGCAGAAGCCCACGGGCGCTACGTGGCAACAGCTTCTGGGTGTTGGCATGCTCGGCGGGGTCGGCTTTACCATGAGCCTATTCATCGGCACGCTGGCCTTCCCCGATCCCGCCCACGCCGGGCAACTGCGCCTCGGCGTGCTCACCGCTTCCCTGTGCTCGGCCGTTGCCGGGTATCTGGTATTGCGCTTCAGCGCGCCTGCGCGGCCCTGATCGCGGGAATGAGCTTTGCTTCCAGGCTCTCGGCGCTGATCGGCCCGACGTGCTTGTAGACGATCTCGCCCCTGCCGTTGATGATGAACGTTTCCGGCATGCCATAGACACCCCATTCGATCGCACCACGGCCGTCGGCATCGACCCCCACGGCCGCGAAAGGGTTGCCATAGCGGCCAAGGAAGCGACGCGCTTGCGACGTCTCGTCCTTGTAGTTGACGCCAAAGATGGGCGTGCCTGTCCGTTGCTTGAGCGTGCTGAGGACCGGGTGCTCCTGCACGCACGGTACGCACCAGGAGGCCCAAAAATTGACGACGGTCACTTTGCCGGAGGCAAGCTCGGCAGCGGAAAAGCCGCCGACGGGCTCTTTGCCGTCCTTGAGCCCGTCCAGCGCCGCAAAGCTGATCTCGGGCACGCGCTTGCCGATCAGCGCCGAGGGTAATTTGGATGGGTCGCCTGAGCGCAGCGCAAAGGCAAACAGCAGCGCCAGGATCGCGAAGATGGCGAGTGGCCACAGCAGCGGGCGTGGGCCTCGCCGGCGGTCATTGGCGTGTCGCGCGAGGTCTTCAACCATGGCTCGTTTGCCTTGCTCGAGTTGGTCTCAGCGCCGGCTTCGCGTGCCACCGGAGCCGCGCGCCTCGATGTCTTCGATCAGGCGCCGCTGCCGGCGACCGTCCGCGACCAGCCAGCCGATTAGGGCTGCCAGCGTCACGGCAACGACGCCATAGGCCGACCAGATGTAAGCGGCGTGCAGGCCTAAATCCATGGCGTCATTCGGCTGGCTGCTGCGACAGGTCGGCGGCACTTGCGGCGGCGATCCGGCGCAGGGCCTTCAGGCGCCGGCGCAGGATCTCGTTGCGCATGGCCTTGAGCTGCAACGCCACGAACAGCACCGTCATGCCGAGGGCCATGATCAGCAACGGCCAAAGCAGCGAAGCATGGATGGTCGGCGCACCGAGCCGCGTTACGCTCGCCGGTTGATGGAGCGAATTCCATTCGACCGAGAACTTTATCACCGGCAGGATGGCGATGCCGACAAGACTGAGCACGGCCGTCAGCTTGGCGGCAAGCGCCTCGTCCTCGATGGAGGAACGCAACGCGATCAGTCCGAGATAGAGAAAGAACAAGATCAGCACGGAGGTGAGGCGAGGATCCCACACCCAAAAGGTTCCCCACATGGGCTTGCCCCAAAGCGATCCGGTGGCGAGCGCAAGAAAGGTAAACGTGGCCCCGAGCGGCGCTGCCGCCTTTGCGGAGACGTCGGCCAGTGGGTGGCGAAAGACCAACAGTCCGAAGCTCGACAGGGCGATCAGCGCATAGACCAGCATCGACAGCCACGCAGCCGGCACATGGATGTACATGATCTTCACCGTTTGACCCTGCTGGTAGTCCGGCGGAGAGCCGAAAAATGCCAGGTAGAGACCGATGCCGATCAGGGCGGCGGCGAGGCCCCAGCACCACGGCAGCAGGCGCGCCGACAGCGCCATAAAATTGCTGGGATTGGCCAGCCGCTGGGTCAGGCTTTGCATGGTTAGCATCTAAGCCTTTGTCGCCGCCAGCGCAATTCGTTGCCGCACGATCACTGCAACTGAAATCGGAGCGCCCCGGCCGCGGCCGGCGGCGCCAGCACCATGGCGGCGAGGGAGACGGCGGTCAAAAGCAGAAACGAGGCAGCGAAGCTGTCGGCCTCCGACAGCGCCGCGCCGATGGCCTCGATCCCGAACATCAGGGTTGGCACAAACAGGGGCAGCAGCAGCAGCCCGATCAGCAGGCCGCCGCGGCGCGTGCGCACCGTTAAGGCCGCGCCGATGGCGCCGAGGAAGCTGACGGCGGGGGTGCCGGCGAGCATGGTTGCCACCAGCACGCCGTAGGCATCCGGCCGAAGGTTAAGCAAGAGGCCGAGCACCGGTGCCAAGGCGATCAGCGGCAGCGCCGTCGTCAGCCAGTGGGCAAAGGCCTTGCCCGCAACGACGGCCTCGAGCGGCAGCGTGCCCGTGGCCAGAATGTCGAGCGAGCCATCCTCGAAATCGGCTTCGAACAGACGGCCGAGCGAGAGCAGGGCGGAGAGCAGAAATGCAACCCAAAGCACGGCCGGGGCAATGCGCGCGATCAGGTTGAGATCGGGACCCAGCGCCAGCGGCAGCAGCACGACGACGACCAGGTAGAAGCCAAGCGCCACCCCGAGCGTGCCGCCTTCCTTCCACGCGATCAGGACGTCGCGGCGCACAAGTTCCCAAAATGCGCTCATGCGGCGCGCGCCGCGGGCGGGAGGCGCAAAGTGCGCTCATTGGGCCAATCGAGCGGCTGATGCGTGGCGGCAATGACGAGGCCGCCGCCGGCGAGCCGAGCCGCGACCGCGGCAGTGAGGGCAGCCTGGGCTTCCCGGTCGAGCGCCGCCGCCGGCTCGTCGAGGAGCCAAATTAAGCGCGGCGCCAGCAGCAGACGGGCGAGCGCCAGGCGGCGTTTTTGACCCGCCGAGAGGTAGGCGGCCGGGATGTCTTTGAGGGCCACGAGGCCGAAGGTTGCAAGCGCGACATCGACGGCTCCGGTGCCGCCAAGATAACGCTGCCAGAAGCGGGTGTTCTCTTCAACGGTCAGGCTCGATTTTACGGCATTGAGATGGCCCACGTAGTGACACAGCTCGCCCACGCTTTGCTCGGATTTGCCGCCCTCCAGCCATAGGCGCCCCGCGGTCGCCGGCAGCAGCCCGGCAAGGGTGCGCAGGAGCGTGGTCTTGCCAGCACCGTTCGGGCCGAGCAAGAGCAGGCTCGAACCCGGCTCGACCGTGAAGGAAAGGTCGGCAAGGATCGCGCGGCCGTCCCGCCGCACGGACAGTTTGTCGACGATCAGTTTCATAAGGGCTTCCCCGGCCCGAACGCACATATTAGAACCATTTTATATAGGGCCCTGGTTTGCCTCCAGGCCAGGTCAGAAACGCGCTTTCAACAGTCGCGGACCCGCAGATAGGAGATGCCCGCTCATGAGCACCGTTAGTCTCGACAGCTTCAAGTGCCGCAAGACCCTGAAGGTCGGCTCCAAGTCCTTCGAGTATTTTTCACTTCCCGCCGCGGAGCAGAACGGGCTGGCGGGGTTGTCTCGACTGCCGTTCTCCCTCAAGGTGCTGATCGAGAATCTCCTGCGCCACGAAGATGGTCGCTCGGTGAGGGCCGAGGACATTCGCGCCGTGCTCGAATGGCTCAAGACGAAAAGCTCCAACGTTGAGATTGCCTATCGGCCCTCCCGCGTGCTGATGCAGGACTTCACCGGCGTTCCCGCGGTCGTCGATCTTGCCGCCATGCGCGATGCCATGAAAGCGCTGGGCGGCGATCCCTCCAAGATTAATCCGCTGGTGCCCGTCGATCTTGTGATCGATCATTCCGTTCAGGTCGATTTCTTTGGCTCGGCCGATGCCTTCGCAAAGAACGTCGAGATCGAGTATGAGCGCAACAAGGAGCGGTATGAGTTCTTGCGCTGGGGCGCGGGCGCCTTCAACAACTTCCGCGTGGTGCCGCCGGGCACCGGCATTTGCCACCAGGTCAATCTCGAATATCTGGCGCAAAGCGTGTGGATCACGCCCGGCCGGACCGAAATGGCCTTTCCCGACACCTGCGTTGGGACCGACAGCCATACCACGATGGTCAATGCGCTGGGCGTGCTCGGCTGGGGCGTCGGCGGCATCGAGGCGGAAGCGGCTATGCTTGGCCAGCCCGTCGCCATGGTCATCCCCGAGGTGATCGGATTTGGCTTCAAGGGTAGGTTGAAGGAGGGGGTCACCGCCACCGATCTCGTGCTTACCTGCACGCAGATGCTGCGCAAGCGCGGCGTCGTGGAGAAGTTCGTGGAGTACTTCGGCCAGGGCCTCGACCACCTTTCGGTCGAGGACCGCGCGACCATCGCCAACATGGCGCCGGAGTATGGCGCCACCTGCGGCTTCTTCCCGATCGATTCCGAGACCATCCGCTATCTGAAGGCAACCGGCCGCAGCGCCGCGCGCGTCGCCCTGGTCGAGGCCTATGCCAAGAAGCAGGGCCTGTGGCGCACGGCCAAGACGCCCGATCCCGTATTCACGGACGCGCTCGAGCTCGACATCGCCACCGTCGAGCCCAGCCTCGCCGGTCCGAAGCGCCCGCAGGACCGGGTGCCGCTCTCGAAGGCCGCCGCGGAATTCAATGTCGCGCTGAAGGACGGCTTCGCTGTCGCCGACGGCGACAAGC
>Ga0134122_10000574_pt1 | contig 25115 bp, 26 predicted proteins | sample KB302_FD_96461 | JGI IMG/M metagenome (GOLD analysis project Ga0134122, IMG submission 96461) | Terrestrial soil microbial communities without Nitrogen fertilizer from Kellogg Biological Station, Michigan, USA - KB3-0-2 | ecosystem: Environmental > Terrestrial > Soil > Unclassified ...
CACCGCCTCGGCGATGCGGCGCAGCTTCGCCTCGGGCACCGGCACGGTCCCCTGCTCGTACCTGGAGATCTCGGCCTGGCTCATCCCACAGGCCTCCGCGAGCTGCTCCTGCGACATGTCGCTGTGGAAGCGCAGCGAGTTCACCACACATGCGTCGGCGGTCAATTTTTTGGCCCTCGCCATGCTCGTCCTCCAGCGTTGGTGACTGGGTTATGCTTGTGGAGTCAATTTTCGCAGGGAGGGCCGCCCGCGCGGCCATGACGGCCACGGCGGAGCGCTCTCCACGGAGCCGCCATGCGCACCCCCTCGTTCCGCCGCACCGCCGCCGTCCTCCTGCTCCTGCTGGCCGCGGTCCTCGCCGCGCCGCCGGCCTTTGCCGCGGGCCACCCAGCCGAAGCCGTTTCTCTGTCTCCCCTGGAATCTCTGGACCGCCTGTGGAGCTTCCTGCGAGCCGCCTGGAACAAAGATAGCTGCCACATCGACCCGGACGGCCGCTGCAAGCCCGGCACGGCGAGCCCGCCGCCCGCCCAGACCAAGGACAGTTGCAGCATCAACCCGGACGGCCACTGCAAGCCCGGTACGGCGAGCCCGCCAACCATTCAGACAAAAACCACTTGCAATATCGATCCGAACGGCCAGTGTAAGCCGTAGGTTTCCACCTCGTCCTCTTATTCCGCCGAAGAGGCCGAGCGCCCCGCCTTCTCGATCTCCGCGATCGTGCGCCTCGCCAGCGCTATCGTAGCGGTTTCCTGCTTTGCCGCTTCGCAGAAGAGCAACAGCGCGGCGAGCGCCTCGCGGTGGATCTTCTTGGCCCGGAAGACCGCTTCTATCTCGGCCGCAAGCTCCCGCACCTCCGCCGTGCGGCCGGCTTGCAACCAGAGGACTGCGAGATCGAGCGAGGCGACGGCCGCGGTGTAGGAAAGGTCGTGGTCGAGGAAGTCCCGCCGAACGAGCTGCAATCCACTCTCCGCTTCCTCGAATCTGCTCTGGCCTGCTGCCACCCTCGCCGCCAACCACATGACACGTATAAGGTCGAGCTCGTTGCGCTGCTCCAGCGCCAGCTCTCGTACGAAGGGTAGCCTCTCTGCGGCCTCGGCGAAGCGCTCCAAGCCTAGCAGGATATTGGCTGACTTGAAGTGGAGAGCGAAAAGCATGCGAGGATCTCCTGAAGCCTCAAGGAAAGGCGCCGCTTCCGTCAGAGAAGCCAGCGCGCCTTCGATGTCTCCCATGGCATCCAGGACGCGCTCCTTGATCAAAAGGATCCGGCTGACCGCGATCGGATCCTCCCCGCTCGCCGCCCGCGCCCGTCCAAGCAGATTCAGAGCCTGCGAGAACTGCCGCTCGTCGAGCCGCAAAGAGGCTTCGAGATCGAGCAGGCGGTGCTCTGGGAGTAGCTCGCAGTCCGCTCCCGCCTCCCAAAGTTTCCAGGCGCGGTCGAACGCCTCGTCGGCGCCGACGAAGTCTTCGGCGATTCGGCGCGTGTTGCCGACAAAGGCCCAGCAATAACCCTGGGCGCGCGAGCGCAAAGGCTCCGCCACCCGCTCGGCGATGAAGAGGGCCAGGTTCAGCAGCTCCCGCGCTTTGTCGGCCTTGCCGGCTGCCGCCGGGCGCACGCTCGCCTCGCAGACGCGCGCCACCAGGGCCACGAGGCCGTATTGCGGGAGTTTGGCGATGAGGCGGCGCTGGGCCTGGGGCGGTTCGGCCTGCAATCTCGCCCACGCCGCCTCGCCCGCGCGGCGCGCCGCCTCGGTTTTCTCGGCCTTCTTCCTGCGTCTCCAGTCGACGCACAGGGCCTCGGCCGCGGCAAGGGCGGCGGCGCGGGCGGCGCGGTTCATCGTCCGCCGCTCCGCCGCGGTGAGGGCGGGCTCGGCCGGCCGCTCGGCGAAGATCAAATTGTGGGCGAAGACGAACGCGTCGATCACTTCCTCAGGATCCTCGAGAGGGAAAGGAGCCAGCAGCTCGCGCAGCTTTGGGCGGGACAGCTCCTGGTCGCCTTTCTCGTAACGGGTGAGCTGGGCGACGGACGTGCCGGTGGCAGCGGCCAGGCGCGCCTTGCTCCAGCGGAACCTGGTGCGCACACAGGCCAGCACCATGCCGTACGCGGTGGAAGCGGGCTTCGTCAACCAGACCTCCTTACAGTACAGGTTGCCTGCCGGGTCTCTTTGGTGACAGCAAAGTTGACTCACGGCGAAAATTGACTCCAAAGGAATAGCTCAAGAGATTCTAAGACCTTTCGCTACGGGCATGCGCGAAGGCTCTTACCATGTCTGCATGGCGAATCTGGAATCGGAACGTGAAGGCTCCGGTCCGTCCGGCGTCCATCCTTCTCCGGCTGTTCTCGAGCGCTTCATGCGCAACGAGGAACTGGAGGAGGACGAGCGGCAGGCTGTTACCCGTCACCTGATAACCGGCTGTGAGAAATGCTGCGCTATCACGGCCCGCCTGTGGGATCAAGGGACGAGACGGCGACCGTTCTCTTTGATCGAGATGCTGGCGACCCCGGAGGTACGGCTGGCGGGGCGCCGGCGGCGGCGGGGCAGGCCGAAGAAGTGGGACCCGCGGATGAGCGCCGCGGTGGCCTCGCTGGAGAGCGTCGCTCAGGAGCTCATCCGGGAGTACGCGCACGAGCTGGAGGGGCTCCGGGACCGCTTGGAGATCCTGGCCGCGAGCCTGTTCCGGGTGCCAGCCGGAGATCCGGAGAGGGCGTCCATCGCCGAGGAGCTGCAGGCTGTCATCGCCTGTGTCATTCAGGACACGCTGCGGCAGGCCATCGCCGACCTGCACGCAGCCGCGGACTTGGCGCCCGAGCCCGGCGAGAAAGAAGCCGAAACGACATGAGTGGCGGCCAGAGCAAGACGGTGAAGGAGGCGGTCCGGCAGATCCAGCGCGAGGCCGGCCGGTTGCGGGAAACGCGGACGGTTCTCAAGCGGTTGCAAGCCGTCCTCGCGGCTCCCTCGCCGGAGGAGCTCACGGCGATGGAGAGAGGTGAACGCCCCGTCACCGCCGAAGCGTACTTGCTCGGAGTCCTCCAGGCAGCGGCCAGCCGGTTGGAGGACATCGAAAACGACCTGCGGCTTGCCGCGAGATCGAAGACCCTCGCGCGGCTGGAAAAAGGCTGGCAGCGAGGGAATCTGGCCGCCGAGCTCGAGTGGATTCGGACGGCGTTGCGCACGCGGAAAGCCTGAAGAGCCTCTCCGTTTCAATCCTTCCTGCAGTTTCTTCTTTCCCTGCCGGCTCTCCGCAGGCCGGCCAGTCTCCCGGCTCGACAATAAATACTAAAACGGGCCCTCGGAAGAGCCCGGAGATGACTTCCCACCTCCATCGGTAACCGGAACCCGCGAAAAGGACCCAGGTTCCGGCAATCCGTCTTTAATTTTCCGCTCAAGTTAACGTTCCAGGCCTCCCGCGTGCGTCAATTCGCCCAGCCGGCGTTGCCCGAAAGGCGCGCGGCCATCCGGGCCAATGACGGCCGGATTCTCCGAAAGGAGACGCTGTATGAACACGCAGCAAGCTGTTTCCACGCAGGTGGGCACGGTCCACGAGGAGCTGAAGTCGGAGCGGGTGCAGGAGCCCGCGGCGACGGTCCGCACGCAGCTCAAGTCGGAGCGTGTCCAGGACGGGCTGACGGCCGCCGGCGAGGCGGAGGCGTCCATCGCCTCCATCGAGCTGGCGGTCTATCAGCCGCAGACGGTGGCCATCGAGCTGTTCGCCTCGAAGGTCGCCCTCACGCTCTACGGCAATCCCGCCGTGAGCGACTCCGGCGGCGCCGGTGACTCCGGCATCGCCGGCTGAGAAAGGAGGACGTCATGCCCAGCAAGAGCTCTTACCCCGTGCTCATCACGAGCTTCGAGGGTCTGGTGGAAGCCGTGAACCGGACTCCCGATGTGCAGCCGAGCATGGAGACGGAGTGGCAGGCCCTGGCGCAAATGCTGGCGGAGATTCAGAGCCTGCGCGCGCGCCAGGCGGAGCTGACGGCCCAGAAGCAGGCGGTCTCTCAGCAGCTCAAGGCCGCCATGGAGAGGGCAAAGGAGCAGAGGACCCAGGTCCAGTCCATCGCGAAGGGCAAGCTGGGTCCGAAGAACGAGCTCCTCGTCCATTTCCAGGTGACGCCGCCGCGGAAGCGGAAGCGCAAGCCTGCGGATGAGCCGGAGGAGCCGAGCGGGGAGAAGCCGGGTACCGAAGGCGGAAGCACCGACTCCGGTACCTCGGCCTCGGCCACCCCGCCCGGCAAGCCTGCCGCCTAGTCCCTGGATCCCGGGGGGCGTGGATGGGCCACGCCCCCCCTTTTTCCAAGAACCAGACGACGGAAGGAGATTACCATGTCGAGAAACAGTCAGGACACCTTGCTCGAGAAAGCGGAGCGGCTGCTGAAGGCGGCGCGCCAGCACGAAGCCGAGGTCGGGGGCGTGGCGCCGTTGCGCGACGCCCTGGAGAGAGCCTACACCCAGACGATTTTCAACCGGCAGCGGCGGGAAGTGGCGCGCGCCACGGCCAAGGAAGCGACCCGCCAGCTCCAAGAGAGCCGCTCCAAAGTCTACGACGCGGTCGCCTCGCTCCGCCATTTCCTCCGGGGCGTGCTCGGGCACCGCTCCGAGATGCTCCGCCTGTTCGGCATCGAGCCGCGCAAGAAGCGGTCGCGGAAGCGCCAGGAGGCACCTCAGGGGTGCGAGCCGCTGGGCTCCGAGCCTTTGACCTCGTGATGACTTATCAGTAGCGCAGTCGGCCTGGGAGCGCCGGCATCCTTGCCGGCCTCCTTACTTCGTTGGGTGAGTCGGCCAGCAAGGATGCCGGCGCTCCCAGGAAGCGGAATTTCCGCACCATCGCCGCCAGTTGCCAGGGCAAGATCTATCCGCCGGGGCAGGCCGCGGTGATAAAAACTCCCCATGCATGCCTTTGTACTTGTCCTGACAGGCCTCGTGGCGTTCACGGCCGCCGCCGGAGCCGCGGCGCCGGAGGGCGACGGCGCTCGGTGGATCGCGCTGTTCCGGGCGAGGCGGAGCCGATCTTCCATGATGCCGCCGTTCCCGTGTGGGGCCGCGAAGAAGGCGTGGTCATCGCCGGGCCTTCGGAGGCCCAGCTCGACGATTTGCGCGCGCAGGGAGTCGAGCCGGTCTTCCGCGTCCTCGATCACGGCGAGGGCATCCACGTCCTCAGCCACGACCGCTATGTAACCCCGCCCGTCCTCAACGGTCTGCGCCGTTTCAAGATCGACGATCGGGCGATGCTCTATCTCATCCCGGCGGGGCTGGAGATGGACCTGCCGCGGCTCAAGCTGCACGCCTTGTTCCACGGCGTGCCCCGCGTCGCGCTGCCGCCGGTCCAGGCCCATCGCGCCGCCGCCGCCGCGCCGCTGGCGTCGTCCGCCCCCATCGAGCTGGTGCGGAAGATCGTCGACGCCACCAGCCAGGCGAGCTGGTTCAAGTTCGTCCGCGACCTTTCCGGCGACAGCGACGTGACCATCCCCGGTGCCTGCACCAGGTGCCGCATCCGCACCCGCGCCTCCGATTACATGTTCCCGCCCAACAACGCCGGCACTCCGCCCGGCAATCCGTTCGCCACCGAGTACCTGGAGATGAAAGCGGCGGGCTGGGGCTTCACCGGGCCGAACGCGGAGCGCGAGAGCTATACCGCGGCGGATTCGGGCTGCACCGCCCAGCAGGGCTCGCAGACCTGGCAGAACGTCGTCTTCACGCTGCCCGCCCAGGTCGACTTTGCGCAGAATCAGCAGGTCATCTTCCTCGTCCACTACGACTCGATCTCGGAGAGCCCCGAGAACGACGCCAACAACGCGCCGGGCGCGGACGACGCGATCTCGGGCGGCGCGGCGCTGCTGGAGGCGATGCGGCTGTTCAGGGGCTACGCCTGGCAGAACACGGTGAAGTTCCTGTTCGTCAGCGGCGAAGAGGTCGGGCTGTGCGGCTCCACGGCTTACACCCGCATGCACCCGGCGGCGCCGATGTGGCGCGTGCTCAACATGGATCAGACCGCGTTCGACGGCGACAAGGACGGCTTGATGAACCTGTTCAACTGGGACATCGCGAGCTGCCCCGCGTGCGTGGACTTCGGCGATGCCTTCGTGCAGGCGAGCTCCGACTACGGCAACATCATCGATCCCGCGAGAATCGTGCGCAACACGAGCAAGATGTGCCAGACCGACCACTGCCCGTTCTGGAACGTCGGTGTGACCGCGATCGATCTCAATGAAGACCTCACCAACGGCGACTACTGCCCGTGCTTCGATCAGTTGCAGACCGCGGACTGCCGCGACACCGTCACCCAGGCCTATCCCGTCGGCGGCACGGCGTTGATGTTCGATCGGGACTACTCGTGGCCGACCGAGAAGGCGGCCATCGCGCTCATCGCCCACACCGCCGAGCCGCTCTACGCTTGCCCGGCTGCGGGCGCGAGGCTCAGCGGCGCGGCGGGCGGGCAGCAGGTGCAGCTCACCTGGCCCGCCGTGAAGCCGGTGACCGGCTACGTGGTGGAGCGGGCGGCGGGCGGCTGCGGCGGCGCCTTCATCGGCATCGCTTCGACCACCGCGGGCTCCTATACGGACACCGACGTGACCGAGGGCGCCACCTATGGCTATCGCGTCCGCACGTGCCCGTTCCAGGTGAGCAACTGCGTCGCCAAGGTGGTGAGCGCCAGCGCCAATCAGATCACCTTCACTTCCCTCGCCGCCCAGGACGGCTGGGTGCTGGAGTCGAGCGAGACCTCCAACGCCGGCGGCTCGCTCAACGCCACCGCCACCGTCCTGCGGGTGGGCGACGACAACCAGGACAAGCAGTACAAGGCCGTCGTCGCCTTCAATACCTCGGCGATTCCGGACGGCGCCACCATCCTCTCGGCGACCTTGCGGCTGCGCCGCGGCGCGGGTTCCGGCACCAATCCCTTCACCACGCACGGCGCCTGTCGGGTGGACGTGCAGGCCGGCGGCTTCTCGGGCTCGGCGGCGCTCCAGAAGGGCGACTTCCAGGCCCCGGCGGCCGCCGTCGAGGCCGCGAGCCTCTCCAACGCCGCCGCCAACGGGGATTGGTCGGAAGCCAGCCTCAGCGCCGAGGGTCTGGCGGCCATCAACAAGACCGGCACGACGCAGCTCCGCCTCTACTTCGATCTCGACGACGACGATGACGGGGGCAACGACTTCCTCGGCTACTACTCCGGCGGCTCGGCCGCGCCCAACCGGCCGCAGCTCGTAGTGACGTACCTGTAGCCGCCGCCGTGGGGGGCTTGACCCCGCCGGGGAACTCCTTGTAGATTGAACATCGGAAGTTCAATCTGCATGATACGGCGCACCCTCGAAGCCACCCTGAAGAAAGTAGCGCGGCAGTATCCGGTGGTGACCCTCACCGGTCCGCGGCAATCGGGCAAGACCACCCTGGTTCGGGCGGCGTTCCCCAGCCACGAGTATGCGTCACTCGAGGAGCCCGACGTCCGGGAGTATGCGCTCGCAGACCCTCGCGGCTTCCTCGCACAGTTCACCGGCCGCGTCATCCTCGACGAGGTGCAGAGGGCTCCGGATCTCTTCTCCTATATCCAGACCCTCGTCGACCGGGAGGACAAGCCCGGGCGATACGTCCTCAGCGGGTCACAGAACTTCCTTCTGCTGCGGTCGATCAGCCAATCGCTGGCCGGGAGGAGCGCCATTCTCCATCTGCTGCCCTTTGCGCTCAGCGAGCTCGAGGGCCGCAAGCCCTTCCCTTTGGAGAAGCTGGGACGCGGGCTTCCCAGGGGACGGCAAGAGAGCTCCGCCGACCCGATGGAAGCCCTCTTTCGCGGCTTCTATCCGAGGATTCATGACAAGGATCTCGACCCGGCCACCTGGTATTCCGGCTACTACCAGACCTATGTCGAGCGCGATGTGAGAGAGCTCGTCAACGTCGGCGATCTCGAGTCGTTCGGCCGCTTCGTGCGCCTCTGTGCGGGGCGCAACGGACAGCTCCTCAACCTGACCTCGCTCGGCAATGACTGTGGCATTACGCACACCACGGCCGCCCGCTGGCTGTCGATTCTCGAGGCGAGCTTTATCGTTCACCTCCTCCGGCCCTACCACGCCAACTTCGGCAAGCGCCTGATCAAGAGTCCCAAGCTCTACTTTCTCGATACCGGGCTTCTTTGCTATCTCCTGCGCATCCAGTCCCCCGAAGACCTCCGCCTGCACGCCAGCCGCGGTTCCGTCTTCGAGAGCTTTGTCATCTCGGAGCTGATCAAGAACTTTCTCCACCAGGGCCGGGAGCCCGATCTGTACTTCTGGCGGGATTCGACCGGCCACGAGATCGATGCGGTGATCGACCAGGGCCACGAGAGAGTGGCGGTCGAGATCAAGTCCGCCCAGACGGTGGTCCGGGACTTCTTCGCGGGGATCGACTTCTGGCGCAACCTGGTGGGCGATCCGGAAACACCCGCCGCTCTCGTCTATGGCGGCGAGCGCAGCTACCGTCGCAACGGCGTGGCCGTCTATAGCTGGATCGCGCTATAAACCGCTCGCCGGCCAGAGTAACGCCGTAGGGCACCTGAGAGGGGCGGCGGGCACGTAGGCCCGCCGCTACGATCCTTCGACGGTTCTACAGGTTGAACGAGAACGTCAGCACGATCGAGTCCATCGTCATCTCGGTGGTCACGGAGGTGCCGGGCACCGGACCGGTGGGACCGAGGAAGGGGCCGGTGATCCGGTTCTCGAACACGTGGTAGTAGGCGGCGTTGAGCTCCAGGCTCTCGTTGACGCGCATGCCGAATCCGGCGGTGACGCGGTCCTCGAAGATGGCGGGCACGGCGACGTTGATGAACGTCAGCTCGTCCGGGATGGGGTTCTCGCCGCGGTTGTAGCCGCCGCGCAGGGTGACCTTGTCGGTGGCCCGCCATTGGACGCCGGCGTCGAAGACGGTGATGTCCTTGAAGCCCAGGGTGTCCTTGAAGCCTTCGGTGTTCTCGTAGTTGATCCACTTGCCGTCGACGGCGATGGCCAGCCGGTCGTTGGGCGTGAAGGCGAGCCCACCCACCAGCACCGCGGGAGCGTTGAGCTGGAACTTGATCTTGCGGCCCCGGCCGAAGGTGGGCAGGTTGGGGTTGGACACCGCCGAGTTCCACTCGAAGTCCGAGAAGTCGGTCTCGGTGTTGTAGGAGAGGCCGAGGGCGAACGCCGGATTGACCTTGTAGTAGGCGCCGACTCCGAGCCCGAAGCCCCAGGCGCTGTCGGCGTTGACGTGCGGGAAGAAGCAGGGCCCCGCGGGGCCGGAGCAGTCGGGGCTGGCGAAGCCGGCGGGCTCGGCGGTCAGGGCCGAGCGGGCGGTGTTGAGCGATGCGCCGACGGAGAAAGAGTCGTTCACCTTCCAGGCGACGACGAACGGCACTTTCATGAGCTGGTAGTTCGAGTACACCCGGCCGAAGCCCTGGGGCTGCGGCGCGAGGATCGGGTTGGTGGAGTCCTGCGGGTAGTCGGCGCCGAAGCCGGCGAGCCCCAGGAAACCCATGCCGATTGCCAGGCGCGAGCCGGACTTGTGGCGGGTCCAGCCGAAGGCGGGGATGAGCGCCGGATCGCTGTCGTCCTCGGTGCGGCCGGAGAACGGGCCGGCCTTGCTCTCGACGGCGTTCTTCTGGGTGTTGTATTCGGCGCTGAACTCGAACCGGCTGCCGTCGAGGCCGGTCAGCAGGGCGGGATTCAGCAGCAGGGCGCCCAGCGCGTCGTTCGGAAGCGCCACGCCGGCGCCTCCCATCGCGCTGTTGACGGCGCCGACGCCGTGCAGGTTGTGGCCGTTGCCGGCGTAGGCCGCGGGCGCGGCCAGGGCGAGTGTGAGGGCGAGAAGCAGAGCAGATCCTTTGCCTTTCATACGGTCTCCCTGAGAAACGAACGTGAAGTGGACGCACTCCGGGTGCCGAGGCAGGCTCGGATCGCAGCCCTTGCGCGTCTGTAGATAGAGCAAAATCTAGGGCATTCTATAGCCCAACTTGCGCGTACTTTCAACAAGACTGGTGTTGGAGGCCGTTCGCGGCGGGCCGCGCGGCTTGCAGCAAGTGTAGGAATTGCCTATCCTACCAGCCACGTTCGAGTCCGAAAGCGCTGAAAGCATCGGCAGTTACACCGCGCCGGTACCGGTGAGCGGCGCCCGCCGGCAGCCGAGGAGAGATCCTAGGATGGAAGCAGAGTCGACCGTTCCCGCCGACCGCCCCGGGAGGCCCGCGGCTGCGTGGCGCCGCGTCGAGAACGCTCTCGCCGGCTGGATCCTGGTGCTCGGTCTTACCCTCGTCGCGTATCTCCTGCTGGCGCTCGCCGCCTCGTCAGGTGGGCCGGTGTGGCCGCGGAACGTCTTCCTGGCCCTCGGCGCCGCCGGGGTGGTCTCTTACAGCTTGTGGGTATTCCCCTACTTCCAGCGGCTGGAGCGCCGGCTGCCCCAGACGCGGCAGCGCTGGTCGGATCTCGAAGGCGAGCTGATCGCGGTTTTCGATCAGCTCGGGGCAGGGGATCTGGTGCGCGCCATCGAGCACACGCGGGACCTGCCCGAGCGGCTGGCCGAGATCTCGCGCGCCGCGAGCGCCGCGCTTTCCCGGCTCGCGCAGCAGATTCAGGACAGCTCGATCGAGGTGGCCTCGGCCTCCGACGCGGTCAACGAGATCGCCGCCGAGCTGGCTTCCGGGTCCTCGGAGCAGGCGGCCTCGGTGGTCGAGATCACGGCCGCCATGGAGGAGCTGGCGCGCACGGCCTCGCAGATCGCCGACAACGCTTCCCGCCAGGCGGACCTGGCGGCACGGGCCGAGTCGAGCGGTGACGCCGGCTCGGCGGCCGTGTACGAAGCGGTGGCGGGCGTCGAGGAGGTGCAGAAGCGCATCAGCGCCATTGCCAGCCGCGCCGACGCCCTGGGCACCCGCTCGAAGGAGATCTACCGGGTGCTCGACCTGATCACCGAGATCGCCCAGGAGACCCACATCCTGTCGCTCAACGCGGCCATCGAAGCGGCGGCGGCGGGAGCGGACGGCCGGCGCTTCTCGGTGGTGGCCGAAGAGGTGCGCCACCTCGCCCAGCGCTCCCAGGAGTCGGTGGAGTCGGTGCGCAACCTGCTCGACGAGCTCTCGGGCTCGATCCGCGCCACCATCGTGGCCACCGAGGAGGGGAGCAAGGAGGCCACGCGCGTGCTGGAGCGCTCGCGGGCCGCGGCGGCGGCCATCGAAGAGCTGCGCGGCGCCTCGGCCGACACCTCGCGGGTGGCGCGCCAGATCTCGCTCGCCACCCAGCAGCAGAACGCCGCCTCCGACGAGGTGGTGATGACGTTGCGCGAGGTCAGCCTGGTGGTGCAGCGGATGACCGGCGGCCTCAAGAACCTCTCGAGCACCGCCGACCGCCTGAACACGCTGGGGCTCGAGATCCAGCTCCTCGCCCAGTCCTTCCACCTCGACTCGCCGCGCTCGCTCAAGCATCTGGTCGAGGACTGGGCGCGGCAGTTGGAGGGAAAGGGATCGCTGCCGGAGCAGGAGAATATGCTCGACGAGCTGATGCGCACCGCGCCGTTCGTCGAGCTGGGATACCTCATGGGGCTCGACGGCGGCACGCTGGCCTTGAGCTTCAACCAGCAGTTGCTCGACGAGCACCAGCAGGCCCTCGCCGCCAAGGTGCGCGATACGGACGTCCGCGCCCGGCCCTGGTTCAAGGCGGTGGCGCGGCACTGGCGGACCACCCTCATCCCGCCCTACGAATCGATGCAGAACTCGGAGGCCTGCTTCACCGTCTGCACCCCCGTGCACAACCGCGACGGTTCGCTCGCCGCCGTGCTGGGGATGGACATCAACGTCACCGGCTGGACGAGGATCTGACTTTTGAGCGAGCCGATCGAGCGCGAGACGCGGCGAGAGGGCACCCATCTGCTGGTGCGGGCCGGGGAGTACGCCTGCGCTCTGCCGCTCGGGGCGGTCCGCCGGGTGGTGCGGGCCGTGATGGTCCATCCGCTGCCAGGCGCGGCGGGGGAGCTCGAAGGGCTCGCGGAGTTCGGCGGCGAGCCGCTGCCGGTGCTCAACCTCGGCCGGCTGGTCAACGCGCCGCCGGGAGCCAACCCCGCCTATCCGGTGACGGTGGTGGTGTGGGTGGGACCGGCGGGAGCGCGGGAGATGGTGGGCCTCTCGGCCGACGCGGCGCTGGAGGTGGTGCACGTGCCCGCCGATTCGGTGGTGGCGGGCGACGGCGGCTTGCTGCTGGGCGAGGCGCCGGTCGGGGACGAGGTGGTGCGCGTCCTCAACCTCGAGGCGCTGGGGCGCGAGGCTTGAGCGTCCCGCACGCCCGCGGCTTCCTGCTGCTGCGCCGCGCCGGCGGCTGCTGGGGCATCGCCAGCGCCGCCGTGGACGGTCTGGTCGCGCGCGGCGCCGGTTACCGGATTTCGGTCGGCGAGGCGGCGCTCGCGGCTGACGAGATCCTCGGCGTGGTGGAAGACCTGCGAGTGCGCCCGGCGGCGCCGGTGCTGCGGCGGTTCTGGCCCGAGGTGACGGCGGGCCTCGCGGTGCACGGCCGGCTGCCGGTGGTGGTGGTGGACCCGCGGCACCCGCCCGCGGCCTTGCGGTTCGATGAAGGAGAGCGACGGGATGAAGGACGCGACTGATTCGACCCATCACGCCCTGACCGGGCTGCTCATCGCCGGCGGTGTGGCGATTTCGGGGCTCGTGCTGCTGCTGGCGGCCGAAGCGGGCGGCGGGCCGCACTGGCTCTTCAACGGCTACCTGCTGCTGGCGGCCGCAGCGCTCGCCCTCTACGGGCGGCTGATCTACCGCTCCCAGCAGCGCCTGCGGGAAAGGGTGGAGAGCGCGGAGAAGCGGCGTGAAGGGATCGAGCGGACGCTGGTCGAGGCCCTGGCCCGGCTGCGGGACGGCGACCTGGTCAACTGCTCGGAGCAATCGCGGTCGCTCCCCGGCCGGCTGGCCATCGCGCTCGCCAACTCCACGAACTCCCTCGACGTGCTGGCGCAGCAGATCCAGTCGAGCTCGATCGAGGTGGCCTCGGCCGCCGCTTCGGTCAACGAGATCGCCTCGGAGCTGGCCTCCGGTTCGTCGCAGCAGGCGGCCTCGGTGGTGGAGATCACCGCCGCCATGGAGGAGCTGGCCCGTACCGCGTCGCAGATCGCCGACAACGCCGGCTCCCAGGCCGAGCTCGCGCAGGCGGCCGAGGAGAGCGGCAACACCGGCCAGGCGGCGGTGGAGGAGGGGGTCGGCGGCGTCGAGGAGGTCAAGAAGCGGATCAGCGGCATCGCCAACCGCGCCGAGATCCTGGGCACGCGCTCCAAGGAGATCTATCGCGTGCTCGACCTGATCACCGAGATCGCCCAGGAGACGCACATCCTCTCCTTGAACGCCGCCATCGAGGCGGCGGCGGCGGGCGACCACGGGCGGCGCTTCTCGGTGGTGGCCGAAGAGGTGCGGCGCCTCGCCCAGCGCTCGCAGGAGTCGGTGGAGTCGGTGCGCAACCTGCTCGACGAGTTCGCCGGCTCGATCCGCACCACCGTCGTCGCCACCGAGGAGGGGAGCAAGGAGGCCGGGCGGGTGCTGGAGCGGGCGCAGGCCGCCGCTGCCGCCATCGAGGACCTGCGCGGCGCCTCCAGCGACACCGCCCGCGTGGCGCGCGAGATCTCGCTTGCCACCCAGCAGCAGAACGCCGCCTCCGACCAGGTGGTGCTCACCCTCAAGGAGGTGAGCCAGGTGGTGCAGCGCATGGCCGACAGCCTGCGGCAGTTCACCGAGACCGCCGACCGGCTGAACGGGCTGGGACTGGCCATTCAGATGGTCGCCCAGTCCTTCCACCTAGACTCGCCGCACTCGCTCAAGCACCTGGCCGAGACCTGGGCACGGGAGGTGCGGCGCCGGCTCGGCAACTGGGAAGCCATCGAGCGGCTGCTGGAGGAGCTCGTGCACCGCGCGCCTTACGTCGAGTGTCTCTACTTCTTCGACGGCCGGCGCAACCAGAACGCCCTCACCGTCAACCGCCAGCTCATCGGCGAGCGCGGCGTGCCGGCCGCCGTCAAGACCGGCGAGGGCTTTGCCGAGCGGCCCTGGTACAAGGCCGCCGTGCGCGAAGGACACACCGTGCTGACGCCGCTCTTCAACTCGCTGCTCTCGGGACAGCCCATCTTCACCGCCGCCTCGCCGATCTACGAGCGGGGCGAGCTGGCGGGAGTGCTCGGGCTCGACGTCAACGTGGATAGTTGGACCAAGATCTGACCCCGGGGCGGCCGTGGACGCGGAGTTCGCCGATCTCGTTCCCCTCTTCGTCGAGGAAGCTCGCGACCGGCTGGAGCGGCTCGCCACCAGCGTTCCCCGGCTCGAGGCCGACCCGCAGTCGGCGGTGGAGGCCCGGCGCGAGCTGCATACCCTGAAGGGCGCCGGCCGCATGATGCGCATCGCCGCCCTGGCCGAGCTCTGCCACGCCGCAGAAGAGGTGCTGCACGCCAGCCGGCCCGGCATGATCCCCCTGCTCACTCGGGTGGTGGACGAGCTGACGGTTCTGGTGAGTGCAGTCTCCCGGGGCGAGGAGCCGGCGGTGGATGCCGAGCTCGTGCGGCTCCTCCTGGCCGCGGCGGAGAACGGGCCGGCCGCCGCGCCGCCCGTCCCCGAGCTGAAGCCTGCCGTCTCTCCAGGTCCTTCCAGTCCTTCGGGTCCTGATGCCCCAGCGGCATCGCCCGCGTCCAAGGCCCCCACCTCGAGCGGCAGCGCCGACGTCCGCGTAGACGCCGGGTCGCTCGACGCCGTGGCCGAGCGGGCGACGCAGGTGCGCATCATGGCGATCGCCGGCCGGCAGGCGACCGACCGCATCTACGAGCTGGCCCGGTTGGCGGAGGAGGGGCTGCACGAGCCGCAGCCGAAGCAGGTGCTGGCCGTGCTCGCCACCATGCTGCGGCGGGTGGGAGCGGAGCTCGAAGGCGGGCAGCGCCGGCTCATCCGCGCGGCGGAGGAGCAGCTCGAGACGATGCTCTCGCTCCAGCTCCAGCCGCTGCGCGGTTTCCTGCTCTCCTTCGCCCGCCATGCCCGCGAGCTCGCGCGCTCGCTGCGGCGCGAGGTCGAGGTGGAGCTGGAAGGCGAGGAGACCCGGCTCGACCGGCGGATTGCCCGCGAGCTGGAGGAAGCGCTGGTCCACCTGGTGCGCAACGCCGTGGACCACGGCATCGAGGCGCCGGAGGTGCGCGAGGCCCGGGGCAAGCCGCGCGCCGGCCGTATCCGCATCAAGGCCGAGGCCAGCGGCCCGCGAGTGCGGCTGGCGATCGCCGACGACGGCGGCGGCATCGACGTCGCGCGGGTGCTCCAGAAGGCGGTCGGCGCCGGTCTCGTGGACGCCGGCACCGCCGCCGCCATGGGCAAGACGGAGGCCCTGCGCCTGCTCTTTGCACCGGGCTTCTCGACCCGCAAGCAGGTCTCGGAGACCTCCGGGCGCGGCGTCGGCCTCGACGTGGTGGCCAACGCCGTGGCGCGGGTCGGCGGCGAGGTGTTCGTGGAGACCGCGCCCCGGCACGGCACCACCTTCACCGTCGAGGTGCCGGTGGCCCGCCGCGGTGAGTCGGTCATGCTGCTGCGGGTGGGCCAGCTCAAGATCGCGCTCCCCTCGTCCGTGGTCCGCCGCGCCACCCGGCTCGCCGCGGGGTCGGTGGTCGAGCGGGACGGCCGGACGCTGGCATCGGTCGCCGGCCGGCTCGTTCCCTTCGTGCCGCTCGCCAGCCTCTACGGCCAGCCCGTTGCCGACGGTCAGCTCCTGCTCGAGGGCGTGGTCTCGGGTCAGCCGCTGGCGCTGGCCGTGGACGGCGTCGAAGGCGAGCAGGAGGTGCTGGTGCGGCCGATCACCCGGCGGGCACCCACGGACCGGCTGCTCGAGGGCGTGGCCCTCCTCGCTTCCGGCGAGCCGGTGGGCGTGCTCTCGCCCTCGGCGCTCTCGCAGCGCGAGTACCTGCGCGTCCTGCCGGCCGCCCGGCCCCAGGTGGCGGTCCGGCGGGTGCGGGTGCTGCTGGTGGACGACTCGCTGGTCACGCGCGAGATGGAGCGGCGCCTGCTGGAGGACGCCGGCTTCCACGTTTCGGCGGCGGGCGATGCCGAAGAGGCTCTGTGGCTGCTGGCGGAGGAGAGCTTCGACTGCGTCGTCGCCGACGTCGAGATGCCGCGCATCGACGGCTTCGAGCTGACGGCCCAGCTCCGCAGCATGGAGAGCTTCGCGCAGCTCCCCATCATCATCGTCTCCACCCGCGACCGCCCGGAGGACCGGCTGCGCGGCCTGAAGGCCGGTGCGGACGCCTATCTCACCAAGCAGGGCCTGGACGCCGGGGAGCTGGTGGACCTCGTCCGCCGGCTGGGCGGAAGCGGACGATGAAGCCCTCACTCCCCCAACCCCCTCTCTCCCGACGTCTCCCTGGAGTATCGGAGCGGCCTGCCCTCCGAAGCCCTCACTCCCCTGACCCCTCTCTCCCAGAGGGAGAGAGGGGAACCGGAAAAAGATTCTTCCTGTTCCCCCTCCTCTCCCTCTGGGAGAGGAGGGCCGGGGAGGTGAGGGCTTCGGAGGGCAAGCCGCTACGGTACTCCGCGATCCTGCAAGCGAGAGGGCATGGGAGGGGCCCGGCTTGATCCGCGTCCTGCTGGTCGACGACTCGCCCTCGGTGAGGGCGGTGCTGCGCCGTTTCTTCTCCCGCACGCGGGACATCAAGGTGGTGGGGGAAGCCGGCGACGGCGAGCAGGCCGTGCAGGCGGTGATCGAGCTGCAGCCGCAGGTGGTGGTGATGGATCTGCAGATGCCGGTGCTGGACGGCTACGAGGCCACCGAGCGGATCATGGCGGTGCGCCCGACGCCGATCGTCGTCCTCTCCTCGCGTGCCAACCGCAACCAGATGCAGACCGCCTTCGAAGCGATGCGGCGCGGTGCCCTGGAGGTGCTGCCCAAGCCCGAGGACACGCCGAGCTGGCAGCAGCTCGCCGAGAGCCTGCCGGAGACGGTGCGCACGGTGGCTGCGGCGCGGGCGGTGCCCCGGGCGCCACGCCCGCGGGCGGCGCGTCCCGCGGCGCTCGCCGCCGCTCCGGGCGAGCTGCGCTGGGTGGCCATCGGCGCCTCGACGGGAGGGCCGGCCGCCATCCGCGAGCTGCTCGACGAAATGCCGGCCGACGCGCCGGTCGGCTTCCTCATCGTGCAGCACATCGCCTCCGGTTTCGAGCTGGGCTTCGCGGACTGGCTCAACAAGGAATTTCCCTTCGACGTGCGGCTGGCCCAGGACGGCGAGGTCTTGCGCCGCGGCGCCGTGCGTCTGGCCCCCGGCGGCTCGCATCTGCGGCTGGAGGCCGGAGGCCTGCTGCGTCTCGATTCCGACACCCCGCCGCGCCGCGGCCATCGCCCGTCGGTGGACGAGATGTTCCTTTCCTGCGCCGTCAATTGCCCGCGCGAGGTGGCCGCCGTGCTGATGACCGGCATGGGCAACGACGGCGTCGAGGGGCTGCTGGCGCTCCGCCGCGCCGGCGGCCTCACCCTGGTGCAGGACGAGGCCAGCTCGGCCGTCTTCGGCATGCCGCGCGTCGCCCTGGAGCGCGGCGCCTCCGACGTGGCTCTGCCGCCGCGGGCCCTGGCCCGTACCCTGGCGCGCATCTGGAGGGAGGGGGAGCGATGAACCGGCGCGTCCTGGTGGTGGACGACAGCGAGGTGACGCGGGCCATCCTCTTCCGCACCCTGCGCGGCGCCGGCTTCGAGGTGCTGGAGGCGCGCGACGGCGCGGAGGGAGCGATGGCGGCGCTGCGCGAGCAGCCCGCCGTAGTGGTGACCGACCTCGAGATGCCCACCATGGACGGTTTTCCCCTGCTGCGCCTGCTCAAGGCCGACCCGGCGAGCACCCATATCCCGGTGCTGATCCTCACCAGCCACGGCGAGGCCGCCTCGCGCTACTGGAGCCTGCGCACCGGCGCGGACGCCTATCTCACCAAGGACTACCAGCCGGCGCAGCTCATCGCCACCGTCACGCGCCTCGCCGAGAAGGCCGCTGCCACGCGGCCCGCGGCCCATCCGGCGACAGCCGCGGAGCTCCAGGCCCTCGGTCCGATCCAGGTGCTGGCCCGGGTGGCGCGCCACCTCGACGCCTCGCTGCTCCAGGCCACCGTGGTCAACACGCTCCTCGAGCTGGGCATGGCCGCCAGCGACTTCCACGATGCGGCCCACCTCGCGCTCGAGACCCTCGGCCAGGTGGTGGACGCGCAGCTCTTCGCCGTGGCGGTGGCGGAGACCCACTCGGCGATGGCCTACGTCCTGCTCCAGGATCCTCTGGGTCCGGCCACGATCGAGGCGTTGAAAGACAGGCTCGCGCAAGCTCTCGGCCTGGTGCCCGGCACTCCGCTCGAGGTCCGCTCCGGCGGCGACTTGGGAGACCTCTCCGTCAGCCTGGAGCGGATGGTGTGCCTGCCACTGCCGCTGCGCGAAGCCACCGGCGTCCTCGCGTTCCTGCCCCGCGATCCCCACGAGCTCGGCGCCACCGCCGGTTCGCCGGTGGGGGCCCTCACCGGCCACCTCGCGCTGGTGCTCGACAACGCCCGGCTCTCGCAGCGGCTGCACGAGCTCTCCACTCTGGACGGCCTGACCCGGCAGCTCAACCACCGCGTGATCTACGACCGCCTGACCGAGGAGCTGGAGCGGGCCCGCCGCTATCGCTTTCCTTTGAGCGTGGTGCTCTGCGACTTCGATCACTTCAAGGAGATCAACGACACCTACGGCCACCTGGCGGGCGACGCCGTGCTGCGGGAGGGCGCGGCGGTGCTGCGGCGCTGCCTGCGGGCCACCGATCTGCTGGGGCGCTATGGCGGCGAGGAGTTCCTGGCGGTGCTGCCGCAGGTGGACCTCGACGCGGCGCGCGTGGCCGCCGAGCGGCTGCGGCTGGGGCTGGAGAACCACCTCGTGCGGCTGCCCGGAAACGCCGAGGTGAGGATCACCGCCTCTTTCGGCGCCGCCTCCCGCGACGAGCTGTCGGGCCCGCCGAGCAGCGACCTCCTAGTGTCGCTGGCGGACCGCCGACTCTACGAGGCCAAGGCCGCCGGCCGGAACTGCGTCCGCCCATGAGCCAGGCCGCGTCCGCCCCGCTGCAGCAGCTCGTGGCCCTGATTCGCGAGAACACGGGCAACGCCATCCCCGCCGCCAGGCTCGGCTTCCTGGAGGACGTGGCCCGGCGGCGGGCGCAAGCCCGCGGCTTCGCCGGCACGCCCGAGTACGTGGAGGCGCTCGCGGCGTGCGAGATCGAGGGCGAGTGGACCCACTTGATCTCGCTCGTCACCATCAAGGAGTCCTACTTCTTCCGCGCGCCGCAACAGTTCGAAGCCATCCAAGCGCGGGTCCTGCCGGCGCTGGTGCGCGCCCGCGCCGGCAACCGCCGCCTGCGGATCTGGTCGGCCGCCTGCTCGCGGGGGGAGGAGCCGGCCACCCTGGCGATGCTGCTGGCCGAGGAGCCCTCGCTCGCCGGCTGGGAGTGGAGCATCATCGCCACCGACCTCGACGAGGAGGCGCTCGCCGGCGCCCGCCTCGGGCTCTACGGCGCGCGCGCCGTCGCCCAGGTGCCGCCGCGCCTGCTCGAGCGCTGGTTCGTCCGGCGGGGCAAGCTCTTCGAGCTCGAGGCCGGGCTGCGCTCGCGCATCAACTACCAGGCGCTCAACCTCGCTCAGGCGCCGTTCTCGCTGCCCGCCGCCGAGTTCGATCTCGTGCTGTTGCGCAACGTCCTCATCTACTTCCGCCGGCCCCTCCAGCGCTGGGTGATCTCGCAAGTCGCGCCTCTCCTCGCCTCCGACGGCCTCCTCTTCCTCGGCGCCTCCGAGACCCTGTGGCAGATCCAGGAAGAGCTGGAAGCGGTGGATCTCGGCCCCTGCTTCGGATATCGCCATCGGCAGTCCGAACCGGTGGTGGAGAAGCCGGCGCCTGCCAAAACCGCGCGGCAACCCGTGACGACTGGAAGGGACCCAAAGGACCGAGACCGCAAGGACCTGAAGACTGCGACGACGGCGCTCCCCGTTGTCGCCGAGAAGGCGGTGATCGCGGAGGCTCCTGGAGTCTACGAGCGCCTGGCGGCGGCAGTGCGCGATCTTTCGGAGAACCGCATCGACGAGGCCGCGCGGGCGATCGGCGAGGCCCTCACCGCGGACCCTTCGGAGCCGGCGGTCCACGCTCTCGAAGGATTCATCCACGACCTCCGCGGGCGCACCGAGGAGGCCGTCGCCTCCTACCGCGCCGCCCTCTACCTCGATCCGGTCCTCTTTCAGGTGCGCATGCTGCTGGCCGACTGTCTCCTGCGCCTCGGCGACGGCGCCCGCGCCGAGCACCAGTTCCGCGAGACCCTGAGCCTGCTGGCGAGCGGCCGCGAGCGCAGCCTGACGATGCTCGAAAGCCTGCCGCTGCCCGACCGCGAGCGGGCCCGGCGGCGGAGCCGGCAGGTGCTGAAGGGGTGATGAAGGCGGTTTGGCGCACCGTGCCTATTTGGACCGGCTAGCCATAGCTGCGATTGCTGACGGCATAGTTACGGATGCGGAGCGACGAGATCTAAAAACCGTCGCACGGCTGTTGGGCTTGGAGAAACCTGGCTTGGATGACGTTCTCAACGAAGCAGCTGCGAAGGTGGCCAAGATTCAGGCTCCTTCCCTATCAACTCAGGGGGACGGGAAAGAGCTAGCCGGGAAGCGTGTTTGCTTCACCGGTGAGATGCAGTGCCGTCATTGCGGCGTTGTAATTTCACGTGAGCGCGCAGAAGAACTCGCCGCTAAGTCTGGTCTTGAGGTAGTGGATTCTGTTACCAAGAAACTCGATATGCTTGTGGTAGCCGACCCACACACACAGTCCGGTAAAGCCAAGAAGGCCCGGCAGTATGGTATTAGAGTCATGCACGAACCGGTGTTCTGGAATGCTATCGGAGTCAGCGTAGAATAAACCGAATGGCGAGGCGCCGAACCGGCGCCTCAGCCAAGCCCGATCTCCCTCTTCAGCTCCTCCAAGTCGACCTGGATGACGTCGATCTTCCGTGCTGCAAGCTCGTCGATGAAGTCCGCCCGCGCGAGACCGGCGATCTCGGCGGCCCGGTCCTGGGAGATGACGCCGCGCCGGTACCATTCGATGGCAACCGCGAGGCGTACGTCCTTCTCAGCCTCATCGAGAGACTGATGAAGGGCGGAGAGGACTCCTTCCGGCAGATCGATGGTCAGGGTCGCCATGGCCTTCCTCCGAAGGCATTCTGCCACGCAGCCAACCTCCGCGCGATCCCGTCGCCAGGGAACACTGACGCAAGGCGTTCACCGGAGATCGCGTGAGCGCCCGCGACCCCCTTTGCCAAGAGCCGCGCCGGGATCTCCTTGACAGACTTGCCTAAACGTCCAAGAATGAGTAAGGGCGTTCGAACGCCTCTATCAGAGGGGTCAAGATGACACGATACCCGATCCTGTTCGGTTTCCGCGACCTGGTGGCTGGCTCCGGCTTCGTCGCCAGCATCGCCACCGAAGGTCGGGCTCTTCTGACAGACGAAGGCGACGACGGATTCTGGATGTATGGCGTCAACCCTGGCGGTATTGCCGGGTCCGGGAGCACGCCGGTCGAGGCTCAGACTGATTTTCGCCAGCGATACAAGTCGGTCCTGTTCGACATCGCGAGCGCTTCTCGGGATTTCGAGCAGTTCAAGGCGACCGTAGAGCGGTTCTTCCACGAAGTGAACAAGCCCACCGCGAAGGAGTGGGATGCGGCCGTGCAGGAAGTGCGAGAAGGGAAGGTATACGCTGACTGGTTGCTGACGGGCAAGGCGGACGCTCCACGCCACGTTGAGGTCGTGGAAGTCCAGGAACCTGAGGCCCGGGTTAACGCCCTCGACGAGCAGCCTGCAATCGCCGCTTGAACGATCCAGCCGATGACGACGTCCGGCCGGATACCCCTGAAGCAGGTCTGGAAAATGCTCGAACGTTGTGCTCCCGGGCATGAAGTGGTAGTCCGGGAGCACAATTTCCTCGTTACCTACAACGGCCTATCCTATCCTTCCTTGCCTCGCGGTGAGCACGGCAAGCGCCAGAACCCCGAGATCGAGAAGGGTCACATCAGGCATCTCGTCAGGCAACTTGAGCTGGACCCGGACTGCGCCAAGAGGCATCTTCCGCAGTTACGCTGAGAAGGGACTGATCGGAGCCCGGGACAAACACTCGCGCAGACGACGGATCTCACGTAGACGCCCGCGCTCCCTCCTTGCCGAACCGCACCGCGGCCCTGGCGCGAGCCTTCGCCGCTTCGACCTCGCGATGGCGCGGGGTACCATTCGTAACCAGAGCGATGAGAAGCGTCTGAGCGGCCTGAGCGACCTGCTCGACGGCGGTCTCGAAGGCCGCTTCGTTGGCCTTCGAAGGCTTGGTGAAGCCGCTCAGCTTGCGCACGAACTGGAGCGCCGCGTCGCGGACCTCGTCGTCCGTCGCCGGCGGCTCGAAGTTGAAGAGAGTCTTGATGTTTCTGCACATGGTGTGTCTCCCGGAATGTCAGCTTTCCAGCATAGCGTACCTGAGCGATGGCGCGCCCCACCTTCTTCGAGTCGCCCCTTCCCTGGGGAGCGTCGCCCCCCGATTGACCTCAGCCCCCAAGCCGGCCCATTCCTTCGTGCGCTTGGTTCATAGCCAAGACCGCCTATCGTGGCGCAGCGCCTACCGTCCGGGCAGCTTGCTCTCTTCACTCTTTCCAGTCTTGGAGCTGGAGACCTTCGAAGGGCTCGAAGTGGGAGCGATTTGAGGTCACCAGGATCAGATTATTGATCTTGGCGATCGCGGCAATCTGGCCATCTATGAAAGGAGGAGTCTTGCCCAGAGCACTCAACTTGGCTCTCTCTGCGGCATGCCACTCTGCGGCCGCCTGGTCATAGGGAAGGATGGGAATGCTGGCGCGGACTGTGCGGAAAAGGTAGCTCTCGATAGCTTCTCGCTTCCGCGATGGCGGGAGCCGCTCGCAGCCAAATAGGAGCTCGTTCCATACAGGTGCGGCGGTCACTATCTCTGCTCGATGCTCGTGCAATCTGGAGAGCACACCAGGATGAGGAGACGGGCGAACAGGCTCCGAGAGAACGTTTGCGTCCAGAAGGAAGCGAATCACCAGGAGAATTCTCTGCCAGGGGATGTATCTCGGACGTCGCCGAAAATCTCATCGGGATCAATCCCGAGCTGGGCGAGGTTGAACTCCCGCCGGAACTCCTCGTAGGCCTCCCAGAAGTCGCGCCGTCCCTCGGCCAGTCGCTCGTACTCCTCGATTCCCAGGAGCACCGCGACGGGCATGCCCCGCCGGGTCAGCTCTACGCGAGTCCCACCCTCTGCCTCATGGACTACGCCTGGGAGGTTGTCTCTGGCTTCGGCGATGGAGTACCTCTTGCTCATGCGGCGCCTCCGATGGACATCTGGATGTACATCTTAGCTTTCGGATGGAGGTTGGGTCAATTTGTTCGGGAGCTTCCCGAGCACCGCGGGATGAGAAGGCGCGTCTTTGGCTTTCCAGATGTCGCGCCAGCGGCTTCGGGTGGCTCTGGCGCGGGATGGGTCGAGGCATTGAACGCGAGGCTTGGCGGGCACTATGATGACTACCGAGTAGCGTCGAACCAGCCAAGGACGAAAGTATGAAAAAGCCTCAGGGCATATTCATCGCGCTGCTGCGCGGCATCAACGTCAGCGGGCATAACAAGATCCCCATGGCCGAGCTCCGTTCGGAATGCGGCGGGCTCGGCTGGGGAGACGTTCAGACCTACATCCAGAGCGGGAACGTGGTGTTCGCCGCTGACGCCGCCGCGGCGGCACTCGAAGCGGAGCTGGAGCGCGCGATCGAGCGCCGCTTCGGCCTCTCGATTCCGGTGATCGTTCGCGCGGCGACGGACTGGCCCGCCTACGTCGAGGGCAACCCCTTTCCGGAAGCGTCCGAGAAGGCGCCCAACGCCGTGATGCTGGCCCTCTCCAAGGCCCCGCCGAAGGCCGACGCCGAGAAGGGGCTGCGCGAGCGCGCCACCTATGGCGAGCACGTCGTTCGAGTTGGCGATGCCTTGTGGATTCACTTCAGCAACGGCGTGGCGAAGTCGAAGCTGTCGCCGGCCCTCTTCGACCGGCTGGCCGGCTCGCCGGTGACGGCGCGGAACTGGCGCACCGTGCTCAAGATTGGTGAGATGACGGGCCAGACGCGCCAGGATTGACACCCTCCGGCCTGCAACAATTCCCGGCTTCGAGCGTATGCTCCGGCGCGCGGCTCGAACCGCGCCATCACACTGGAGACCTGCCACCATGATCAGACACACCCTGCGGGCTCTTGCCGCTGTCACTGCAATCGTCCTCCTCGCCGGCCCTGTCTTCGCGGGCGAGGTGGAGGAGAGGAACAAAGCCGTGGCCCGGACCATGTTGGAGGAGGTGCTGGGTCGCGGCCGGATCGAGCAGTACGACTCGCTCTACTCGTCCGGGTACGTCTCGCACGGCGGCTCCCGGGACGCGGCGCGGGACGAGGACCGCGAGGCCATGAAGGGATGGCATCGGGCGTTCCCCGACCTGCGCATCACCATCGACAAGATGATTGCCGAGGGGGATCTCGTCGCGGTCCGCTTCATCAGCGAGGGCACGAACACGGGCTCGGCCCTTGGACTGCCCGCCACGGGAAAGCACATCAGGCTCGCCTGCATGACCATCTTGCGGATCGTAGACGGCAAGATCGTAGAGGAGTGGCCCAGCTTCGACCAACTCGACTTCCTGCGGCAGCTCGGCTTGATGCCGGCGACCTTGAAGTGATGAGCGACAAACCGGTGCGCGGCATGCTGACCCGTGGCGAGCTGGGCGATCTCGTTGAGGGCGGCGAGATCGAGACCGTGCTGGCGGTCTTCCCCGATATGTACGGCCGGCTGATGGGCAAGCGCATCACCGGCTCGTTCTTCCTCGACGAGGTGGCTGGCGGCGGCATGCACGCCTGCGACTATCTGCTCGCCTGCGACATGGAGATGGACGTCATCCCCGGCTACAAGTACACGAGCTGGGAGACCGGCTACGGCGACTTCCACTGCGTGCCGGACTTCTCGACCCTGCGCCGGGTCACCTGGCTGCCGAAGACGGCGCTGGTGGTGTGCGACCTCTTCGATCACCACGAGGAGCCCGTCGAGGTCTCGCCGCGCCGCATGCTGCAGCGCCAG
>Ga0134122_10000576_pt1 | contig 25083 bp, 18 predicted proteins | sample KB302_FD_96461 | JGI IMG/M metagenome (GOLD analysis project Ga0134122, IMG submission 96461) | Terrestrial soil microbial communities without Nitrogen fertilizer from Kellogg Biological Station, Michigan, USA - KB3-0-2 | ecosystem: Environmental > Terrestrial > Soil > Unclassified ...
CGCCGCGAGGCGGCGTCCCAGCCTTTGACGAGACCAACCCCGTCAATCGCCCTGAGCATCCCGCCAGCCAGGTCTCGGGTCGCGGCCCCAGCCGGCAGTTCGTCCTTCGCCAGGTAGTCCTGCGGCCGGCACGTGAGCACGATGACCTGGGTATTGACGGCGGTCTTCGTCAACACATCCCGGAACCATGCCAGCCGGAACGGGTCGGCGTGGACGAGGTGGTCGTCGAGGATGATCGCGCTCCTGAGCTGGCTGGCGATGGTGAGTCGGACCAGTGTGGCCAGTTGATCGCGCGTCCCCACCGACAACGCCGCGAGCGCGTCCTCCGCCTGCTCGGTCCCCGTGACTCGCACCTCCTCCGTCCTCAAGGCCGCGTCGAGTCGCACGTCGCCGTAGCGCCCAGCAGTCAGCTCGCCAAACTTAGTGGTCACCGGCCCGGCCAGCGCGCGACCGAGATGTGCGCCCTCCTCGTTCTCGACGGCCCTCAGCGTCTCGAAGAGCAACCTCCACGCGTCGGCATCGACCTCCAGCTCCTTCTCTCTGGCGCGGGCGCCTACCAGCGCCTCGTCGATTCGCTGCAACTCCTCCCGGACGGCCGCGCCGCCCACCTTCGACAGCGCGCCCTCCTCCTTGTGCAGGTCCTCCTTGGCGCGCTCCAACTCGAGGGCGGCAGCTGCGTGGCGCGCTTCGGCCGTGGCGAGGTCTGCCGCCGACACCGCGAGGCTGGGTGGGAAGCTCGCGACCTCCGCCTGGCAGGTATTGGCGAGCGCTTCGGCCCCGGCGTGGTCCATCGCCGCCAGCTGGCCAGCGAGCACCTCGCGCTCGACGCTTCGGGCGTTCAGCATGGTCCGGGCTCCTTCTACCGCCGCCGCCGCCGAGGACCGCGCCTCCTTGGATTCGGGCACGCCGCGCTTCGCCAACTCGAGCGCCGCGGTGGCCTCCTGGACTGCCTGGTTCGCCTGGGCGTCGAGCGCCTTCACCTGCGTGCCGACCTCCGCGGCGCGGGCGGCGAGGACCTTCAACTCCGCGTCGAGCGCGCGGGCGAGCCCCGCCGGGTCGCCGGAGCCAATCTCCTCCGAAGCCGTCGCCGCGGCCACGGCCAGGACCTCCGACCGCTTCGCGGCCTCGGATGCGCGGTATTCAGCCAGCTTCATGGACTGCTCGGCGGCCGCGAGCGCCGCGCGCCGCGCCGCCAGCGCTTCGGTCCTGGTCGCCTGGAGGGCGTCGGCCTGCGACTCCCAGCTCTTTCCGAGCTTCAGGAACTGGGCCTCTAGGGGACCCATGTCCCGCGCGCCGACCGCGGCCCTCCGCGCCGCGACGTCCTCGTTCCCCGTCAGGAGCCTCGCCGCCTGTTCCTCCTGGAGATCGGCGTTCCTGCGAAGGCCGTTCGCTTCGGCGCGGTGTCGCTCCGCCTCCCTCCGGAGCTCCCCGGCGGCGGCTCGCTCCTTCGCAACTTGTGAGAGGGCGGTGCTCAACTCCTTGACGCTGGCCGCTCCGGCGCGCGCCAGGACCGGCTCGGCGTCGGTCTTCCAGCGCCCGCGAAGCGCCTCCACCACGCGTCGCTGCTCCGCGGCCCCAGCGGCGATCTCGATGTCGACCAACTCACCGATGGAGAGGCGAACGGTCCGCTCGGCCACCAGGAGACGCTCCGCCGCGAGGTTGGCCTCGTCCAGAGCCGGCCTCTGATCGATCTCGGCGCGAATGCTCAGACCTCGGCGAGGCTTCACCGCGACGCTGAGGCCGCCACCTAGCCCAGCCTCGGCCACCTCGAGGTCCCGCTCGAGCCGGCCGAGTTGCGCCGCTTGCTCTTCCGCTGGCAGCGACCGTTGCCGAGCGGAGACCTGCTCTTCGATAGCGGCCGCGCGCGAGTCGAGCGTCACCGCCCGTGAGTCCTGCTCGCTGGCGGCGGCCCTGGCCGCGGCGGCGGACTCCCGCACCTTCACCGCCTCCGCCGTCGCTGCTTCGGCAGCGCGCCACCGCCCGTACGCCAACAGCGAGACGGCGAGCGCGAGCGCCTCTTCGGCCTCCGCCGCGGCGGCGCGGGACTTCGCGAGCTCGCCGGTCAGCTGCTCCACATCCTGCCGCGCCGCCTGCGCCCCTGCTGTCGCCTTGTCGGCTTCCTCAAGTGACGCCGCGGCGGCGTCGGCCTTTGCCTTTCGAGCCCCGGCGGCTTGTTGCTCGCCGTTCAGCTCCGCGATCTGCCTCTCCAACTGCGCCTGGAGCAACTCTCGCTCACGGGTTCCATCGTCGCTGGTCGCCCTCCGCAGCCCTTCTTCGGCGGCGCGCAACGCCTGCTCCGCGGCCTCCACGCGTTCGTCGGCGAGCGCGAGGTTGGACGTCGCGACCCTCTCTCTCTCCGCGTGCTGTTCGATCTCGGTGGCCAGCGCTTTCACGCGAGCCGCCTTTGCGTCGATCGCGTCGAGTGCGCTTCGAGCCGCCTCCAGCCTCTTCACCGCCCCGTCTCGCGCGCCGGCCGCCTCCAGGCGCGCCTTCACGCCCCGGACGGCGTCCGCGGCCTCGCTGGTTCCGGCGAGCGCGTCCGCGTGACGCAGGCGAAGCGCGTTGATCCTGTCCTCGATGAGGGAAGACTGGCTGACCAACTGCTCGAGCTGGCCGCGAGTGGTCTCCAGCTGCTTGATGGCGTTCCCCGCCTCGGTGAACCTTGAGGAGCGCCCGCGCTTGCGCTGCCAGGTCGGGGTGAAGCACTGGTCGACTTCGGCTTGCGCGGCGTCCAGCACCTTCTTGAAGACGGGGTCCTGCGCCAGGGTGGCGAGCGCCTTCGTCAACCGCACCTTGCCCGACGTGTCGAGGTCCTCACCGAGGCTCTGGCCGAGGATCCCATCGACGTCCGTCTGCGCCGCGAGGAGCACGTTGGCCAGGAAGCTGGTCGGGAGGGACCGCGGGCCGCCTTTCCCGCCGGGTGCCGGGATGCCCCACTCGAGGATCTGGCGGACCTTCTCCTCGACTTGGCGAGCCTTGCAGTCGAGGCTGAACGAGGTGCCGTCCTTGGAGAACGACAGCGTGGCGCTGGAGCTGGCGCCGCCGGCGAAGACCTTCTCGACGCACCAGGAGTTGCCCGCGTCGTCGACGAGATGGAGCGAGGCGCGGGGCGTGGCGCCAGCGTACCAGGATGAATACGACAATGCCTCTGACGACCCGGGCGGCACCAGCAGCGCGGCGTAGATGGCCTTGGCGAGGGTGGACTTTCCCAAGTCGTTGGGGCCGTAGAGCACGTTGAGCCCCGGGCCGAAGGAGACCTCGGCGTGCTGGACGCCCTGGAAGTTGTCGACGACCAGCTTCGCGAAACGCATTACGACGCCTTCTTCCGCGACTCGCGATACAGGTGATAGAGCGCCCGCTCCGCGACGGTGCGCTGCGTCGGGTCCGCGGCGGCGAGCTTGAGGCGGCCGACCGTGGCCCTGAGGACGTCGGGGAGGTCGGCGCAGAAGGTGTCGATGCTCGACGTCTCCAACTCCAGGCCGCGCCGGTCCAGCTCCAGGACGCCCGCGCGCCCGTACCGCGCCGCGGTGCCGGTGAGGTCCTCGATCAGGCGTTCGGCCTCCTCGTACTCCGGCGCGGCGACCCGCATCTCCACCCTCAGGCGCAGCACGCGGTCGGCGAGGTCCGGACGCCTCACGAGCTCCCGGAGGGCGCCCATTGTCGTGGCGTGGGCCTCCTCCCACGTCCAGTGTGCGACGCGCTCGGCTTTCACCGTCGCCCGGCGCTGGCGGTTGATGAAGGTGACCGCGACGCAGCCCGGCTGCTTCTCGTCGAACGCCGTAGGCTCCGGTGTCCCCGGGTAGACGGTCGGGGGGTGAGGGCGATCCGGCGGGATGAAGCGGAAGCCGTGCGTGTCGCCGATGGCCAGGTAGTCTAGGCCGCGCTTCACCGCGGCGTCGGCGGCGATGGGGAAGTTGGTCTGCCAGTCCTTCACGTCGAAGGTGCTCCCGTGGACCATGCCGATGCGAATTCGCTGGTCGCCGGCTGCACGGACCGGGATCGACTCGGTCGGATCGCGCTGGCCGGCCTTCGACCGGCAGGGCACGGCGTACAGGACCGCGTCGTTGGGGAGGGCGTACTCGTAGTCCTCGCGGTCCACGACGTGGACCCAGTCCGGCAGGAGGCTGCGGAACTTGTGGCCCTTCGCCCAGACGGAGTCGGCCACGAGCGGGTCGTGATTGCCGGGGAGAAGGAAGACCGGCCTGTCCTTCCAGTGGCGCTTCTCCAGCCGGATCGCGACCTGCTCCCACCACTCCGCCTGCGGGTTCGGCTCGTCGAAGAGGTCCCCGGCGCACAGCACCGCGTCCACCGCGGACCGCTCGGCGGCGAGGAAGATCCGGTCCAGGACCTCGAGACGCGCGCGGGTGAGCTTGCGCTCCATCTCCTGGCCGAAGCTGTGGAAGCGCCTGCCGAGGTGCCAGTCCGCGGTGTGAAGAAGCTTCAGCACGATCTCGTCCTCCCCCGCCGTCATTCGAGCACCACGTCCAGGTCGAACACGCGCTCCACCTTCGGTGGCGCGTACCGGCGCTGCTGAATGTGGGCCTGGTACTTGCGGTACAGCTCGTCGTCGCGCTGCTGGAGCCGCGCCATCGCACCTCGATCTCGTCGAGCGAGGTCTGAAGGGACACGACGGCCTCGTCCGCCTCGGTCCTGGCTACCGAACCGGTCGCGCCCTGCTGCCGTTGCCGCGCCTGTTCGAGGCGCGCCGCGAGCGTGGCGCGGCGCTTCTGGAGCACCAGCAGCCGGTCCTCGACGTAGCTGTCCGCTTGCTGTTGGGCGCGCTCGAAGCGCTTCTGCTCAAGCTCATCGACCTTCGACTGGAGCGAGAAGAGCGTCTCTTCGGCGGCGTCTTGCAGCGTGGCGTCCTCCACGGCGCCGGCCGGCAGCGGAGGGGAGTCGCGAAAGGCGCCCCGGAGCAGGGCCTCCCCGAGCGCAGGCTCCAGGAGCGACCCGTCATCGAGGACGACGACCGGGACCAATTGCTCGACCTTCTCGAACCCTTCGAACGAAGCCTTCATGACCCGGAGGCGCCCGCGCCGCCCGGCGAGCTGGCGCAGCCCGGCCGGCGCGTCGCTGGACAGCTTGACGATGGCGGGCGGGAACCGCGCGGATTCGCGCGCGTCGGCCACCGCGGCGGCGACCAGCGAGTGGCCCAGGTGCAGGGAGACGTGCTCCTTCGACGGACCGACGGCCGCGGTGACGCCGTCGCGCAGCTCTCCGGGGAGTGCGGGTGAAGCGGCCACGTGGAGCAGTTCCGCCGAACCGAGCGCCTCCAGGCGGTAGGGAATGCGGTTGGCCTCCAAGAAGCCCACGACGACGGCGAGCAGATCGCGGTCCAGCTCGGCGAGCGCCGTCGGCAGCGCCTCCTTGTGGCTGCGGAAGGCTCGCTGAACGCCCTCGTCGAAGCGCTCCTCGATCAGGCCCGCCGTCCGCGCGTGCGTGGCCTCGAACCGCTTGCGCTCCTCGGTTACCCGGTCGCGCAGCGTGCGCAGTTCCGCGGTCACCTCGTCCAGCGTCCGCGCCCGGTCGTAGATGCGGCGCAGCTCGGCCTCGAAGTCGGCGCCCAGCACCCCGACGAGCGCGGCGTCGCTGGTGCCTTCGCTTCGGTGAAGGACCTGGTCGGACGCGTCGAGGACCGTCCCGAAGAGCTCCAGCTTGGCGCTCAGGATCTCGAACGTCAGGCGCTGCGCCTCGTTCTCCTTGGCGATGAAGTTGATCACCATCACCTCGTTCCGCTGCCCGTACCGGTGGCAGCGGCCGATGCGTTGTTCGATGCGCTGCGGGTTCCACGGCAGGTCGTAGTTCACGACGGTGTCGCAGAACTGCAGGTTGAGGCCCTTGGCGCCGGCCTCGGTCGAGATGAACACCCGGGAGCGCTTCTTGAACTCGTGCACCAAGGCCAGGCGCATGGCGATGTCCGGTTGCGGGGGTGGCCCCTCTCCCTTGGGGACCTCGTCGCGCCACTGCTGCAGCGCCTGCTCGGCGCGCCTCGAGTCGTTCGTCCCCCGAAAGAGCGTGATCTCCTCCTCGCTGACGAGGCGGCTCTCGACCAGCCGGTCGCGGAGGTAGGTCTGGGTGACGAGCGACTCGGTGAAGATGAGCAGCTTCCCGGCGCCTTGCCCGGCCCGCGCACGCTCAGTCACGAAATTGAGCGCCTGCAACAGGGCGCGGAACTTGCTGTCGTCATTCCCCAGCTCCCCAGCACGGCGGATGAATCCCTCGACCCGGGCCAGCTCGTGCTTCAGCTGCTCGGCCTCCACCGGGTCCGTGGCAGGCGACGCCGCCCCCGCGGGCGCGGTGTCCTCAACGGTTTCGGTGTCGTCGTCCTCGAGGTCGTCGATGACCTCGCGGGCATCCTCCTCGTCCCGCAGCCGCGACGAGTCCCCGGTGAGCTTGCGCCGGAGCCGGGTCGCCACGCGCGTCAGGCTCGCGGCTAGAGCACGCGTCGACGAGGCCATGCGCCGGTGGAAGCCCAGGAGGAGTAGCTGCCGGTGGCTCCCGCGGAAGGCGAGGATGCCTGGCTCGAGCAGGTACGCTGTGACGTCCTCGTAGAGCGCCTTCTCAGCCGGGCTCATGCCGTACTCGAAGAGCCGCGCCTCCCGGTTGACGAACGGCTTCTCGAGGAATTCCTGCGCCTGCCGGCGGAGCGTCCGCTGGAGGATGACGCGCAGGCGACCGCGCAGCTCCTCCTCCTGCCCGGCGGCGAGTTGGCGGTCGTCCTCGCCGCAAAACACCTCGCGGAAGGTCGGCAGATCGCCCAGCAGCGTCCCCAGAGGATCGACGAACTGCACCAGGCCCCACAGCTCGGTCAGCCCGTTCTGGATCGGGGTGGCCGTCAGGAGGAGCACCGGCGTGCGCGCCGCCAGCAGCACCTCCCGGATCCGGCCGGCGGTTCGCGCCTGCGGAGAGTCGTCCTTGTAGAGCCCGAGCTTGTCGAACCGCTTGTAGATGCCAGCGAAGACCTCGTGCGCCTCGTCGATGACGCAGAGGTCGAACGGCTCGGATGCGAGGAGCGCATCGCGCCCCTTCTCGCTGCCGGCGGATTCGCGCCCGACCAGGAAGACGCCGTCGCCGTCGAACCCGCCCGGCCGCGGCTCGGCTTCGTGGCTCTCGATGTCGAATAGCTGGAAGAGCTCCTGTCGCCACTGTCCGAGGAGAGGTTTGGGCGCGATGAGCAGGATTCGGCGCGCGCCTTCGGCGATGAGCTGCGCCACGACGAGACCCGCTTCGATCGTTTTCCCGAGACCGACCTCGTCCGCCAGGATGCAGCCGCCTTCGCGTACGCGGGCAAGCGCGAAGATGACGGCGTCGATCTGGTGTGGGTTGGCGTCGATCCTCGCGGAGCGCTGGGGCGCGGCGTAACGGCGCTGCTCGTCCGACCGGCGCAGGCGGACGAGATCCTCGGCGAGGTAGCGTCGCTGCGCGGAGTGGAGGACGCCGCCCAGCCGGGGTTCGCGCTCACTCGATGCCATGCACGAGCCGTCACGATAACCCAGGTTCCTCCGGGTTGGCGCGAGTCTCCTCCTGCCCTGGTGATTCCTCGATTCAGCGACCCGGTCGTTTGTTTGAGACGGCTACGCTGCCTTTGGCTTGGCGTTTCCAGTCGATGGGGCCTTCATCCACCGGAGCGACCGGCGCAGGCGCCAGCATTTGCTGGGCCTTGGACGGATCTCCGTGCTCTGGAGCCACTTGTTCTGGAACATCATCGAAGGGTCGTGCTTCTGCTTCATCGCCAGGAACGCGTCCGTCTCCGGCGGAGCGGAGTGAGGCGTCGAGGTCGTCCATGCGCTGTCGGAGTCGGACTGGATCCTCGTTCTCCTCTCGTGGACGGCCCGGTCCGCTCTCGCTACTGCACCACCGGCGGGTACTTCAGCGCCATCGCCACCAGCGACACCGTGAGGTCGCCCGGGTCCCAGTGCGACAGCTGGGGGAGGTTCGGGATGGTGGAGTTGACGTGGTCCAGGTCCGGCAGCGTGACGGTGTTGGAGCCGGGGATCTTCGCGTCCTTCGGCGACACCAGGCCGTCCGTCTTCTCCCCGTAGCGGAGCTTGGTGTAGTCGGCCGGGCCGGCCACCAGCGAGAGCTGACTGTCGCTGCTGCTGCCCAGCGACACGGTGGGGATGTCGGTCGGGTACGGGTGGTCCTTGATGAACTGCTGCCGCCACTCGTAGGTGAGGTCTCGCACGCAGTTCGGGTCGCCGTTGAAGAAGTACTTGGCCAGCGCGTCCACGCCCAGCTTGGTGATGGGGTCCGAGCGGAGGTCGGTGGCCAGCGGCGCGCCGCCGTACGGCGACTGCATGGCGACCACCGCGCGCACGGAGTCCTTCAGCTCCGGGTGGAGCGCGATCGCCGCGGTGATGTCGTTGCCGCCCTTGCTGTGGCCGATGAGGACGACCTGCTTGCCCTCCGCTTTCACCGACTCGATGGCCTTGCGGATGGTCTCCGCGTTGGTGAGCGTGGACGCCTCGGTGTCGACCTTGATCTCCCGGACGTCCAGCCCGCGGTCGCGCAGCCCCTCGCGGTTGGCCTCCATGTAGCCCGGCCAGTTCTCGCCGGTGAGCCCGTCCACCGTCAGGTAGACGTAGTCCTTCGCCTCGGGCGGGAGGACGTTCGCGCCGATCTGCGCCTGCGCGTAGGTGTCGCGGAAGTCGGAGGTGATGTCGCGGGTGGGCGGGAGGTTCGCCTTCTCCATCCAGCCGATCTGCCCGGTGGAGTCCCGGCCGAAGATGGCGTTGATCCCGCCGCGGACGATGTCGATGACGCCCAGGCTCTTCCTCGGCGCGGGCGCGTCGAAGCCGTCGCTCGCCGGGCGAGAAAGAGGGGCGTCGGCCCGGCGCGCTGTCACGGCGCTTGGCGGATTCTGGAGCGTGGGAGTCCTGAGGGAGACCGGAGCGGTCACTGGGAAAACCTCCTGAGCGCTCGGATTCTCGGGAGGGCGTGGAGGGAGTTGTTTGTAAGGAAGGCGGCGGTCCCTGCGCGCAGCCTCACCCGGTGAGAGTCGCCGCCCGGCGCAGCTTCAGGTATGCCGCCAGCGTCAACGCGTGCTCGAAGGACTCCGCGCCGCCCTGGACGACGTCGAGGGTGAGGCTGACGACGCTGAACACCGCCTCCCGCTCCGCGAACCGAAAACCGGTCCGGACGAGGAAGAAGATCATGGCGTAGCGGATGCCGGCGAGGAGCAGGATCGGGCCGCGCGCCACCAGCGCCAGCGCCAGCACCTCCCAGCGGCGCCCCCGCGTCAGCTCGCTGCTCACCCTCAGGGCCGGCTCGCCGGGCTCGAGGTACGCGGCCGGCATCACCAGCCACAGGGCGACGGCGGCGTAGAAGCCCGGGATGACGAGCGCCACCAGGCCCAGCAGGAAGATGAAGGAGGCCACGAACTGGGCCCAGACCATCCGCGGCCACGCCCGCGCGCTCCGAGCGACCGCTCGCCAGGCGGAGATGGGCTCGCCTCGGGCAGCGGCCGCCATCTGCGCCAGGAGCGCGCCATAGATCCAGGTCCCCAGCAGCAGCGCCTTGACGCTGTGGATCAGGTTTCCGGCGCTGCGGCTCACGGCCATCGCCTCCGGGCTCGCGGACAGGACCCGCGCCGTGATGAAGCCGAAGGCCACCGAGGCCAGCGTCATCCCGACCGAGGCGCCCAGGGCCGTCCACCGCGCCGCGGCGAGGAGCTTCCAGCCGGAGGCCAGCGTCTGGCCGACGGAGAACGGCCCGAGGACGCCCAGCGGGTCGGCCGTCCGCTGCGAGCACTCGGCGCACAGCCCGCTCTCCGGCTGGAAGCACTGCTCGCAGGCGAAGCGCCCGCACCGCGCGCAGGTGCCCAGGGACGGGAGGTCCGGGTGCTGAGCGCACAGCGGCGGCGCGGCGGCGACGGCGTCGGTCGTCACCGGTCCGGATTGCCGGTGGTGAACAGGATGGGGTGCTTGATGCGGCCGGCCTTGATGTCCTTCTTCAGCCGCTCCATGCGCTCGCGGATCAGGCTCCGCTTCAGCGGCGAGATGTGCATCACGTAGACGGTGCCGTCGAGGTGGTCGATCTCGTGCTGGAAGACGTGCGCCAGCTTCCCCTCCGCCGTCTCCTCGTGCCACTCGCCCTTCCGGTCCTGGTAGCGGACGCGCACTTTCTCCGCGCGGTCCAGCTGCTCCCAGGCGTCCGGGACGGAGAGGCACCCCTCGTTCCAGTTCTTCGTCCCCGACTTCTCCAGGATGGTGGGGTTGATGACCTCGATGAACAGCCCGGCGCGACGGCCCACCAGCGCCACCCGCAGCGGCACGCCGATCTGATTGGCGGCGAGGCCAATCCCGTCGTACTCGCGCACCGTCTCGCGCATGTCCTGGAGGAGCTCCTCCAGCGCTGGCCCGAAGTCGGTGACGGGCTTGGTGGGCTTGTTGAGGACCTTGTCCGGCCAGATGACGACGTGCTTGCTCACGGGCCCGAATCTGCAACGCCTCGGCACTGCTCGGGAAGGCGGAAATGAGGTTCAGGTCGCCAGCCGCCGCCGGAGGCCAACCTGGCCGCGGCGGTGAACCTCGCGCTGGCGGCGTGACGCCCGCGGTAGGCTCTCGAGCCGATGCCGATCCGAAGCAACCCGCTCCGGCTTCCGTGCGCGCGCCGGCGGTGCGCGTGGGGTACGCGAGGGTTGACGAATCACCCGGGCGGCAGGTCGACGCGCTCCAGGTCCGCCCAGGTCTTGCCCGCCTCGACGCCGGCCTTCAGCGGCACCTCCAGCTGGAAGGCGTTCCGCATCGCGCTCGAGAGGACCTGGGCCGACTGGAGCAGCTCGGCTTCGGCCACCTCGAACACCACCTCGTCCACCACCTCCAACAGCGGCACCGCCGACAGTCCCTCGCGCCGGATCGCCCGGTCCGCCTCGAGCAGCGCGCGGCGCGACACGTCCGCCACCGAGCCCTCGTGGGTGCCCCGGCGGGCCATCCGTTCGGCGTAGGAGCGCAGCTGCGAGTCCAGCGACTCCAGCCCGCCGACGGGCCAGTGCCTCCCCGCGAGCGTGACCAGGTAGCCCCGCTCCTTGACGAGGCGGAACTGCTCGTCCTGGAAGGCGCGCACTTGCGCGAAGTGGCGGTCGAACCGCGCGATGTACTCCTTCGCCTGGGCGGCGGTGACGCCCAGCTGCAGCGCGAGCGCGCTGGCGCCCTGGCCCGCGAAGGTGGCGAAGTTGACGACCTTGCCCAGCTGCCGTTCGTCCGCGGTGACCTGGTCCGCCGGCTTCTCCAGCACCGCGGACGCCGTCAGCCGGTGCATGTCCGCCCGCTGGCGCAGCGGCTCCACCAGCGCGGGGTCCTTCGTCAGGTGCGCCAGCACGTGCAGGCCCAGCTGGTTGAAGTCGACGGACATCAGCAGGCGGCCGGGAGGGGCCACGAAGGCGCGGCGGATCTCCGCCATCTCCGCGGTCCGGCCGGGCACGCGCGAGAGGTCCGGGTTGGTGGTCACCAGCTGCCCGGAGAAGGAGCGCGCCGGGTGGAAGCGGGCGTGGACCCGGCCGTCGGGCTGGATGCAGCGGCGCAGCGCGTGCAGCCAGTTGTCGCGGAGCCGCCGCAGGAGCCGCCAGCGGAGGACCAGCCCGACGACCGGGTGCGCGTGCTCGATGCGCTCCAGCGCCTCGTTGGCGGTGCTGTAGCCGGTCTTGGTGCGGCTCACGATGGGGAGCTTCAGCTCCTCGAAGAGCACCGTCCCCAGCTGGGCGGAGGAGTTGATGTTGAACGCGCGCCCGGCGAGGGACTCGATCTGCGTCTCCAGCTCGCGCTCGATGCCGGCGAACGCCACCTCGGCGCGGTCCAGCTGCGCGGCGTCGACGGCGATGCCGGTCAGCTCCATCCGGACCAGCGTGTCGGAGAGCTCGAGGTACTCGGCGAGCAGGGCGGGTTCGACCTTCGGCGCCAGCGCCTTGCTGACGGCGGCGGACGCGTCGGCGCGATCTCCCGCGATCTGCGCGGCGGCCCCGGCGCCGAGGTCGCTCCACGCCTTGCGCTCCCCGCCCGTGCCCCGCACCTCGTCGTCGTCGCGCAGCGAACGCCCCAGGACGTAGCGCGCGACCAGCGGCAGCTCGTGCGGGGCCCACCCGCTGGGCTGGGTGAGGTGGGAGAGGCACGCGGAGTCGCCGGAGAGGCCCGCCACCCGGACGCCGTGCCGGACGAGCGCCACCCGGGTCGCCACCAGGTCGTGGCCCGACTTGGGCGCCTTCGGGTCCTCCAGCCAGGCCACCAGCGCGGGCCACGCGGCCGACTGGGCCGGGACGTACCAGGCCTCGCCGCTGCCGGCGGAGAGCGCGACGCCGCGGACCGCCTCGCGCCCCTGGTCGTCCTGGTCCTCGAGGAGCGCCTGGAGGCTGGGCGTGACCCCGGCGAGCGCGGCGAGCGCGGCGGCCACGTCCTCGGGGGTGGCGCAGGTGGTGACCCTGGTGGCGGCGGACGCGCCGACCGTGAGCTCCACGAAGCCGAGCGCGTCGAGCGCGGCGTTCAGGGGGGCCGAGGCGGGCAGGGTGAAGGCGCAGTCCTTCAGCGGGCGGGGCAGGGCGCGCGCGGTGTCGAGGCGGGCGCGGGCGAGGTGCTGGGGAAGCTCGGGGCGGGCGGCGTCCAGGGCCTTGCGCATCCGGTTGTCGAGCTCGTCCAGCTTCTCCAGCGCCGCCTCGACGGTGGCGTGCCTGGCCAGCAGCGTGGTGGCGCCCTTGGCGCCGATGCCGCTCACGCCGGGGACCTGGTCGTCGTCGCCGACGAGGGCCAGCCAGTCGCCCACCTGCGAGGGCGGGACGCCGAAGCGCTTGTGCGCGATCTCCGGCGTGTAGCGGGCGTCCTTGTTGGCGTCGTACCACCAGACCTCGTCCGTCACGAGCTGGGCGTACCGCTTGTCCATCCCGACGATGACGGCGTCGTCGCCGGCCGCCACCGCGGCGCGCGTGTAGCTGGCGACGAGGTGGGGCTCGCCTTCGCCCTCCACCACCGGCAGGCCCAGCGCGCGCAGGAGCTCCGGCAACGCCTCCAGCTGCGGCGCCAGCAGCTCCGGCCACTCGCGGCCGGCCCGGTCGATGACGGCCACGGCGCGGGCGGGCGTCTTCCAGGGCAGCACGTGGAGGACGGCGCGCGCCACCGCGTAGAGGCCGTTCACCGGGGCGCCCGCGCGGGAGCGGCGGTCGGTGGGCACCACCAGGAACCCGCGGGCCAGCAGGTTGGTCGCGGAGACGATGAGGGTGCGCTCGCTCATCGGCGTCGGCGGTCGGCGGGCTTCCTGCTCTTGGTCTCCGCGATGCGCGCGCGGAGGAGCTTGCGCACCAGCGGGGCAGGCAGGCCCTGCTCCGGGTCGAAGTGGAGGGCGGACTTCGTCTGGCTGTACTCGCGCAGCTCCCTGGCGAGCGCGCCCAGCGTGCTCCCGCTGAACGGGAAGTAGGAGCAGCCCTTCTTCGTCGGCGCGAAGCCGGCGATCACCTCGCCGTCGAGGCGGAAGGCGGCGATCCCGTAGCTGATGCACTCCTCTGCCTTCGGCACCGCCGCGCGGATGACGCGCCGCAGCGCGTCGAGTGCCGTGCGCCGTGCGCCGGTCACCCCGTCGAGGAATTCGTCGATGGTCGAGGGCTTTCGGGGCATTGCGGGCTCGTTACACCATCGGGCTGGGGACTTGAACACTTCCTGGCGACGCATCGCGCAACAGCTGGCCGAGGGGACAGGCGTACCGGGAGTGGTGGAGGTCTCAGTGATCGTGTGAAGCACCTCACAGCGCCGTCCGGGCGCCCCCGGTACCTTGTCGCCATGGTTGCGATCCAGACCACTCCAGATTCGATGCCCGACGCGGACGAGATGATCGGGCGGCAGCTCGGCAGCTTCCGGTTGGTCCGGCGCCTCGGCACGGGCGGGATGGGATCCGTCTACCTCGCCCGGCACGTGGTCATCGGCAGCCGCGTGGCGGTCAAGGTGCTGCACCCGGCGCTGCACTGCGACGCGCAGATGCTGGAGCGGTTCCAGGACGAGGCGCGCGCCGTCAACCTCATCGGCCACGACAACATCCTCCGCATCTACGACCTGCGGCGGGAGGGGGACCTCCACTACCTGGTGATGGAGTACCTGGAGGGCCAGCCCCTCTCGCAGGTCCCGCTGCCGATGGACGCGGAGACGGCGATCCCCATCCTCGCGCAGCTGTGCGACGCGCTGGCGGCGGCCCACGCGCAGGGCGTCGTCCACCGCGACGTGAAGCCAGAGAACGTGATGCTGGTGCAGCGGCGCGGCGGCGACCCGTTCGTGAAGCTGCTGGACTTCGGCATCGCCAAGCTGCTGCAGGACGCCACCAGCCGCACCGCCGCCGGGTTCGTCGTCGGCACGCCGGCGTACATGGCGCCGGAGTCTTTCCGCGGCGAGCCGCTGGACGGCCGCGCGGACCTCTACGCGCTGGGGATGATCTCGTACCTGATGGCCACCGGCGAGCTGCCGTTCCGGGACAGGCCGATGGCCGCGCTGATGCGCGCCCACCTGGAGGCGGTGCCCGTGCCCCCGGCGTCGCTGCGGCCCGGCGTCGACCCCCGGTGGTCGGAGATCACCGTCCGCGCCATGGCGAAGCGGCCGGAGGATCGCTACCAGGACGCGGCGGCGCTCCGGGACGACCTGCTGTCGGTGCTGGGGTCGAGGTCCGCGGCGCCCGCGCCCGTGCCGCCGCCCGCGCCGCGCCCCTCGCGGCCGTCGCTGGAGGTGGAGGTGGTGGGCGAGGACGGCCGCGTCCTCCGCACCGCCGCCGGGATGGAGCTCTCCATGGAGGGGATGTTCCTCGCCGCGCCGGACTTCGCGCCACGGCTGTTCTCTCCCCTCAAGCTCACCATCCGCGGCCCGGGCGGGGGCGCGCTCCGGATGGACGCCGAGGCGGTGCGGCCCGTCAACGCCGCGCAGGCGGCGGCGTGGGGCATGTCGGAAGGGGTGGGCGTCCAGTTCGTCCGCGTCACCGAGGAGCAGCGGCGCGGGCTCTCGGCGCTGGCGCTGGGCGCGCCGCTGCCGTCGGAGACGCCCCCGCAGCTCGACGTGAAGGACGGGCCGGCTCCGGAGACGGTGCTGGCCTTGCTGCAGCGCCAGGCCCAGCAGGCGGGCGGGGATCCGTACCGGCTGCTCGGCGTGGCCCTGGATGCGGACGCCTTCACCGTCCGGAGCCGGGCGCGCGAGCTGCGGGTGGCGCTGCAGGGCTGCCGGCCGCCGCGGGCCACCGCGCAGCAGCATCGCGAGGCGGAGGCGTTGCTCGACCAGGTCGCCCGCGCCGCGCAGACGCTGGTGGACCCGCCGCGCCGGGCGGAGTTGGACGCGGCGCACGGCAACGTGGCCGGGGTGGAGCGGGCCATCGCGGAGGGGCTGACCATGACGGAACTGGAGCAGCTGCACCGCCGGTTCCTGCAGGACTGCCCCCGCCAGGCCGCCCACGCCGCCCTGGAGGCCGCGGCCGGCCGCGCCTACGAGCGGGCCTCCGACCTGCGGGCCGCGGCCGCCGCCTTCGAGCGCGCCCAGCAGCACGACCCGCTGGACCAGGAGCTCCGCCGGCGGGTGCAGGACCTTCGCCGGCGGGTGTCGGGGCAGGCGGAGGAGGCTGGGGAGACGGTCAGCCTTCGTCGATCTCCTGTCTGAGGCGATCGAGGTCGAGCAGGACGATCTGGCCGCGCTCCTGGCGCAGGAGGCCCTGCTGCTCGTAGGTGCGCAGCACCTTGTTGATGCTCTCGCGGCTGACGCCGCCGATCATGTTGGCCAGGTCCCGCTGGGTCGGGCGCGGGACGTGGACGACGCCGTCGGGGCCGGGCTGCCCGAGCGTCCGCGCCAGCTCCAGCAGGGTCTGCGCCAGGCGGCCGCGCACGTCGAGGAAGGCGGCGTCGTGCACCAGGCCGGTGATGCGCCGGACCTGGCGGCTGAGCGAGACCAGGAGCTGCATCATGACCTCGTGCTGCTCGTGGATGTGGCGGAGGAAGGCGTCGCGGGGGAGCATCAGGAGCTGGGTCTCGTCGCGGGCGAGGGCGTCCGCGGAGCGCGGTTCACCGTCGATGAGGGCCAGCTCGCCGAAGACGTCGCCGCGGCTCAGCAGGGAGAGGATGACCTCCTTGCCGCCCGGGGAGGAGAGGCGGATGGTCACGCCGCCCTTGCGGACGACGTAGAGGCCGTTCCCGACGTCGCCGGCGTGGAAGATGATCTCCTGGTCGGCGTACTGGCGCGGGATGAGCAGCGCGGCGAGGCCCTCCAGCTTCTCCGGGGACAGCGCGGCGAAGAGCGGGACCTTCGAGAGGAGCACCGCGTAGGACATCGGCGGCCGAGGGTAGCACGCTCGCGCGTGGTCCTCGCGCGGGCGCGGCGCCTACGCGCACGTGGAGGGCGTGCCCACGGTGGGGGAGATCCGCGCGCTCCTCCGCGACCGCCGGCTGCTGCTGCTGCTGGCGCTCTCCGCCATCGGCCTGGGCGTGTTCAACGGGCTCTCCACCTGGCTGGAGGAGCTGCTCAAGCCGTCGGGCATCAGCGAGGTGCAAGCAGGCCTGGTGGGCGGCGCGCTGATCGTCGGCGGCATCGTCGGGGCGGTGGTGGTGCCCCTCCTCTCGGATCGGTCGAGGCGCCGCCGCCCGTTCCTCATCCTCTGCCTGGCCGTTGCCCCGTTCCTCTGCTTCCCGCTCACGCGGGCCGGCGGCTTCGGCGCCATGAGCGCGGTGGCGTTCGGGCTGGGGTTCTTCTCCATGCCGTCCTTCGCCCTGATGCTGGACATGTGCGCGCAGGTCGCGGGCGCCGAGCGCGCCGGCGGCGCCACCGCGCTGTTGATGCTCACCGGCAACGCGGGCGGCGTGGCGCTGATCGCCCTGGTGCCGGCGCTGAAGCGGCCCGACGGGTACGGACTCTCGTCCGGAGTGATGGTTGGCTTGCTGGTGCTGGGCGCGCTGCTGTCCGCGCTGATGCCCGAGACCTTCCCGAAGACGGCGACCGCTCCGGCGCCGCTGGTCAACGAACCCTGACCGCGGGCCCCCCGGGCGATCGCCTCGCGCGCGGCCTCCCGCCGCCGGTCGCCGGTCAGCCCAGGAGGCGCCACGTCACCAGCGCCGCGAACAGCGTGGTGGCCGCGACGGTCATGATCGCCTCCGGCCAGCCGATCCCCTCCATCCGGCGATAGCCGAGGGCCTTGTAGACGGAGGCGATCGCCGGGATCAGCAGCTTCGCCTCCGGGTGGAAGACGAGCACCACGGGCGCGAGCGCGTAGGCGCTGGCGGTGAAGCGCGCGCGCAGCCCGGAGCGGGCGCCGAGCAGCGCGAGCAGCGCGCCTTCGACGACGGGCAGGACGATCAGCCAGATCCCCAGGAAACCGGCGTGGATGAGGGCGATCAGCCCGTACTGCGTGGGCCAATCCCACGCCTGCGCTTTGACGCCCGCCCGCACGGCGAGCCGCTGGACGGCGATCCCTCCCAGCGTCACCCCGAACGACGCGGCCACGAAGGCGACCCCCAGCGCCAGCCCGTCCAACCCCTTCGACCTCGAGCGGATGGCGTCGAACGCCCGGAGCGGATGGACCAGGAGCATCCACCACGAGGACAGCGCGGTGTGGACCGAGCGGTGGCGGTGCCACGGGAAGGCCGGGACCGCCGCCACGCAGTCGGCGCAGATCCGCCGGTCCCGGATCGACGCGTCCACGCACGCGGCGCAGCAGAAGCGCCCGCAGCGGGCGCAGACCGCCAGGGCGGGCGCGCCCTCGTGCCGGGCGCAGCGGGCCGGGTGCCCTTCGGGGGAAAGCGAGGCGGCCGCCGTCATCTCGCGCCGGCCTCGTAGAGCCGTTCGTAGAAGCCGGTCTCGTCGAGCGCGGACTCTTCGAGGAACTCGAGCGCCACCGCGCGCAGAGGCCAGCGCCCCAGCCGCGGGAAGCGCCCGTCGGACGTTTCGATGCGGGCGGCGCGCTCCTGCTGTTCCTGCCAGAGGCTCTCGTACGACGCGTCCTCGGACAGCTTCTGCGCCTTCCACAGGATCCACGGGGCCATGCTCACGTGCCACCAGGAGCCACTCTGCGCGAGCGACTCCGCGAGCCCGGCCAGGTGCTTCGCCGAGCGCTTGCGCCTCTCCAGACTCTGACCGGAGGCGGCATCCACGACGCCTTCGACGTACTCGCCGACCGGCGCGTTCTCGAACACCAGCAGCGTCCCGCCCCAGGCCTTGCCCACGGCGTCCATCGGGTCGGCCGCGCGGTGTGCGTCGAGGTACAGGCGATACACCTTCTCCCGGGCGAGGGCGCGCCACGCGTTCGAGGCGATCGGCGTCGCCGCGAAGAACCTCCGCTCGCGCACGCGCTGCCAGATGACGAGCTCGGGCACCCCGGGGAGCTCGCGCGCCAGCCGGGGCACCACCTCCGAGAGCAGCGCCTGGGTCCGGGCGCGCGACGCCTCGGGCACGTCCGTCCTTTCGAGGAACGACGCCGCGATCCATGCGAGGTACGGGTCGGCCGACACGGCGCGGTCCGCCGCCGCCTGGAGGAGGCGCTCGGATGGGGGCGTCGTGCCCCACCCGGCCACCGCGCGCAGGAACGCGCCGTCGTCGGCGCCGGGGTCTCCGGGAGGCGGGGCCTGCCAGGCGATGAGGGAGCAATCCCAGGGTTCATGCTGGATCGGGCTCAACGGCAGGAACCGGTCCCCGCGGAGATCCGGCGAGCCGTTCCGTTTCCACGCCCGGAGGAGCGCCTCCACGCCGGGGCGTGCGCCCTTGCCCAGCTCGTCGCGGTACGCCTCCAGCGTCCGGACCGCGGGGTCGTCGCCTTCGCGCGCCCGCAGCGTGCGCAGCAGCGCGTCGGCCTCCGGCGCTCGCCCATGGTCCACGGCCGCTGCGGCGTCCAGGAAGAGCAGCTCGGGCGTGACCGCCTTCGCCCACCCCCAGGCGCCGCGGAGCGCATCTGCCTTGCCGTCCGCGTACCTGGACTTGATGTAGACGACCCGGAGCTTGACGGCGTCCTCCTCTGGATACGGCACGGGCACGCCGCTCTCCTGGTCCACGCGCGCGACGTACTCGAGCGCCAGATGGTCGCACGACGGCCCGTCGCCCAGCCCGCACGCCTTGACGTATCCCCGCTCCGCTTCCTGGCGCGAGGGTTCCGTCCCGCGGCCGCACCCGTACGCCTGCGCGGCACGCCGGCAGGCGCGCGGGACGCCCTCGTCACAGAGCGAGGAGAACCGCTGCAGACACCTCGGATCCTCTTTCTTGTTCTCGCAGGCCGCCTCGACCCGCCCCAGCGTTTCTTCGCCGATCTCGCGTTTCTGCTTGCCGTACGTGGTGACCGCGAGCCAGGCGGCGAGGCCGAGGAGGAGGGCTCCGACGGCGATGAGGCGGAGGGCGCGGCGCACGGGGGCGCGCGGATCATCGCCCGCGCTTCCTCATCTGTCGACAGGAGGCGCCGGAGGGACCGGGCGCCCCGCGCGAGGATGCGGCGGGGCGCCCGGCAAGGCTGGTCAGACGAGCGCTACGGCGCGACCGCCGCGTCGTCGATCTGGAACGTGGTGGGCGACGTGCCGTCGTTGGTGGACCGGAACTGGAGCCGGATGGTCTGGCCCGCGTAGGCCGCCAGGCTGAACGCGCCCTTCTGCGCGTACGTGGTGCCCTTGTCCGAGTTGCTGTAGGTCGCCAGCGTCCCCAGCAGCGCGCCCGAGGTGTTGCGCACCTCGACGTAGAGGAAGTCGTGCTTCTTCCTGCCGGTCTCGCTGGAGGTCACCTTCAGCCAGAACCGCAGGTTGTTCCCGGAGGCGGGCACCTGGAAGTCCTGGGAGACGGTGCCGGACGTGCCGCTGGTCCCGCCGAGCTTGGCGGAGGCGGTGCCGCTGTGCGCCGAGCCGGTCTGGAGGCCGCCGTCGCCGGTGAACGCCCACGGCGCGGAGCCGCTCTCGAAGCCGCCGTTCATCAGCCCGCCGCCTCCCCCGCCGCCGCCGCCGTAGGTGCCGGTCAGCGTCAGGCCCGAGTACGCCGTGAAGCCGTTGACCATCACGTACCACGTGCCGGCGGCCGGGTTGGTGAAGGAGCAGGTCTCGTTGCTGGTGCCGGTGTACGGGCGGCAGTCGTAGTTGGCGGAGTCCGGATAGTTCCCGAACCTCACGTACAGGTCCGCGTCACCGGAGCTGCCGGCGATGGTGAAGGTCAGCGTGCCCTGGCCGGCGGGGACGTCCAGCGAGTAGTACTTGTTCGTGCCCGACGCGCCCGAGAGGCCCGTCACCGGCACCCCGTTGGTGAGCGGCGTGGGGGGCGGCGGCGGGGGCGGAGGCACGTACACCGCGGCCCAGGCCGCGTTCACCGCGGTCTGCTCGGGCGACCCGGCGCCGTAGAGGTCCGCGGCCGCGTTGAGCGTCGCGGTGCGGGCGGCCAGGTAGTTGGTGGACGCCGTCATGTACACGGTCAGCGCGCGGTACCAGATCTTCTCCGCCTTGGCGCGGGTGATGCCGGTCACCGTGGAGTTGTCGCAGGTGGGGCTGTTGTACGAGACGCCGTTGATCGTCTTGGCGCCGCTGCCCTCGGAGAGCAGGTAGTAGAAGTGATTGGCGACGCCGGACGAGTAGTGCACGTCCAGGCCGCCCACGCTCGAGGAATAGCAGTCCGCGGACGCGCCGTCCTTGGACGGCTTGTCCATGTAGCGCAGCGGGGTGCCGTCGCCGTTGATGTTGATCTCCTCGCCGATCAGGTAGTCGCCCACGTCGTTGGCGTTGGCCGTGTAGAACTCGATGTTCGTCCCCATGATGTCGGAGGTGGCCTCGTTCAGACCGCCCGACTCACCGGAGTAGACGAGGCCCGCGGTGTTGGAGGTCACGCCGTGGGACATCTCGTGGCCGGCCACGTCGATGGAGGTCAGCGGCCAGTTGCCGCCGCTGCCGTCGCCGTAGGTCATGCAGAAGCAGGAGTCGTCCCAGAACGCGTTGACGTAGGCGGTGCTGTAGTGGACGCGGTTGTACGCGCCCACGCCGTCGTTGCGGATGCCGCTGCGGCCGTGGACGTTCTTGTAGTAGTCCCAGGTCATCGCAGTGCCGTACTGCGCGTCCACCGCGGCGGTCTGCGCGTTGGACGGCAGGCCGTTGCCCCACACGTCATCGGCGTCGGTGAACAGGGTGCCGGTGCCGGAGGAGAGGTGGTTCAGGTCGTTGGTCTGCTGGTTGCCGCGGGTGCCGTCCTTGAGCTGGTAGGTGCCGCCGGACAGCGTGGTGTTGAGGGACACGGTGCCGACGTACATGCTGTTGCCGGTGCCCGTCTGGAGGTTGTCGTACTGCCAGAGCACCTGGCCGGAGCGCGCGTCGATGAACAGCACCGGGATGCTGGTCCTGGCGGTGCCATCGGTCCGGACCAGCGTCACCCGCCAGGCCAGGTGGTCGCCGCCCTTCCCCTGCCGGAAGATCCACTGATCGGCGGCGGGCGGGACGCTCAGGTCCTTGTCGGAGATCCCGGTGACCTGCATCGCCGTGGAGATCGCCTGTTGGGCGCTGACGGAGCGGAGGCCGAGCGACTGGACGTTCACCTTGGCGAGGAAGTCGTCGGTGATGCCGGTGACCTGGCCGTCGCGGCCGAGGTGGACGATCGCCTCGCCGCCCCACACCGGGACGCCGCCGCGGGTCTGGCGGACGTGGACGTGGACCTGGTCATCGGTCACCACGCGCTTCTGCTCGAAGCTGTCCGTGGGGTCCGTGTTTCCTTTGTCCTTGAGGAGCTGCTGCAGGTACGGGCGGCCGACCCGCTCGGCGAGCGAAGAGGCCTCCGTGGCGCTGATCGGCGAGGCCGCGTACGCCTGGCCCATGGTGACGGCGAAGAACACGATTACGGCCGCAGACAGCTTGCGCATACTGACGACCTCCTTGACGAGGACTGAAGGGGGGCGGCCCTCTTAGGTGGTCCCTCCCCGGAAAGTCCAGGCGGACCATTCAAGAAGGGCGGCGATTCAAGTAGGGCAACGAATGGTGCGCAAAGCCCTGAGCGGACTACGGAGCGCACAGGCCGGAGACGCACTTTCCCGGTCGAGCAGTCGGCGTCGGCCAGGCAGGTCTGTCCGCTGGAGCACACTCCGCACGTTCCGCCGCCGCAGTCGGAGTCCACTTCCCGCCCGTCGTGCAGCCCGTTCCCGCAGCTGCCGGCGCGCCGTCGATGATCCGGAGCGCCTAGGACTGGAGCCGCCGGCTGGTCGGTCCCAGGTCGTTCTCGCAGACGCCGGTGCATCCCGCGAAGACGTATGGGCGCCCCGACGATGCCCCACGGGCCACCCACTTGGACAGCCCGTAAAACCCCGACATCGGGTCGAGCCGGAGATCACCCAGGCGCTCCTGGTCAGAGCCCGCGGTCCTTGAGGAAGGTGCTCAACCACGGCTGGATGTGGTTCTTCTCCGCGCTCTGGTAGATGGAGCGCTTGAGCTCAGCTCCGCCCTCTCCGGCGGCGTTCACCTGGGTCGCGACCACCGCCAGGGCCTTGCGGCTGAGCTGGAGCTCGCGCCGGACGACGACCGCGGCGATGGCCAGGCCGATCAGGATGGCGGCGAGCACCACGGTGACGCCGATGAGCGTGCTCTCCAGCCGCGTGGGCAGGCTCCCCAGCCCCTCGTGTAGTCCTTCGACCAACCCGGCGCCGCCCTCGCGGAAGTAGGCGCGGAGCTGCTCCGGGGGGACCGCGCCGCGGAGCTCGCTGGCGGCGCCGGCGACCGCGCCTCGCCCCACCTCGGCGGCGAGCCGGTTGGCGGCCGCGGCCGCGTCGTCGAGGCGGATCAGGTTCGACTGGCGCAGGGTGGCCAGGAGCGTCTCCGCCGAGGTGCGGACCAGCACCGCCGTCCAGCGCTCCAGGTCGCGGTCGCCCTCCCCGCGCAGCACGCCGAGGGCCGCCGTCGTCGCCGTGATGACGGTGCGGCGCAGCTCGTCCTGGAACCTGGGCTCCAGGTCGGCCAGGGCCGGGGCCAGGCTCTTCTTGAAGGCGGAGAGCTGCGCCTCGACCAGCGCCTCCGTGAGCCGGGCGAGCTTCTCGTCCGTCAGCGCGCTCGCGCCCCCCTCGACGGCGCCGCGCGCTACCTCGCGCGCCAGGGCGGCCACGTCGGGATCGCCCAGGATCGCCTTCCGCATCGCCTCGACGCGTTCGGGTGGAAGCGTGGCGATCCCTTCCGCCGCGCCGTGGACCGCCTCGCGGCTGGCGTCGCGCACGCCGGCCGCCGGGAGGCAGCCCTGGAGCCCCAGGGCGAAGGTGAGCGCCGCGAGCGCGCGGCGCCCGGAGTGTCCGGTTCCCAGTCCCCTGGGCTGATCCATGTGAAATCCTCCCTCGGGATCAGATCGTCGCATGATGCCGGGGGTCCCGCCTTCACTCCGGCCCTCGAGACGCGCCTTACCGGCCGTCCCCGGAGCCGAGGCCGAGGATCCGGTCGATCTCGGACGGCAACGTCATGGGGTCGAAGGGCTTCTGGATGACGCCGGCGGCGCCCGCCCGGAGGTAATGCTCCACCTCGGCGCGCTGGACCTTGGCCGTCATGAACAGGACGGGGATGGACCTCAGCCCCGGCGTCTCCCGCAGCTCGGCCAGGGCGCTGAGCCCGTCCCGGCCGGGCATCATCATGTCCATCAGGATCAGGTCCGGCTGGCTGCGCGCCAGCTCGATGGCCTCGGTTGCGTTCGAGGCGACCAGCACCTGGTGCTTGCCCACCGCCTCCAGGCTGAGCCGCCCGATCTTCCGGATGTCCTCCTGGTCGTCCACGAGGAGCACCTTCATCGCGGTCCCTCCTGCGGCTCGGAAGCCCGGAGCGCCGCCAGGGCCCGCGCGTGTGCTGCGCGCGCCTCTCGCAAGGACGCCTGGAGCTCCTCCCAGAAGTAGGGGCGCTGGGTCGCGCCCTGGGCCGCGGCGTCCGCGAGCAGGTACTCGGCGATGCCCATCGACTCGCTGACCGCGGCGAAGCCGTAGGAGCCCGCGGAGCCGTGCAGCGCGTGGACCAGGTCCCGGGCACGGGCGAGGCGCCGTGGATCGGTCCTCGCCGCCGTCACCTCGTCCTCGATCGCGCCGATCTTCGCGGGAAGCTGCTCGGTGAACTGCCGGTACAGCGCCGCGAGCGCGGGCCCCAGCGGCATCGCCGTCGGATGGGGCGCCCGGATCACCACCTCCTTGGCCGGCCCGGCCTCCGCCGCCTCCCGGGCGCCGGCCAACCCGGCGATCTGCGCCGCGAAGCGCTCCGGCTCGACCGGCTTGTAGGCCACCAGGGAGACGTCCAACTCCTGGGTGAGTTGCTGGAAGGTGTCCACGTCCCGGTAGTACGCCGAGAGGAACACCACGCGCACCTGGCGGTCGCGGCCGCGGAGCCGCTCCACGAACTCCAGGCCCGGGCCGTCGGGCAACAGCCCGTCGACGACGGCGACGTCCACCGGGCCGAGTTGCTGGAGGAGGCGTTCGGCGTCGCCGGCCCGCCGCGCCTCCACCACCTCCAGCCCGAGCGCGCCGAGCGCCGTCTTCAGGAGCGCGCGCACGTCCGCGTCGTCGTCCAGGAGCAGGACCCGCTTCACCGCCGCCCCCTCGCTCTCGAAAGCATCGCCAGGATGGTGTCGCGCACCTCCGCCACCGTCGATCTCGCCTTCATCAAGGTGGCGGAGACGCGGCGGGCCAGCTCGGCCGGCGCCTCGGTCGCGGAGAAGATGATCACCTCGGCGCCTCCCACCCGCTCGATGAGCTCGTACCCTTCCCCGTCGGGAAGGGCGAGGTCGAGCATCACCACGTCGAACGCCGACTCCGCCAGCGCCTTCCTGGCCGCCCCCAGCCCGGAGGCGGCGGTCACCTCCCAGCGCGGAGGCAGCGCGTCGCGGACGAGCTGCACGATGTCCTCGTCGCCCTCCACGTGCAGCAGGCGCGGAGGGGGCTCGCCGGCCCCGGCCGCGGCGTGCCCGGACACGGCGCGCTCGACCGCCGAGAGGATGCGGGCCTCGTCGAACGGCTTGAGGATGATGTCCGTCACCAAGACCACGGTCGACCCCAGCCGGCTCCCCGAGCCGGTGACGACCAGGATGGGGACGTCGCTCCCCCGGTCCGAGGAGCGGATCTCCTGGATCAGGGCCACCGCATCGCTGTCGGCCAACACCAGATCGAGGGTGATCACGCCGTAGCGGTTGGCGGCCAGGAGGCGGC
>Ga0134122_10000578_pt1 | contig 24999 bp, 26 predicted proteins | sample KB302_FD_96461 | JGI IMG/M metagenome (GOLD analysis project Ga0134122, IMG submission 96461) | Terrestrial soil microbial communities without Nitrogen fertilizer from Kellogg Biological Station, Michigan, USA - KB3-0-2 | ecosystem: Environmental > Terrestrial > Soil > Unclassified ...
CCCTCTCGCGCAGCGCGCAACCCTCTCGCGCAGCGCGCAACCCTCTCGCGCAGCGCGCAACCCTCTCGCGCAGCGCGCAACCCTCTCGCGCAGCGCGCAACCCTCTCGCGTAGCGCGCAACCCTCTCGCGTAGCGCGGCACATATCCGCGGCGTGGGCCGCGTCTCTCAGCGTGCTGGGACGCGCGCGCGTTCGAGAGCCGCGTCTCAGCGTGCTGGGATGCGCGCGCGTTCGCGAGCCGCGCGCGCGCGTACGTCGTCTTCCGGCGGGGCCTCCCGGCTCGGGCAGCTCTCATTGACCGGGCAGTTCTTGCAGTCCGGCGCGCGGGCGATGCACACGTAGCGCCCGTGGAGTTGGAGCCGGAGCGCCACCAGCGGCCACTGGTCCTTCGGGAACAGCGCGCACAGCGCCTGCTCCACCTCCGCCGGATCCTCGTCCGCGCACAGCCCGAGCCGCCGCGCCACCCGCCCCACGTGCGTGTCGACCGCGATCCCCTCGTGCACGTTCAGCGCGTTCGACAGCACCATGTTCGCCGTCTTCCTCGCCACCCCCGGCAGCTGCACCATCCCCTCGATCGACCTCGGCACCTCGCCGCCGAACCTCTCCACCAGCATCGCGCTCGCCGCCCGGATCGCCTTCGCCTTGTTCCGGAAGAACCCGGTGGACTTCACCACCTGCTCGACCTCCGGCTGCGGCGCCGACGCCAGCGCCGCCGGCGTCGGGTACAGCTCGAACAACCGCGGCGTCACCAGGTTGATCCGCGCGTCCGTGCTCTGCGCGCTCAGGATCGTCGCCACCAACAACTGCCACGCGTTCTCGAAGTCCAGCTCCACCTTCGGCGACGGGATCGCCTCCGCCAGCGGCTCCCACACCCTCCGCGGGTCCACCTTCACCCGCGCGCGGCGCTGCAGCTTCGGCTTCGGCTTCCCCTTCACCTTCGACTTCGCGGGCCGCTTCTTCACTTCTCCCCCTGGTCCATCAGCGCCGTCACCGCCTGCGGCACCGGCTCCCCGAGCGCGCGGCACAGCGCCTCCACCCGCTCCAGCTCCCGCTTCAGCACCTTGTGATGATTCCTGTTCCTCACCAGCGCCTCCCTCCCCAGCGCCTTGAACGCCTCGTCCCTCCCGCCCAGCGCCTCCACCGCCGCCGCCAGCAGCAACCCCTTGAACGCGTCCGCCAGGTCCATGTCCAGCTCCGGGCCCTGCCGCGCGCGCGCCGCCAGCGCCGCCGCCGCCCGCTCCATCAACCCGACCACCCCTCCCTCCTGCCGCGCGCCCTCCAGCCCCAGCGCCGCGGTGACCTCCTTCTCCTCCAGGGTGATCGCCCTCGGCGCCTTCCCCTGGTGCGCCATCACCGCCAGCGAGTACGCGCGCCGGATGATGTTGTCGAGCTGCCGCAGGTTCCCCGGCCACGGCCGCGCCGCCAGCGCGCGCTCCGCCCCCTCCGACAGCTGCGCCGTCCCGTCCGGCACCGCGTCCGCGTGGCGCCGCCGCAGCATGTACCTCGCCCACAGCCCGATCTCGTCCGCCCGCTCCCGCAAGGGCGGCAGCGCCACCGGCAGCACGTGCACGCGGTAATACAGGTCCTCCCGGAACCTCCCCGCCGCCACCTCCCCGCGCAGGTCCGCGTTCGTCCCCACCACGAACCGCGCGTCCGCGGCCTTCTCCGCCGAGCCCTCCCCCAGCACCCGGTACGTCCGCTCCTCCAGCACGTGCAGCAACCCCGCCTGCGCCCGCAGCGACAGCTTGTCGATCTCGTCGATGAACAGCGTCCCGCCCGCCGCCCGCGCGACCAGCCCGGGGTTGTCCCTCAGCGCGCCGGTGAACGCCCCCTTGCGCCACCCGAACAGCTCGCCCAGCTGCAGGTCCTCCGGGACCGACGACAGGTCGAGCGCCTCGAACGGCCCGTCCGCCCGCGCCGACCGCGCGTGGCACCACCGCGCCAGCCGCGACTTCCCCGTCCCGGTGGGCCCGGAGATCAGGACCGTCTCCTCCTGCGCCGCGAACACCCGCAGCACGTCGATCAGCCGCGCCATCGACGGGCCGATCACCGGCAGCAGCGGGTCCTCCTGCGACTCCACCGCCTTCGCCACCCCCGGCAGCTGCGAGAGGTGCGGCGCCGCCGCGTCGCAGTACAGCTGCAGGTCCGCCAGCGCCGCCTCCCACACGAACGGCCGCCCGAGCGCCGCCTTGCACTCCGCCTCCAGCGAGACCATCCCCTCCACCGCCCCGCGCACGCCTCGCAGCGGGAGCGCGCAGACGTGCGTCGCATCCCGCCCGAGCAACCTCCCCCGGCTCTCGTTCATCCGCCCCAGCTCACCGGCCAGCGACGGGTCCTGCGCCACCTGCGCCGTCCCGCCCAGCGACTGCACCTGCCCCAGCAACACGTCCACCGCCACCGGCTTGCCGGACCCGGAGACCCACCGCCACGCCGTGGTGGACGGCAGCAACGACGCGGGTGGCGCGCTCGCGCTCCCCTCCCCCCACTCCAGCACCGCGAGCGCGCGGTACTCGCCGTCCGGCCGCAGGTGGACCATCCCCCGGATGATCCGCCCCTGGCCCTTGTACTTGCTCTGCTCCAGCGCCTCCGCCGCGCGCTCCACCAACCGCCTGAGCAGCGCGCGCGCGCCTTCCTCGAAGGCCCCGGCGGACCGCACCTCCGAGAGCAAACTCGACACCGCGTCGGTCACGGGAAGTCCTCGGTCACGTTTCGCCTCGGAGCTCGTTGGAGCTCCAACGGATCAACCCAGCGTGTGGAACACGCGCTGCACGTCGTCGTCCTGCTCCAGCGCGTCGACCAGCTTGAGCACCTCGGTGGCCTTGTCCTCGGGGAGCTCCACCGGGTTGAGCGGGATGTACTCGGAGTCGGCGGCCACCGGGGTGATGCCCTTGGCCTCGATGGCGTGCTGGAGGTTGCCGAAGTCGGGGAAGTCGCAGCGGATGAGGAGCTGCTTCTCGCCCTTCTCGCCGGTGCTCTCGCCCATCTCCTGCAGCCCGTGGTCGATCAGCTCCAGCTCCAGCGCGTCCTGGTCGAGGCCCTCCCGGTTGAGCCGGAAGGCGCCCATTCGCTTGAAGAGGAAGCCCACGCTCCCGCTGTTGCCCATGTTCCCGCCGTTGTTCTTGAAGTGCATCCGGACGTTGGCGACGGTCCGGACGACGTTGTCGGTGGCGGTCTCCACCAGCACGGCGATGCCGTGGGGCGCGTAGCCCTCGTACATGACGGTCTCGTAATTCTCGCCGCCCTGCCCCGAGGCGCGCTGGATGGCGCTCTCCACCTTGTCCTTGGGCATGTTGGCGGCGCGCGCGTTCTGCAGCGCCCGCCGGAGCTGCGGGTTGCTGTCCGCGCTGGTGCCGCCCGACTTCACGGCCATGGCGATCTCGCGGCTGATGCGCGTGAACGCCTTCGCCATCTTGTTCCACCGGGCGAACATCGTCGCCTTGCGCGTCTCGAAGATCCGTCCCACGTGCCGTCGCTCCCGCTGCAGGGCCTGATGCCCGCGCGTCACATAGCATGGGCGCCTCACGGAGGTCTTTCCCATGGCCGAAGCGTTCGAGGGATCGTGTTGCTGCAAGGCGGTGCGGTTCCGGCTGTCGTCGCTGCCGATGTTCGTCCACTGCTGCCACTGCACCGACTGCCAGCGCCACACCGGGGGTGCGTTCGCCATCAACGCGCTGATCGAGACCAGCCGGATCGAGCTGCTCGCCGGCGCGCCCCAGCCCGTCTCCATGCCGACCGAGAGCGGCCGCCCGCACGACATCTACCGCTGTCCCACGTGCCAGGTGGCGGTGTGGAGCGACTACGGGCGGCGGCCGGCGCTGCGGTTCGTGCGGGTGAGCGCGCTGGAGAAGCCCCATCCCATCGTCCCGGACGTGCACATCTACGCCCGCTCCAAGCTGCCCTGGGTGCAGCTCCCGGAGGGCGCGCGCGTCTTCAGCGCGTTCTACGAGATCGACAAGGAGTGGCCGGCGGACAGCCTGGCGCGGCGCAAGGCGCTCTTCGGCTGAGGGAGGCGTATGATCCGGGGCCTATGCCCTTGCTCCGGTTCTCCCCCGCGGCGGTGGTGGTGCTGTCGTTGTCGGCGTGTGGTCCCACCCGGATGGAGGACGGGGTCTCCCGGCGATCGCAGTCGGTCTCTTCGGCGCGCAAGCTGATCGGCGACATCGACGGGTTCGGCATCTCGCCCACCACCGGGCTGGTGCGCGCCACCCCGGCGCCGCACACCCGCCCGGCCGACGTGGACGGAGACGGCATCATCGAGCCGGGGGAGTTCCTGCCGGACTGGAACAAGAACGGGTCCACGGCGGTGGGCTCCAACGACGACTTCGACCGGCGATCGGCGGCGGAGCTCGCCGCCACCGACGGCGCGCAGTGGACGGACCACTCCATTACGCCGGCGGGCGCGTCCAACGGCGCCACCTTCACGTTCACCTTCACTCCGCCGGTCCCCGGCGACGATGACTACGGGGTGGACCACTTCATCAACTTCGTCTTCGGCGATTACGACGTCTCACCCGCGCACATCACCGTGGACGGGAGCGTGGTGGCGCTCACGCTCCAGGGCGGCGGGCAGGACGGCCTGGTGCAGAAGGCGTTCGGCAACGTCCCCTGGTCGGCGATGACGGACGGCCAGGTGGTCATCCAGATCATCGCCCCCAACGAGCCGTACCTCGCCTTCGACTACGCGCTGCTCGACACCGACCAGATCGCCGACTGCGACGGCGACGGCATCCCGGACAGCCTGGACAACTGCCGGTGCGTCGCCAACGCGGACCAGGCGGACGTCGACGCGGACGGGGTGGGCGATGCGTGCGATCCCGGCTGCCACACCGACGCGGAGTGCGACGACCACAACGTCTGCACCACCGACACCTGCCACAGCCAGGGCGACGGCTACTGCGTGAACGCGCCCATCTCCTGCGACGACGGGGACGGCTGCACCGCGGACTCCTGCGACCCGTCCGCCGGCTGCCGGCACGCGGCGCAGTGCCCGGACTGCAGCGGCGCCTCCGCTAGCGCGCCCACCCTCTGGCCGCCCAACCACAAGCTGGTATCGGTCTCCGTGGGCGGGGTGACGGACCCCCAGGGCCAGCCGGTGTCGGTGACGATCGACGGGATCCGCCAGGACGAACCGGTGAATGCGCTGGGCGACGGAAACACCTGCGGGGACGCGGCCGGCGTTGGCACCTCCACCGCGTGGCTCCGCCCCGAGCGCAGCGGGCTAAACGACGGGCGCGTGTACCACGTGAGCTTCACCGCGACGGACCCGGACGGGCACGCGTGCTCGGGCGAGGTGACGTCGTGCGTGCCGCACGACCAGGGACAGGGCGCCACCTGCGTCGACCAGGGGCCGCTCTACGACTCCACCACCTGCGGCCCGTGACCATGTGGCGACGCGAACACACCCCACTCCCTGCACCGCTCCGGGAAGCGCTGGACGCGGAGGTGATGGGCCTGCGCTCCCTCCAGGAGGTCGTCCGGTGGGGCTTCGCCCAGAAGCCTCCGCGCGACGTGGCCGAGGTCGTCGTTCAGGACGAGTTCTGCCACGACGTGGTGCTCCCCTGGCGCGGCGAGATCTACCTCGCCTTCGACACGACCTGACTGGGTGGGATCAACGGGGTCTCCGTGTGGGACCACCGGCCGACCGCGGATGAGCTGCTCTCCGCCCGCCTCGCGAACGGGTGGACGCCGACGCCGACCAGCACCGTCGACGGCGAGGTGGTGATGGGCCACGCGGCGTGCCTGGTGGGCGATCACCCGAAGAAGGGCCACGGTCCACCGGCGCCCAGGTAGCGACGCATCTCCTCGCACCGGGCGGCGACGTCGCGCGTGAGCGGCTCGCGGTGGCCCGGGCAGAGGAGGTCGAACGACCGCCCGGGATCCAGCAACCGCTCCATCGAGCGCCGCGCCTCCACCCGATCCGGCGTGACGTTCCGGGCCATGAAGCGGACTCGCCCGCCCACCACCGCCAGGGCATCGCCCGCGAAGAGGGCCCGCTCCGGCCGCCAGAGGAAGCTCAGATGTCCAGGCGTGTGGCCGGGCGTGGCGATCACCTCGAACTCGTCCTCGATCACCTCGCCGTCCGCCGCCAGGTGGTCCGCCTCCACCGCCCTCGGCGCCGCCTCCCCCAGCAGCCCCTTGAAGAGCACGAGCGGCCCATGCTCCGGGATGGCGTCCGCCAGCCGGCCCCGGAACCCGGGCCGGGCCGTGGCCCGGGTGAGCTGCGGCCGATCCGCCGGGTGGTAATGGACGCGCGCCGAGGACCTCGCCCGCACCACCGCCGCGCCCGCCGCGTGGTCGTTGTGCCAGTGGGTGAGGAGGATGGCGCGGACGTCCTCCGGGCGAGCGCGGAAGGCCTCCTGGAGGAGGCGCTCCATGTCCTTCCCCTCGGAGTCCATCCCCGCGTCCACCAGCACCAGGCCGCTCCCCGCGGAGACCGCGTAGGAGCACGTGAGGTACGACGGCCGCCGCGCGCACCAGATCCGCGGCGTGACCTGGAAGACCTGGAGCATCGCGGCAGCTTGCCCCAGAATGGCCGCGGGCCGGCGGGAGCGGTGATGCGGATGCGCGCAGTCCTCCTCGTGGTCCCCTGGTATCCCCGGTGGGACCGCGCCGCCCGACGCCGACCATGACGGCATGCCCGACGCCTGGGAGAGCAGCCGCGGCCTGAACCCCAACGACCCCACGGACGGGCCGGCCGACCCGGACGGGGACGGGTACACCAACCTCGAGGACTCCCTCCACTCGCTGTGACCCAGGGCGCGCGTGGTATTCAAGGTGCCCGTGAAAGCCCTCAAGATCATCGGCGTGGTGTTGCTGGGGTTGCTGCTGGTGGTGAAGTTCGTCCTGCTCACCGCCCGCGACGTGCCGGAGAAGGCGCGCTTCGCCATCGACCTCCACGCGCTCCGCGACGCCGCCGGCCCGGTGGAGTCCTGCCCCGCCTCCGCGCGCGCCGAGCAGCTCGCGCGGTCGGACATGCCGGGGCCGGGCGCGATGGCCGGCGGGCCGTTCTCGATGGTCACCTTCGGCTTCTACGCCTGGCAGCTGCGCTACGACGACGGGACCTCGGTCGTCCTGGACCCGGTGCACTCCCACAAGACCCACGAGAAGCAGGGCGCCGGCTCGCCGTACGACGACGCCGCGTGGGACCGGCAGGAGCAGGCGCTGGTCGCCGCGAGCACCATCGCCGTCACCCACGAGCACTTCGACCACCTCGGCGCGGTGGAGTCGGCGCACTTGGCGGAGATCGCCCCGAAGCTGAAGCTCACCGCCGCCCAGCACCAGCCGCCCCGGTTCGGGGGCGTGGGGCGCGATCTCTCCGGCACCGGCACGCTCGAGTCCGGCCCGGAGGGCTCGCTGCACAAGGTGGCGCCGGGCGTGGTGGCGATCACCGCCGCCGGGCACACGCCGGGCTCGCAGATGTTCTACGTGCGCCTGAAGGGTGGCGCCGAATTCCTGCTTATCGGCGACGTCGCCTGGCAGGAGAAGAACCTGGAGCTCGAGAAGACCCGCGCCCGCGCCGTCTCCTGGATCATGGGCGAGGACGCCGAAGCCATCACCCACCAGATCCGCGCCATCCTCGACTTCAAGAAGGCCAACCCGTCCGTCGACGTGGTGGTGGCGCACGACATCGCGGCGATGGACCGCCGCTTCGCCGCCGGCACGGTCGGCCGCGGCCTCACCCCGTAGGGAGACTCCACATGCTGGCATGGCTGGTGGTCGCGCAGGTCCTCACCGCCTCTCCTCCGGCGGCGCCGGCCGGGAGCGTCTACGCCCTGCCCCACGACGAGTTCGTCGCGCAGGCCAAGCAGGACCTGGCCACCATCCACCTCTACGCCGCCGGGCTGCGCCGGCTCCAGGACGCGCTGACGCAGAACGCCGCGCGCTTCAAGGACCGGGGCAAGGCGCCCTACACGCCGGAGGAGAAGGCGCTGCTGCTCTCCACCTGGGGCGCGTTCTTCTCCTACTTCATCTCCACCGAGGCCATCCGCCAGCGCTACCGCGGCTTCATCTCCGTGGCCCCCACCGACCTGGTGCGGCACCTCTGGGGCTACCTGCTCACCCACACCGCGCTCACCACGGAGCTGGCGCATGGGCTGGTCTTCACCCACCGCTTCTCCGGCAACAAGCCGCTGGAGGTGCTGCTGGACGAACCCAACGCCGAGTTCGGCGTGCCGTTCCACGCGTTCGCGCAGCTCAAGGAGCAGGCCATCCACGTCGCCACCGCCACCATGCTGCTGACGGGCGACGCGTACGGGAAGGAGGCGGTGCCCAAGCTGAAGGAGCACAAGCTGACCGACGAGCCCGACGTCGCCTGGGCGGTGGAGGAGATGAAGCTCAGCTCCAAGGTGGCCCGCGACGAGCTGCTCTGGCGCGGCGTCACGCTCTTCGCGCGGCAGGCCGGCGACAAGGTGAAGGACACCACCTGGGAGGCGCTCTTCCCGGTGCAGAAGAACGTCGCCGAGTGGATGGGCGACACGCGCGTGCGCCGCGAGGGCAAGCCGCTGATCACGCGGGAGCAGGCGCTGGCGGTGGTGGCGAAGATGGAGCCCGGCGACGTCCTGGTGGCGCGGCAGAACTGGTTCCTCTCCAACATCGGCCTCCCCGGGTTCTGGCCGCACGCGCTGCTGTACGTGGGGACGCCGGACGTGCTCGCCGCCGCCTTCGACGCCGACCCGGAGGTGCAGCGGTGGATCGCCACGCAGACGAAGAAGGCCTCCACCTTCTCCGCCTGGCTCCAGGAGAAGTACCCGACGAAGTGGAAGGCGTACGCCGAAGGGAAGGACCTGCTGGGCGGGGCGCCCATCCGCTTCATCGAGTCGATCAGCGAAGGGGTGTCGTTCACCTCCGTCGACCACGCGATGCTGGTCGACTACCTGGGAGCCATGCGCCCGCGGCTGCCGAAGGTGGAGAAGGCGCGGGCCATCGCGCGCGCGTTCGGCTACCAGGGCCGGCCGTACGACTTCGACTTCGACTTCCTCTCCGACTCCACCCTGGTCTGCACGGAGCTGGTGTGGAAGAGCTACGCGCCGTCCTCGGACATGAAGGGGCTGGCGCTGCCGCTGGTGGAGGTCGCCGGGCGGCAGACCCTGCCCGCCAACGAGATCGTCAAGCGGTTCGACCTGGAGCTGGACTCCCCCACCCGCCAGTTCGACTTCGTCGCCTTCCTCGACGGGCGCGAGGCCCAGGGCGACGCGGTGCCCGCCGGCGCCGCGGCGTTCCGGAAGACCCACGCGCGGTTGAAGTGGGACATCGCGCAGAAGTGAGCCCTCCCCCCTACGGCGGGGTGAGCGCCTTGACGTCGATCCGGAACCGCGCCGAGGTCCCCGCCTCGTCGTAGTACCCCAGGATCTGCATCGCCCAGAACGCGCGGTCGCCGTGCACCACGTAGACGATGTCGCGCGGGTTCACGCCGTGGTTGAAGAGGTCGTAGAGGTACCAGCCGTCGTCGACGAGGAAGGCGGAGTCGACGTCCTGGTTGGAGTCCGGCCCGTCGGCGGCGTCCTGCACGTAGCCGGTCGGCGGCGCGGCGGTCAGCGCGGTGAAGTCCTGCCCCGGGAGCGCCGCCACCTCCACCGGCCCCACCCCGCTCACGCCGCCGTTGGAGATGATCCGGAAGCGCTGGAAGGCGACGTCCCAGCCGGCGGCGCCGATCGCCTCCGCGCCCGGGACCTGGCGCTGGTCGTCGAGATCGACGAACACCCAGCTCTGCGGCTCGCCGGCGTTGACGCGCAGCTCCTGCACGCCGCCGCCCAGGTCGGTGAACGTGACGTAGTCCCCGGCCGGGAGATCCCCGTCGAAGGGGTAGTCGGTGCGCAGGTCGGGCGCGCAGGCCGAGCCGAGCACCGCGATGAGCAGAAGGCGCTTCACAGCGTCCCCTCCAGGCCGGCGTGGAACCCGCGCGGCGCCAGCGGCAGGTCGATGGGGTTCCCCGCGTTGAACAGGTTGGTGGCGTAGACGAAGACGCCCGCGAACGGCCACGGCCTCCAGGCGATCCGGGCGTCGGCGTTGACGTACGGCGACGTCCAGCGCAGCGCCGTCGGGTCGGCCAGGTTGGTCGGGTCGCGGAAGGCCCTCGGGCCCACCAGCGCCGCGCCCACCGAGCCGTCCAGGTTGAAGCGGCGGTAGCGCATGGTCAGCCTCGCCGTCGCCCGGTGCACCGCCCTCCCCTCCAGCGGGAGCCCGGTGTCCAGGTCGCGCGCGTCCGCCAGCGTGTACGCCGCGTCCAGCCAGATCGACGGGAAGAGGCGCACCCGCGAGGAGAGCTCCAGGCCCTGCGAAAAGGCGCGGGAGGTGTTCTCGTAGCCGAAGCGGGTGGGCGTGTCGGGCGTGGCCTCCTGCAGGGTGATGATGGTGATCAGCTCCTGGAGGTCCATGCGGTACGCGCCGGCGGAGAGGAGCACCCCGTCGTTCACCTCCCAGTCGGCGGAGACGTTCAACCCGCGCGAGTGCTCCGGCTGGAGCGCCGGGTTCCCCTCCACGACGTAGCCGACGCCGGGGTTCTCGAAGCGCAGCAGCAGCTCCTGGAAGCTGGGGGCGCGGAACCCTCCGCCCAGCGACGCGCGCAGCGCCAACCCCGGCCGCGGGTCGCAGCGCACGGCGATCCGCGGCGAGAGGTTGGGGCCGAACTGGGAGTCCAGGTCCGCGCGCACGCCGCCCGCGACGGCGACCCTGGGCTGATCGAGCACCCGCCAGTCGTCCTGCACGTAGAGCGCGCCGCGGTACCGCAGGCCGTAGCCGGTGGACAGGCGCGGCGACCGGAGCGTCTCGATCAGGCCGTCGGTGCCGACGCTGGCGAGGTGGGTGCCGGCGCCGAGGATCCGGCGGTCCAGCTGGAGCCCAGCCTCGACGAGCTGCTCCCGCGCGTCCTGGTACAGGTCGAGGTCGCGCGCCAGCCGCTGGTCCTGCTGGAACTGGTCGCGGAAGAGGCCGAAGGCGGCGCGGGCGGTCAGGGTGGTGGGGTCGTCCGGCTTGAATTCGGCGCGGGCGTTGGCGGTGAAGGCCTCGTCGCGGTTGCGCCGGTCGAAGACCGCGCCGGAGGGGGCGAGGTCGATCCCGGAGGTGTCCCGCCGCTCGTAGTGGAGCCGCGCGCCGAGGTCGACGGGGCCCGGGTGACCGGAGACCGCCGCGCCCACGTCCCAGGTGTCGAGCGCGCTGCCGGTGGTGGCCACCGTGGAGGGATCGAGGTCGAACGCGTCGCCCCGCCGGAACCCGGCGCCCAGGGTGGCGTTCATCCACGGGAGCATCGCGCCGGCGCCGCCGCGGAGGTCCAGCTCGGAGCGGCCGCCGTAGGAGGCGCGCGCGCCGGCCTCCAGCGGGCGCTGCGGGCGGTGGGTGATGAGGTTGATCACGCCGCCCATGGCGTCGGAGCCGTAGACCACCGAGGACGGTCCCTTGACGATCTCGATCCGCTCCACGTCGCGCAAGGAGAGCCGTTCGATGTCCAGCGTCCCGCCGAAGCGGCCGGGGACGCGCTCGCCGTCGATGAGGACGAGGACGTATTCGGGGTCCAGCCCGAGGAGGCGCACGCCGGAGGTGCGCACCGGCACGTCGCGGGCGATCTCCACGCCGGGGTACACTTCCAGCAGCTCGGCCAGGTCCCGCGCGCCGGAGACCTCGATCTCGCGGCGGGTGATCACCTCGGTGGGGACCGTCACCTCGTCGGACCGCTGGGGCGTTCGGGTGGCCGTCACCACCGTCTCCCGCGGGCGCGCCGTCTCCGGGGCTGGCTCTGGATCCGCGGCGAGGGAGAGGAGGAGGACGGCGGGCAGGAGCACCACTGCGCCACTGTAGTTCACTCGAACGGGATTGAAGGCTCGGGCCGTTTTTTTCCGATCCGCGTGAATGCGGCGCGGCGATGGGGGTGGCGCCGCGATCTCCGTCGCACGAAGATCGGGCTCCCTATGCGCTCCCCGTTCCAACGACCCGTCGCCGCCGCCGGCTTGCTCGTCGCGCTGTGCGCGTCGCAGGGCTGGGCCCAGGGATTCGACGGCCAGCGCTACGACCCTCCTCCGACCGCCGCGGGCGGGCTGGTCCTGGAGCGGCCCGTCGTCCCGCGACACCTCAGCTTCAGCCTGGGGCTGGTCACGCATTACGGCTACGAGCCGGTGGTCCTGCGCGACGCGACCGGTGCCATCCTCGAGCACCCGCTGCTCCACGCGCTCACGCTGGACGTGATGGCGTCCATCGGCCTGGGGCACGTGTTCGAGCTGGCCGTGGATCTGCCGGTGGACGCCGTGTACCAGGGCGACGCGGGCCTGGGTGGCGCGGTGGCCTCGCCGGGGATCGGCGATCTCCGCGTGGTGCCCAAGCTGGCCTTCACCAGCCGGGGCGGCGTCCAGCTCGCCTTCGGCGCCGCCGCGCCTATGACGTTCCCCACCGGCGCGGCGGGCGCGCTGCGCGGGGACGGGACGGTGACGGTGTACCCGCAGCTGCTGGGCGGGCTCCGCGGCGCCTCCTGGGGCGCCAACCTGAGCGCCGGGTTCCTCTTCCGCCCCGGTGGCCCCGCACTGACCCTGGTGGGCCAGGAGGTGAGGGTCGGCGTGGGCGGGCACTTCGCGGTGCTCCCGCGGTCGGACCTGCTCACCGCGCAGATCGAGGCGACGAGCGCCTTCTACCTGAACGGCGGATCGCCCATCGCGAACCTGCCCGTCGAGCTCTTCGCCGGGCTCGGGATCCGGCCCCACCCGGACTTCACCGTGGACGTGGGCGGCGCGTACGGAGTGACCCGTGGGTTGGGCGATCCGTTGTTCCGGCTCCTCCTCGGGCTGCGGTACAGCCCGAACCCGGTGAGCAGCTCGAAGGACTCCGACGATGACGGGATCCCGGACAGCGCCGACCGCTGCCCGAAGGTGCCGGAGGACCAGGACGGGTTCGAGGACGACGATGGCTGCCCGGAGGCGGACAACGACCACGACGGCGTGCCCGACGAGCGCGACGAGTGCCCGGACGAGCCGGAAGGGAAGTACGGCGACGGCGACGGGTGTCCGGAGGGCGAGGCCGTCTACGTGAATGGGCAGATCCGGCTCAAGGGGAAGGTCCAGTTCGAGACCGGCTCCGCGCAGATCAAACCGAAGAGCAAGAAGCTGCTGGACCAGGTGGCGCGGTTGATGGAGGAGCACAAGGACATCAAGCGCATCCGCATCGAGGGCCACACGGACGAGGTGGGCCCGTCGATGTCGAACCAGACGCTGAGCGAGCACCGCGCGGAGTCCGTGCGCAAGGCGCTGATCCAGCGCGGCGTGTCGCCCGGGCGGCTCACCGCGCGGGGGCGCGGAGAGACGCAGCCCATTGCCCCCAACAAGACCGCGGCCGGACGCGCCAAGAACCGGCGCGTGGAGTTCGTCCTCATCGAGTAGGAGGTGCGCCGTGCGCTGGATCAGGATCTGGAACGTCCGTGCTCCCCTCGCCGCCGCCGCCGCGCTGTGCGCACTGGCGGCGCGCGCGCAGAGCTTCCCCGCCGACAAGGAGTGGGTGCCGCTGCGCTGCGGCGCCGACGTGATGACGGACCCGTACCGGGACCGGGCCTCCGCCCTGGGCGAGCGCGACCTGGTGGGCGATCTCAACGCGGCGACGGGCTTCCGGGCGTCCGACGGCGAATGGCTGTTCCTCCGGATCCGCGTGGAGCAGGACCCGATCCCCGGCGGAACGCCCCGGCCCTTCGCGTGGGGCCTGCTGCTGGACCGGGACGGCGACCTGTCCACCTACGAGGTGCAGATCCTGGCCAGCGGCTTGGACGGCACGGTCCAGATCTCCCAGAACACCGTCACCGCCCAGCCGAACGATCCGGCGGATCCGCCAGACCAGCCGATCCTGAGGACGTACCCGATGGCGAAGAACGCGCGCAGCCTGGTGGCGCCGGGCTCCTCGTACGGGGGCAACGCGGACTACTTCCTCGACTTCGCGGTTCCCTGGCAGGACCTGGGCGCGGTCAAGCTGTCCCCCGCCACGCCCGTCACCGCGTGGGTGGCGACCTCCAGCACCTCGAACGTCCTGGACGGCGACTTCGCGTGCTTCGACGACGCGGCCGGCCGGCCGACGCTGTCCGGCGCCGACCCGGGGAAGACGACGCTGGATCCGCGAGTGGACTCGGACGGGGACGGCTACACGGACCAGGTCGAGCTCCGGAACGGGACCGACCCCCACAGCGCGTCGAGCCACCCGGGCGGTGCGCCGGACGCGCTGATCTACGCGGGCGGCGGCGGGTGCTCGGCCGCGCCCGGCTCCCCGGCGATGGTCGGGCTGGCGCTCATGCTGGTGGCGTGGGCGCTCAGAGGAGCGGCGACATCAGCCGCGCGCTCGCCTGGCCGAAGCGGCGCAGGAGGCCCTGCCGGTCGAGGTCGGCGCGGCTCAGCTCGCGGCTGTCGCGCAGGTCGCGGTTGACCACCCCCACGACGCCGACCCAGACGAACAGCGCGGCCGTGAGGAGCGGGACCCACACGGGGCGCTACTCTAGACCGGCACCGGGTGCGGAGAAGGCGCGACGGGCCGCCGTCCGGGGAGGTATGAAGCGCTCGCCGCCGGAGGGGTGCGCGCGCTCGGCGGCCGCCCTTGCGCGCTCGAGAAAGAGGAACCATTCATGTCCCGATCGTCGGCGATCGTCGCGGCGGCGCTGGTGCTGGGCTGCGTGCCGCAGGTGTACGGGTCGCGAGCCCAGCGGCCGTTCCAGGAGGCGCCGTCCGGCACGCGGATCGCCCTGGTGAGCCTCGAGGTCCCTCCCTGGGTCATGGAGGGAGCGCCCAAGGGCGAGGACTCCGCGGCCCAGGTCAAGGCGGGAGTGCTCGCCGCCTTCAAGGGCGGCCCGTACGAGGTGGTGGATCAGCTCGGAGCGGGATTCACCATCGGCATCGGCCCGGACTCGAAGCCGATCATCCAGTACACCGCCTCCACCGGGGCCGAGGTCGGCCAGCAGTACCTCTTCGACGCGGACGGGGTGGCGAACGCGGTCGGGGTCCCGCCCATCACCTGGAAGGTGAACAAGGGGCCGCCGGGCCTGACGATCGACGCGGAGACGGGCCGCGTGGGATGGGTGCCGCCACAGAAGGGGAGCTTCGACGTGGAGCTGGCCGCCGTGAACAAGCACGGCGAGACGCCCTACGCGTTCTCCGTGACCGTGGTCGATCCGCGGAAGGAGGGGAAGCTCCCGCTGGGCAGGCCGGGGAACGCCGTGGGGCCGGACCAGGCGTTCGCGGCGTCCATGCCCAAGGGCGTCCCGGCGGCCGTCGACGCGCCGCTGCTCCTGGGCGTCCAGGTGGTCGGCTGGACGCTGGGATCCGAGCCGTTCGGCAACATCAGCAAGCCGATCGCCATCACCGACGTGGTCTACTCCCTGTGGACGCGCGAGGGTCGCGAGGTCGAGACGCGGCGCGTCCGGCTGGAGGGCGCCTCCGCCTCCAGCTTCCAGACGCGGTCCTGGAGCCCGGAGAAGGCCCACCGGCGCCTCACGCTCATCCCGCCGCGCGACTTCTGGCAGCGCTGGGACGACGCCGAGGGTCTGGTGGACTCCCCGCCGCTCGACGAGAAGCAACTCTTCCCGGTGACCGCCCAGGCGAACGGGCTGGCCTTCTCCTTCCCGTACACCGCCCACCAGATCATGTTCAGCCTGGAATTGGACGGGAGCGACGCCGCCCTCAAGCCGGGCATCGAGCTGTCCAACAAGAAGGACTACGCGGGCGCGCTCCAGGTCTTCGAGCAGGCCGCCAAGGCGAATCCCAACCTGGCCGGCGCGCACTACGACATGGGCGCCATGTGCGAGGTGCTGGGCCGCGACGAGGACGCGCTCCAGCACTACGGCGAAGCGGTCAAGCTCAATCCCGGCGAGGGGATGTATCAGCGCGCGCTGAAGCCCCTCCAGGACCGCGCCTCGCAACGGAAGGCGCTGCTTCCGTAGCGGGCGCCCCTCACCGCCGGATCCGGATGATGGCGAGCACGTCGCCGGGGCCGCCGGGGACGAAGCGGGCGTCGTGGTCGCGCGGGCCGTCGGGCGCCGGGAGCTGGTACTCCCAGCGCTGCGTCAACCTGGTCTCGAGCACGGCCCGGACGTGGCGCAGGCACTCCTCCACCAGGGCCGGGGGGAAGATCTCGCGGATGCTGCCGCCGACGAGCTTCTCCGGAGGGGCCGGGAGCTCGTGCGCCGAGTGCGCGCGGCAGTCGAGGATCGTTCCGTCGGCGCTCAGCCGGAGCATCAGGTCGGGCATGGCGTCGAGCATCGCCTCCAGCGCCCGCGCGGCCCCCTCGGCCTTCTTGACCTCCTCGCGCAGTCGCTCCCCCGCCTGCGCGCGCTTCACGACCCGGGCCACGACGTCCGGGAGGTCCTCGTAGAAGGTGCCGACCTTCCGGACGTACTCGGCCACGCCGTGGTGGAGGGCGTCCGCCGCCACGCGTTCGTTCCCCATCGCCGTCACGACGATCACGGGGATCCGGGGGACCCGCGAGTGGGCGGCCGCGACGACGCTCCACGGATCGCCGTCGGGCAGCTGGTAGTCGAGGAGGACGGCGGAGAAGGGCTCTTGCTCGAGGAGCCGGAGCGCCTCGCCGACCCGGCTGACGACGCGCACCTCCTCTCCCGCACGGACGAGCGCGCGCCGCTCCAGCTCCGCCACCGGCTCGTAGTCCTCGACGAGGAGGACCGGCGCGCGCCCCGTCCCCTCGCTCACGCCGGCCTCGATCGTTCGGTGGGGACGCTCATGATCGAGATCATCAGGCCGACCCGCCGGATCGCCTCGATGAAGGCGCCGGACTCGATGGGCTTGGTGATGTAGACGTTGCAACCCAGCTCGTAGCAGCGCTCGACCTCGCGCGGGTCGTCGGTGGTGGTCAGCATGATCACCGGGATGGTCTTCGCCTGCGGGTCCGACTTGAGCCGCCGGAGCACCTCCACGCCGTCGTGGCTCCCCGGCATCCGGATGTCCAGGAGGATCAGCAGCTCGGTGTCCTCCTTCCGGTTGGCGTGGGCGCCGCGGCGAAACACGTACTCCAGCGCTTCGCTGCCGCTGGTCACGGACTCGATCGGGTTGTCGATGCCGGTCCGCCGGAAGTTGCGGCAGATGAGCTCCGTGTGCCCTTCGTCGTCGTCGACGATCAGGATGGTCACGTGTCGAGCGCTGGACATGGTCAGATCGCCGGACGGCGCCCCGCGGCGGGTAGGTCGATCCGGAACGTGGTGCCGGCGCCCTCCTCGCTCTCCGCCCAGATCCGGCCGCCGTGGCGCTCGACGACCCGCTTGGCGATCGCCAGGCCCATGCCCTCCCCCGGCGCCAGGTCGGGGTGGAAGCGCTGGAAGACCTGGAACAGGCGGGGCCGGGCGGACTCGGCGATCCCCACCCCGTTGTCGCGGACCCAGTACGAGGCGACCGAGTCCCGGGTCTCGCCGCCGATCTCGATGACCCCGGGCCTCCCCGGCTTCAGGTAGTGGAGCGCGTTGCCGATGAGGTTGGCGAAGACCTGCTCGATCGCCGTCGAGTCGCCCTGGGCCTTCGGCAGCGGCCGGGCGACGGTCACCTTCGCGCCGCTCGACTCCACGGACTTCTGCAGGGAGGTCACGGTGGCCTCGACCAGGGCGCCCACGTCGACCGCCTCGGAGCGGTATTGCTCGCGCCCGGAGCGCGAGAGGCGGAGGAGCGCCTCGATGAGCCGCTCCAGCTTGCTGGTGCCCGCGGTGATGTAGCGGAGGGCCCCACCCATCTCGTCCTGGAGGATCGCCGCGACCTCCTTCTCGAGCTCCGCCGGCAACGGCGCGCCGCCCAGCTTCTTGGAGAGGCTGGAGCAGCTCAGCCGGAGCTCCGAGGCGAACCCCTGCAGGTTGACCAGGGGCGCCCGGAGGTCGTGGGAGACGGTGTAGACGAAGGCCGCGACCTCCTCGTTCTTCCGCTCCAGCTCCGTGTTGACCGCCGCCAGCGCGGCGGTGCGCTCCTGGACCCGCCCCTCCAGCTCGCCGTGGGCCCGGTAGAGGGCCTCCTCGGCGCGGCTCCGCTCCGCGGTCACCGCGCCCATGACCAGCCCGGCGATCGCCGCGACGGCCATGAACACGTCCATGAGGACGAGGCGCTCGTCGAGCGTGCCCGTCGCGAACGGCCCCTCCGAGTGGATCGTGCCCCAGACGGCGAAGCCCGCCATCAGCACCGTGGCGGCGGCCACCTCGCGCATGCCGAAGCGGAGGGCGGCCCAGATGAGGAACGGGAACACCGCGTACTGGATCTGGTAGTGCGACGGGCCCGAGAAGATGACGTAGGACGCGATGGAGAGCGTGGTGAAGAGGGCGGCGACCTCGGCTGCTCGCCAGCCCTTCCAGCTCAGGCGGGGATCCGCGATCCAGGTGAGCAGCAGCGGAGCGAAGAACACGACGCCCATCGTGTCGCCGACCCACCACGTCCACCAGGCGTCGCCGTACTCGGCCCGCGAGATGAACCCGCGCAGGGCCAGGTTGGCCACGCCGTTGGTGGCCGTCACCAGCATCGCGATCATCGAGCCGAACGCGACCAGCGAGAAGACGTCCCGGAGCCGCGTGACGGCATTGTCGAACCTGGCCACCCGGCGGAGCAGCCATGCGCCGAGCAGCGGCCCGAGCGTGTTCCCGACGGCGATGCCGGCCGGCGTCCAGGGTATCTCCCCCGGCCTGAAGTTGGTGGCCAGCGAGCCCAGGAAGATGGCGGGCCACACGCGGGGCCCGAACAGCAGCAGCGCGGTGAGCGCGATCCCGGTCGGGGGCCACACCGCCGAGACCGGCTTGATGGTGAACGCGAAGGAGAGGCCGAGCTTCCCCGCCCCGAAATAGAGGGCGGCGATGGCCGCGGCGGTGAGCGCGTATCGACGGCCGGCGAGTCGCTGGGGATCTGGCATCGCTGGGGGGCCTACCCCGCGCAGCTTAGGCGGTCCCGGCCGAGCGCACGCGAGCCGGACGCCAAAGGCCTCGATCACCGTGATGGCCTGGTAACCGGGATTTCGGCCGAGCGCTGCGTTGTCAAGGGCAAGGCCCGGACGCCACCTCCTGGACCCACTGGGGATAGCATGCGCGCCGGATGAATGACGGAGCCAGTCGAGTGGCCGGCGCGATCGTCGGCCTCATCGTGGGCCTGATGCTCTTCGGGTTCATCGCGGGAGTGATTGCGTTCGCGCTGGTGAAGAGGGCGGAAGATCAATCGCAGTCCCGCTGGCACCTGGTGCCGGTGGTGGTGGCCGCCCGCGACCTCGCCCCGGGCTCGAAGCTCACCGCCGGCGACCTGTCGCAACGCCCCATGCCCGAGCAGATGCTGACCGGTTCGGTCGTCGCGCCGGAGTCCGCCAGGTACGCCCTGCTCGAGCCCCTGACCGTCCCCGTGCGCGCCGGAGATCCCCTGCAGTGGTCCTTCTTCTTCAACGGCGTGCCGCTGCAGGAGGGGGTGGTGGGCGTGGAGATCGCCAAAGGCTGTGCCGAGGCGGCTCGCCGCAGCCGCCGCTTCGCGCCGTCGAATGAAGCTTCGGACGCCGAGATCCGGAGCCGGCTGGCCGGGTCGAGATGAGCCCGTTCCGAACCGGACTGGCCCTGGGCCTGCTGGCGGCCGCCGTCCTCATCACCGCGCTGTCGGCCCGGGCGGTCCGCGCGAAGCAGCGCAGCATGGCGAAGGGCTGGAATGAACAGCCGGCGCTGGTCTTCGCCACCGACCTGGCCCAGGGCGCGACGGTGAAGCTCGACGATCTGTCGCAGCGGCCGCTCCCCGAACAGTTCCTCTCCGGCTCCGCGGTCTCCCTGGCCGACGCCCCGCTGATCGCCGGCCGGAAGATCGGGCTTCCGGTCCTGGCGGGCGACGTCGTTCGCTGGGCGCACTTCACCGCGCCGACCCCGCCGGAGCTGCTCCGCGCGTGCGGCCACGACGTCCTCCCCAAGGTCGAGCAGGCGACGGCCGCCGCGCGGGAGCGGTCGCTGGCGGAGCTCCAGAAGAACATGGGCGCGGTCCCGCCAGCCGCCGCCGTGCCTCCCGCGGACGGCCCAGGGGATGGAGAGGTGCTGGTCGCGAAGGAGGACATCCCCGAGGGCTCGGCGCTCTCCGCGGGAGCGCTGGCGCGCCGGCGGATGGGTGGAGGATTCGTCACCCCCAGCAACATCCCGGCGAAGGACCTGGATCGGATCGCCGGGGCCAGGGTGCTCGTCCCGGTGCAGCAAGGCGATCCAATCCTGTGGCAGACGCTCGACACGCCGGACCACCCGCGCTCCCGGGCGTCCTGCATCCGCCAGGTGACCGAGGCGATCGCCAAGGAGCGCAAGCGCGTCATCGAGGCGGAAGCGGAGGCCTTCGTCCGCGCTCAGGAGGCGAAGCCATGATCCGCCCGTGGCCGTTGCTGGCGGCTGGAGCGGCAGTCCTCACCCTGACGTCGTGCGACCAGGCGCTCGCCCAGCCCGGTCCGCGCGACGAGGCGCTCGTCCAGGTGGTGGTCGCCGCCAGGGATCTCGCCGCGGGAGATCAGGTGAAGCCGGAGGACGTCACGCAGCGCGAGGTCCCGGCCTCGCTCGCCACCAGCTCGGTCGTCAGGCCGAACGAGGCGAGCACCATCATCAACCAGCACACCGCGCTCCCCATGCTGCGGGGGGATCTCGTCACCTGGGCCTTCTTCGAGACCCTGCGGGACCCGGAGACGTACCAGGCCTGCCAGAAGCTCGCGGCCGAGCCGGAGAGCGCCGCCGAACAGGTGGCGCGCGCTCGCCAGCGGATCCTCGCCCGGTAGCCGCTACCTCTGCGGGATCAGCGTCAGCTTGCCGTTGACGGTCGGATCCAGGGACGCCCTGCGGTTGGCGGTGCAGATGTCGATCCGGCTCGTGCCTCTGCCCCGGAACGCGCCGCCGGTGTCGACCACGCGGAACTCGATCGGCCGGCCGTACTTCGCCTCCAGCTCCGGGATGCGGAGCTTGGTCCCGTACGGAAACGCCTTGCTGTCCATGGCCACCGAGACGTACTTCGACTTCCCGGCCAGGAAGTCCTGCAGCGTGTGCAGCGGCGCGCCCTTCCGGTCCTTGAACCCGCCCTCCATGGCGGAGTTGTCCGGGAAGTAGCCGGTGCCCTTGGCGGTGAAGCCCTTCCCCTGCGGCGCCCCGGCCGGCGCGCTGGGCGCCTGCGCCTGTCCAGCGGGCTTGGCTGCCGGTGCGCCGGGCTTCTGGCTCGGCGCCGGGCTCTGCTGGTTCCCGCCGGCACCCGCCGGACGGGTCGACGCGGCCGGGGGCCGGGCGGAAGCGCCAGGACGGCCCTGGCCGGCCGGCTCGAAGGTGTCCTTGAAGCGACCGGTCGGATCCGGGTTCCGGGCCTTCTGGCCCAGCATGTTCGTGCCGGGCGGAAGGCCCTTCTGCCCGATGAGGTTGCCCCAGGTCTGCTGCCCGACCTTCCCGTCCACCTTCAGGTTGTTGTCCTTCTGGTACTGGCGGACGGCGGCCTCGGTCTTGGCGTCGAACTTCCCGGACGTGCCGGCGTCGTAGCCGGCGTTCTTGAGCTTGTCCTGGAGGCCGCTGACCTCGGACCCATTGCTCCCGCTCTGCACCAGGGAGTGGTCCGACAGGCTCTCCGCCGACGCTTGTGGACCTTGATCTTGCGAAGGCCCAACTGAGGACGAAGGCCCAGCGGATGACGAGGAATCAACCGGCTCGGGGGGAGGCTGCGTATCGACAGGGCTAGGACTCGCGGAAACGCTGTCCATCGGGGGGACCCCTCCAGTGGGCATCTGTGTGTGTCCAACCTACGCACCCATTCTCAGGAAGTGAGCCTCCAAAGTTGCGCACAATGTAGGCTATAATAATTCCGGCCATATACGCGTAAATAGACTGCCCAAATTTGAGAAATGGGGCCCGGATACCTCAAAACCAACCATTCCGGGGATTTGACCCTCATTGAATGGTTACTGTATTTTTCGGCTTAGGCGGGACAGCTGCGGCATCGTCTGGGCGGACGAAGCGCTGGAGGGAGTCGCTGTGGTCCCGGGGGGGCGACAGCCTCTGGTTCGCGCTCTAGGCGAGTCCAGCCCCGCCGCGGCACCTCGCTCCCTGAAGGAGGAGGAGCCTCGGCCCGCACCGGGCTGGGGGTGAGGAGGCGACCGAGGGTCCGGGAGATCGGCTCTTCGCGGGGCGCTCGCTTGTGCTCGCACGCTGCTTGAACAAGCGAGGGAGGTCGAGCGACTCATGCGCGATGCGCAACATAGGTGTTGCGGGTGAGGCGGATCTCGATGTCCACCACTGCCCCCGCACAGGAAAGGGACCATCATGGCAACCGACAACCTCGCGATGGGGCGTCGCATCGTGGAAGAGATATGGAACCAGGGCAAGCTGGAGGTGAGCGACGAGCTGTTCGCGAAGAGCTACATCAATCACATCGTGGGTTATCCGAAGCCGCTCCGTGGCCCGGAGGGCTACCGCCAGTTGGTCCGCTCGTACCGCGAAGCGCTCCCCGACCTGCGTCATGGCATCGACGAGCTTCACGCGATCGGCGACCGGCTGATCATGCGCTGGACCGTGGTGGGCACTCACAAGGGCGAAATCATGGGTGTCGCGCCGACGGGACGCAGAATCAGCGTTTCTGGGATCAACATCTATCGGATCGCGAACGGGCAGGTGCAGGAGGAGTGGTGCTACTGGGACTTCGCCACGTTCATGGCCCAGATCGGTCTCACGTTTCAGCCGGCCGCTACGGTCGCGCCGCAGGTCGCGCCAGAGGCCACAGCGCACATGTAGCTCGCGGCCTGAGCGGAGCGAGCTCGCGCGGCGCTCGCTTTTCGTCCCGTTTCAACTCCTCGCGCTTCGGCCGCCTTCACTTCCTCGGCCTCCTATGCCTCATTCATCAGGCCCCCGCTCTTTGCACAGCTGCGAGGATCTGCCCATCGTTCGAGGCGATGAGCCTGCAAATCACTCGCTCTCCCGGCTCAAACTGCCACGCTTCAATCGTCCGGTCATAGGGCTGGTGAATGATCCGGTAAACGTCCCCCTCGACGAGCTCCGCCTTGATTGGACGCCAGACGTCGACGCCTTCGTCCAGGAGCGCCACATAGATCTGGACAGGCTCGGTCAAGACAGATCTCCGCTCTCGGGACCGTATTGGAACCCTGGTCCGCCGACGTGAATCACCTCATTGGTAACGGTGTCAACCACGACTGACTGACCGGTCTCCGGATGGACATAGCGGATAGCCGGGTTCCCATTGGCCTTGTTGATGGCGGGAATGCGCTTTCCGGACCTGATCGCCTCTGCGATCTCCTCGGAAGTCCAACCGCGTGGCCCCATTTGCCGGGTGATCTTCGGGCCTATGGTCGGCAGGTTGGCGGCTCCTGCGACAGACGATGCTCCGGCTCCCGGGGTCGCTGCACTGATGGAGATGCTGGTCGCAAGCACAGCGCCGTTGACGAGGGAGATGGTGAGGCCGCCCTTGCCGATGGTGACGCTCTCCACGGCGCCCAGTTGCTCGAAGGGCACGCCGCCTTCGGCCACCGCCAACTCCGAGGCCGGACCAACTCCGGGAAGGGAAGAGAGCACCTTCAAGAACTGGCTGAGCCCGCTCCCCACCGCCGCGGTCGCCACCATCACCAGGACGCGCGTGCTATCCGCGCCCATCCAAGATGCTCGCGGAGGTCCCCCCAGCAGGCCCGCTGCTTCAGAAGCACCGGCAGATACATCCAGCGAGCAGGCCCGTTCGTTCAGCACTCCCTCGCTCTCAAGGGAACAGGCTCCACAGCCAGGCCAGGGGTCCGTCCGCGTCGTCCGTCATGGGTTGCCTCCTCCGGTAATGAGCGGTCATCGATCATAGGGCGCCCGGATGTCCGACCTCAATCAGCCCTACGGCGCATGAACCGGCCCCGCCCCGGCTTGTATGAGGGCTGCGAGGCGTCGAAGCGTTGGCGGAGTTGCGGATCGGCGCGACGCCAACACCCGCGACGATGGATACCCTTTCGGCGGCTCCGCCGCCTCTGGGCCGCGACCATGCCCGTTGCCGCAAGGCGCAGCGGCGGCAGCAGAAGGCCATCCCACCTCCCGCCTCCCGCCTCCAGCGCACCTCCAGGAGTCCGTCGCCACCCTCCGCGACGCCGCGATGGACGTGGTGCTGGACGTCGCGCGGTTGTGGCGAGAGCAAAAGGGCAACGCCTGGACCTCATACAAGCGCGTCCTAGCGTCCGCCCTCGACGTCTTGGTCAGGTCCGAGACGGTGCTGGGCGAGGTGTTGGAAGGGGAACCGGCCCGGCACTAAGGGCGATCAGGGGGCCGGCCCGACTGGCTTCTTCGGGTCTGCCGCGGCGGGGGCGTAGCACTCGTCGCCATGCCGGAAGAGGCGACCGCACGGGGGCTTCACCTTCGACGAGCCGAACCAGCAGTTGCCGTTGATCGCCACCTCGCCCAGCCCTGCATCGCACGGAGCCACCCTCTGCCCCGGAAGGCTACCAAGGCTCGCCGCGGGTGGGCCGCGAAGGCGGAGCCCGCATCAGGAACGGGCGCGGGAATGACCTTGGCGGGCCGCTGGGGGCGCGCGCGATCTTGGTCCCGAGAGCCTCGGCTGTTTCCGAATCGAAGCAGCGGACTTATTAATTCAGCCCAACGCACAGTGGCCCGACGTTGCTTTTCGTAGAATCCCACGCCATGGGCCTCCTCACCTTCGGTCTCAACGTGACTTTGGACGGGTGCATCGATCACACCCAGGTGATCGCGGACGACGAGTTGCACGACTATTGGACGCAGCTCATGGATCAGAGCGGGGCGATGCTCTTCGGGCGCAACACCTACGAACTGATGGAGGGAGCCTGGCCCGCGGTGGCACGCGACGAAAAGGCGCCGCGCGCGATGCGCGAGTGGGCACAGAAGCTCGAGGCGAAGGCGAAGTACGTCGTGTCGGGCTCGCGGAGCGACTTTCCGTGGCAGAACACGATCAAGGTGGAGGGTGATCTTCGCGAGGCGATCTCGGCGCTGAAAGCGAAGACCGAGCGGGGTGTCCTCGTCGGAGCGCCCAAGCTCGCGGCTGCGCTCGAGGAGTTGGGGCTCATCGACGAGTACCGCATCGTCGTTCATCCC
>Ga0134122_10000579_pt1 | contig 24996 bp, 20 predicted proteins | sample KB302_FD_96461 | JGI IMG/M metagenome (GOLD analysis project Ga0134122, IMG submission 96461) | Terrestrial soil microbial communities without Nitrogen fertilizer from Kellogg Biological Station, Michigan, USA - KB3-0-2 | ecosystem: Environmental > Terrestrial > Soil > Unclassified ...
GATGTCGTTCTTGACCATGGCGTCGACGATGCTCGACGGGAAGATGTGGACGATCGTCTCGATCAGCGTCTTCGGATGGCTCTCGCCGATCTTTTGCACCGTCTCGTTGCCGGTCGCGACCAACGCCACCCCCACGCCGGGCTTGGTCAGGTTGACGACCGCGAGGCCGATGAACAGCGCGATGGTGGTGACGATCTCGAAATAGAGCAGCGCCTTGGCGCCCATCCGGCCGATCTTCTTGAGATCTCCGCCCCCGGCGATGCCGACCACCAGGGTCGAGAACACCAACGGCGCGATGATCGACTTGATCAGGTTCAGGAAGATGTCGCGCAGGAAGTAGACGGCGTTGCCCCAGTCGGGCCGAATCCAACCCAGGAACCCGCCCGCCACCAGACCGACCATGATCCAGGTGGTGAGCGAAAGTCGATACCAGGGCTTCGGCTGCGGCAGTGCGGCGGCGTTCTCGTCGGCCATAGGTCTCTCCGGTTTTTGGGCTGGCGCGACATGGTATCAGCGCCGGAGAGACTGAACCCGCCAACCCAGGCCATCGGCCTGGGTCGGCGAGGATCTTCAGCAGAGGCAGGTGTTGCCGGTACACATTCCGCAGCTTTCGGTACAGAAATCCGTGCCGGTACAGATGCGGCTCACGCCGCCGGCCACGCCCAGGACTTCGCGATCGGACAGCCGGCGGACGGTCTCGTGGTTCAGGTTCAGCTTCTTCTTGCTCTTCGCTTGCATGGGTGCCCCTTCGCGCAGGGAGCGGCGGGATCGCCGATCTATTAGAACAGGTGCGTTCTCGGAGATTCGGCGAGCCGCTGCGTTCGAGTCACCCTACGGCAACGGCATCCGCTGGTAGTGAAAGCCGTCCAGATAGGCGCAGTCGAACGTGGTGACCGGAAGGGACGCCGGGTTGAAGGGGTCCGTGCCCGGCGGGAAGATCTTGCCCTGGCAGCTTGCGGCGAAGGTCTTCAAGTTCGGCGCGAACTGGAACACGTAGTCCACGACCGCGACGCCGGAGTAGGTGGCGGCCGGCGTCGAGACGTCGAAGTTCAAGTTCAGGAAGCGCGCGACGAGATGCCGTGGTCCGGTCCTCTTCCAGCTGCCGAAGCTGTCGCTGAAGGTGAAGCCCCCGGCGCCCGAGGTGACCTGATCGGAGAGCGTGATCTCCGCCGTGCCGTCGGCGTGCAGGTTGAGAATCTCCGCCCGCTCGGGGAGCGTCGCGGTGTAGGTGCCCGCGTAGTCGTTCGCTGACTCGGCCACGGCGGCCGAAGGAACGCCGAGCACGAAGGCGGCGAGCAGGAGGGCGGCGAGAGCGGAGAGCGGACGTCGGGAGTGTGCCATGTGAAATTTCCTTTCAGGATCACGAGGTAAGGTCGAACCCGCCAACTATGAAAGCGCCGCGGGGTCGGCGTCTATCCTCTCTAGAGAGGAGATTTGGGCCGGCTCCCCTCCACTCTAGAGAGGAGGGGGCAGGGGGGAACGCTGGATTCTTCCACGCCGAGAGCGAACGCTTCGGTGGTAGCCTCGGTGAAAGGGGAGGATGAAATGTATCCAGTGGAAAACAAGAATTGGTGGGGCCGGAATTGGAAGTGGTTCGTTCCCACCGGCTGCATGACCCTGATTTTGCTGGTGGGGGGCTGCGTCGGTTCGATCTTCATGGTGGCCACCACCGCGATGAAATCGTCGGACGTCTACAAGGACGCGCTCGTGAAAGCCAGCGCCGATCCGGCGGTCGTCGAGGCGCTGGGCACTCCGCTCACGACCGGTTTTTTCACCAGCGGCAGCATCAATACCAGCGGTCCCAGCGGAGATGCCGCGTTCTCGATCCCGCTTTCCGGACCGAAAGGCAAAGGCACGATCCAGCTGGAAGCCAAGAAGTCCGGCGGCGAGTGGACCTATTCAACCCTGGTGGTCGAGGTCAAAAATCCACCCCAGCGAATCGACCTGCTGGCGAAGCCCGAGGCGGAAGAACCCGCCCAGGACGAGCCTGTTCAGGATCAACCCGAGCAGAGCGAATCCGAGCCCAACCCCTAGGAGGGAACGGCCCGGCCGGATGCCGCCGGAATCCACGGGCGGTGCCGTAGAGACGCCCCGGTACCCCCTCCCCGATCCTGTCCGGGTGCTGGCCGCCGGGGCGTCTCCGTTCACCGCCTTACTGGTACGTCACCACCAGCTGCGGCCGGTTGGCGGAGGTCGCTTCACCGGAGTAGTAGCCGAGATAATCGTTGCCCGTGTCGTCGTTGTCGTCGAGGTTGAAGTAGACGCGCAGCTGCGTGGTCCCGGTCTTGTTGACCGTCGCCAGACCCGCGGCGTTCAAGCTGCCGGTGGACCAGGTGCCGTTCGAGGCGGCGTTTGAAAGGCTTGCCGCCTGGACCGCCGTCGCCGTGGCCTGGAAGTCACCCGTCGCGAGCGCCGTCGAGCCCGAGAAGCCGGTGCCCCCCTGAACGTCGACCCAAGCCGTGCCGTGGGTAGAGAAGGGACTGGTGCCGGTGAGCGAGCCGCGCAGCAGGCGCAGGGTCACCGAAAGGATCGTCGCTCCATCGGGGATCGCCGAGGTGTCGAACGAGACGACCGACTTGTACTGGCGGTCCTGGTTGTTGTCGCCCAGCCGCAAGGCGCTGGTGTTGTTGGCGGTGGCGTCGATCGATCCGCCGACGTTGGTGGTTTCGCCGGATTCGAGCACCCAGCCATCCTGGGCGGCGACTGAATTGAAGGTCACGACGGTCGGCGGCAGGACCGGTGTGGCCGATGCCTCGTTCGAGTCGGGGCTTTCGCCCAGGGAGTTGGTGCCGGTGACGACGTAGAAATAAGTCGTTCCGTTGGCGAGACCGGTGTCGGCGAAGCTCGTCCCGGCGACGTTCGTCGCCACGGTCGTGTAGGGTCCGCCGGTCGCCGCGCCGCGGTGGACGTTGGTGCCGGTGGCGCCGCTCCCCGCCGTCCAGGCGAGGCTTACCTGCGCGTTGCCCGCCGTCGCCGAGAGGGCGGTCGGCGCGGCCGGCGGCGCCTGGCAGTACAGGGCTTCCTTGCCGATCACGGCGTACGGGCAGGCGGCCTTGTCGAGAAAGTAGAGGACCGCGGCGCGGTTGCGGGCGGTTTGGGCGGGGATCACCTCGTCCGGCGGATAGAAGCCGGGCGACGAGGTCACCGGGTACATCTCGAACGTGTACGAGAAGATGCGGTGGACGCCGTAAAGCCAGTCGCAGATCGTTCCGTCGGTGATGTACAGGTCGCTCATCTGCTGGGCGACGTAGCCATTGGTGGCCGCCATGGCCTGCCCCATGGTCACGAACGCATTGTGGTCGTCCGGGGTCATGTCGGCCGGCAAGTCGGTCAGCGTGTACCCGTAAGGCCACATCAACCACTCGCCATAGGTGTGGAAGTCGATGTGGCTCGTGATCTGCTGAACGCCGCCGATCACGCGGCTGTTCACGAAGTCGCGGACCACTTGAGTTTCGGGGGCCGAGAAGCCGGAGGCTCCTCTGTAGGTGTCGCTGCTCGGCGTGCCGCTGCTGCCGCCGCAGCAGCCGAACCGGTAGTCCCAGTTGCGGTTCAAGTCGGTGCCGACGGCGCTCGAACCCGTGTTCGGCTGACGGTTCTTGCGCCACGAGCGATAGCTGCCGGTCGCGATGTCGTACTCGCCGCCGTCGGGATTCATGTCGAAGACGATCCAGATTTCGCGGTTGTCCACCAAGCTGGTGATCTGCGAATCGACGCCGTACCCGTCGGTCAACAGGTGAAGGGTATAAAGGCCCATCTCGACGGTCAAATGCTCGCGGGCGTGTTGATGGTGGGTGAACAGAACCTCCGGCTCGGCCTCGTCGGTGCCCACGTTGTCGGAGACCTTGCCGGCCCAGATCGTCCGGCCCTCGTACGAGGTGCCGAGGCTGAACAACGAAAAGATGTCCGGATGATCGACCGCGGCCTGGTTCAGCTCGGCCACCATCTCCGCATAGTCGTGGTACGCCGAATCGGCGGCCGGAAAGACCCTGAGGAATTCCGCCTGCGTCTTGAATCCCTGGAGCGGCAGGCCCAGGCGCTTCAAGGCGCGGGCTTCGGCGGGTGTCGCTTCGACCAGTACGTAGTCGTGGCCGACCTCGAAGACGTCCGCGCCGGTGGCGGCGATTGCCGAGCGGGTCCGGGCGTCGAAGACGTTCGAAATCTTGTAGGTCACGGTAGGTTTGGCAGTTTGTGCGACGGCGGGCGCCGCGACGCTTCCCCCGACCCACAGAAGGAGCAGCAGTCCCAGCAAGGTTGGACGAGGGCGGGCGTGCCGGTTTCTCATGGTGTTTCCTTTCGGTTGTACGGCTCTTGAGAGAAAGGCTTCAGGAGCCTTTCTCCGACTTGCAGCGCGAGCGACCTCTGGCCGGGCGGCAGTTCAGCGATAACCAATTCGAGCTACCGTTGAGAGTAGAGCCTCTCCGGCGGCTTGCCTATCCTCTCTAGAGAGGAGATTTGGAGCGTTTGCCCTCCTCTCTAGAGAGGAGGACGGATTACCCGAAGGCATCCCGGTTGCGCGAGTGGAACGGAACGGTCCCCGAGATGGTGTCCAGCGCCGAGGGCCGGTTCGTGCGGCTGACGCTCAAGCTGGCGGGCGTCCGCTCGCCGCGCCCCTGACGGCCTCCGAAGGTAGTTCTTGCCGGCGAAGGACCGGTCGCCCTTGGCGCTCTCCTGATTCGAACGGCGTGGGAACCGCCGCCGAGGATGCGGGTAACTCTTTGAAAGAAAAAGGAATATTCCGGAGCAGGACAACCGGTCTACCGGGCGAGGACACTCGGTGCAAGCTCCAGAACACCAGTGCGCTGGGCCAGCGCACTGGTGTTCTGGCCCGCATCACCACTGCCCTGAGCCAGCGCACCGGTGTTCCGGTCTGTACCACCACTGCGCTGGGCCAGCGCACTGGTGTTCTGGCCCGAACCACCACTGCCCTGGGCCAGCGCACCGGTGTTCTGGCCCGTACCACCACTGCGCTGGGCCGGCGCACCGGTGTTCCGGTCCGTACCACCACTGCGCTGGGCCGGCGCACCGGTGTTCCGGCCCGTATCACCACTGCTCTGGGCCGGCGCACCGGTGTTCCGGTCCGCACCACCACTGCCCTGGGCCGGCGCACCGGTGGGCGGGGCGCCAACACCTGTGCTTTGGTTCGGCGCAGCGGTGAGCGGGATCCGAACACCGGTGTCCTGGGCCGACGCAGCCGTGGGCGGGATGCCAACACTGGTGTTCCGGGTCGGCTCAGCGGTGAGCGGGATGCGAATACCGGTGTCCCGGGCCGTCGCAGCCGTGAGCGGGATCCGAACACCGGTGCCCCGGGCGGGAGAGGCGGTGTTCGGAATCCGCGCGCCCGTTCGTCCTGATTCCCAACTGGCGAAGCGGCGCCTTACGCGGTTGGGGCCGACGGGGCGAGCCCCTGATTTGGACGCAGGTCGCGGAGAAAGTCCTCGCCCGGGAGGCACCAGATGCCGTCGATGCGCAGCCGCTCCGTGCCGCGATAGATCAGCAAGGCCTCCGCCTCCGGATAATCCTCCCGGAAGGCCCGCAATGCTCGTAGATCCTGCGGCCGAACGCGGGTCGTGTTCTTGACCTCGATGGCCCAGAATCCGCTGCCGCCGTAGACCACGAAGTCGACCTCGACGCCCTTCCGGGTGCGCCAAAAATAGAGCTTTCTGTCGCCGGTCGAGTAGGCGATCCACGCCCGCAGATGTTGTGCGACGAGCCCTTCGAACGCGGCGCCTTCGATCTCTTCGTCGCGGTCGAGGGGACCGCGTGGACGCAGCGCCCGGTAGACCCCGGCATCGAAGAGGTAGAACTTGGGATGACTCGCGGTCCGGCGCTGCGCCCGGCGGGTGAAGACCGGCACGTGGAAGGCCAGCAGAAGATCCTCCAGCACTTCCAGATAGCGCGCCACGGTGCGGCGTTCCACCTCGCACTCCCGCGCCACCTCGGTGGTATTGAGGAGCGAACCGTGGGAAAAGGTCACGGCCTCCAGGAAACGCGCGAAGCTCCCGGCGTCGCGAGCCCAGCCTTCGAGCCGAACCTCCTGGTCGAGATAGAGCGAGGCGTAAGAGTCGAGAACCTCCGTCGGCCGCGGCGCGGCCCATACCAGCGGAAGCATCCCTTGGATCAGAGCCCGGTCGAGCTCGAAGGTGGGCAATTCGGCCGCCATGAAGGGATGGAGCGTCCGGTGGAGTGCCCGGCCCGCGAGCAGGTCCACCCCTCCGCGGCGCAGCTTGCGAGCGCTGGATCCGGTCAGCACGAAACGTCGGCCCCGGCGCTCCTCGATCAGCGAATGCACGACGCGCAACATCTCGGGGACCCGCTGCACCTCGTCGAGCACCACCACCTCCGCCTGCGGCGATCCGGCGACGATCTCCGCCAACCGTTCGGGGCGGGCGTCGAGGGAGCGGTGCAGGTCCGGCTTGAGCAGGTCGATCAGCAGGGCGTCGGGGAAAACATGCCGCAGCCAGGTCGATTTGCCGGTCCCCCGCGGTCCGAAGAGGAAGAAACTCTGCTCGGGGAGGGGGAAAAACCGGCGGAGGGTGTCCATTTTGTGGCCCAAATCGGAATTGGCGAGTCCATTTTGCGCCCTTGGCGGTAGCGTGTCAACGCTCCCCCAAGGCGAGGTAAAGGCGAGGTCGCGTTGTTGGCCCTGGCAGAAGATCTACGGTCGGTGGCGTTCACGGCCGGCCCGCCTCCCGATTTCGCAGGAGGCGGGCGCAGGGGTTCCTACTGATAGGTCACCACGAGCTGCGGCCGGTTCGCCGCGGTTCCGTTGTTCCCGGAGTAGTAGCCGAGGTAGTCGTTGGCCGTGTCGTCGTTGTCGTCGAGGTTGAAGTAGGCGCGCAGCTGCGTCGTCCCGGTCTTGTTGATCGCCGCGAGGCCCGCGGCGTTCAGGGACCCTTCCGACCAGGTTCCGTTGGATGCGGCGTTACTGAGGCTGGCCGCATGGACCGCCGTCGCCGCGGCTTGGAAGTCGCCGGTCTGTAAGGTCGTCGAGCCCGAGAAGCCGGAGCCCCCTTGGACGTCTACCCAGCAAGTGCCGTGAGTGGTGAAGGGGCTGGTGCCGGAGGACGTGCCGCGGAGCAGGCGTAGGGTCACCGAAACGATCGTCGCGCCGTCGGGGATCGACGAGGTGTCGAAAGAGACGACGGACTTGTACTGCCGGTCCTGGTTGTTGTCGCCCACCCGCAGCGCGCTGGTGTTGCTGGCGGTGGCATCGATCGAACCACCGACGCTGGTGTTCTCGCCGGATTCGAGTACCCAGCCGTCCTGCGCGGCGACGGCGGTGAAGGTGACGGTGGTCGGGGTGGGGGAGCCCGGAACCGTGGCGGCGACGCAGTTGCTCACCTGGAACGGGCAGGTGCGGATGCGATAGCCGTAGGTCGAGCCGGCGGTGACGGCGGCATCGGTATACCCGGCGGTCGCGTTCGATGCGATGCCGGCGAAGGTTCCGCCGCAGCCGCCGTCGGCGCGCTCCACGACGTAATTTGTGACCGGAGGCACGTCGGCCCAGGAGAGCGCGATCTGTCCCGTGCCCGGCGTGGCGGAGGAGAGCGTGGCGCCCGCGGCCGGGCAGGCGTAGAGCGGCTCGGCGGTGTGGGCGATCAACGCGATCGCCGCCTTCTCGGTCGGCCACGAATAGTTCTGATCGAACATTAGCGTGGTGCTCGCGACCGGATAAAATTGCGTCACCGTGTCGCGGCAGGTGGCCGTCTGGAACTGATCGAAGCAGGGGCAGATGTCGTTGTTGGTCAGGTCTTCGTTCAGGTCGATCGCGGTCACGCCGACGTTCCAGAACGGGCAATGGTCGGTCTGGCACATCTTGGTCGTGTTGCGCACGATCTTGGCGGGATCGATGATTGTGCCGTAGTCCGAGTTGGCCTGAACGAACGCATCGCCGAACGCCACGCACGAGGGACAGCTCGCGGTGCTCCAGTTGTAAAGGTTCATCAGGCCGTTTTTGTTGCCGTCGAACGCGGTCTGATCCATGTTGAGCACCCGCCACATCGGCGCCGTCGGATGCATGCGGGTGTAGGCGGTCGAGCCGCACAGGCCGACCTCTTCGCCGCTCACGAACAGGAACTTGACCGGAAAGCGCCAGGCGTAATCCTTGAACAGCCGCATCGCTTCGAGCAGCGCCGTGCCGCCCGAGATCGCGTCGTCCGCGCCCGGCGCGTTGTTGGCGTCGTTGGCGGCGCTCTCCGAGATCGTGTCGTAGTGGACGACGAAGATGACCTGCTGGTTTTGGGCGTAATCGACCTGCCCGGGGAGCGTGAAGACGACGTTCTGCCAGGTCTGCGAGCCCTGTCGGGTGGTGCAGCCCGAATTCGCCGAGGTGTAGCTTTCGCGCGTCGCGTTCGGCCCGACGAAGCCCCATCCCGCCGCCTTGTTCTCCAGGTACTCGGTGGCGAACGGATTGCCGAGCGGCGTGCCGGTGTTGTTCAACGGGAACATGTAGTTCGAGGCACGGGTGCGGATGCGGCAGTTGGTGCAGAAACCCGGGATCGTTACGTCGCTGTCGCCCGACAGGTCGCGGACGAACTGGAACCAGCTCGCCTGGCTGGTGGCGTCGACGATCTGCTGCACCAACCCGATCGGCGCCAGCGACGCCTGCACTCCTTCCAGGTCGGCGGGATGGACGCGGATCGGCGCCAGCGCCACACGCGGCACGCCGTGAAACAAGGCATGAAATTTGACCCGCGGCAGTTCCATCTTGAGCCCCGCGGGGATCAGATAAAGCATCGCGGACTCATTGATCTGAAAGCGGACCATGTCTTTGAAATCCGGAGGGCTGAAGGTGCGGTCGTGGCTAAGGACATGGATCGCCTCGCCGTGATCGGGCGCGCTCCAGATCGGCTCGATGCCCTGGTTTTTCAGGATGTCGAGCTGAGTGGAGGGAAGCCCGACGATCACCACGCCTTCCTCGCGATCCCAGATGGGAACGGAAAAATCGCGGAGGTCCGACTCCAGATCGGCGGGGAACAGCGCGATCCGCGGATCGCGATCGAGATCCGGTTCCGCCGCCCCTGCGGGGCGTGGGGCTGCCATAAATCCCGCGAAGCAGAGCAGTACGAACACACCAACCGCAGCCCTTCTCATAGACAAACTCATTTGCCACCTCTCTATCGTTGGATGTGGAGAAACATGCCGCGCCGACCCGGGATTGAAATGCCTTCAGGTTTTCGGTCAGCTTACGAGTTGGTCGCCGCCTTGAACATCGTCTCTAGAGAGGAGGCCACCGGGCGTCTTGTCCTCCTCTCTAGGGAGGAGGACAGGGCGTCGTGGCTTCCTCTCTAGAGACGATGTTCAAGCGGCTCTCCTTGCCTTAACCTCCCCGTATTCGCTCGGGTCGGAAAATACATTTGGCGCCTGCGCCTTGCGCACCGAGCGGTTTCGATGTGTCACGACGACACGGATCGATCTATTGGTGAAAGGGAAGAGCAAATGAAAATCGGTACGAAGTTCGGAAATCGTCTCGCCGCGGTGGCAGTGTTCTCGTTGGTCGGTGCGACGCTCGCCGGTTGTAACGGCACGGTCTCGCGCGTCGGCGTTCCGGCGGCCTCGCCGTGGAACACGTTCGGGACCACGTTCCTCAGCCCGCACGAGGACCTCGCGGTGGTGACCACCGGCAGCGCCATGACGGCGGACCTCACCGCCACCGGTGACGCGTTCGCTGGATGCACCTCGGACCAGGGCCCGTTTGCCGTCAACTGCGGCTCCGCCGCCACCTGTGCCGCGGACTGCGCGAGCAATGCGCCGTCGGGTGCCACGGGAGTGGGTCTGGGTGAGGTTCGTTTCCTTTACGGTCTCGCCATCGGACTCGACCGGCCCTCCTTCAGCGCGGGCGGAGTGGAGATCAACAGCACCGAGGCGGGCACGGTGGGCGCGATCTCCGTCAACGTCGGCGCCGGCTCGGGCCTCTCGGTGGGCGCGGGCTTCAGCGAAGGGCTGATCCCGGGACCGTCGCCGGTGCCCAACTCGGAGATCGAGATCTTCGACGACTTCGGCTTCCTGGGAATGGATCCCGCTTGGTCGGATTTCGGCGAAGGTTGGGTGTGCGCCGACCACACCTCGGCGAGCTGCGATCCGAACGTCAACGACCTGAGCAACCTGGTCGCCGCCTGTCTCCCCGCGGGTACTCCCTTTGGCTTCGGCAACGGTCTGTTTTTCCGCGTCAACGCCCAGCCCGGCGCCTATTCCTTCACCTGCGGTACGGTACCGGTCAGCTACGACCTGAATCCGCCTTTCTCCTCGGTCGGCCAGTGCATCAGCACGCTCAAGGCGCAGCGCTGCGGCGGCTTCAAGGGGCAGGCCAAGGCGGCCTGCAATCAGGCCCAGATCGGCGTCTGCCACGCCACGTTCAACGTGCCGAGCAGCCACAACCCGTAACCTGCTTTCTCCGGGCCGGGGTTCCTCCTCGGCCCGGTTGTCCACGATCCAGTCCACGGGCGGTGCCGTAGACCCCCCGCTACGCCAGCCACGACAGAACCGGGTGCCGGCCGTCTGGGCGTCGTCTCCGCTCGCAGTGGACGATCCCGCAGCGCCCCCCGGCACGCCACCACGATCTGCAAGAGAGAGGAAGACGAGATGGTGCGGGGGGGCGGCGGCTCTCCCGGCCACAACTCCTTCCCTTACCGTTCGCTCCAGGGTTAGGTGTGTTTAGATACGCAGAGTCGTCAAGGCGCCCCGTATCGAGGTCCGTCCGGTGGTCCGGAGTGCGAATCGTTCCGGGACGGCATTCCTGAACGTGGAGATGAAAGAGTGCAGAAGGTAGGTTCCGCGCCAGTTCGACGCCCTACGGTCATCCTGGCGGACGACCACCCCATGATGTTGGGAGGCCTGCACCGGCTCCTGGAACCGGAGCTCGAAGTGGTAGGCACCGCGCGCGACGGCGTGGCGCTGGTCGAGATCGCCACCCGCCTGCGCCCCGATCTGGTGATCACCGACCTCTCGATGCCCGGGATCGACGGCTTGGAAGCCACGCGGCGCCTGTGCGCCACGACGCCGGGTGTCCGAATCTTGATCTTGAGCATTCACGACGAGCCCTCCTGGGTGAAGGCGGCGTTCGAAGCCGGCGCCTGCGGGTACCTGACCAAAATCTGCGTTCCCGAGGAAATCGAGGCCGCCGTCCGGGCGGTTCTCGACGACCGTTTCTACTTGAGCCCGACGGTCGCCCGGGACACGATCCTGCCGGCGGCACAGGGCGAGCCGATCCGTCCCAAGGGCTTCGAGCGGGAGCCGTCCGAGCCCGGCAAGACGCTTACCCCGCGCGAGCTCGACATCCTCCGCCTGGTGGGCGCCGGCCTGAGCAACAAGCAGATTGCCGTCCGCCTCGGCATGTCGGTGTCCACGGTGCGCACCCACTTGAACAACGCCTACGAGAAGCTGGGCCTGGAAAGCCGAGTGGAGCTCGCCCTATACGCCGCCCATCTGGACGGAGAAGGGGAGAGAGCCGCCCGCGGGGTGGAAAATTGAAGCCCGACGACGCGCTCCTGGCCCAGGCGTTTGCCCACGGGCAGGAGGCGTTCGTCGCCGTCGATGCCCGCGGCCGGATCGTCGAATGGAACCCCGCCGCGGAGCAGCTGTTCGGCTATCCGGCGGCCGGAGCGATGGGGCGCCCCGTCGCGTTGCTCTGCTTTCCCGAGGAGAGTGCCTCGTTCGCCGCCGTGGCCGGTTCCGATCGAGCGGCCGAGGATCGGATCCAACGCCTGCGCCACCGGAGCGGGCGCGAGCTTCAGGTGGCGTTGCGGCAGCTGCCGCTCACCGAATCCGCGGGGCCGGCCCGCCTGCTGCTCTCGGCCGTCGACGTCGGCGAGCGCCACCGGGCGGAAGAGCATCTCCTCGGCAGCCGGGCGGCGTTGGCGGCGAGCCGCTCCGAGCTGCGCCGGATCGCCGGGCGCCGGGTCGCCGTGGAGGAAGAGGCGCGGCGGCGGGTGGCGCGCGAGCTGCACGACGACCTGGGCCAGCGGGTGACCGCCGCGGCGTTGGGCTTGAAGGTGGTGCGGCGGCAGATTCCCGAGGGCCAGCCTCCTAGGACCGATCTCGACGCGGTCGGCGGCCAGCTGGCCGAGCTGGCCGAGGACCTGCGCCACCTGAGCCACGAGCTGCATCCCGCGAGCCTCGACCGGCGCGGCCTGGTCGCGGCGCTCTCCGATCATTGCTCGGAGGTGGAGCGGCGCACCGGCCTCACCGTTCGGCTCAGCCTGCGCGATGCCGAGGGGCCGTTTGCCGCCGACGTGGCGCTCGGCCTTTACCGGATCGCCCAGGAGGCGCTCGCCAACGTTGCGCGGCACGCCGAGGCGCGCACGGTTCACGTCACGCTCACTGTGAGCGAGGGCTCGGCGCAGTTGGCGATCGCCGACGACGGCGTCGGCTTCGATGCCGAGGCGCGGGGCTCGTACGGCTCGGAGACCTCGGCCGGCTTGGGGCTCGCGAGCATCGAGGAGCGGGCGGATCTCTTGGGCGGCCAATGCCGCATCGCCTCGGCCCCGGGTGCCGGCACCGAGATTGAGGTGACCGTGCCGCTAGGTCCCAAGCCGGGCGACCCCGAGCCCGATCCGGCGGCCGATGCCCTGCCGCGCCAGCTCGGCCCTTATCGGCTGCTCCAGGAGATCGGCCGAGGCGCGGCGACCACCGTCTTTCTCGCCCAAGAGCCCGAGCCGCTCGGCCGAAAGGTGGCGGTCAAGCTGCACGACAGCCCGCTGCCGGGCCGGCCCGAGACGCTGCGCTTCAAGGCCGAGCAACAGGCGCTCGCCCGTCTGCATCATCCGGCGATCGCCGAGGTCTACGAGGCGCGCACCACGCCCGAGGGCGATCCCTACATCGTCATGGAGTACGTGCCGGGGCTTTCGATCACGGAGTACTGCGACCGCTACGCCCTGGACCTCCAAGGCCGGCTGGAGCTGTTCGCGACGATCTGCGGCGGCGTACAGCACGCCCATCAGAAAGGTGTGCTCCATCGGGCGCTCGAACCGTCGAACCTCCGGGTGATGGAGGACGGTGGCATCGCGCGGCCGAAGATCCTCGACTTCGGCGCCGCCAAGGGGCTCGACCGGCCGCTGGCCGAAGGTTCCGTCTGGACCACGCAAGAGCTGGTGGGCGATCTGCTCTACCTGGCGCCGGAGGCGGTCGGAGGCGAAAGCGACGTCCGGTCCGAGGTGTACAGCCTCGGCGCCGTCCTCTACCACCTGCTGGCCGGGGTGCCGCCGATCGAGATCGGCGAAGGGGGAATCGCCGCTCTCGTCGAACGCCACGAACGGGACTGCGAAATGCCCTGGCCGGCGCTGATCCCCCCGAGCCGGCGGCTGCGCGAGATGGCGCCCGGCGCGGCGGTCGAAATCGCCCGGCACCGCGGCCTCGGGAGCGCGGCGCGGCTGCGCCGCCTGCTTCAGGGCGATCTCGATCGCGTCGTCGCCCAGGCGCTTGCCGAGGATCCGCAAGAGCGTTATCCGACAGTCGAGGCGCTCGGCCGCGAGGTCGCGCGCGTCCTTTCGGCCGAACCGGTCGAAGCCGGAGTCCACGGGACCCTGCCCAGGCTGCGGCGTTTCTTACGGCGCCATCGGCGGATCGCGGCGTCCGCGGCGCTCGTGATCTTGCTGCTGTTCGTCGGTCTGATCGCGAGCGCCCGCGAAGCGCGCCGCGCCGCGGAAGAGGCGACCCGGGCGGATGCCGTGGCGCAGTTCCTGGAACAGCTGTTCCAGGCCGCGAACCCGCGCCAGGCCAAGGGCACGCTGCCCGACGTTCGCGACCTGATGCGCCGCGGCACCCAACGTCTCGGCTCGGCGCTGCACGGCCAGCCGCTCCTGCGGGCGCGGCTGCTCGACAGTCTCGGCGGCATCCATACCGAGCTGGGCCTTTACGATCAGGCGCGCCCGCTGCTCGCCGAGGCGCTTGAAATTCGCGAACGGCTGCGCGGCAAAGAGCACCTGGAGGTCGCCGCGACGCTGATCCGCCTCGGTTCGCTCGCCCAGCTCTCCGGCCGCGGGGATGCCCCGTCTCTGTTTCGCAGGGCGCTCGCGATCCGCGAGAAACAGCTGGGTCTCGAGGCGCCCGAAGTGGCCGAAGCCCTCAATAAACTGGGGGTGGGGCTGGCCTCGCAGGGCAAGCTCGACTTGGGAGAACGGGCGCTCCGGCGCTCTCTCGACGTCTCCGAGAAAAACTGGGGACCCGACGATCCGCGCGTGGCGAAGGTGCTGCACAACCTCTCGGGGATCGCGATGTATCGAGGGGAAACCGAAGCGGGTGAACGTTACCTCGAACGCGCGCTCGCGATCCGCGAGAAGGCTCTGGCGCCGGACGACCTCGATCTCGCCGGCAGCCGCGAGGCGCTGGCGCTCGTCCGCCGGGAGCAGGGGCGGCTGCCGGAAGCCAAGGCGCTGCTCGTCCGCCTGGTGGCGACCGCCGAGAAGGTCTACGGCCCGATGCATCCCGATTTCGCCCGGCCGCTGCTCAATTTGGGCCTGGTCTTGAGCGACCTCGGAGAGGACGCCGCAGCCACCGGAGATCTCTCCCGCGCGCTGGCGATTTTCGACCACACCGTGGCCCCCGACCACCCGCTGGTCGTCCGCGCCCTGGCCTCCTTGGCCGACCATCATTTCGCCCACCGGCGCTACGGAGAAGCCGAACCGCTCTATCGCCGGCTGGTCGCCCTGCGCAAAGCCGGAGCGGTCCCCGCCACCTGGAACGAATCGCTCGATCGCTTCGCGCGCCTGCTGCGGATGACGGGGAGGGAGGCGGAGGCGGCCGAGGTGCCGGTGGCGGCGCCATAGATCAGGCCGGCTGCTCGTCATCCCCCGACTGAGCGGCCTGCCACAGCTCGCGGAACTTCTCTCGCACATAGGGGTCGAGCGAGAGGATAAAGCTTTCCTCGACGGCGTTTTCCCGGATCAGCTCGATCACGTCGGCCAAATCTCGAAGCCGGTGCGGAGCGGTCATTCCGGATGCCACCTTGAGCTCGATCAGGGTCGAGAGCGGCAGCAGCGCGAAGCGTTCGCCGCGTATCGCCGATCGCGCCGGATCGGGGAAGGAGACTGGCTTTTCCTTGCCGTCGCCGGGGAAGTCACCGGTCAGCAGGACGTCGATGTCAACGTTCTGGGTGGCATCCCGAAGTCCCTTGCTGCCGGGAAACTTTTCGACGTACCCGCGCCCGAGGTACGCCCGCTTGAATGTCTCCAGGTCCTCGCGGCGCAGCAGGACATCGACGTCGCTGGTCGTCCGCTGATAGCCGTACGCGTTGAGGGACAAGGCGCCGACGATCGCGTAAGGGATCTTCAGCTCGGTCAGGCGATCCACCAAGCGCGTCAGCGCCCCATGCACGTTGGACTTGTTCATGAAGAACCTGCCCGCTTCGCGGGCGCCCTTGACGAACCGCTCCTCGACTTGGGGGCTGAGGCGATCGATTCGGGAGGGCAAGTGATCCACGGGGAAACCTCGTGTCGGCATTCTAGCCGCAATGCCGTTCGGGGGCTCCAGCCGTCCTACCTTCCCAAATCCGCGACCGGGATAGCCCACAGCTCGCGGCCGTGGACGCCGTCGTCGGCGCCGGTGAAGATCCGGTCGCCGACGACGGTGAACGGGCCGGGGCTGCTGGCGTCGGGTCCCGGGGCGATGTCGGCGAGCCGGAAGGTGCCTTCGAGGGTGCCGTCGCTGCGCCAGGGTTCGAGCCCCGCGATCCCGTCGTCGGCGGCGAAGACCACTCCGCCGGCCACGGGCTGAAGATCTCGGGGTGCCGAGCCGAGCGGGCCGGGGCGCAGGTCAGCGACCAGATGGGTGGTGTCGGCGGTGCCGGCGCTGGTCCACAGCTCCGTGCCGGTTTCCGGGCTGAACGCGAGAAAGAACAGTTTGTTCCCCGCGGCGGTCAAGGCTTTCACCTGAAGCGGCACACCGGAGAGCTTGAGGCCGCTCACAACCGTCGTTCCGGCCGCCGTGCCGTCGCTGCGAAAGAGGATCTCGGCCGGACCGTCCGGTGTGTTGGTGACCTTGGCGAAAAAGTAGACCGCGCCATGAAACGCCACCAAGTTTCGAGGGCTCGAGCTTCCCGGCCCCGGTTCCAGATCCCTCACCCGGCGCGTGCCGCGCTTGGTGCCGTTGGTGACCCACAGCTCGCGTCCGGCCACGCCATCGTCGGCGACGAAGAACACGCGGCTGCCGAGCCGGACGAAATCGGAAGGAGACGAACTCTTGCCGCGCCTCTCAGGCCCAAACGGTGGATATCCCGGATCGTAGTCCGGATTCGGCTCGCTTCCTGGATGGATATCCGCGACCAAGCGGGTGCCCCCTTTCGTGCCGTCGGTCGCGAACAGCTCGCGACCGGTGAGCAGATTCGAGGCGCCAAACAGGACGACCGGGCCGAGCGTGACGCCGGGACCCGGAGACGACGAAAGAAGGACCTCCGCGCATTGCGAGCCGCCGCTGCCGGGTCCTTGGAACGGGTTGAGGTCCGCGATTTGAAAGGTATCTCGGGGCTTGCCATGGCTGACCCAGGGCTCGCTCTTGCCCGGATCGCAGCGAACGGACGACGCGATGTGGCCGTTGAAGATCAGCTTGTCCCCGAGGCTTCCGAGCGCCGAATACCCCTGGAGCCTGTGGGACTTGGGTCGCAAGGCCCGGGTGCCGGCGGAGGTGCCGTCGGTCGCCCAGATTCGGTAGCTGGCATCGAAGTAGGCCAGGTTTCCGGCCAGCGAGAAGGTATGCGGAATCTGCCCTTCGCTCGTGCCCGGTTCGGAGTCGGGCGCGCTGCTGACCAGGGCCGTGCCGGATGCGGTGCCGTCGGAAGCGAACAATCGTTCGTTCCGCCCCTCGCCTTGGGCGAAGAACAGCAGTCGGTGGTCGAAGGCGATCTGCCCGAGCAGGCCGGAGCCGCCGTTGGCCGGGAGAATGTCGCGCAGTCGCTCCGCCGGGCGGCCCGAACCGTCGAGGCGCCACAGTTCATGTCCGCCGCGGGAGATCAGGACCCCGTCTCGAAACGCCACCATCCCGTAGGGATCGGTCCGGGGACCGTCCCCAAGATCCACCCGATGGGTGCCGGCGGAGGTACCGTCGGTGGTCCAGACGACCGGCCGGTGGCCGTAGCTCAGGACGGAAAGGCGATCGAGACCCTCGACGACCACTTCGACGTCACCGCCCGGCGCGGAGAACCGAACGGTAGTTTCCGGCGTTCCCCCCGTGTGCCAGACCCCATCCTGCGCCACGACGTAGACGGCCGAGCCGAGGCGCGCGACGGTAGGACGGAACGACGACGACACGTGGGCCAGGACGAGGGTGCCTTGGGCGGTGCCGTCCGAGCGCAACCATTCGCCAAAGCTGAAGGTGGCGTAGAAAACCCCATCGATCACGCGGGTCGATTGGAAAAACGAATCTTGAACCAGCCCTTCCAAGCTGCGCACGAGGCGGGTGCCGTCGAGCGTTCCGTCGCTCGTCCAGAGCTCGGCGCCGTCGAGAAAATAGAGCGGCTCGGCGCCTGACCCGGATCGATCGATTTGAGATACGTTTTCGAATCGATGGAGAACCCTCGTGCCAAGGAAGGTGCCGTCGGTGTGCAACAGAAAAGAGCCCGTCTGGCTGAAGACCTCGTAAAGAAGGCCTGATCCCGAGGGCGAGGGCCGGAGCAGGTAGGCGGCGTTGTACTGGCCGAATCCGCAGATCTCGAGATCCCTACAGAAGTCGGCGACCGCTCGGGTTCCTTCGCGGGTGCCGTCGCTGGTCCACAGGATCGGCGCAGAGCTCGGCTCGGGGGCGGTCGGGTTTTGGGTGAGAAACCAGATCGCGCCGCGCCACTCGATCCAGCCGCTCACGTGGCCGTCGCAAATCCCCGGGCAAAGATCGGCGAACATCTCCTCGCCGCCCGGAGTGCCGTCGGTGCGCCAGATCTCCTGGCCGTACTCGCCGTTGTCGGCAAGAAAGTAGAGCATCCCGGCGAAGAAGCCCAAGGGTTCCGCGCCGGACCAGGAGCGCCCGGGAGCGACGTCGGTCAGGCGGTAGGTGCCGGCGGGAGAGCCGTCGGTCCGCCAAAGCTCGTACCCGTGCTGGGGATCCGCGGCAGGGAAATACCGCACCCCTTCGTGCTCGATCCCGTTGATCAAAGAGAGCGAGAGCAGAGCGCTGTCAGGCCCATCCGGCCCCGGGTGAAGATCCGCCACCAGGCGCGCTTCGGCAAATCCCGCCGCTGCGACCGTGAAGGTGAGCAGGACCGCGATCCGAATGGCGCGCCCCAAGAGCAGAAAAGGCATGGTGTCCCCCTCGTTCTTTCGCTTCTTGCGAGGTCTCGATGGTAGCGGAAAGAGGGGGCCTCTATAGAGGCATGACACGAGGCGAGGTAAGCGTGGGATGGGTGGCGTTCTGGCGATGTCGGGCGCGTGGCCCGGGGGCGGGGCTCGGAAAGACGCTTCAGGAGAGTCCAGTTCGACACCTACATCCGATCAGGAACCTAAGGACTCGTTCCGGTTGGCAGCCGAGGTCCGGACAAGGTGCAGTACCTCAAAGAGCCAGCCATGGCTGAGCTGAAGCACTTCCTGAGGCGCGCCTCCGGCTCTCAAACTGAGCACTCCATCATTCGGGTCGCCGAGAAACTCGATGTCTATGGGCACGGCCCCCTCATGAACCAGCTCGCAGCGGAGCCACTTGTAGAAGATGTGCGGGATTGAATGGAGTGCGCCGCGATATTCAACGTTGAAAATTCGCTGGCAGGCCGCGCTCTTCCCGAGGAACCTCTCGAAGCATTCGCGATCACGGACGTTTCGGTCAGGAGTCTCGCGCCGAGCAGTTGCGGCGGCCGCGACGAGCGCGCTAAGTAGTGCCCCGTCAAAGCGGCCGAGCTGGTGAAGCGCCAAGGCATCGTCCACACGCCTGCGGATGCTCATTGCTAGACCTATTCGCTATAGAACGGCTCGGCGTTTAACGGCTCTTGTTCCAGATTCCCTGGTCAGGTCGGAGGCTCATTCCACCGCAACCGCGGAGGTCGGCGCTTCGGATTGTTGAGCCGCGCGAGCACGGTGCGGAGCGCAGGAGTCGGAGCGAAATCGCGGTCCAAGATCTCGGCGAGCCGCTCGACTTCGGTATCCGTCAAATAGATGGTGTTGGGTTGATTTGGCAACATGTTTCGCGTCTCGACTTGTTGTGATTGTACCTTCAGAAGCGCGTCTCGCCAGCGAGTTCCTCCCACGACCGCGAATCCACATGCTGGTACTCCCGCCAGTGGGTGATCTTCCCGTCCTGGACCCGGATGAGCACGGTGCCGTGGTAGCGGTGGGTCCCTTCGTAGGTGTACTCGGCGGCGCCGACTTGCTGCTCTTGGTCGAAGACGATGATGTGCCAGACGGTCGATTGCTCGCGGCCTTCGTCGTCGGCGAAGAAGCCATGGAGTTCCTCTCGGCCGGCGAGCGCGTAGCGCCAGGGATCGGAGTACCGGACATCGGGGGCGAAGGTGTCGGCGGCGGAGGCGTAGTCCCGTCGCGCCCAGGCGGCGGCGAGGGCTTCGAGCAGAGCGCTGAATTCGGCTTTCGTCATGGGGTGAAAACTCCCTCTGAGGTCCGCCGGCTCATGCCGGCCTTAGGATGATTTCCTGACTTCAATCGAGATCGCGGTGCTTGAAGCGTGCGCCACAGCGTATAGAGTGGGAGTCGAAAGAGCGACGGTTCCGGGACCTTTCGAGGAGGCCTGGAGGCTCGAACCCCTGACCTGAGGACGACAGCATGCTCGACACCCGCCCGGATCTGGCTCTCCGCAGCCTCGGCCCTCTCGCCGCATTTCTCGCCCTGTCCGCCTGCGCCTTTGCCGCCACCTCCCCGGAGCGGCCCGCCACGCCCTCGTCCATCCTGATCACGTACGAGAAGCTGCCGGTGCGTCTCTGCGTCCCGGTGGCGGCGGAGACGTGGAATACGCTGCGGAGCGGCGACACCCGGCTCATCCTTCGCCTGCAAAATCAGAAGCCGTCGACGCGTTACAGCCCGGCCTTTCAACTTTCTCGGGTGGCTCCGGAACCGCAGGTACCTCCTGCAGCAGCTGATGAGATCGAGCAGTTTTCGATGCATCCCGACCCGCCGGCCAAGGAGGGAGGGCCGAATCCGCAGAATTTTGCCTTCGACCTGCGCGATCACCTGCCCGAAGGAGAAAGTCCGGCGGCGCTCTGCTTCGAGGTAGGAATCAAAGCGAGCGACGACGCTCCGCCCCCCGATCCCGAGGTGCGAATACTCCTTCGTGCGTCAATCGATCCGGTAGCGCACTAGGCGATTCAAGATGCACATCGCTTAGCCTAACCGCACCAGCCGTTGGGCGCTTTCGACGGTGCTCCCGATGGAAATAGGAGCAGAAGCGGGAGCTGAACGCCTGCGGCCGTCTCAACGGGTACCCTGAAAGGGGACCCGATGAAAAACTCCCAAGATTCTCACGATCCGGAGCTTGGCCGGTACGAGGTCATGCCGGCCGGCGAATACGGTGAGCGAGCTGTAGAAGGCCCACCATCGTCGAGCACCGCTGCCAAGCCTACCGAGCGGCAGCCAGGCAAGACGGCGATCTTCGTGGCGCACGGCATGGGACAGCAAATCCCATGGCAGACCCTCGATGCGATCGCGAGCGGACTGATCGAACAGCAACCCGATGCGAAAACGAAGGTCCGGGCCGTGCGCTCGGATGAGACTCTATTGCGCCGGATCGAGCTCGACCTCGAGGATTCTCAGGGCGAGCCGCGGAAAGTTGACGTCTACGAGGGGTACTGGGCACCGCTTACCGAAGGCCAGGTGACTCTTCGTGACGTAATGGGCTTCCTGTTCAATGGGGCGACCAACGGCTGGAAGAACGGCGCCACTGAATTCCGGCGCAAGATGTTCGACCTGTTTCCGGCCTTCCCCGCCCAAGCTCGTATCTTCGTATACCTCGCGGCGGCGCTCGCGGCGGTGGTCTCCCTCATCGTCCTCAACTCGACGATCGTCCTGGTTGCGGCGGCGCGTTCGCCCCTGAAGAACGATCGGCCTCGCTGGCTCGGTAACGGCCTGTTCACGGATCTGACAACGCTCTTCCACGTCGTCCTCGTGGTTGCGCTTGTCTTCGGGCTCGTGCTGTTTTGCGCCAAGAAACTCCGCCAGATGGCGAAAAAAAGTAAGAGTGGAGCACTTTGGAAACTCGTGCGCGCCTGGAACGCCATGGCGGTCGGCTGGTTTGTTCTACTACTGTTTGTCCTGCCGCTGGCCGCGCTCACCGTCCCGCTTTTGTTCTATGGACATGTCAAACCTGATGCACAGCCCAACGACTCGCTGTGGCTGGCCCTGTTGCATCGTCCGGCGTGCGACTCACTGATCGATGGGTTCAATGGCGTGCTCAACGGGATATTGCTCGGCGGGCTCGCCGCGGTTCTCGTCGGTTGGGTAGGAAAGGCCGCATGGACTGTCGCTCGGGCTTTACGATCAGAGCTGCTTTGGCACGATGGCAAGAAAAAGGCAGCGCTCAGCGCTGTGGTGGTTCTTTTAGGCTTGGTGCTGATCGGTTTAGCAGGGGTGTTGATCCGACTTTTCGTCGGTCTCTACGGAACGCAAGAGGGAGACTACCTACGTATCGCGCAGCTCGGCATTGCCTGGCCCTTGCTCCTCGGCGTCAGTTGGTGGGTTCGAGGGTTTCTGGTCCAGTACCTGGGAGACGTGGCGCTGTACGTCACCTCACACCGACTCGATCGGTTTCGCAAATTGCGCGACGAGATCCGGCAGACGGTGCTCGATGCCGCGCGGCCTGTCTACGCTCTCCGTAGCGAAGCCGATCCGACCCGCTTCGAATACGACCGCGTCTTGGTCGTCGGTCATTCGCTCGGCTCGGTGGTGGTCTACGACACGCTGAATCGGCTGTTCAACGACGACCTGATCGCGCTACCGGGGCAGGACTCACTGCAAGCGATCGAGCGCACAAAATTGCTCGTCACCTTTGGCTCGCCGCTCGATAAGTTGGCGTTCCTGTTCTCGGTTGCGGGGCACGCGACGACCGAGGCCCGTGAGGCGCTCACGAATGCCGCGGAGCCGATGATCCAGCGTTATCAGGACCGGCCGCGCTGGGTCAATCTGTTCTCCCGTTGGGACATCATCGGTGGCGGCCTAGATTTCTTCGACCTGCCCGGCAAGAGCGATCCGCGAAGTGTGCATGACGAGATCGATCTGGAGGCGACGACCCTGCTGGCCGCCCATACCGAATACTGGGAGAACTCCCTTCTCTACCGGACACTGCTCCAGTCGATTTAACCCGGTCTCCTGGGTGGGCGAGATAAGCTTCGAATCTTGTTTCTTCCGATGTCCTGTAGAAAAAAGAGCAGGCCGACGCTAGGTTCCGTCGGCCTGCTCGGTGTCTAAGGTCCACCCACCCATCACAACCCCGCCTCACACCTTTTAGGGCGTGAAACCCTCACGATCGACCAAGCCGTTCAGCACGTCGCTGTTCTGCGAGACGCCGGCCAGGTTGTAGTAGTTGATCGGTCCTCCCGAGGTCTTCTGGACCCACAGCTCGACCTGGGAGGTGGTGAAGCGAATCACCTCGGGCCAGAGGAAACCGTTGGGGCGTGGGCCGATGATGCGGACGAAAACTTCCGACCGGGTGGGGATGGCGCCCGCCAGGCAGAGGGTTTCGGGCACGCAATCGGTGACCTTGGTCGCGATGCGGATGTTGTCGATCCGGGACTTGAATTGGAATCCCGGCAGGGCGGTCGTGGTGATCCACGGTCCGTCGGGCGGCAGGGGATCCGGGCCGGTGTCGTTGACGAACTCGGCACGGACCATCAGCGCCCGGTCGGCTTCGAAGAAATCGGTGATCGGGTTCCAGCTGTTGCCGCCGGAGGTCGATTGGTAGACCTGGGCGAGCGGCGTCGAGGGACTTTCATCGGCGCAGATGAACAGGTCCTCGTTCGCGACGCCGTTCCACTGCACGCCCACGTAGGCGCCTCCCGAGGCGAGATGAATTCCCAGCGAGGTGCAGCTCTCTCCGACGAAGGCGCTGGAGAACGGCGCGCCGATGTTGACCGTGGAAGGCACGCTGCCGAGGAAGGTGCCGGGCGTTCCGCTCGGCCCGTCGTCGTCATAGACCATGAAGTTAAACGACATCGCCGAAGGGTCGGTGCCGGTCAGCCAGCAGGTGCAAACGCGCGACAGGATCGAGGGGTAGTTGGGCGGAAGCAGACGCTGGACGATCCGGACGTCCGGCGCGCCGACCCGGTACCCTTCCTCGATCGATCCGTCGTCGGCCGCGCTGCCGCCGCTGCACGTCGGGCCGGCCTGCGGCTCGATCGGAGAGCCGCCTTGAAGATCCGAAAATCGAAAGACATTGGTTTGGGCGAAAACGCCCGTGGACGAGAGCAGAATCGCGACTCCGAGGCCGAGCAGGGTCAACGCGCGCGGCGTCGATCGCTGAGAGAATTCGGCAAGGCTTTGGGGGGATGGGCTCCCGGAGCGGTCATTTTTTCCGACGACGACTGAGTTCATAGGTACGCCTCCTTTTCGACGCCCTTAAGGTGCAAGGCGGGTGCCCGCAAAATCGTTTCGTTCCAGACAGTTCGCAGCGGTCTTCGGCCTTTGTGAGAGCCTTCGGGAGATCCCGCGCTTCCCTTCAGCCGGCCGAGCCTGGCAGACTGGGAGCCATGGCCCCTCTCTCGATCGTGCCGGCCGTCGCCGCCGACGCTTCGGCCCTCGCCACTCTGCACACCTCGGTGGCGGAGCGGCTGACCCGCGACTACGGCAAAGGGCACTGGTCCTCGGTGGTGACGGCCAAAGGAGTGCTGCGCAATCTGGAGCACAATCGAGTTCTGGTGGCGCGAGACGGAGAGCGCCTGGTGGGCACCCTCAGCCTGGTCACCAAGAAGCCCTGGGCGATCGACCCCGCCTATTTCACCGCCGTGCGCCGGCCGCTCTATCTGCTGAACATGGCTGTCGACCCGCAAGTCCAGCGGAGCGGCATCGGCCGTTTTCTGGTCGAAGAGGCGAAAGCGGTCGCCCGCGCCTGGCCGGCCGAGGCGATCCGTCTCGATGCCTACGACGCGGAAGCCGGCGCGGGTGGGTTTTACGCCAAGTGCGGCTTTCAGGAACGAGGACGCGTGGTGTACCGGGAGGTGCCGCTGGTCTATTTCGAGGCGCTGGTCGCGCCCGAATGACGGCCAAGAAAGGCGCTGATATCCGGAGCGATCAGAGGCGGTCGATGTCTACGTTCGGAGCCAGGCGGACCGCTGCCGGTCGCCGAACCTCGCGCGCCCGGACAATGTAGCGCTGGGGAGCATTCCCGATGTAGTGGAAGGGGTAGCAGGTGACCAGGGTGAGCGTGGGAGAAGGACCCGAGGCGAGCACTTCGGTTTCGCTGGGCTCGACGATGCGGAGGTCCTCGACCAGGTAGTCGTAGGTTCCGGCGCTCGTCACGAGCTGGATCGGATCGGCGAGCTTCAGCCTGGCCAGGCCGCGAAAGAAGGTGTCGCGGTGAGCGGCGAGCGCGACGTTGCCGGCCTCGCCGGGCAGCGCGGTGCTCGGGATGTGGCCGATGGCGCGGTTCAGAGTCGGATCGTCAACCCCTTCGGCGACGATCGCGTCGATCTGCGCCGTGGGGATGCTCAGGCGGCCGATCACTTCGGATGCGGAGGGTTTCCGCCGATGCGACGTGGAGGCGACCGCCGAGCCCGGCGAGGTGGCGTCGCCCTTCGATGTCGCCGTGAGCCGCGCGCTCTCCATCCGCTGATAGGCGAGGCGGTCGAGCTTCATCCAGGAGACGTACCCCAAAGCCAGAAAGGCGACCAGGAACAGCGCCCGTTCGAACGAACGGGCACCGCTCCGGATCGCCTGGCTGGGTAGGTTCAGCATGGGGGCTCTTGGGGGTTACTGGGTGGTGCGCTGCCGCATCAGGAACGCCGCGGCGCCCAGGGCGACGAGACCGAAGACGAAGACCGCCGGCTCGGAGCTGGCCGTCTGCGGCAGGCTGTTATCGTCGGCCGTGGCGCTGGTCGTCGTGTCGTTGGCCATCGTATCGTTCGTGTCGTTAGCCATCGCGTGGTCGGTGCCC
>Ga0134122_10000580_pt1 | contig 24993 bp, 15 predicted proteins | sample KB302_FD_96461 | JGI IMG/M metagenome (GOLD analysis project Ga0134122, IMG submission 96461) | Terrestrial soil microbial communities without Nitrogen fertilizer from Kellogg Biological Station, Michigan, USA - KB3-0-2 | ecosystem: Environmental > Terrestrial > Soil > Unclassified ...
CGCAGCCGCCAACCACCACGACAGGTTGATAGCTAACCACTGGGGCAAAGGAAACGCCGCAGCCGCCGCCGCAGGGCGAGCAGCAGCCGCCACCCCCGCCACCCCCGCCGGCCCAGCCGACAGGGCCCCAACCGCCGCCCCAACCAGGGCCGCCCCAACCAGGGCCGCCCCAACCAGGGCGTCCCCAGCCGTCCGCGCTCGCGGGGGTGACCAACAGCAACGAAGCCCCGAGGGCAGACGCAGCAAGTTTGAGCATGGTTGATCTCCACAGAAGTGAGGGGCCTTCCTTCACTTCTGTGTACCGACCAAGCCTAGCGGTCAGTATCGGGATTAGCCGTAACTGGAACGCGGGTTTTGCTTAGTCGAATCGTTAATTAGGGTTGAGCTCGATCCCGCATGGCCAAAAAATTGGAATGGCGGAACCTTGGGGCGTGCGATCACGCCGCCGCTTGATGATAATAGCGCAAGAGCCAACCCAATCGCTCCCGGCATTTTGGCCGCGGCTACGCGGATATCCGTATCACGAGGCAACAGCAGCAAGCCTATGCTCGGTCGTTTCAGTTTTCTGCCCGCACGGGGTCCAGCTCCTCGATGTCTGACAACCTCCAGGTTTTTTCCAAGAGTGGCTTCTGGGGACCATAGAAGCGAAAGATTGCGAACCATTCCCGATCCGCAACGGTGTAGATCCAGTTGGGCTCCTGGCCCGCAGGGGCCTTCGGGCCAAAATAGACATCAATGCTACCATCGGCGTTGCTTTGTAACGTCCCGTTTGATGCCAGACTTACGCGCGGCGACTTGCGGATGTAGGTGCGCGTTGCTCGGTCGTAGATGCCCAAAGCCCAGTACTGCTTTACCGGTACGTTCGCGGGGATACGCAGCTTATATGTGCTCGCCCCTTTTAGCGGCTGATCGCGTGCGTCGCGAAGACTGAGGAGGCTGAGGGTGGTTTCCGTGGGCTTCAGGTGGGATCGATTGCCGAGGACGTCCGATACCCTGCGCGCCTTGAGGTCGGGCTCATCGGAGATCTCGAGCGCAATCGGTGAACCGGCTGCGACTAGGGGCTGCAGGCCCCAGCGGGATCCGGACCAAAACAATTCAAGATCATCGGCAAACGCTTGTCGCAATTGCGCCTCAGCTTCCCCGAGCGCCGGTTGCAACGTTGCTTGAGCCTGCGCGGTGGGCCTGACCTGTTTTCCCTTTTCGATCCCAAGCGTTTTGAGGAGTGTGATGAGCGCGGGATCGTGAGTTTGCACCGGCTCCTCGTTGACCATACGGGCGAGGCTTGCAAGGAAGCTCGCATCGAAGTGCACGCTACCGTCGAAAAGCTTGGCCGCCATGTCGATGACGCGCGGCGGGGGTGGGTTGGGGGCTTGCGCCAGCCGGTAAAGTTTCAGCGTCTTTGCCAGCGTCAGGCTGCTGATTGCTTCTGATGACGCGTTCGGCGGTGCGTGCAAGAGCCCGTAACCATTGTAGGTTTGCGAATGCACCGGCACAAATCCTGCGGGCACGCTATGTTTATAGCCTGGGGGTAGCAGCAGATACTTTCGTGCTCCGACCCGGTCCTTGTCGACATTGACCAACGGCTTCTGCCAGGCATCGTATAGCACGCCCGACAGTGAGGCACTGATCGCGACCTGCACATCGACAACGACAGGCCCCTCTTGGGTGTTGAAGTTGAAATAGATCTGGCGCTCGGTGGCCCTCGCCAGGGCCGTTTGATTCTTCCAATCTGAGGAAGACCACCAGACGATGTCACCGTACCTGGCGCCTGCGTCGCGGAAGAATGCCTGCCGCATCGCATCGACGCTCGCCAACGGCGTAAGCCAAATCAGCGTCTCGACGGTGCGTTGGGCCGCCATCTCCCGGGCCTCCACCAGTGGGCCGAGTTTGGCACCGATCGGCGCACCAGGCTCGGCCGAAGCCAGGGACGCTGCGGCCAAGAGCAGGCCAGCGGCGAGTGCATGCAAAAAAGAATGGGCGGTCGGGCGCATGGGCAAGTCACGCGGATGGATTTTCCTGGCACTCAGCTCGATGACAAGGACGACGGCCGCTTTAACCGGCACTCAGGGATGATCACGAAGCTCGCCCACAGAGGAAATCGGCACTAACCCTAGCCTCGGCTCCCGCCGTTCCCGGGTTGCCTCGAACCATCTCAGCGGCGTGGAGCAATCCATCACGCGATTGTGTGCCGCAAGCTGTAACGGGGCTGGTTCCAGCGTCGGGCCAACACGACGGAAAAGGCGAGCCGCACGCGTTTCGCACCTCGAGACGAGGGCACGACCGCGACCAGCGCCGGGGAGAATGCTCGGATGGTTCAGCTAGCCGGCGCCTCTCTGGACCCCCTTTGGCGCCTCCTCGATGTGCCGATCCGCTGGATCAGCGACGGCACCGTCGAACCTGAGTTGGAACGCCCGCTCGAATATCTCGAACTTGTCTTCTTTGGGTTGGTTCTAGGCCTCGTCTTCGTCACCGTATGGGACGCGACCAGCAAGCGTCTGCGCCAACAAGAGCGGCGCGCTCTGCAAGAGCAATGGAGGCGCCGGCTGAAAGCGCGCCGGCACCGGCTTAGGTTGGTTTCGGGAGGTCACAATGACGGACATCTCGGCCCCACGCGATGAAGCGGTTGGAGCGAGGGAAAAATGCCGGTGCATGAACTCCTCGATCGCCAAGATGACGCTGCGCCGGCAGATGTGATCCCGGTTGCTGCGCGCACTTGGAGCCGCGCTAAGAGGATTCTCATCGTGCTGTCGGCCGCGATCGTGCTTATTGCATGGGCGTGGTGGCTGATAGGGCGGCCCATGAGCGAGCGCCCAGCGCGGCGCAGCACGGAGGCGCCGACCGTGGTTCGGCTCGGGACGGTGTCACGCGGTGACATGCCCGTGACGCTCGAGGGTCTCGGGACCGTAACGGCGCTGTCGACGGTCGTCATCAAAACCCAGATTAGCGGTAAGCTGACCGAGGTCGGCTTCAAGGAAGGCCAGAGCCTCAAGAAGGGTGATTTCCTCGCCCAGATCGACCCGCGGCCCTATCAGGCCGCGCTTGACCAGGCCAAGGGTCAGCTTGCGCGTGACGAAGCCCTGTTGGCCGCTGCCAAAATCGACCTCGCGCGCTACGAGAAGTTGATTACGCAAGACTCAATTGCGCGCCAGCAGGTCGATACCCAGCGCGCGCTTGTGCTGCAGGATGAGGCCATCGTCCGCTCCGACAAAGCCAATGTCGAGAACGCCACGCTCAATCTCAACTATTGTCGCATCCTATCCCCGAGTGAAGGACGAGTGGGCCTGCGGCTCGTTGACCCTGGCAATTACGTGCAGGCCAGCGATCCCAACGGCATTGCCATCATCACGCAGATGCAGCCGATTTCGGTGATCTTCACGGTGCCGCAGGATGCCATCCCGCAGTTCATCAAAAAGTTGCGTGCCGGCGAGACATTGGCGGTGTTGGCGTTCAACCGCAGCAACAGCGCGCAGCTGGCAACGGGCTCGCTTACGACGGTCGACAACCAAATCGATACCACCACTGGCACGGTCAAATTGCGCGCGAGCTTTGCCAACGAGGGTGAAACGCTCTTTCCGAACCAGTTCGTCAACGTCAAGCTGATCGTCGACACGCTCAAGGAGGCCACCATTGCGCCCGCTGCCGCCATCCAGGTCGGCGCGCCGGGATCTTATGTCTATGTCGCCAACGCCAACGCAACCGCGTCCGTGCGTCCTATCAAGGTTGGTCCAGGCAACGGCGATGGCGTGGCCGTGCTTGAGGGCCTAGCAGTGGGAGACAAGGTTGTGGTGGACGGTGTCGACCGGTTGCGGGATGGCGCCAAAATCAGGCTGGCCGAGGCCGTCGGCCGCAATCCCGATCAGTCCGGCAAAGCCAGCGGAGACGCCGTACCGCAGCCGCGGCAACGGCAGCAAAGGTCGCCCGTCCGTTCGCCCAGCGGCGCCGGCCCATGAACCCTTCACGCCTTTTCATCCACCGCCCGGTCGCGACCTCGCTGTTCATGCTGGCGATCGTGCTGTCGGGCCTTGTTGCCTACACGCAATTGCCGGTCTCCGCCCTGCCGCAGGTCGACTATCCCACCATCCAGGTACAGACCTTCTATCCTGGCGCCAGCCCGGACATCATGACCACGTCTGTGACGGCGCCGTTGGAACGACAGTTCGGGCAGATGCCGGGTCTCAATCAAATGCTGTCGACGAGTAGCGGCGGCGCCTCGGTCATCACCTTGCAATTTGCTTTGTCTCTCAGCCTCGACGTCGCAGAGCAAGAGGTGCAGGCCGCCATCAATGCGGCCGGCAACCTGCTTCCGGCCGATCTTCCTGCGCCGCCCATCTACGCCAAGGTCAATCCTGCCGACGCTCCCGTCCTGACATTGGCGCTAACCTCCAAGACCATGCCGCTGACGCAGGTCCGAGACATCGCCGAGACCCGGCTTGCGCAGAAGATTTCGCAATTGCCCGGGGTTGGCCTGGTCGGCCTGAGCGGCGGCAATCGGCCCGCCGTGCGCGTACAGGCCAACATGCGCGCCCTTGCCGCCTATGGTCTCAACATCGACGATCTGCGTACCACCCTCGGCAATGCCAACGTCAACTCGCCGAAGGGCAATTTCGACGGTCCCGCACGCGCGTTTGCGATCACCGCCAACGATCAGTTGCCGAGCGCGGCCGCCTTCAAGAACATCGTCGTGGCCTATAGGAACGCTGGTCCCGTCCGCCTGTCCGACGTCGCCACCGTTGTCGACGGCCCGGAGAACAGCAATCTCGCCGCCTGGGCCAATACCGTCCCGGCCATTGTCCTGAATATCCAGCGCCAGCCGGGTGCCAATGTGATTAGGGTCGTCGACGGCATAAAGGCCTTGCTGCCCGAGCTGCAGGCGGGACTGCCGTCCGATGTCGCCCTGTCGGTTTTAAGCGATCGCACGACGACGATTCGTGCCTCGGTGGCGGAGGCGGAGTTCGAGTTCATGCTCGCGGTCGCCCTGGTCGTGCTGGTGATCTTCTTGTTCCTGCGCAGCCTTCCCGCCACCCTCATTCCCAGCCTTTCGGTCCCGCTCTCCATCGTCGGCACATTCGGGCTCATGTATTTGTGCGGCTTCAGCTTCAACAACCTGTCCATGATGGCATTGACGATCGCGACCGGCTTTGTGGTGGACGATGCCATCGTCGTGATCGAGAACATTTCGCGCTTTATCGAGACCGGCGACACGCCGCTAGAAGCGGCGCTCAAAGGGTCTCAGCAGATCGGCTTCACCATCATTTCGCTGACCGTGTCGCTGGTCGCCGTTCTGATCCCCCTGTTGTTCATGGCTGATGTGGTCGGGCGCCTGTTCCACGAGTTCGCGATCACCCTCGCCGCCACCATCGTTATTTCCGCCGTCGTCGCCTTGACGCTTGTTCCCATGCTGTGCGCGCGCCTACTCCATCGAGAAGCCCAAGCCGATGTTGGCGCCCTGCGGCGTTGGAGCAATCGCAGGTTTCTGATTGCCAGTGACGCCTATGGTCGAGCGCTTGCATGGGTGCTGCAGCGTCAGAGGTCCACCCTGCTGCTGGCTCTCCTTACGTTGGCGTGTACGGGGTTGCTGTACCTGGCGGTGCCGAAGGGCTTTTTCCCGGTGCAGGACACGGGCTTGATTCAGGGTACATCGCAGGCGGCGCAGAGCATCTCCTTTCAGGGCATGGCGGAAAGGCAGCAAATGCTGGCGGCGTCCATTCTCGCAGATCCGGACGTAGAGGCATTGTCCTCGTTCATCGGCGTCGACGGCAGCAACACCACGCTCAACCAAGGACGATTTCTGATCAGCCTCAAGGCGCGCGATGAACGCAGCCGCAGTGCCAATGAAATCATTCGTGACCTACAAGCCAGGACCGCCGATCTTCCGGGCCTCGAGCTTTTCATGCAGCCGGTACAAGACCTCACTATCGATGCTGCCGTTAGCGCCACCCAGTATCGCTTTGTCCTGCAACACACCAATCCGCAGCAGCTCGAGGTATGGGTGCCGACACTCGTTTCACGTCTCAAGCAGATCCCTGAGATCACCGACATTGCCACCGACTTGCAGCAGAGCGGCCTGACGGTCGATGTCAGTATCGACCGTGCGACCGCGGCCCGGTTTGGCATCACACCCGCCACCGTCGACAATGCCCTCTACGATGCTTTTGGGCAGCGGATCGTCTCGACCATCTTTACGCAGTCCAACCAATACCGCGTAATTTTGGAAGCGGATCCGAGCCTGCAGAAGACGGTCGCTGCCCTGTCGTCGCTGTTCCTGCCATCATCAACAAGCGCTGGTGGACAGGTACCGCTGTCGGCCATTGCCAGCATCAGCGAGCGGAGGGCGCCGCTCCAGGTCAATCACCTCGCCCAGTTTCCGGCGGCAACCATCTCGTTCAACCTGGCGCCGGGGGCATCGCTGGGCGAGGCGGTAGCGGCCATTCGCGAGGCTGAAAAGAGCATCGGCCTGCCGGCGAGCTTCATCACGCGCTTCCAAGGCGCCGCGCTCGCCTTCGAGGCATCGCTCACCAGCGAGCCTTTGCTCATCCTCGCCGCGATTGTCACCATGTACATTGTCCTGGGTGTCCTCTACGAAAGCTTCATCCACCCCGTCACGATCCTCTCCACGCTCCCCTCCGCCGGCGTGGGTGCACTCATCGCTTTGATCATCGCCGGTACCGCCCTCGACATTATTGGTCTGATCGCCATCGTATTGCTGATCGGCATCGTCAAGAAGAACGGAATCATGATGGTCGATTTCGCCTTGCAGGCTGAACGCGAGGAAGGCCGCACGCCGAGAGACGCCATCTATCAAGCTTGCCTCTTACGCTTTCGCCCGATCATGATGACAACCATGGCCGCGATCTTCTCGGCCTTACCGCTGATGTTGGCGACGGGAACCGGTGCCGAGCTTCGCCGCCCGCTCGGCATCGCCATTGTCGGCGGCCTAGTAGTGAGCCAGCTGCTGACCTTGTTCACGACCCCCGTCATCTACTTGGCGTTCGACCGCGCGGCGCGCCGATTTCGCCGTCTAGCGGATGCCGGAAGGCAGGGGGCGGCACCGTGAGCGCCGGGGTGCAATGAACCTATCCGCGCCGTTTGTCGCAAGGCCCGTCGCCACCACGCTGATCACGCTCGGTATTGCGCTGCTCGGCCTAGTCGTATATCCGCAGCTGGCCGTCGCGCCGCTGCCGCAGGTCGACTTCCCGACGATCCTGGTGCAGGCGCAGATGCCAGGTGCCAGTCCCGAGACCATGGCGACGAGCGTTGCCGCTCCCCTCGAACGGCGGCTTGGGCAGATCGCGGCAGTGTCGGAGATCACGTCAGCCAACACGCTTGGGTTGTCTCGCATCACGCTGCAGTTTGATCTCGATCGCGACATCAACGGTGCCGCTCGCGACGTTCAGGCTGCCATCAATGCTGCCCGCGCCGATTTGCCGACCAGCTTGCGCAGCAATCCGACGTACCGGAAGGTCAATCCGGCGGATTTTCCCGTACTGATCCTTGCCCTCACCTCGCAGACGCTGACACAGGGCCAGCTATACGATTCCGCCGCCACGGTCTTGCAGCAGCGCCTGTCGCAGATCAAAGGCATCGGCAATGTGGATCTTGGCGGTAGCGCCTTGCCCGCCGTGCGCATCGAGCTGTCGCCGGCTGCACTGTTCAAGTACGGCATCGGTCTTGAGGATGTGCGCGCGGCCCTCGCCGCAGCCAACGCGCATAGTCCGAAGGGCATTATTCAGGATGGCGTCAGGCGCTATCAGATCGAATCCAATGATCAAGCACGCCGGGCCGCCGACTACCGTGCGCTGGTGATCGCCTATCGCAACGGTGCGGCGGTGCACTTGACCGATGTGGCCGACGTGGTCGACTCCGTAGAGGATCTTCGCAACCTGGGCTTGGCCGATGGCAATCCCGCGGTATTGGTCATTCTCTATCGCGAACCCGGCGCCAATGTCATTGAGACGGTCGAGCGTGTGAAGGCGATTTTACCGGAGTTACAGGCCGCCTTGCCGGGTGATGTCAACGTCACTGCGGTGATGGACCGCACGCCCACCATCCGATCCTCGCTGGCCGAGACCCAGAAGGCCCTGTTCTTCGCCATGTCACTTGTCATCCTGGTCGTCTTCGTGTTTCTGCGCAGCGCACGCGCCACCCTGGTCCCGGCCGTTGCCGTGCCGATCTCCATCATCGGCACCCTCGGGCCGATGTATCTTTTGGGCTATAGCCTCGACAACCTGTCGTTCATGGCCCTAATCGTGGCCACCGGCTTCGTCGTCGACGACGCCATCGTGGTCCTTGAAAACATCGCGCGCCACATGGAAGCCGGCATGCCGCGCCTGGCGGCGGCCATCGAGGGCGCGCGGGAGGTCGGCTTCACCGTACTCTCCATTAGCATCTCGTTGATCGCGGTGTTCCTCCCCATCCTCCTGATGGGCGGCATCGTTGGCCGCATCTTCCGCGAATTTGCGATGACGCTGTCCTTGGCCATCGTCATCTCGCTTGTCGTCTCGTTGACGGCAACGCCCATGATGTGCGCCTACCTGCTGCCCGCCCGCCGGCCGGCTGTAGCTGGCCGATTTTTCACGGCGTCGGAAGCAGCCTTCGCGTATTTGCTTGGCGTCTACGAGCGCTCGCTGGGCTGGGCGCTGCGCCATCCGCGCCTCGTTTTGTTCGTGCTCCTCGCCACCATCGCGCTCAACATCGTGCTTTATGTGGAAATACCGAAGGGCCTCTTTCCGCAGGTGGACACGGGCCGCATCAATGGCAACATCCAGGGTGATCAGAGCGTCTCCTTCCAACTGATGCAGGAGAAACTCAGGCAGTTTTCCTCCATTTTGCAAGAAGATCCAGCCGTCGCGCATGTGGCGGGCTTCACCGGCGGTCGTCAGACCAACGGCGGCTTCTTGTTCGTCTCGCTCACAGCTTGGGCCGAGCGCAAGGTCAGCGCAGACGTGGTCATAGCGCGACTGCGCGCCAAGCTTGCGCAAATCCCAGGTGCGCGCCTTTATCTGCAGGCCGTGCAGGATGTGCGCGTTGGTGGGCGCCAATCGAATGCGCAGTACCAATTCACACTTGAGAGCAGTGATGCGGGTGAACTTTATACCTGGGCTCCACGGCTACTGGCGGCATTGCAGGAAACTGGCGAGCTCGTCGACGTCAATTCGGATCAGCAGCAGAATGGACTTGCCGTCAACCTTGTCATCGATCGCGACAGTGCCTCGCGTCTTGGCTTGAACGCCAACGCCATCGACAACACGCTTTATGACGCATTTGGGCAGCGCCAGGTCTCGACCATCTACAATCCCCTCAATCAATACCATGTGGTGATGGAGGTGGCGCCGCAATACTGGCAAAGCCCCGACTCACTCGATGGCATTTTCGTCAGCACCGCTCCGGTGAGCGCCAGCGGCACTCAGACAACGAACCTGCCGGCAGGCGCCGTGAGTACCGGCACCAATGCCCCAGCAACAGCCACGGCGGCAACGATTGCCGCCGACGCCGCGCGCAACCAGGCTATTAACGCTATTGGCAGTACGGGAAAGACCTCCGCCTCTGGTGGTTCCGCAGTCAGCACAAGCACCGAAGGCATGGTGCCGTTGAGGGCCATTGCCCGCTACGAGCAAAGCAGGACTGCACTCGCCATCAATCACCAGGGACTGTTCGTAGCCGCGACAATCTCGTTCAATCTCAAGCCCGGCCAAGCCTTGGGCGATGCGGTAGCCATTATTCAGCGCACCATGCAGCGCATCGGCATGCCAGCATCGATCCGAGGGTCCAATTCCGGTACGGCCGCCACTTTCATGCAGGCCCTGCGCACCGAGCCCATCCTGATTCTGGCGGCACTGGCCGCCGTCTACATCGTGCTGGGCATCCTCTACGAAAGCACCATCCACCCGCTTACCATTCTTTCCACCTTACCGTCAGCGGGTGTTGGCGCCGTGCTGGCGTTGCGGTTGTGCAATCTCGAATTCAGCGTAGTCGCCCTGATCGGCGTCATCCTGCTCATTGGCATTGTCAAAAAGAACGCGATCCTGATGATCGACTTCGCGCTGCAGGCGGAGCGCCGTGGCATGAGTGCGGGGGAGGCCATTCGTAGGGCCTGCCTGTTGCGGTTCCGTCCAATCCTGATGACCACCCTTGCCGCCGCGGTCGGCGCCCTGCCACTGGCCGTTGGCATTGGGCAGGGGAGCGAGCTACGCCAGCCGCTCGGGATCGCTATCATCGGTGGGCTGCTCGCCAGCCAGTTGCTCACCCTCTACACCACTCCCGTCGTCTATCTATATCTTGATGACTTGCGCCTTTGGCTCAGGCGCCAGCATGGCTTTTGGCGTGCGACAAGGTTCCGTCCACCGACATAGTGCGACGAGGTTTTCGCATCAGAGGCACGCAGGCAGTTCGGGGCTGATGTTGCCGCGGATTGCGCCGCGGACGTCGACGCAGGACCGATGCTGCCTCAGCTCCTCATAACCTGGAAGCTCCGAGAGATCCCAACCCCCACCGAGAGCCTGGATCAGATTGACGCTGGCGAGAAAGCGGTTCTGCCGCACCGTCAGCGACGCCTGTTCGTTGGTCAGCAGCGTCGCTTGCGCGGTCACGACCGTGGTGAAGTCGGCCGTACCGGCGCGATATTCGTTGAGAGTGATCTCGACGGCCTGGCGCGCAAGGCTGACGGCCTCGTCCTGCACGCGCTGCTGCTGGCCCAAAATGCGCAAGTTGGAGAGTTGGTCCTCTACTTGCTGGAAGGCCGTGAGCAGCGTCTGCCGGTAGGTTGCGACGGCCTGATAGTACGTCGCCTCGGCGCCCGCCAACTGCGCGCGGCGCAGACCACCATCGACGACGGTCTCGGTCGCCGCACCCGCAATCTGCCACACCTCGTTGGCGACATTGATGGGTATGAGGCGGGGGCCGACCCAGCCGATGAAGCCGGATAGTGTGACGTCTGGAAAGTAGGCGGTGACGGCGACCCCGATCAGCGCACTCTGGGCGGCAATGCGACGCTCGGCGCCGGCAATGTCCGGACGGCGCTCGAGCAAGTTGGAGGGAACCCCTGGCGGGACCACGGGAACTCGGCGCCCCAGTTGGGCACGTTTGATGGAGACCTCGGCCGGCGCCTTTCCCATCAGGACCGCAATCGCGTGCTCGAATTGGGCACGCTGTGCACCGACGTTGATCAGTTGCGCCTCCACGGTCTTTACTTGGGTCTGGGCGGTGATCACGTCGGAGCGGGCGACGGTACCCTGTTGGTACTTGTTTTCCGTGATGGTCTGAGCCCGCTGATAGTCGGCAACCGTTCTTTCGAGCAAGCTGCGCAAAGAGTCCGCGGCGCGCAAATTGAAGTAGGCGATGGCCAACTGATTCTGTGCCAACAGCCGGGCGTTGGCGAGGTCGGCCGCACTGGCTTGCGCAAGATCGATGTTACTCTCGATCATGCGGCGGACCTTGCCCCAGACGTCGATGTCCCAGCTCGCCGTCGTTTCCAGTGTCACCCGGGTTCGCGTAAAGCCAGTCCCCGTGTCGCTTGCGACCGAGCTCGAATGCGATCGCGTCGGGTTATAGAGAATGTCTACCGTCGGAAACAAAGCGGCGCGGGCCTGTTGCACCAGGGCCACCGCCTGACGGTAGGCAGCCTCGGCAGCGGCCAGGGTCTGGTTGGAGACGTCGACCTGCCGTTCGAGGGCATCCAAGGTTGGGTCATGGTAGATCGACCACCAAGCACCGCGATCGAGATGGTCCCGTGGCGCGGCCAGCTTCCAGCCCTTAAGCTCCTTGTAGGCGGGCGGAACCGGCGCCCCAGGCGGTTTGTAGTCGGGCCCCAGCGTGCAGGCGCCAACTGGCACGAGCAGCGTCAGCACCAGCAACGGGCGCCACACCGTCGGCGGCCGAAAAGGCGATGTTCGCCGTCGAAGGTTTGGGCGCATGGGAACGGCTCGCCGCATTGGCCCCACGCGGGCAAGTGCAGCCCGCTTCGGTTGCTCGGCTACGCTCGTGCATACGGGTTCACGCTAACGACCAACCGCTCGCTAGCCGGCCGACGACACTCACTGTGAGGTTCCATCGCCGATTCGCCAATAGCATGTGACGAATGTGGTCGGGGATGAGGTTCACTTGCCTGTGTTCGTGATCGTCAACCCCTACCGCTTGGGAAGCGAATCAACCTTTTCTGCTGGCTGTAGCGGGCAAAGGGGTATTGATCAACCCATGCAGCGTCTCATCAAGTCAGCGGCCGTAGCTCTTTCGAGTGCCTTGCTTGCGCTGCCCATCGGCGCCAGCTGGGCCAGCAGGGTTGCCCCGGTCTTTGGCACCTGTTCCAGCTGTTGCTCGGTCTATCCTTCGGGCTGGCGCGGTATGTGCGTGCGCCGTTGCAACGCCTACCGGCGATGGCTTCCGACGCCACACAGGGGCATGATGCGCTGCGAATGTCAGTTCACCTGGCGCGGCGAGTGGCGTTGCGGCCAATGAAATCCCTGACCCTCACAATTCGTGTCGAGCGGCCTGGGTTTGCCCGCAAGGGCTGTCAAAGGTGCCTTGCCATCTCGTGGTCCCCGGTGAAGGCCTAAGGATTGGCGCATTTTGCCTGGCAGCTGCGATTTTCCTGTAAGCAATGGTCGGTTTCCATATCGCCTTTTGCGTAGGCGGTTTGCCATTCCGGTGAGCCAAATTTCGCCTGCCTCATTTCGCGCAGACCATCTCGCATTTTGCCCTCAGCGGCCGCAAAGCACCGCTTAAAAGCGGATTGGCACTGGTCTATGCACCTCTTCGGGGGGCGACATTTTCCCGCGCACTTGTAATACTTGTCCCAGCAGGTCTCGGCCGTCAGAAATGCATTTTCGAATTTGACGTCGGCGCCCTCTCTTTCGGAGCTACCGACGTTGTATGCCGACGTCTCCTTGAGTGCCGTCTGCATGAGCTTGTTGGCGGCAGCAGCACACCGATCGAGAGTTGACTTACAGGTGGACTCGCATGTGCTGTTCACCTGTTCCCATGCCTGGGCCTTAGCCAGAGCAGGGGCAGTAATCACAACTGAAGCGGCGATGAGCACGAAACGCACGGCCATCCTCCGAAACGAGTCTACCGCCCCAGCCTTACTAGATGGCGACGTTGTCGTACCGCGACAAGGAACGGCCGCGGTACTGCTGTTTTCTCTCAATGGCCGTCGATGCGCTCCCGACGAGCCGTGCCACCACGCCGGTGATGCGAAGAAGGCGCTAGACTTGCCCGTTCGAGCGGCCGTCTCGCCGGATGTTGCCGTAGAACGGTTCGGCCAGCGAGCGCGGCGGTGTCAGGATCAGTAGTGGGCGCGTCGTTCGCACTTATGCCCTTGCGGGCGAAAATTTGTCATCCAGAGATCCAGGAGGACAACTGAACCTTAGCATCAGCCAAGCGTATCGAGGTGGTGAGCGAACCTGGGTGTACGCCTCCGCTGTCTGGCGCGGCAATTTTCTTGACAGTTCGTCACTGCAAAGAGGTGACGGCCAAGAAGTTTCGCACCGCACTCGTTGCTGCTGCAGCGACCGCCATTATTACCGCCACTATTATGGTGAGCACTGGCCTGAGCGCCCAAACCCTCGGAATTGCGGCCCGCGATGACTTCCTCGAGAAGTACGAGACGTGTGTGACCTCCCAGGTTGGGGCCGCTCGGCGAGCAACCTTCCAGGGCCAGTTCGACCAGGGGCGCAAGGCGTGGTCGGACACGGCCAAGGACCCGAATACCAGGCAGGCCTCGAGAACGGTTGCAAGCAAAGCACCGAGCAGATGAAGACCGCAACGTCCGGGTTCGGCTGCAAGTTCTGAGAGAAGATAATCGGGATAGCCGGCGTGGCCACCTTCGCCGCAAAGATCCTTCTCCCGCGAAGATCACGGACACTTGGCGGTGTACCAGGTCGGCCGCCAGTTCTGGCGGAGGTTCGAGCCGACCATCCGCCCAGCGGTATTTGATTGCTAGGTTCTGACCCTCGACGTAACCGGTTTCGCGCAGGCCTTCGCGGAACGGGTAGGGACCAGCGCCGACGGCTAACACCCACTCAACGTAAGTGCCAGATTCAGAAGAAACGCCTGATTACACTCGCCAAAGCGCGGCTCACCCGGACGACCGAGCTTTGGCCGCGAGCTTCCACGCGTGAGGAACCGCCTCACGCTACCAGCGCTTGCAGACTTTTCGCCAGGCGCAACCCGCGCCCGGACGGCAAACGCGACGGCGCTCGCAGGCATAGGCAGTATGTTCGACGGCGCTCGTCGTATCGAGCACCGCCTGGATGCTGGATGGCGCTGCCGATACAGTCGCCACTGCGCGAGGCGTAAGCAGCACCGCGGCCGGCACGAGCGCCAGCCCGACAAGCAGGAGCAAGAGCTTGGGCACGTGATCCTCCGCAACTTTGCAGGTGCTGAGGCTACGCGCTGCCGGATCGCCCCGGTATCGGGACAACCCCTCAGCGCAACGGAGAAAACACCGGCATGGCCGAGCGGCGCCCACGTTGACCCCCGCCGCGTTGCCCGTGTTTTCGCCCGTTACGATCGTTGAACGCTGCTGCGAACGCTGCAGTCTCGATCTCGTCGTAGCACCGCCAGTGGCCTCCCGACCGGTCCAATGCGGCCGTCGGTGCGATCGTGTCCCGGGGAGTGGTGGAGCTGGCGGCCATGATGGCCACGTTCTCCGGCATGGGCGGGACTGATCAGCACGCCACGGCTGGCAGACTGATGCGGGGATCATCGCCCATTTGGCTGATGGTTTTCCGTCATGTGGCGGGCTCGCTGGACAGCCCATCGTCGTTCTGTTCGAGCAGAATGGCGCCGACGGGGCGGGCGATGGCGTCGTCGTTGGGGAAGATGCCGACGACCTCGGTGCGCCGCTTGATTTCGCCGTCGAGGCGGTCGATTGGGTTGGTGCTAACCCAAAAAAGTACCAAGGTGATCGTCTGTTGCCCTGGGGCAAAGGCACCGTGGTGGTGCGAAAGGCTTTGCCTTTCTGTGTGTTCGCCGCCGTACTGCATGGAGTCATCATCTCTAACGTCGCCTCGACATTGTGGGCGACCTTCGCCGGCTTGCCCGCGCGAACGCGGCTGCCTATCAACTGTCAATAGGTTGCTTAATCGAGCCAACGTACCGCAAGACTTGGCATTCGAGTGATCCGATCCGTCGCCCTGATCGGCAGCGTACACGCCCCCACCAGCAAGCAGCGCTTGAGTCTCAGCGGTTGCTGGCAGATGGCGGCTGCCAACGAGATGCCGTGAGTTCGGCGCGGCGCACCCAGGCGATTGCTGCTGTTCGCTACATGATTTTGTTTAGAGCGAGCCAATCGCCGCCTCGCGTGCGATTGGCCTCGGATAGCGTGTGTTCAGCGCCCATGACAACAATTTGACCACGATCGCGTACGCCGTCCATCACATCTGCGAAATTGCGAAAGTCCGTCGCCGTCGTGGCGAACAGTTCGTCGCGCAGTTTCTGCCGTGCGAACTCCGTTTGTCCGACCAGGTAACGCATTAGGGACGTAAGGCCTTTGGCGGCGGGAAGTTGATAGGGATCGACCCCGTTCAGTGCACCGATGACGCTTCGCACGAGATCGCTGTCGCCGAGCTCGAGGTCACGCAGGAAGGCTCCCGTGCCATCGAAAGTCGCGAGCGTTTCGATGAGGTTCGGATCGCGGTAGGACGTCAGGGCCAGATAACCCGAGTGCCGCTCGAAGTCCAGTGACGCGCCATAGGCACCACCTTGTTCTCGTATCTTTGGGATTAGCCAAGCGAGGGACAACCAGCGACAGACCGCCAACGCAGCGCCACTCGGTTGCACGGCGAAATCGAAAATCCGCGTTCCCTTGGCGACGTAATTCACCTGGGTCGGCACTACAAGTCCTAGGTTGCGCGGGCTAGTCAAGGGCTGCCACACCGCCGGAGCAGGATTGCCCTCAGGAAGGGATCCGAGCAGTCCCTCTATCTGATTTCGCAACGGAGCCCATGCATTGGCGTCAACAGTCACGTTCCCGATCGCCGACGAGCGAACAATCAACTTCGAGCGAACGGTGGTCAGGCATGCGAGCGCTGCCGTCCAGTCCGTTTCGATCTGAGCGGCAAGTTGGCGCAAGAACGCAAGTTGGCTCACGCCGTACATCTGTTCGTTTACGAACCCAGAAACGTTGGCCCCTGCCTTGAGACGCAGACCGCAATAGTAACTCCCTGCCGGGACGAGGCTAGATTCGAGTCGCGCTTTTTCCTCGAGCACTATGCGGCGTACCCGCTCGCGTTGGTCAAGACGGGCCGAGAGCAGCAGATCGCGCATGATCGCGATCAGCTCGCTGGCCTTCGCCACCGTGGCTTTACCGCGCAACAACAGCCAAGCCGTGGTGCTCTTGGCATCTGTCTTGGTTAACGCGAACGCGTCGGGTTCAATGCCACCAGTGTGCCGTGCAATTCGATGGGCGAAGGTGACCTCGTCCTCTTTATCGGTACCAAGCTCGACGAGTGCCCTGGCCAACACTGGCACGTAGGCCAGCTCCTCGCCCGACAATGTCCACAGATCAAAGCCAACGTCGATGTAGGCAATGCCATTGGTAGAGAGACCATGTTGCAGAACCGGCCTTCCCCCAAGCATCATTACTTCGCTTGGAGTCAGGCTGTTCTTGCGGTCCAAGTCGGCAAGACTCAGCATTGGCAGCTTTGCGAGCGCCGCAGGCGAGTTTGGTGTTTCCTGCCGGCGCCTGAGCTCCAGCGCATTGGCGGCGATTTGCTGGAGTTCCTTGTCGCTGAGAGCGCTGCGGATCTTTGCAAGGCGCGCCTTCTCCTCGGCCTCCTGGCGCGCCAGCAGTTCGGCGTCAGGAGCGTGCCAAATCACTGAACGATGTGCGTTGGCGAGCAGGTACAGCTCGATCATCTGCTCAAAGTATCGGGGATTTTCCTGGAGCCGGGCCCGCACGGTTGCGAGGGGCTGCTCAAACGCTAAGGCCGTTATGGGATCGCCGTCGTAAAGCCATGTCTCGAATGAACGCAGGATAGTGCCAACGCCGCGGGCCCAGGTCCCGTTCTCACGCAGCGCGAACTCGATAGTATTGAGGGCAGCATCTGCAGCCACCTCGTCAATGCCCGACCGGACCAGATTGTTTAGCGTATCAAGGACTAGTGGCTCGACACGATCGCGATTTGCCTCGCGGACGCCCTTGAGGCCGGTAACAAATGCTGGCTGGCGCATCTCGTCCCAATCCGCGCCGTCAATCAAATCTTCGCCAAGTCCAGAATCCAGCAGCGCCTTGCGTAAAGGCGATGCCGGCGAGCCGACGAGGATCTCCTTCAGAACGCGTATGGCAATGCGCACCTCTGGCGTGTCGCCTCCGTCTGATAGGAGCCAACCGACACTCACAGCGCCCTTGCCGTCCCGCGCGTCGGCTATTGCTGCGGGGATCCGGCCGCTGGAGCGGTGCGCAGTGAAGAAACGCGGTTGCGGCGCGATCTTGCCAGACACGGGCTGGCGATCGAAGGGCTTGAGCGCCTCATTGACGATCCTCAAACGTGTTGCTTCCGGATCATCGCCCCAAAAGCAGATGCGGGCGTTGGATGGATGATAAAAGCGGCCATGGAATTGGCGCCAACGCGCATGGCTCAGTTCTGGGATATGGCGCGGATCGCCACCTGAGCTGTGTGCATAAATTGTGTTAGGCAGCAACGCTCGCGTCACCTGCTCTGCGATGTGAGCATCTTGCAACGAGTAGGCACCCTTCATCTCGTTGAAGACCACGCCCCTGTAACTCAGTACCGCGTCGGGGCCCTCGAGTTCGAAGTGCCAACCTTCTTGGTCGAGGGTATGGGACTCGAGAAGCGGATTGAGCACGACATCGAAGTAGACATCGACAAGGTTATAGAAGTCCTTGAGGTTGGTGCTGGCGACGGGATAACAGGTCTTATCCGGGAAGGTCATGGCGTTGATGAAGGTCGCGCACGAGCCTTTGAGGAGCTCCATGAACAGCTCCTTTACCGGGTACTTGCCTGAGCCGCTGAGCACGGAATGCTCGAGGATGTGGGCAACCCCGGTATCGTCGGAAGGCAATGTGCGAAACGTGATGGCGAAACTTTTGTTCTCATCGCGGTTAGTGAGCGATAGCACCTCCGCGCCGGTCCGGCGATGGCGGAACAAGCGCGCCCCGGTATCCAGCTCGAAAATGGACTGCTCGCGTATCAGTTCGAAGCCTGGATGAGCACCTGACATCGTCAATCTCCACAACGGCAGATCGGAACAAGCACCAGCGAAGTGGTGGAGATATGGTTAGCCGGGCCGCGTCTTACCACCCGGCCGCGACCTGCCGGCGGTCGCCGCTTGGACCGCAGGCCGATTGGTAACGAGAAAGCCCCGCTCGCAATTGCAAAATGGGCGTGCGATCTGTCAAATGCGCAGGGCGAGAAAGCCGAATGGGCACGGCATGTACCCGGGCAAGCAAGGTCGTTCGCGCGCCAAGAGCCGGCCTTCACAATGCCGGAAACCGGCGAAAGGGTGACCCAGGCTGAGCTCGAGCGCCGTGGCTGGCCCATCCGTTGCGTGCCAGGGGCCCCAGCCGCCTCGACCACTACGCCATCTTCATGGCGAGCAACGCTGGCTACGTCGAGTGCTCTTCTTCTTAGGGAAGTCCACAAAGTCGGTGGGGAGAACCGCGTGATGCACAATTTCCAATGCAGGCCCTGCATCACAACTTTCCCCATTTTGATGCCCACAGGGTCCGCTCTCTCGGAAGGGCTGGCCGCCTTTATTGTCGCCGCCTTTAGTGTCTAGGGGTTTGCCCAGTTCGTCTTTACAGTATCGTACTGACTTCGCTGGCGATTTGTGGACGGTAACTGTCGGCCCCGCTATAGAGAAGCCTCATTCTCCGTCCACCCCACACGGACGCTATAGCAGTTCCCCGTAGCGCTCCGGTTCCCTTACCGGAACGCTTTTTGCGATTGAGCGGGTGTAACCGGTAGAGGCTCGCGCCGGCACCCCGAAACAGTCGGCCGCCATCCTTGCCGGTGCCGGTGCCGGTGCCGGTGCTGGTCTTGTCTTCTGCGTCATGATGGACGGCGAGTGTGCGCTGGCCAGTGCGCGTTGGCCAGTGCGCGTTGGCCAGTGCGCGCTGGCCAGTGCGCTGGGCAAGAGATTGGCCGACGCGGCTCTGAACACTGCGGTCCCTACTAACCGGGGGGAGCAAATGGACCCGAAGGATCCTGCGGCCCGTCCCATCCGCGGGCACCCCGTTCTGACTCGATTGCCGAGGCCTCTGAGGCGATCGCAAGCCCCCAAGGTCGAACCAAAGACCGTCAACGCCAAAACTGACAACGCCAGCAACTTCTCCATGATCATCTTCCTTTTTTAATACGCGCGGCGCTCGACATATGCATGTGTTGTCACGCTTCAAGAACGGGACATCAGACCGCAAGAACGGGACATCACGGACCGTTGATTTTTGTTCGTGGGCAGAGAAAGGCGAGCGGGATGCCACTGGAGTATCCGACGATGCTTGTGTTCGCAGGGCTTCCCAAGCTTGCGCCTGGCCTTAGGGGGAACTCAGGATCCCACTCGATGCTGTGTCTCAATATCCAGGTCCATAGCCGCTACGAGCGGCCATTCTTTTTCACAAACTCTTCAAGCTCATCCCAGACGTATTGCGTCGCATTCGTTCGCGGCAATGCTCTATGCGCAATTTGAGATTTGTAATTTTAGAGCGCATCGCCGGCAAAAACGGCGTTCGCACGAGTTCCCAGGTGCTGAAGCCTTTGTCAACAGCGACGTCGTGTGGTCAATTAATTGGAGCGGCGGCGGAGCATTGTAGGCGCCAGATACCCTGGCCGGTCCTGGTTAGATTGCGCATCGTAGGCATCGCCGCTTGCCGGACTGAGCGCCTTGAGTTGGAATAACGAGTAAGCAGGGGCCCCGGGCGGGGCTTGCAATTCGTGATCGCAGAGGCGCTAGTTAGATTGGGCCTGCATTTATACTTCCTGCCTACGCTGGGCATTGGAGACATGCATGACTGTCGAGCACCTCGATGTGTTGATCGTTGGCGCCGGCGTTTCCGGAATCGACGCGGCTTATCATTTGAAGACGATGTGCCCAGACCGCAGCTACGCCATTCTCGAAGGGCGCGAAGCGATCGGCGGAACCTGGGACCTATTCCGTTTCCCAGGGGTCCGCTCCGACTCGGACATGTACACATATGGCTTCCCGTTTCGGCCGTGGACCGGGACGAAGTCCATTGCTGACGGTGCGTCAATCCTTCAGTACGTGCGCGAGACCGCGCGTGAATTTGGCATAGAGCGCAGGATCCTCTTCAAGCATCGAATGATGCGAGCAACGTGGTCTTCGAAGGACGCCGTTTGGACCGTTGAGGTTGCACGCGCCGGCGAGCCGATCCGCCTTAGCTGCAAATTTCTGCTGATGTGCGGCGGATACTTCAATTACCAGACCGGACACGCGCCCGCGTTCAGGGGCAGCGAACGCTTCAGGGGCCAGATCGTGCATCCGCAGGATTGGCCGGAGTCCCTAGATCACTCGGGCAAGCGTGTGGTGGTGATCGGCAGCGGTGCGACCGCGGTGACCATGGTCCCAGTTATGGCTGAGACAGCGGCGCACGTGACCATGCTGCAGCGCTCACCAACCTACATCGTGGCATGGCCGGACGAGGATGGCATCGCCAAGTTGCTCCACAAGGTGCTGCCTTTGCAGGCAGCCGGCGCGGCCGCGAGGTGGAAAAATGCGCTGCTGGGCTCATATCTTTACTGGTCTGCACGCAACCGTCCCGAGAAGTCGAAGCAGCGGATTCGCAATATGCAACGCGAGCTTCTCGGTGCCAACTACGACCTCAGCAAGGATTTCACACCTCACTATGCGCCTTGGGACCAGCGGCTCTGTCTCGCACCCAACGGCGATTTCTTCGCATCGATCCGGAACGGTCGCACGTCGATCGTCACCGATACGATCGAGACTTTCACTGAGCGCGGGATCAAGCTGGCCTCGGGGAAAGAAATTGTCGCCGATATTGTCGTGACCGCGACTGGCCTCGAGCTGCTGCCGCTCGGCGGAGCACAACTCGTCGTTGATGGCATACCCGTCGACGCGAAGCAGACGATGACCTACAAGGGCGTGATGTTCAGCGATATTCCCAATTTCGCGCAGGTGATGGGCTACATCAACGCCTCGTGGACGCTCAAGGCCGACCTCGCAAGTCGGTACCTCTGCAGACTTCTCAATCACTTGCGCAACCGCGGTCTCAGCTATTGCGTGCCCAAGACTAACGACCTGTCGGTCGAGCGGTTGCCGATCGTCAATTTCACCTCTGGGTATTTCCAACGCGCACTCGATCGGCTTCCCAAGCAAGGCTCGCGGCCGCCATGGTGTTTTAACCAAAGCTATCTGCAGGATCGCAAGGTGCTGCTACGCGAGCCAATCGATGACGGTGTACTGCAATTCGTCGCGGCCACTGAAGAACGCCCCACAGTGCTGGCCGTGAGGGCGGAACCGATTGCTGGCGTCGCCGGGTCCAACGGGGTGAGATCGCGTTAACGCGGGGCATGCACGCATGGTCATTGCGGCGACGTGAAGTGTTCCGCCATCATTGCCATCGGGCGACCTTCCGACCGATCGATTCGTCCACCGCTAAGACGCTGCCCGATGATCTTGCTCCTTGACCGGTTCAGGTGGGATGCGGTTGAGCACCGTGTGCTTCGAGGTGGGCCAACGGCACGCTTGCGCCAACCCAGGACTTTACTGCTGAGTGGACGGAAGGAGGGTATCAGCCCAAGTCGCCGACACCTCTAGCTTCATCCGGTTTGGCGGGGTGTAATGAGATTTCGCGCGCCGGGCCACCAACCTCGTAGGGCAACCGCTGGCACACAGGCAACTGCGCCGGCCAAAGTGCAGCTGAAACGAAACGCTAGCTCGGAGATGTGATGGTGATTTATCGCTCGTTGCTGTTTGCGCCAGGCAATCATGCCAGACGGGTCGAAAAGGCGCTCGCGCTCGACGCCGACGCTGTAATTCTCGATCTTGAGGACGCTTGCCCGGTTGCAGCGAAGGTAGCGACTCGCAGCATAGTTGTTGCCGCCTGTCAGAGCCGTCGCACATGCCTCGGCTACGTACGGGTCAATGCCACATCGACCGAATACGGTTACGGTGACATCGTGGCTGTGGTCCACAAAGGCGTCGACGGCATTGTGCTGCCAAAGGTAGAGACGGCAGATGAGATCAAAGCCGTCGATTGGGTGATGGCGAACCTCGAAAAGGAGCGGGGTCTCCCCGTCGGTGCCGTTGATGTGATTCCTATCATCGAGACCGGCAAGGGCATGGCGAACATCCGCGCTATTACGGCGGCCGCTAAGCGCGTCAGGCGCATTGCCTTCGGTGCGGGCGATTTCACGCTCGACATGAATATCGAATGGAGTCGAATCGAGGCCGAGTTGTTGCCATATCGCAGCGAATGCGTGTTGGCTTCTCGTGCTGCTGAGATTGAGGCACCGATAGATACCGTCTGGACCGATCTGATGGATGCAAAGGGTTTTACCAATTCCACCCGCCACATTAGAAGTCTGGGCTTCCAGGGAAAATTGTGCATCCATCCGGATCAAGTGCCGATCGTCAACGCGGTCCTTTCACCTTCCGCTGAGCAAATCGACTGGTCGCGCAAGGTGGTGGAGGCCTTCGAGGCTGCCGAGGCAGCGGGTTCCGCCTCGATCCAGCTCGAAGGCAAGTTCATCGACTACCCCATTGTTCATCAGGCACGGCGCGTCCTGGAGACGGCTCAACGCATCGCGGCCCGAACCAAATAGCGGCAAAGCAACGGAGATCCAGAGCATGGCCGAAAGTCCCGCAACCAATTCTGCAATCAAGCCGCTACAAGGCGTTCGTGTCATCGACGCGTCGAGCTTTCTCGCCGGTCCATTCTGTGCCACGCAGCTTGGCGAGTTCGGCGCCGAGGTCATCAAGATCGAGTTACCGCAGGTCGGCGATGCCCTGCGCACGTTCGGTACCATCACGGACAGCGGCGACGGCCTCCTGTTCTTGCAGGAAAGCCGCAACAAGAAGGCAGCGACCCTGGACCTCAGGAAACCGCAAGGTGCCGAAATCCTGAAACGGCTGGTTGTCCAGTCCGACGTGCTCGTCGAGAACTTCCAGCCGGGTACGCTGGAAAAATGGGGACTGGGATGGGATGTTCTCAAAGAGCAAAACCGAAAATTGGTGATGGTGCGCATTTCGGGCTTCGGCCAGTCGGGGCCATACAGTCCGCGGCCAGGCTTCGGTCGCATTGGCAATGCGTTCGGCGGGCTGTCTTATCTGGCCGGCTATCCTGACCGGCCACCGGTAACCCCCGGTTCCGCCACTATCCCCGATTACCTGGCGGGATTGTATGGTGCCCTCGGCGTCATGTACGCACTGCGTGCTCGTGATATGACAGGGAACGGGCAATTCATCGATATCGGCCTCTACGAACCGATCCACCGTATTCTGGATGAACTTACGGCCGCCTATCATCATTGCGGTTATGTGCGCGAGCGTATGGGTCCCGGCACGGTCAACGTGGTACCGCACAGCCACTACCCGACCAAAGACGACAAGTGGATTGCGATCGCGTGTACTTCGGACAAGATTTTCGCGCGTCTGGCGAAGTTACTGGGGGAGCCCGACCTCGCGGCGGAGGGCAAGTGGGGAAAGGTCAAGGACAGGGTGCGGCATCGATCCGAAGTCGACGCCTGGGTTGCACGCTGGACCGAAAAGCATACGCTCAAAGAACTCATGGAACTTTGCAACAGTCTTGATGTCCCCTATGGACCGGTCAATTCGGTAGCCGAAATATTCGAAGACCCGCAATTCAAGGCACGAGAGAACATCAAGCTGTTCAAAGACCCTCGGGTCGGCGAGATCGCTATGCCGAACGTGTGTCCGCGGCTTTCCGATACGCCAGGTTCGATCAATTGGCTTGGGCCCACCCTCGGAGAGCACAACGATGAAATATACAAGGGTCTGCTCGGCATGTCAGAGCGCGAGATCGACGTGCTCAAAGAGAATGGTGTGATCTGAACTGAGTGCGGGCGGCGTCGCTTTTGATAGGCCCCCACTCCAACGAACGAGCTCTCCGAAGGGCGCGCAGCTCGCGATCCACTACCGTTCTCAAAAACCAATGGCAAGGCACGCGCACTTTTGGAAGTTCGGCCCTAAACGGGCTCGCTTCCAGGCAGCGGTCAGGGTGATAGGCTCGGCCTTATAGGTGAAGAGCTGCGTTGGATTGATCCCACGCCATGCCTCCACCACTGACATCACTCCCGAAGGCAGCGTTCGGACCGCGATTATCGGCGCCTCGCCTATTTGCTAAGACCTTCCCGCGACAACTCTGCGGCTGGTTAGTGCGTTGTGATCCGCGCGGAGCGATGTCTGAGCAGGTGTTGCCGGTCCTCAACGTTCACCCCAGCTGCTTCTAAGCATCGCCAAAAGGCATGCTTCAGAGCGCGATCGAGCACGACCAGGCGCTCGTCGCCGTTTTTTGACGAATGTACCGGTATGCCTGTCGGGATTTTGCTCGCGACTTCAATGGACAAACCCAGAGCCTGCGCGAGCACGCTGCCGTCCACGCGACTCATCCAATCGCTTAGGCCAAACGAGTACTATGCTCATCGATGGTTGGCTACGCGTTGCGCTGTTGAGAGCTACCGGGCGGTAGCTTTGAACCAGCAGTGGTTGCACTGGGCCTTGTGGTTGTGTTGGCTATCGGATGGCTAGTGTGGGAATTCTACGTCCGCGACAGGAAGAAGAACTGACCAAGCAACCGTTCCGGCAGGGGCATCATCGTTGCGTTTCGCGACGTGTGTGGCAATGTTGGTTAACTGGGGCCAGCCCCAGAGCCCTTTGGGCTCGCCCAGGCAGAAAACCGACCGTCGCAGTAGCTTGGCACCCGACAGCGGTTAGGGCTCATGCGCTTCTCGCTGTATGATTGGGACGGGCAATGACTTTGTCTGCACTTAACCAAAAGGAGGAGCGGGCATGAAGCTCAACCTGACATGGCTCTTTGCA
>Ga0134122_10000581_pt1 | contig 24969 bp, 25 predicted proteins | sample KB302_FD_96461 | JGI IMG/M metagenome (GOLD analysis project Ga0134122, IMG submission 96461) | Terrestrial soil microbial communities without Nitrogen fertilizer from Kellogg Biological Station, Michigan, USA - KB3-0-2 | ecosystem: Environmental > Terrestrial > Soil > Unclassified ...
CATCCCGCGCCGGACGGGCAGGCCAATGCCCTCCTCCGCCAGCTCCGGCATCCCGGCCAGGAGCGTGGAGCCGCCGGTGATGACCACCCCGGAGGCGAGCAGGTCCTCGTAGCCGCACTTCTGGATCTCCCGGTGCACCAACTGGAAGATCTCCTCCACCCGCGGCTCCAGGATCTCGCAGAGGATCTGCCGCCCCAGCACCCGCGGCTGGCGGCCGCCCACCGACGGCACCTCGATGGTCTCGTCCTTGGCGACCATGGACGCCAGGGAGCACCCGTACTTCTGCTTGATCCGCTCCGCCTCGTGGGCCGGCGTGCGCAGGCCGATGGCGATGTCGCTGGTGAGGTTGTTGCCGCCCAGGGCGATCACCGCGGTGTGGACGATGGAGCCGCCGGAGAAGATGGCGATGTCCGTGGTCCCGCCGCCGATGTCCACCAGGCACACGCCCAGCTCCTTCTCGTCCTCGCCCAGCACCGCCTCCGCCGAGGCGAGCGGCTGGAGCACGATGTCCGCCACGTTCAGCCCGGTGCGGTTGGCGCACTTGACGATGTTCTGGGCCGAGGAGACCGCGCCGGTCACGATGTGGACCTTGGCCTCCAGGCGCACCCCGGACATCCCCAGCGGCTCCTTGATGCCGCCCTGGTCGTCGATGATGAACTCCTGCGGCAGGACGTGGATGACCTCCCGGTCCAGCGGGATGGCCACCGCCTTGGCGGCGTCGATGACGCGGGAGATGTCCGCGTCGCGGACCTCCTTCTCCTTCACCGCCACGATGCCCTGGCTGTTGAAGCCCTTGATGTGGCCGCCGGCGATGCCGGTGTAGACGGTGGTGATCTCGCACCCCGCCATCAGCTCCGCCTCCTCCACCGCGTGGCGGATGGAGGCCACCGTGGCCTCGATGTTGACCACCACGCCCTTGCGCAACCCCTTGGACGGGTGGGTGCCGATGCCGATGATGTCGATCCCGCCGTCGCCGATCTCACCGACGATGGCGCAGATCTTGGTCGTGCCGATGTCCAGGCCGACGACGATCTCCCCTGACTTCTGCTTCGCCATGCTGCCTCCGTGCGCTCCCCACTCTCGTGCGGGACCGCTTCAGCGCGCCTTCCCCTTCTCCGGGGTCGGACGGGGGGCGCCGCTCCTCTCGGTGGCGGTGCCCCAGCTCGTGGCGGAGGGAGTGGAGGCGCGCACCGCGACCCGGGCGGGCCGCTTGCGGTCGTCGAGGCGGATGACCTCCGCCACCAGCGACCGTTGCGCCAAGGCTCGCCTCACCACCGCGAGCCGCTCCAGCTTCTCCGCGAAATCCAGATCGCCCAGGTGGACCTCCTCTCCGTCCGGGCCGTCGATGACGGACGCGCCGAACGGGGAGAGGTGCACTTCGGACAGCCGGTAGGCCGGCCCCGGGAAGCGCGCCTGGTACAGCGCCATCAGCTCCAGCGCCTGGCGGATCCGCGCCTCCCACCGCGCGCGGTCCTGCAGGTACTGGTCGCGGTCCACGCCGCTGATCAGCGGCAGGTCCACCGCGTCGCCGCCTTGCAGCTTCTTGAACGGGAAGCCCTCCGCGTCCACCGCGTACAGCTCGCCCATGGAGAGCACCGCGGCGGGGACGTGCTCGCGCACCGTCACCTCCACGCCGCCGGGCAAGCGCCGCCGCGCCTGCACCTCCTTCACCCACGGGTGCGCGGCCATGGCGCGGGTGGCGGCGCCCAGGTCCAGCGAGAGGAGGTTCTGCCCCGGCGCCAGCCCGGAGAGCTTGAGCAGCTCCTGCTCGGACGCGCGCTCCAGCCCGCGGAAGGTGACCTTCTGCACGGCGAAGCGGGGCGAGCGCTGCGCCCAGCCCCACCCGGCCACCGCCAGGAACGCGCACGTCCCCAGGGCGACCGCGGCGGCGCACGCCTTGAGGAGCGCGTCGCGGATCTCTCCCGTCCGCCGCTCGTCGGCGCGGCGGCGCTTGTGCGTCGGTCTGGACATCCCCTCCCTCAGCTCCGAAGGGCGAATGGTGATCCGCCCCGCAGCCCCGTCAAATTTTTGGCTACAGGTCGTGACAACCCTGTAGCCCCGCCGGGCGTCAGGCCTTGAGGGACGCGCCCAGCAGGAGGCGCTCGCAGAGCGCCGCGAAGTCGATGCCCCGGCCCGCCGCGATCTTCGGCAGCAGGCTGGTGGCGGTCATGCCGGGCAGGGTGTTCACCTCCAGGATGAACACCTCGCCCTTCTCGGTGACGATGACGTCGGACCGCGTCGCGCCGGAGCAGCTGAGCGCGCGGTGGGCGGCCAGGCAGACCTCGTTCACCCGCCGGTACTGGTCCTCCGGCAGCGGCGCGGGGAAGAGGTACTTTGTCCCGGAGCCGGGCGTGTACTTCGCCTCGTAGTCGTAGAACTCCTTGGCGGGGACGACCTCGATGGCGCCCAGGGGCTCGTCGTCCAGCACCGCGCCCTGCACCTCGCGGCCCTTGATGTACTGCTCGACCATGATCAGGCCGGCGTACTTCGCCGCGTCCTCCACCGCCGCCCGGTACTGGTCCAGCGTCCTGGCGATGTGCACGCCGACCGACGACCCCTCGCGCGACGGCTTCACCACCACCGGGAACGGGAAGGACAACGCGTCCTGCGCCTTCAGCGCCTCCTCCTTCGCGCGGAACGCGTGGTACAGCGGCGTGGGGATGCCGTGGCCCAGGAAGATCTGCTTGGCGAACACCTTCTCCATCCCCACCGACGACGCCAGCACCCCGGACCCGGTGTAGGGGATGAACATCGCCTCCAAGAGCCCCTGCACGCACCCGTCCTCGCCGAAGCGGCCGTGGAGCGCGATGAAGGCCACGTCGATCTTCTCCGCCGTGAGCCGCGCCGGCAGGTCCTTCTGCGCGTCGATCTCCACCACCTGGTAGCCCAGGCCCTCGAGCGCGCTCGACACCGCGGCGCCGGTGCGCTGGGACACCTCGCGCTCCACCGACATCCCGGCCAGCAGCACCCCGATGCGCTTGCCCTTCAGCTCGTCGCGCGTCACGCGAACCTCCCCACCTTCTTCACCTCGGGCTGCAGCTCGACGCCGGTGGCCTCCTTCACCCGCTGCTGCGCGAGCGCGATCAGCGCCAGGACCTCCCTGGCGGTGGCGCCGCCCAGGTTGACGATCCAGTTGGCGTGCAGCCCGGAGATCTGCGCCTGGCCGGCGCGGTGGCCCTTGAGCCCCACGCTCTCGATCAGCCGGCCGGCGAAGTCGTTGGGCGGGTTCTTGAACACGCTCCCGAAGTTGGGCTGCGACAGCGGCTGGGTCCGCTTGCGGTAGTCCAGGTCCGCCTCCATCGCCTTGCGCGAGGCGTCCACGTCCCCCTCGCGCAGGGCGAACCTCACCCGCGTCACCACCCCGCCCTCCGGCAGATCGGTGCGGCGGTAGCGGGCGCCCAGCCGCTCGCGCGGGATCCACCCCACGCCCTCCGCGGTGGCCACCTCCACCGCCTGCACCACGGACATGCACTCGCCGTGCTTGGTGCCGGCGTTCATGCTCACCGCGCCGCCGATGGTGCCGGGGATGCCGGCGAGGAACTCCGCCCCCACCAGGCGGTGCGCCTTCATCTGGTTGATCAGCCGGACGATGGCCGCGCCCGCGCCCAGCGAGAGCGTGGTCTCGTCGCCCTGGTGGAAGATCTCCTCCGGGAAGAGGTCCGGCCCCAGCTTGATGGTGAGGCCGGGGATGCCCTCGTCGCCCACCAGCGTGTTGGCGCCGCCGCCCAGCACCGTGATGGGCACCCCGTCGTGCCGGGCGACCTTCAGCGCTTCCACCAGCTGATCGGGCCTCGCCGGCCGGTAGAGGATCTCCGCCGGGCCGCCCACCCGGATCGAGGTCCACTGCACCAGCGGCTCCTGGAGCCGGACGTCGCCCTGGAGCTGGCGGGCCCACACCTCGGTGGAGGAGGGCTTCATGCCTTCCCCTCCGAGAGCAACCCCAAAAGCTCCGGGCCCACCTGGGTGATGTCGCCCGCGCCCAGCGTCAGCACCAGATCGCCCTCGCGCAGCCGCGGCGCCATCGCCTTCGCCAGGTCCGCCCGCTTCTCCACGAACGTCACGTCCCGGTGGCCGTACGCCACGATGGAGTCCGCCAGCGCCTGGCCGGTGATGCCGGGGATGGGGTCCTCGGACGCGGCGTAGATGCCGGTGAGGTAGAGCACGTCCGCGTCGTTGAACGCGGTGGAGAACTCCTTCAGCAGGTCCCGGGTGCGCGTGTAGCGGTGGGGCTGGAAGGCCACCACCAGGCGCCGTCGGAACGCGCGGCGCGCGCCGGCCAGGGTGGCCATCACCTCGGTGGGGTGGTGGCCGTAGTCGTCCACCACGGTGACGCCCTTCGCCTCGCCCTTGATGGTGAAGCGCCGCTGCACGCCGCCGAACTCGGCGAGCGCCCGCCGCACGGTGTCCAGCGGGACGTCCATCTCCTCCGCCACCGCGATGACCGCGAGCGCGTTGAGCGCGTTGTGGGCGCCCACCATCTTCACCGTGAACTCGCCCAGCTCCTTGTCGTGCTGGAAGGCGCGGAAGCGGGTGAGGTAGCCGTCCAGCCGGATCCCCTCCACCCGGTAGTCGGCGGTATGCGCCGAGCCGTAGGTGACGAAACGCTTCTCCATCCGCGGCAGCAGCGCCTGCACGTTGGGGTGGTCCAGGCAGAGCACGTTCAGCCCGTAGAACGGCACCCGGTTGCAGAACTCGACGAAGGCGCTCTGGAGCCGGTCCAGGGTGCCGTAGTGGTCCATGTGCTCGGGGTCGATGTTGGTGACCACCGCGATGGACGGGTGGAGCTTGAGGAAGGACCCGTCCGACTCGTCCGCCTCCACCACCATCAGCTCGCTCTTGCCCAGCTTGGCGTTGGAGTCGAGGACGTTCACCTTGCCGCCCACCACCGCCGTGGGGTCCAGCCCGGCGGCGGCGAGCACGGTGGCGATCATCGACGTGGTGGTGGTCTTCCCGTGGGAGCCCGCCACCGCCACCGCGTACTTGAGCCGCATCAGCTCCGCCAGCATCTCCGCGCGCGGGATGACGGGGATCCACTTGTCGTGGGCGGCCACCACCTCCGGGTTGTCCTTGCGCACCGCGGAGGAGATGACCACCGCGTCCACGTCCTTCACGTTCTCCGCCCGGTGGCCGGCGTGGATGGTGGCGCCCAGCGTCGCCAGCCGCCGGGTGATCTCCGACTCCTTCAGGTCGCTGCCGGAGACCTGGTACCCCAGGGTGAGCAGCACTTCCGCGATGCCGCTCATCCCGATGCCGCCGATGCCCACGAAGTGCACGTGCGCGGCGTGCCGCTTCTTGAACCGGCTGGAGGGCCGCCGCTCGAAGAGTGAATTCCCCATCACGCCGCCTCCTTCCCCTTCTTCGGCTCCTTGTCCGGCCGGCTCCGCCCGTGCGGGCCCCAGGTCTGGACCATCATCTGCACGCAGACGTCCGCCAGCTCCTTGGCCGCCTCCGGCCGGCCCAGCAGCCCCGCCTGCTTCTCCATCCGCCGCAGCCGGTCCGGACTGGCCTTCAGCCCGCGGATGTTGGTGGCGAGGATCTGCCCGGTCAGCTCCGACTCCCGGAACATCAGCGCCGCGCCCGCGTCCACCAGGCTCCGCGCGTTGACCTCCTGGTGGTTGTCGGTGGCGTACGGGTACGGGATGAGGATCGCCGCCTTCTTGCAGACGGTCAGCTCCGCCACCGTCGTCGCGCCCGCCCGGCACACCACCAGGTCGGCGGTGGCGTAGGCGGAGGACATGTCGTCGATGAACTCCACCACCTCGGCGTCGAAGCCGCGGGCGGCGTAGCCCTGCTTCACCGACTCCAGGTCCGCCTTGCCGGTCTGGTGGACGAAGCGCATCCCCTCCTTGAGGTCGCCCAGCTGGTCCAGCGCCTCCAGCATCAGCGCGTTCACCCGCTTGGCGCCCAGCGACCCGCCGAACACCAGCACGGTGAACTTGGCGTGCTCCGCGCGCGACCGCAGGAAGTTGTCGGTCAGCTTGGCGCGGATGGGGTTGCCGATGAGGTTGCTCTTGCCGGCGGGGAACCAGCGGCGCGCCTCCTCGAAGGAGATGAACACCACCCTCGCGATCCGCCCCAGGATGCGGTTGGTGAGGCCGGGGAGCGCGTTCTGCTCCTGCACCGCGGTGGGGACGCGCTGCAGCCAGGCGCAGAGCACCACCGGGAACGACGCGTAGCCGCCCACGCCCACCACCACGTCCGGCCGGTACTTGCGCAGGATCCGCCAGGAGGCGAACAGCGCCGCCGGCAGGGTGAACAGGCCCTGGAGCAGCCGCAGCAGGCCCATCCCCTTCAGCCCGCGGGCGGGGATGATCTCCAGCGTGTAGCCGGCGGCGGGGACGACCCTCGCCTCCAGCCCGCGGTCGGTGCCCACGAACACCACGCTGTTCTTGTGGTGCCGCGTGCTCACCTCCTCCGCGAGAGCGATGCCGGGGAAGAGGTGGCCCCCGGTGCCGCCGCCGGCGATCAGCACTCTCACGTCGGCGCGCCCTCCAGCTCCATGGAACGGGAGAGCCTCGAACCGCCGCCGCCGCCCGCGCCGGCCGCCTTCGCCTCCGCGGTGGCGCTGATCGACAGCAGCACGCCCATGGCCGCCATCATCATCAACAGCGACGAGCCGCCGTAGGAGACGAAGGGCAGCGTCAGGCCCTTGGTGGGCAGCAGCGCCATGGCCACGCCCATGTTCACCACCGCCTGGAAGCCCATCAGCGAGGTGATGCCCAGGCCCAGGTAGGTGCCGAACGGCTCGGAGGCGTGGAGCGACGCGCGCAGCCCGCGCCAGAGGATGATCGCGAACAGGCCGATCATCGCCGCCACGCCCAGAAGGCCCAGCTCCTCGCCGATGATGGCGGCGATGAAGTCGTTGTGGGCCTCGGGGAGGAAGAACAGCTTCTGCCGGCCGTCGCCCAGGCCCAGGCCCGTCCACCCGCCGGAGCCGATGGACATCAGCGACTCCGCCACCTGGTAGCCGGAGTCGTGCCGGTGGCCCATGGGGTCGATGAACGCCATCAGCCGCGCCATCCGGTACGGCGAGGAGGAGACCGCGGTCCACGCCACCGGGATGGCCATCAGGATGGAGCCGATGAGGTACGACAGCTTCGTCCCCGCCGCGAAGAGCATCACGAACAGCAGGAAGAGGATGACCACCGAGCTGCCGAAGTCCGGCTCCTTCATGCACAGCGCCACCAGCACGCCGGCCACCAGCAGGTGCGGGAGGAAGCCCACCGAGAACGTCGCCACCTTCTCCCGCTTCTTCGCCAGCGAGTAGGCGAGGTAGACGATCCACGCCAGCTTGGCGACCTCCGCCGGCTGCAGGCCGAAGCCCAGCACGCGGATCCACCGGCGCGCGCCGCCCACCACCGTGCCGACGCCGGGGACCAGCACCGCCACCAGCAGCGCCACCGCGACCAGCAGCAGCGGATAGGAGAGCCTGGCCAGCTTGCGGTAGCCCAGCTTCATCACCACCGCCATCGCCACCAGGCCCAGGAGCGCGGCCACCGCCTGCCGCTCCAGGAAGTAGAAGGCGTTGCCCAGGCGCTCCTGCGCGGTGATCGCGGAGGCCGAGTAGACCATCACCAGCCCCAGGGCGGTCAGCGCCAGGCAGGACGCCAGCAGGAGCGGGTCGAAGCGAAGCCGGCCGTTCACGAAAGTGCCCCCACCAGGCGCTTGAAGGTGTCGCCCCGGTCCTCGAAGTTCTTGAACTGGTCGTAGGAGGCGCACGCCGGCGACAGCAGCACCACGTCCCCCGGCCTCCCCCTCCGCCGCGCCTCCGCCACCGCGTTCTCCAGCGTGGCGCACGACACCACCACGAAGCCCTTGCGGTAGGCGGACTCGATGGCGGGCGCGTCCTGGCCGACGGTGAGCACCGCCTTGACCTTGCCGCGGGAGGCGTCCACCAACGGCGCGTACGGAGCGCCCTTCCCCAGCCCGCCGGCGATGAGCAGCACCCCGCCCTTGAACGCGCGCAGCGCCACCACCGACGAGTCCACGTTGGTGGCCTTGGAGTCGTTGATCCACTCCACGCCGTCCAGCGTCCGCACCACCTCCATCCGGTGCGGCAGGCCGGGGTACGAGTCCAGCCCCTCCTGGATGGCGCGGTCCGGGACGCCGCTGAGCGACGCCAGGAGCGCCGCCGACATCGCGTTCTGGAGGTTGTGCGCGCCGCGCAGCGCGCGGTTGCCCAGGGTGAACGAGCCGCCGCTCACGAAGCGGAAGCCGCCGTCCGGCGACGCCACCGCGCCGCCCAGGAAGCCCGGCGGCAGGTCCGGGTGGAGCGTGAAGCCGTAGCCGCGGCCCTCCGGCGCCAACGAGACGGCGATGGCGTCGTCCGCGTTCACCACCGCCACGTCCCCCGCCTCCTGGTTCATGAAGATGCGCCGCTTGGCCGCCGCGTAGTCGGAGAGCGACGCATAGCGGTCCAGGTGGTCCGGGGTGACGTTGGTCACCACCGCCGCCGAGCACCGCAGCTCCTTGATCCCCTCCAGCTGGAAGGAGGACAGCTCGACGACGTGGGCGCTCCACCGCTCCTCGGAGAGCGGGGATTCGCACAGCGGCCGGCCCAGGTTGCCGCCCACGAAGGGGCGCATCCCGGCGCGGTGGAGCAGCTCGCCGCAGAGCGCGGTGGTGGTGCTCTTGCCGTTGGTGCCGGTGATGCCGATGAACGGCCGCCGGGGCTCCAGCAGCCGGTACGCCAGCTCCACCTCGCCGATGACGGGGATGCCGGCCGCGCGCGCCCGTTCGATGCCCGGCTGGTGCAAAGGGACGCCGGGGCTCATCACCACCAGCTGGGCGCCGTCCGGGAGGTCCCCGGAGATCAGCTCCCCGCCCATGGCCTTCAGCTGCGCCTCCGCCGCGGCCAGCTCCGCCAGCGGCTTCCTGTCCACCGCGGTGACCCTGGCGCCCTGGCGCAGCAGCAGGCGCGCCGCCGCCAGGCCGGACTTGCCGGCCCCGACGACCACCGCGCGCGCGCCTGTGAGGGAGGGGAGCATGGGTCGGAAGAAGTCAGGTCACCGCAGCTTGATCGCCAGCACCGCCACCGCGCCGCAGAGGATGGCGACGATCCAGAAGCGGACGATGATCTTCGGCTCCGGCACGCCCTTGAGCTCGAAGTGGTGGTGGACCGGCGCCATCTTGAAGACGCGGCGGCCGGTGAGCTTGAAGGAGGAGACCTGGATCATCACCGAGAGGATCTCGGCGAAGAACACGCCGTGGATGATGGCGGAGACCACCTCGTTCTTGGACAGCATGGCCAGCGCGCCCAGGCCGCCGCCCAGCGCCAGCGCGCCGATGTCGCCCATGAACACGGTGGCCGGGTAGGTGTTGAACCAGAGGAAGGACACGCCGGCGCCCACGATGGCGGCGCAGAACACCGCCAGCTCGGCGCCGCCCGGCGTCTCCGGCAGGCGCAGGTATTCGTGCAGCTGGATGCCCACCAGCTGCTTGGCGCCGTTCACGTCCACCACGTCCGCGATGGAGAGCGTGGTGCCGGCCACCCAGCACAGCACCGCGAACACCAGCGCGGAGACGATGGTGGGGACGATGGCCAGGCCGTCCAGGCCGTCGGTGATGTTCACCGCGTTGGAGGTCCCCACCACCAGCACCCACGCCAGAGGGACGTAGAGCCAGCCGAAGTTGGGGTTGAACCAGCGGGTGGGGATGAACGGCAGGGTGAGCCGGCTGTCGATCAGCAGCTTCGGCCCGCCCGCCGCCCGCCAGTCGGTGAGGAAGATCCCGATGGCGAGGAGGAAGAAGGTGGTCTGCAGCACCAGCTTCCACCGCCCCGGCAGCCCCTTGGAGTTGCGCTTGGACAGCTTGAGCCAGTCGTCGAGGAAGCCGATGAAGCCGTAGCCGAAGGTGATCAGGCACACCACCCACACCGACCGCGAGCGCAGGTCGGCGAAGAGCAGCGTCCCCACCGCGATGCACAGCAGGATGAGGGACCCGCCCATGGTGGGGGTGCCCTTCTTCTTCTGGTGCGTGTCCGGCACGTCCTCGCGCACGTTGGACTGGCCGTGCTGCTGGAAGCGGAGCTGGGCGATCAGCCGGGGGCCGATCAGCATCCCCAGCACCAGCGAGGCGATGCCGGCGGCGACGATGCGGGTGGACGGGTACTTGAGGACGTTGAGGTAGCGCCCCGCCTCCCTGTCCTTCAGCCACTCGTAGAGGAGGTAGAACATCGCTAGGTCAGCGCCTCCACCACCCGCTCCAGCTTCATCCCCCGGCTGGCCTTCACCAGCACCACGTCGCCCTCGCGCAGCTGCGGCTTGAGCCACGCCAGCAGCGGCTCCACCTCGCTGAAGTGGGCGGCGCGGTCGCCCAGCTTCGCCCGGGCGCGCGCGTGCCCCTCCGCGGAGGTGGGCCCGAAGAGCGCCAAAAGCTCCACCTTCCCCGCCGCGCGCTCGCCCAGCTCGCCGTGGTCGCGGACGGCGCCGTCGCCCAGCTCCAGCATGTCGCCCAGCACCGCCACCGCGCGGCCGCCCTTGGCCAGCTCCGCCAGGGTGTCCAGGGCCGCCCGCATCGAGGCGGGGTTGGCGTTGTAGCAGTCGTCCAGCACCGTCACGCCGCCCGGCGCAGCCACCACGTTCAGCCGGCGCGCGTGCGGGCGGGCGGCCTGCAGCCCCATCACGCACTCCTCGGCCGAATACCCCAGCGCCCGCCCCAGCGCGAAGGCGGCGGTGGCGTTGAGCGCGTTGTGCTCGCCCACGAAGGACAGCTTCACCGGGTGGCGCCGGCCCTGGTGGTCGATCTCCAGCGCTACCCCTTCGCGCCCGAGCGGGGTGGCGGAGAACAGCTTCACGTCCGCCTTCGCGGCGCGCCCGAAGGTCATCTGCTTGCGCCCGGCGGACCTCGCCTGCGCGACGATCAGCGGGTCGTCCAGGTTCACCACCGCGGTGCCGTGGGGGGAGAGGGTGTGGAACAGCTCGCCCTTGGCGGAGGCCACGCCCTCGATGGAGCCCAGCCCCTCCAGGTGGGCCGGCTGCACCACGGTGATGACGCCTGCGTCCGGCTGGGCGATGGCGGTGAGCCGGGCGATCTCCCCCTTCCGGTTCATCCCCATCTCGACGACGGCGGCCACGTGGGCCGGCTCCAGCCGGAACAGCGTGAGCGGGACGCCGACCTCGTTGTTGAGGTTCCCCTCCGTCTTCAGCGCCGGGCCGCGGGTGGCGAGGATGGCGCCGGTCATCTCCTTGACGGTGGTCTTCCCGTTGGAGCCGGTGACGGCGCCCACCGGGATCTCGAAGCGGACGCGGTGGAAGTGGGCGAGCGCGCCCAGGCCGGCCAGCGTGTCCGGCACCGCGAACACCCCGAAGTCGCGCGGCACCGGCGGGAGCTTGCGGCCCTCCTTCACCAGCGCGCCGGCCGCGCCGCGGGCCACCGCGTCCTTGAGGAACTCGTGGGCGTCGAAGCGCTCGCCGTGCAGCGCGACGAAGAGCGACCCCTGCGCCAGCGTGCGCGTGTCGGTGGACACCGAGGTGTACGAGGCGACCGCCCCGGACTGCACCCGGTAGGCGCCGGTCGCCTTGAGCACCTGGTCTTCCGAGAATCGCACCGCCATCTCAGACACCCATGCGCTAGGCCCGGGGCGCCTGGAGCGCCGCCTCCGCCACCGCGCGGTCGTCGAACGGCTTCCGCTCGCCGTCGATCTCCTGGTACGGCTCGTGGCCCTTGCCGGCGACGACGATCACGTCGCCCGCCTTGGCCAGCTGCGAGGCCAGCTCGATGGCCGCCTTCCGGTCCACCTCCACCAGGTAGCCCTTCTCGCCCGCCTTGGCCTTGCCGGCGGACATCCGGCGCATCCCGCTCTTCTCCAGCCCGGGGAGGACCTCCGAGATGATGTGGTCCGGGTCCTCGGTGCGCGGGTTGTCGGAGGTGACCACCGCCAGGTCCGAGCCCTCCGCCGCCGCCTGCCCCATCAGCGGGCGCTTGCCCTTGTCGCGGTCGCCGCCGCAGCCGAAGACGACGATGACGCGGCCGCGGCCCACCGCGCGCGCCGTCTCCAGCGCCCGCCTCAGCGCGTCGTCGGTGTGCGCGTAGTCGACCAGCGCGCTCACGCCGTTGGCCTCCACCCGCTCCATCCGGCCGGGGACGCGGCGGCAGCGCTCGATGCCGTCCTGCACGTCGCGGCGGGAGAAGCCCGCGCCCAGCGCCATCCCGGTGGCGGCGAGGATGTTCTCCAGGTTATGCGGGCCCAGCAGCTGCGACTTCACCGGGATGTCGCCGGCGGGCGTCTTCAGCGTGGCCTTGATGCCGTTCATGGTCAGCTCCACGTCGGCGGCGGAGATCTCCCCGTTGCCCACGCGGGAGAACTTCCAGGCCATCCGCTTCTGGCCGCGCAGCTCGTTGTAGAGGCGCGCCGCGTACGTGTCGTCGCCGTTCACCACCCCCACCCCGCCGGGCGAGAGGTGGTCGGAGAAGAGCTTCCGCTTGGACTGGAAGTAGTCCTCCATGTCCTTGTGGTAGTCGAGGTGGTCGCGGGTCAGGTTGGTGAACGCCGCGGCGCGGAAGGTCAGCCCGTGCACCCGGTCCTGCGCCAGCGCGTGGGAGGAGACCTCCATCACCACCGTGTCGGTGCCCGCGTCCACCATGTCGCGCAGCAGCTTGTGCAGCGCGATGGCGTCCGGCGTGGTGTGCGACGGGTCGATGCTCTTGCCCGCGTACTTGTACTGGATGGTGCCGATGAGGCCGGTGGTGGCCCCGCCGGCGGCGCAGATCGACTCCAGCAGATACGTGGTGGTCGTCTTCCCGTTGGTGCCGGTGATGCCCAGCATCACCAGCTCCGCCGCCGGCTTCTTGTAGAAGTTGGCCGCCGCCAGCGCCACCGCCTTGCGCCCGCTGCCCGCGGACACCACGTAGACGGGGACCTTCACGTCCAGCTTCTTCTCCGCCACCACCGCCGCCGCGCCCGCCTTCACCGCGTCGGCGGCGAACTGCGCCCCGTCCGCCTTGGCGCCGGGGAGCGCGAAGAACAGGTCACCCGCCTTCACCGCCCGGGAGTCCACCGTCAACCCGGTGACCTCCACGTTCGCCTTGGCCCCACCACCGCTCGACTCGGCTCCGCAGCCTGCCAGCACGTCCATCACCTTCATCGCGTTCCTCGCTCCACGCTGCAATCGACGAACCGCGCTGCCCAGCTGCGGCCCTATGGCCGCGCCTGCAGCTCCACGGTCACCTGCGAGCCCCTCTCTACCCTGGACCCCGGCTCTGGGGTCTGTCCGATCACGCGCCCCGTTCCCCGGAGGTGAGGCTCCAGGGACGCGGCGAGCAAGCGGTTCACCGCTTCACGGCTGACTCGGCCGGTCAGATCCGGCACCACCACCGCGTGCGCGCCTGGCGGCGGCGGCGCGGCGGGTTCGACCACGTCATCGCGGGCGGGCGGAGTCACCGCCAAAGGCGGAGGCTCCGCCATCGCCACCGCTACCGCCACCGGCGCGGGGGCCGGGGCCGGGACGGCGCGCGACGGCGGCACGCCCAGGTACGCCATGGCCCCTTCCGCGATCTCCTTGAAGGCGGGGGCGGCGGAGAGGCCGCCGTACTTGTCGGTCTGGGGCTCGTCGATGACCACGGCGATCACCAGCCGCGGCGCCTCCGACGGCACCACCCCCACGAAGGAGGCGATCCGCTTGTCCGAGTACCCGCGGGCCACCGGGTCCGCCTTCTGGGCGGTGCCGGTCTTCCCCGCCACCTGGTACCCCTCCATCCGGCCCCTGGGCGCGGTGCCCCCGTCCGCCACCACGCCCTCGAGCATGGACAGCACCGTGCGCGCGGTCTTCGGGGAGACCGCCCGGCGCACCTCCATGGGCCGCGTTTCGAGCAACACCACGCCGTCGGGGTCTACCACCTTCGAGACGAGGAAGGGCCTCATCAGCGCACCCCCGTTCGCGAGCGCACCGTAGCCGGCGGCCAGTTGCACCGCCGTGGCGGTCAGCCCCTGTCCGAAGGCCTGGTTGGCGAGCGCGATCTCCGCCCTCGGGAAGGGGATCACTCCCTTGCCTTCGCCGGGGAGCCCCAGGCCCACCCGTTCGCCGAAGCCGAAGCGCTGGAAGTAGTCCACCAGCTTCTCCCGCCCCAGCGCCTGGGCGATCTTCGCCGCGCCGATGTTGGAGGAGACCGCCAGGATCTTCCCCGGGGTCAGCCACCCCCAGGAGTGGGTGTCGTTGACGGTGTCCCGCCCCACCTCCCAGGCGCCGTTCTCGCAGAAGAAGGTGTCGGCGGGCTTGACGGCCCGCTCCTCCAGCGCCGCCGCCACCGTGAACGCCTTCATGGTGGAGCCGGGCTCGAAGGTGTCGAGCGCGGCGCGGTTGCGCATCGCCTGCGCGTGGGCGCCCTGCGGGGTGTTGGGGTTGAAGCGGGGGGCGTTGGCCAGCGCCAACAGCTCGCCGGTGCGCGGGTCGAGGATGACGACCATCCCGGAGACCGCGCGCGAATCCACCACCGCCCGCTCCAGCGCCCGCTCCGCCATGTGCTCCAGGTTGCCGTCGAGGGTGAGCGTCACCGAGGCGCCCTGCCGCTCCTGCGCCGGGGCCGCGCCCGCGGTGAGCACCTGGCGCCCGCGCGCGTCGCGCAGGCCGGGCACCTGGGCGGACTGGCCGGACAGCTCGTCGTCGAAGGCCAGCTCCACGCCCTCCAGGCCGCGCCCCTCCACGCCCACCATGCCCAGCACCTGCGCCGCCAGCTCGCGCTGGGGGAAGAAGCGCCGCGGCTCCTTCACCGCCGAGACGCCGGGGAGCTTGAGGTCGCGCACGGCGGCCACCTCCTCCGGGCGGGCGCCGCGCTTGATCCAGGCGAAGCGCCTGCCGCGCTCGAAGCGCTGGAGGAGCTGCGCCGCGGGCTCCTTCAGCTTCGAGCCGAGCGCCTTCGCCGCCGCCACCCGGTCCGGCAACAGCGACGGGTCCGCCCAGAGCGAGTCCACCTCCACGCTCTGCCCCAGCGGCGTCCCCTTGCGGTCGAAGATGTCGCCGCGGCGGGCGGGGATCTCCACCTGGCGCAGGTACTGGCCCTCCGCCATGTCGCGGAAGCGGTCGCGCTCGAAGATCTGCAGCTGCACCGCGCGGAGGAGGTCCCCGGAGAGCCCCAGGAGCAGCGCGGCGCCCACCAGCGCCACCCGCACCTTCATCCACCGGCCGCCCTCCTCGGGGGCGCGGGACTCCTTGAAGTCGTAGGTCATGGCGGGCCGGCCCTCGCCAGCCGTTGCGCCGGGGTGGGCGGCGGGGGAGGGCCTCCCAGGGAGATCACGGTCCCCGCCGGCGGCGGCTGCAGGCCCTGGTCGCGGGCCAGCTTCTCCAGCCGGGCGGGGCTCACCAGCGTGGCCAGCTCCAGCTTCAGCCGGTCGTTGCGCAGGGTGAGCTGCCGGTTCTCCTCCTCCAGCCTGGACAGCCGGTAGCCGGCGTCCACCACCAGCACCCGCGAGGTGACGTGGAGGATGCCCACCGAGGCGAACAGCGCCGCCAGCAGCGCGCCGGGGAGGAGCTGCAGGAGCACCTGGAGGCTGGTGATCCGCTGGCCGGGCTTCGTCTTCGAAGACCTCATCGCTTCCGCTCCACCGCCCGCAAGCGCGCGCTCCGGGCGCGCGGGTTCGCCTCCACCTCCGCCTCCGACGCCTGGACCGCCTTGCGCGTCAGGAGCGAGAAGTCGCCCTTCGCCCCGCAGGCGCAGACCGGCAGGCCCGGCGGGCACACGCAGCGGCCGGACAGCTCGCGGAAGCGCTCCTTCACCATCCGGTCCTCCAGCGAGTGGAAGGCGATGATCGCCGCCACCCCGCCCGGCGCCAGCACCTCCGGCAGGCCCTGGAGGGCTCGCCCCAGGGACTCCAGCTCCCCGTTCACCGCGATGCGCAGCGCCTGGAAGGTCTTCGTCGCCACGTGGATGCCCTTGGGCCACGCCCTGCGCGGCACCGCGCGCTTGACCGACTCCGCGGCCTGCAGCGTCGTCTCCGGGCGGTCCGCCTTCAGCGCGCGGGCGATGGGCCGGGAGAACCGCTCTTCTCCATACTGGTAGATCTCGTCCGCCAGCTCGCGGTCGGAGAGGCGGCGGATGCGCTCCGCGACGGTCTCGCCCTCCCCGCTCATCCGCATGTCCAAAGGGCCGTCCTTCTGGAAGGAGAAGCCGCGCTCCGGGGCGTCCAGCTGCGGCGAGGAGACGCCCAGGTCCAGGAGCAGGCCGTCCACCTTGGCCTCCCCCAGCACGCCCCTGACCTCGGCGAAGTCCGACCGCACGGCCCGGAAACGCTCCCCGTACGGCGCCAGCCGCGCCGAGGCGGCGGCCAGGGCGCGCGGGTCCTTGTCCAGGCCCACCACGTCCGCGCCGCGCTCGAGCAGCGCCGCCGCGTGCCCACCGCCGCCCACTGTGCCGTCGACGATCACCTTGCCGGGCCTCGGTTGGAGAAGCTGGACCGCCTCGCCCAGGAGGACGGTCCGGTGTTCGAAGTGGGGACCGCCGCCCGTCACGCCACCGATGGAAGCTGCTCCGCCGCGAACGCCGCGCGGGCGTCCTCGGCGGTGGCGTGCACGTCGAACGTCTCGTGGACGCCCACCGCGCGGAAGATGGCGTACACGTACGCGGAGACGCGGCAGAGCTTGATGTCCCCGCCCCCCCGCCTGTACAGCTCCGCCCGCGCCGCCAGCGGCTTGAGGCCCCGGTAGTCGATGTGGGTCACCCCGCCCAGGTCAATGGCGATCCGCCGGTAGCCCCGGTGCGCCAGCCGGAACAGCTCGGCGCCGATCTCCGCCATGTCCTGGGCGTCGAGCTCACCTTCGATGTGCATGGTGAGCACCTCCTCCGCCAGATTCGACATCGTCTCCTCCACCAAAAAAAGCTCTGGTCGAATCCCCTCTCCCTTTGGAAGGCCTTACTGCGCGCGCAGCTCCGAGAGGACCCGCATCACGTCCGCGGAGTCCGCCTCGGCCCTCGCCTCCTGCTGCGCCTTGGACCAGCCTTCCTTCGACCAGAGCTCGATGACCTTCACCATCCCCGCCCACACCACGTCCTTCTCCAGGCCGGCGTGCGCGCGGAGCGTGGGCGGGATGAGCAGCCGCCCCAGCTTGTCCAGCGGGCACTCCTGCGCGGACGCCACGTAGAGCCGCATCAGCGTCTTCACGCCGGGCTCCATCGGGTTGCGCTTCGCCAAGGACGCTTCCAGCTGCTCCCACTCGCGGACGGGGTAGGCGTGCAGGCACGCGTCGAGGGCGGTGGTGACGATGAGGCGCTCGTCGTAGGTGCCGACCAGCGTCTCCCGCAGCTTCGCCGGGAGGCTCGTCCGCCCCTTCGCATCGATCTGATGCTCGAAGACACCTCGAAACACGGTGATCCAAACCTTGCCCCGCGCGATCTACTTCACGCCACGGTTTGCCACTTTTTACCACTACTTGCCCGAGTATGCGAGCGAGGAGATCTCTGGTCAAGAAACCCACCTGCCCCCAGAGATCTCCAAACCCGAAGGGGACCGGGGGGTTGGAGCGTCTCGGAGGCGGAGGTTGACGGGCGGAGTAAGGATTGCGAGTCATCGGCGTCTCAAGAGGCCGGGCCGGGGCCGGGAGCAGATCCGCCCGGCCGCGGTGCTGAAGGTGGCGAATCCAAATCCAAGGAGGGGTTCCATGAAGCAGGTGATTCGAGTCGGGATCGCGCTGGTGGCGGCGCTGGGCCTTGTGGGCTGTGGCGGGCGGCCGCTGGCGCCGGGGAAGGAAGCGGCGGCGGGGGCGCTGTTCCAGTCCAGCCGCGGGACGATGGGGACGCCCGGGATGCTGGCGCAGCTGTGGAACGCCGGCGCCGGGACGCAGACCCAGATCAAGGTCGGCTGCCCCAGGGGCGGCTCGGTGGCCATCAACATCAACGTGGACGCCTCGAACCCGGGGACCTCCATCGCCTACGACCTGACCTACGACGGCTGCAACTTCGACGGGCACACCGGGATGAGGGGCACGCTGCACATGACCTTCGACCTGGTCACCGGCAGCACCTCGGTGCAGCTGGCGCTCCACCTCAAGGGCCGCATCGAGTTCTCGGGCGACATCTCCGACTTCATCGACGTGGACGTGACGGAGACCGTCGTCCAGAACGACCTCACCGCCGGCAGCACCAACGTGGCGGTGACGCTGAACGGGAGCATCACCGACCGCAGCGGGACCTACGCGTTCGCCAACGAGACGCTCACCATCGACGGCTCCGGATTCACCCCGGCGCCCGACCCGAACGCGGGGTAACTTCCCCCGGGTCCCATGCCGCGTGACAAGGACCCGGTCAGACTTCGCGTCGGCTACCAGAGCCCCCGGTCGCTCCTGGTGGAGTTCACGCGCAGCGTGGGGCGCCAGGCGGTGGTGCTGCAGAGCCCCCGCCCGGCGCCGGCCGGCGCGCGCTTCCTCTTCGAGCTGACGGCCGAGGGGGTGGCGGGCAAGGTGGAGGTGCTGGGCGAGGTGGTCCGCTGCGCGAAGGCGGCGAACGCGCCCGGCCGCTACGAGCTGCACGTCCGCTACGACGCGGGCGCGGACCGGCGCGGGCTGGACGACGCGCTCCAGTGGATCGCCGACGCCCACGGCCGGGACAAGCGCCGCCGCGCGCACCCGCGCATCCCCTTCTACATCCTGGCCACCGACGGCACCCCGTCCTCGGCCCGCTACCTGGTGCGCAACCTCTCGCGCGGGGGGGCGGGCCTGGAGGTCGACGCCGGCGAGCCGCCCCCCGCGCTCCAGGCCGGCACCCCGTTCCTGCTGGAGCTGGAGCCCGCCGGGCGGCCCGCGCTGATGCTTCACGGCGAGGTGGTGTGGCGGTCCCGGCCGTTGCCCGGGCGCGCCCGGAACGTGAGCCCCTGCTTCGGGGTCAGGTTCGGGACCCTGCGCGCGGACGCGGCGGCCATGCTGGAGCAGATCCTCACCTTGCGCGGCCTGCCCCCGCCGCCCTGGCAGGCGCGGGTCAACTTCGGGATGGAGGCGGTCTCGAGGATGCCGTGAGCAGCCGGCGGGACCTGCCCAGCTCCACGCCCTCCGGCGCCGGCCGCCGCTTCACCCTCCGTCCGGGAGGAGCCTTCGGGCCGATGGGATCCGGGCAGAGGTCGTAGAGGCGGCAGGTGGAGCACTCCACCCCGGACCAGACCGACTCGAACATCGCGGTGGCGCGGTCGATGGTGTCGAAGTCCTCGGTGACGAAGCCCAGCTCGAAGTTCCGCTTCCCTTCGCCCTTGGCGCCCAGGCCCGCGCCGGTGAGGTTGGCGCTCCCCAGGTAGATCCACGCGCCGTCCACGATGACCGCCTTGAAGTGGACCCGCGGGCACAGCTTGAGCTGCATCCGGGTCCACAAGGACTTCTGGACCTCGAAGGCGGCGCGGAACGGGCGCGACGGCAGCTCCGCGTGCAAAAGGCGCAGCTCCACCCCGCGGCGGGCCAGGTCCGCGAAGAGGTCCAGGATTGGACGGAATTCACCGGATGTTCCGGCAATGAACATGGCCTTCACGTTGGCCGTGGCGATCCAGAGGGACTCCCTCGCCCCGGCCATCCGGCGGAGCACCACCTCCCGGTACAGCTCCTCGCCCGCGAGGAGCGCTGCGTGGATCGGCCGCAAGACGGATACAGGGAAGCACGGTATGGTGCGCCCGGCGAGGAACTGGATGCGGCAGGGGCGCTTCGAGCTGAAGCTCGTACCCGACTGGGATACCGTCAAATCGAGCTGGGACGACTGCCACCGGTTCCTGTCCGAGCACGGGATGGACGCCGACCAGGCCTATGCCCTCTCGATGACCGCCCAGGAGCTACTGGAGAACGCGGTCAAGTACGGGGGCTTCACCAACGCGGCGCAGCGGGTGGAGCTCATCATCACCCTGGACCGCCGGTCGGTCACCATCGAGGTGAAGGCGCCCGCCCACAAGGACCCGGTCAAGCTGCGAAAGCTGGACGAGAGCATCCAGTGGATCCGCGGCTACCAGAGCCCCTTCGAGGCGTACGTGGAGAAGCTCAAGCAGATCTCGGCGCAGCCGTTCTCGCCGGGGGAGAGCGGGCTGGGCCTGGCGCGGATCGCCTATGAAGGCCAGTGCGTCCTCGACTTCTACGTGGACGAGACCGACATCCTGGCCATCTCCGCGGTGCACCATCGCTGAAGGTTGGAGACTGCAATGCTCACCAATGAGAGCTTCACCGAGAAGACGCTCTCCATCGACCTCACCGAGACCGACGAACGCGTGGAGCTGGTCTGGAAGGGCAAGAGCAACGACCGCGACCCGGCCCGCTTCCTGATGCCCATCCTCCAGAACGCGCTCGGCCGCGGGGGCAACGGGAAGAAGCAGGTGGTGATCGACTTCTCCAACCTGGACTACATGAACTCGTCCACCTTCAGCCCGCTGGTGCGCGTGCTGGACGAGGCGGCCAAGGGCCAGCACCGCCTGCTGCTGGAGTACAACCAGGGGCGGAAGTGGCAGGCGCTGTCCTTCTCGGCGCTGAAGGCCTTCGAGACACCCGACGGACGGATCGCGCTCCGTGGGAAGTGAGTCGGCCGGCGACGCCGAGGGCTCGCTGTCGGGAACGCTCGAGCTGGACGGGGAGCTGCTCCCCGTCGACGTGGGCTACGCCTCCCGGATCTCCCTCTACGTGTCCTTCCACGGGGAGACCCCGCCGGACCAGACCACCTTCCAGAAGCTGCGGCTGTCGCTGGAGGGGCAGAAGGTGGAGCTGTCCATCTGCCGGCTGCACGTGGAGTACACCCGCATCGGCTATTCCGGCCGGCTGATCTTCCTGGAGGACGTCTACGACTGCCGCGCGCTGCTGTTCGAGCGCAAGGTGGTCAACCTCAAGGGCTTCTTCCAGAAGCTGCCCCTGGTCATCGCCCAGAAGGGCGCGGTGAAGCCGGAGTTCAAGGACTACGTCTCCGACACGCTCTACGACCTCGCGGTGTGGAAGCGCTTCTTCAACGAGCAGGACCGCATCTTCGCCAACGAGCCCATCTACGTGGCGGACGCCGCCCAGCAGGCGCTGCTGCGCACCGAGGGCCAGGAGTTCTTCCGCTTCTTCGACGGCACCCTGGAGAAGCTGGCGGCCCTGGTGGGCGGCTACAGCAAGGAAGAGCACGAGCGGCACGGCTACTACCTGCGCCGCCACGCCTGGGAGTTCATCCTGGGGTCGGAGTTCCTCAAGCGCACCAACCTCAAGCCGCGGGGCTACGCCGGCGACGCGGACATGATGGTGATGATCTACGAGAACCAGTACGTCGGGAACTACATCTTCAACCGGCTGATGCACAAGCACCCGGTGGAGACGCCGGCGGCGCAAGCGGTGCGCAACCGGCGGCGGTGGATTCCCCAGGTGATGCGCACCACGCGCGCCCACTTCCCCAACCTGGGGACGGGCGGCTTCCGCATCCTCTCGCTGGCCTGCGGGCCGGCGTGGGAGCTGCAGGACCTCCTGCTGACGCCGGAGGACTTCGAGGCGTACCACATCTCGCTCCTGGACCAGGACACCCACGCGCTGGAGAGCGCCCGCACCGGCGTCCGGAAGATCGAGGCCGCGCGCGATGCCCGGGTGCGCGTGCGGTACATCAACGACTCGGTGCGCACCATGCTCCGCAAGCCGGACCTGGCGGAGCGGCTGGGAGGCAAGTACCACTTCATCTACACCATGGGGCTGTTCGACTACCTCACCCCGCCGGTGGCCAAGGCCGTGGTCCGGCGCATATACGGGCTCCTGGTCCCCGGCGGCACCATGATCGTCGGCAACTACCACTCGCGGAACCCGTCCGCGATCTACATGGCGTACTGGGGGGACTGGGTGCTCTACGCCCGGACGGAGGAGGACATGATGGACCTGGCGGTGGGGCTGGAGGGCGCCTCATCCCAGCTCGCGTTCGAGGCGACGCGGGCCCAGATGTTCCTCCAGGTGGACAAGGTGGGATAGGAAGCGCGGCCGATCGTGAGCTCCCCGACCAGCTATTCGGTCCCCACGCCCCAGCTCGCCATGCCGGCGATGCTGGCGCGGCGCGCGTCCGGGGTGCGGTCCTCGCGCCCGGGCTTCGAGGGCTACCAGGACCAGCTGATCCACTCCTGGTGCGGCATCCTGGCGATCCTGGGCACGTCGCTCTACCCGCTGTTCTTCGTCCTGGACGTGTTCACCATGCCGCCGGAGCTGCTCCCCCGGTTCGCCTGGTACCGCGGCGCGGCGATGGCGGAGTTCCTGATCCACTTCGTGGTCATCCGGCGCACCAGGCCGTCGAGGTTCTCGTACCTGCACGGGTACATCCTCTCGCTCGTCGCCGCCGGGATGATCGTCCAGATGACCAAGGACCTGGGCGGCTTCGACTCCGCGTACTACGCCGGGATCAACCTGGTCATCGTGGCGGCGAACCTGATGCTGCCGTGGAAGGCCATCCACTCCGCGCTCAACGGGCTGACCGCGCTGGTCATGTACGTCGCCTACAACGCCCTCTTCGCCGGCCCCTTCAAGGTCGAGGTGCTGGTCAACAACCTGTACTTCATGGGCGCCACCATCGTCATCGCGGTGGCCATCACCTCCGCCAAGACCCGCCTGATCGCGCAGGAGTTCCAGCTGCGGTCGGAGCTGATGGAGGCCAACGAGCGGCTGGACCGGTCCCGGCGGGACCTCAAGTCCGCGCGCGACGCGCTGTGGAGCGAGATGGAGGTCGCCCAGCGCATCCAGACCGCGCTGTTGCCGCGCAACCGGCGGCTGGGCCCTTACGAGGTGGCGGCGGTGATGCGCCCGGCCACCGAGGTGGGCGGCGACTACTACGACATGATCGAGACCGCCACCGGCGAGCACTGGGTGAACGTCGGCGACGTCTCGGGGCACGGGGTGGAGTCCGGGCTGGTGATGATGATGACCCAGACCTCCATCCTCTCCACCGTCAACCAGCAGCACGGGCTGTCGCCCTCGGTGGTGTTCCAGCAGGTGAACCGGGTGCTCCACGAGAACATCTCCCGGCTCCACACCAACAAGTACATGACCCTGAACGTCATCCGCCTGGACGGGGACAAGATGGTGCTCGCCGGCAAGCACCAGGACGCGCTGGTGTGGCGCGCCGCCACCTCCAGCGTGGAGACGGTGGTCACCGACGGCTGCTGGATCGGGATGGTGAGGGACACGGCCGGCATCGTGGAGGACCTCGAGGTGCCGATGCGGCCGGGCGACGTGATGCTGCTGTTCACCGACGGCGTGACCGAGGCCACCTCCCCCACCGGCGAGATGTACGGGCAGGAGCGGCTGGTGGAGGCCTTCGGCCGGCTGGCCACCGGGACCACGCTGGAGACCATCCTGGAGGGGCTCCTGGACGAGGTGAAGCAGTTCTCCGCCCAGCAGGACGACGACATCACCCTGGTGCTGGTCCGCCGCGCGGCGGTGAACTGAAGCGCGGCTCCCTTCAGGTGGAGGCCATGTCCTCGGGCGGCGCGTCCAGCGAGGCGCGGACGGTGATCCGGTCCCGGGTCAGCTGGGCGGTGAGAGCGGCGCTCGCCTCGTAGGCGATGCGCATCAGCCCCAGGCCGCCGCGCACCGTGACGTCGCGGGCCACCTCGCGCAGCCGCTCCACGTACGCCTCCTGCGGCGAGGGCGCGGCGCGGATCCGCTCCAGCAGGGCGAACAGCGTCTCCGGGTGGGCGCCCAGCGAGATGGGGTTGGTCACCTCCACCTGCACGCCGGACTCCGCGCTGGAGATGCGCAGCCGCGCCTCGCCACCCCCGGGCTGGACCTCGCCGTTCCACGCGCCGTGCTTGAGCGCGTTCTCCACCAGCTCCCCCACCACCATGCTCACCACCTCGGCGAAGTCGCCCGCGTCGAACACCACCGCCAGGCACTGGTAGACGGCTGTGCGCAGGATGTCCACCACCTGCCAGCGCTCGCTGATGGGAAGGTCGATGGTGAAGCCGCGGTCGGCCAAGACGTCACCTCACCCTGGGCGGGACGGGGATGAACTTGATCGAGCTGCCGGAGATGGCCTCGAAGGGCCGCAGCGCGCGCCGGAGCGCGTCGAACGACAGCTGCTGCCACTTCTGCGTCTGGTCGTAATGCATCACCACGTCCACGTGGCGGCTGTGCGCGGCGTTGATGAACTGGATGACCGCGGCGATGGTCGATGAGTTGAAGTGCTCCAGGTCCTCGAAGTGCATCTCGATCCAGCTCCCCGTCTCCAGGGCCAGGGTGAGCGCGCGGTCGAAGAACGGGGTGAGGACCTTCCCCGGCTCCTTGCTGGTGGCGCGCCCGTTCCAGACGAAGCCGATCCGTCCGGACGTCCCGAGGTCCACCTGGATCTCCAGGCCCTCGTGGGTGAGGTTTTGCATGGGGCCGGAGCATAGCCCGCGGCGGAATCAGGTCGAGCTCGGGACGGCCGGATGCCCGCCCAGCACCTCACGTCCGCGAACAACCGCCTCCCTCCATGAAACCGGGGCGATCTCCTGCGGCGGGGAGGACCTCCATGTCCGCTCTTTGCGAGCCCGGTGGATTCACCGGGACGGCCAAGATATGGCGCGGCGCGGCACCGCGGTCGCGAGCCGCGGGCCCGAAGGGAGTGTTTCGCCAATGAGAGTGATGCGGATTGCGCTGGGCGTCGCCGCGGCGGCGGCGCTGGCGGCGTGCGGGCCGACCGTCGGAGACGCCTGTACCACGGACAGGGACTGCGGGAAGGGGGTCTGCCTGCAGGGGACCACCGCGCCCGGGGGCTACTGCTCGCTGGTGTGCCAGGGCGGCGGCACCGGGGGTTGCCCCAACGGGTCGACCTGCGCCGACGACACCTCCGGGCAGGGCGGGGACCGCCACTGCCGGCTCACCTGCGCCACCGACCAGGACTGCCGATCCGGGTACACGTGCACCGGCACGCAGGGGAACGCCCGCGTCTGCCTGGGACCCTGAGCGCGGGCGAGGCCCGGCTTGATGGTTGTTTGGTATTTTGGTACATTGTTACCATCATGCCAAGACACGAAGGTGAAGCGATCGTGGTGGAGCGGGTCCAGACCGGGATCCGGATGGAGAAGCGCCTGCTCAAGGTGCTCAAGGG
>Ga0134122_10000582_pt1 | contig 24960 bp, 18 predicted proteins | sample KB302_FD_96461 | JGI IMG/M metagenome (GOLD analysis project Ga0134122, IMG submission 96461) | Terrestrial soil microbial communities without Nitrogen fertilizer from Kellogg Biological Station, Michigan, USA - KB3-0-2 | ecosystem: Environmental > Terrestrial > Soil > Unclassified ...
AGTCCCCTAGACGATAGCGGCGCGGAGGCGCGATTCTAGCGGGGCCCTCGATCCCTCCGTTCGGCCTGACAGGGCACGAGCAGGGCCGTGCGAGGAGCAGCTCAAAGCTAGGATTCGGTCCTCAGCGGGCGTGCTGGAACTGGTAGACAGGCACGGCTCAGAACCGTGTGCTCGAAAGAGCGTGGAGGTTCGAATCCTCTCGCCCGCACTAGCCGGTTCGAGCGTGGCCGTCGGCCGGTCCGGGTAGTTTTCGCGCCATGAGGGTGGGGCTCGTCCTCGGCGCGGGTGGGATCCAGGGGGGTGCCTGGCTGACCGGCGGACTCGACGCGCTCGCCTCCGAGACCGGCTGGGATCCAGCCGAGGCCGATTACGTGGTCGGCACCTCGGCCGGCTCGATGATGGGCGCCCTGTGTGCCTCCGGCGTCCCCCCGTGGTTCATGGTCGCCCACTCGCGCGGCGAGGTCTTCGAGGGCGTCGTCGGCGCCGACGGGCGCCCCGCCGCCGAGGCCGACCGCGCCGGCGGCGCCCGTTTCGAGCTAGAGCGCGCCCTGCCGCCGATCGGCCCCGGCTCCTGGCGGCTCGCTTTCCGCACCCTCGCCAACCCGCGCCGCTACACGCCCGCCACGGTGTTCACGGGATGGATTCCACGCGGCATCTTCTCCACCGAGCCCCTCAAGGAGACCATCCGTCATGTCGTCCCGAGTGATTGGAGCCCACACCCGAACCTGTGGACGGTCGCGTGCGACTACGAGACCGGCCGGCGCGTGCCGTTCGGCCGCGCCGACGCCCCGGAGGCGGAGCTCGCCGACGCCGTTGCCGCATCGTGCGCGATCCCGGGGATCTACCACCCGGTGACGATCGATGGGCGCCGGTACGTCGACGGCGGCATCCGCTCGACGTCGAACCTCGACCTGCTGCGCGACGAGGAGCTCGACCTCGTCATCTGCTTCAACCCCACCTCCACGCTCCACCCCCTTCGGGCAATCAATCCTCGCGATGCGTTCAACCTCGTCTTCCAGCGCGCCTCGGGCCGTCGTCTGGGGAGCGAGGCCAAGAAGCTCCGCGACGCCGGGACCGAGGTCGTCCTGATCCAGCCGCTCGAGGAGGATCTCCAGGCGATGGGCCCCAATCTGATGAGTCCGCGCCGGCGAAACGAAGTGATCGAGGTCGCCCGCCGCACCATCGGCTCGCAGCTCGCCGAGCCCCGAATCCGGGAGCTCCTGGCCGACCTGCCACCGGGTGACCCGCTCAAGGTCCGGCGCCCCGAAGGACCGCCGTCGGAATGGCCCGACTGGCGCGAGCTCGTGCCGGGCGGCGCCGCCTGAGCCGGAAGCCCAGCGTTCGCCTAGGGCGCCTCGCGGCCCAGCCAACCGCGATAGAAGCCCTCGATGTCGGGCAGGAACTCGTGCACGACGGGATACCCGGGCGGGACGGCCTCGGTCTCGAGCTGGCGGCCACAGGAGGGGCAGTAGAGCTCGCGCAGCTCCATCCACTCGGGGTCGCAGTGGGCCATCTTCGGGTAGACCTCGAGCAGCTTCTCCTCATCGTCGCGCACGTAGATCGCCGCCTCCATCTTCCAGTTGCGCGACGGCGGGCAGAAGTCGTGGCCGCAGTCGCACCGTACGACCAGCTCCCCGTCTGAAATCCGAACGCAGTTCAACCCCTCCCCCATCGGCAGGACGATCGGTTCCTCATACGGGACGCGCTCCTGGAGCACCGCCACCCACTTCTCGAACCGATCGGGGTCCTTGTAGCCCGACTGGATGTCCTTGATCTCGCGACGCGAGAGCTTCTCGTCGAGCATCGCGGCCAGCGTCTCGCGATCGAGAGCCCCACCCCCGGCCCGCGGCGGCTCGATCGACTCCACCCGCGAGGCGGCCAGGAACTCGTCGGCCGCCTGCTCCGGCGTGATCATGCCGGGCTCGGCCCGCTCCGCCGCAACCGTGGGCGTCACCGCCTCGATCTGGAAGTCCTCCGGCAGGTCCCAGAAGCCGCGGAACTCCGCCGCGAAGCGCGCCGACAACCGCATCGACTCCGCGTAGCACACCCTCACCGCCTCGATGAAGTCCTGTGCCTCGACCCGCTCCCGCTCCCGCTCCCACCACTCGCGCACGGGCACCGCTCGCTCGAGCCGCTCCCGGCGCATCTCCACCCGCCGCTTCTGACTGGCCGCGGCGCTGCCCTCGCCATCGTCGAGCGCCACGCCGTAGACGGATTCGGCGAACCGCGGCAGCAGGTGCCCCTCTCGCACGTCGGCCGCGACCGCCTCGGGCGGCCGAAGCAGCGGATCGCCCAGCCCCGGCGCCCCCTTCATCACCGAGAGGTACAGGTCGCCCTCGGCGAACGGCTCCAGGGTGGTGAAGTTGTCCTGCTTGAAGGTTCGCTCGCCCTCGATCTCGAACAGGGCCGGGTGGTCCCAGTCGCCATCGCAGAGCGGGTACGCCTCCCCGTTGCGGGCCCGCTCCAGGAGATCGGCGCCCTTGATGTTGTGGACGTAGGCCGCAGAGCCCGGATAGCCGCCGAACAGCCCCTGGGCGCTGAACACCCGGGTCGTGCCGAGGTTCTGAAGCTCCCAGGCCGGCGTCTTCCAGACCACCAGAAGCGACTCGAAGCTCGAGCCGCCGCGGTGGCGCCCCGGCCCGCCGCTTGAGGCCTTGAGCCTGCGCGACAGGTAGACCATCGGGCAGATCAGCTCCCACATCTCGACGTCGCCGGCGTCGCCCTCCGGGTTGAACATCGCCGCGCAGGTGTCGGTGCCGTCGAGCACGTACTTCCCCCCCATCCCCTGCGCGGCGATCTCGAAGTTCATGATCGCCGACGAGTTGCCGTACTGGTCGACGCCGCCGCCCTGGATCACGTTCCCGGAGCAGGAGTAGGAGCCGATCACCTCCTCGATGAACCCGCGCGCCTGGAGCGCCCGGGACAAGGTGCGCGGGAAGCCGGTGAACGCAGGTTGCAGGAACGCCCAGGCGATTCCGGTAGAGCCCTCGGCGTCCCCCAGGTTGGCGATCGTCCCCTCGGGGAAGTTGGTCTCGATCGCCAGGTAGGCCCCATCGTTGACCTTGTCGTTGCAGATCAGGGTCTGCGTGAACTGCACCCAGATCGCCCCCTGCATCCCCGACGGCGTGCAGTTCATCGAGTGCCAGCCCCACGACGAGGCGCCCTCCATGTCGAGCTCGTACTTGCCGTCGCCGCCGATCCGAACCTCGAACGGCGCATGCATGAGGAAGTCCCTCCGCGCCCGCGCGGGCAGCCCCTGCTTGTCGGCGAAGGTGACGTCGAAGGTGGCCATGGAGCGGTAGCGGCCCGGCACGGTCATCTCGCGGATCCGCGACTTGAAGGATCGCCGCCCCTCCTCGATCACCTCGCGCGAGAACTGCTTCAGGCGGTCGGCGCCCTCCTCCAGGATCACCCGCTCCACCGCCTCGCGGACCATGTGGCAGCCGGCCAACCGGGTGCGCTCGTCCAGCAGGTAGTACATCGGGGCCCGGTTCCTCTTCTGGCAGCGCAGCAGGTGCCATTGGGCGAGCTCGTCGTTCTCGCCGATCTTCATGCACGGCAGGTCGATGCCGTCGTCGAGCCGGTTGGTCGGGCCCACGGGCACCCCTCCGGGCGTCGAGGCGCCGATGTCGAGCACGTGGGTGACGCCCCCCGCCCAAGCGACCAGCTCGCCCTCCCAGAAGATCGGCACGAAGGTCTGGACGTCGGCGTTGTGGACGTCGCCGATCACGGGATCGTTGTTGGCGAAGATGTCCCCGGGCCGGATCCTCGGGTTGTCCTCCCAGCCGTTTCGGACCATGAACTTGATCGCGTCAGACATCGTGTGGACGTGGACGATGATCCCGGTGGAGAGCGCGATCGAGTCACCCTCGGGCGTGTAGAGCGCGAAGCACAGCTCGCCCAGCTCGCGGACGATCGGCGAGGCGGAAATGTTGAGCGCCGTCTCGCGCGCCGAAACCAGTCCCCCGCGCAGCCTGGCGAACAGCTTCTCGTAGCCGATCGGGTCGGAGTCCTTCAGCTCGAGCTCGCCGTCGAGGCCGTAGTACGAGCCGGTCTCCGCGAACAGGCGCTCAGACTCGGCGAGCATCTCGTCCAGCCGCCTGCCGTCCCAGCCGATCGGCGCGGCCTCGCGCGGCTCGAGCTCCCGTGTCGCGTCGACGATCGCCACGCTCCGTACCTCGACGCGAGTCTATTCGAGCAGCCGCCGAAGGTTTACTGCGTGAGCGGAGCGGGCATTAGGGGTCGGCGTGCGGAAGCTCCTGACAGGCCTGCTCGCGTCCGGCGCGATCGCCCTACCGCTGGTGCTCTCGAACGCACCCGGGGCGCCAGCTGCGCCCCCTCTCGCAACCTGCTTCTGGGAGGGTCCGATCTCGACCAACCAACCCACGACCAAGGGATTCGACGGGCGCAACTTCAACTTCCCGGAGGAGTCGGCGACCTACTGGCTCGCCCGCTTCAATCTCCCGTCGAATGTCCAGCTCACTCTCGAGGGCGGCTACCCGCACGGGCGTTACATGTCCCTGAACGCCTACTCCGACGGGGAGCCAACCGATGCGCTGAGCGACATCGCGATCAAGCCCCTGCCCGGACACACCAACCCGTTCATCCCCGCCGCGCTGCGGAACGCCACCAAGCGCTCCTACCGGGTTCGGGTGCTCAACCAGCAGCCGCCTTCGCCCGGCTCGCCCCGAGCGCCGAACGCGCTCTACGCGAAGCCCGCCGCCGGCGCCTCGATCGAGCTCCTCTACCGCGTCTACGCGCCGGACCGCGGCTACGACCTCACGGGGGGCACCGGGCTGCCACGCCCGGTGATCAAGATGGCCGACGGAAGCACGGCGACGGGCGCTGCCGCCTGTGCGGCTATCAACGACCAGGACCGCTCGATCCCGGTGCAGACCGTGCCCGCGGCAACCTGGCAGGCAGCTCGCTCAACGCCGCCCTGTGACCCACAGACCAACCCTGCTTACAACCCGCCGCGCTGGGAGCGCTTTTTCAACCTGAACTACGCGCAGGCCGCCGTGGCCAGCGACTGCACCGACGAGGGCCGGCAGGCCCGACTGGCTACGCAGCCCGAGGTGAAGGGGGGCTTCTACTCGAACCGCGACACCGCCTACATCTACGTGCACCTCAGCCGCCACTTCGGCCCACTGCTCGTCGTCAAGGGAAGGCTGCCGCAGTTCGCCCGCACGGACACCAGCCCCACGCGCATGCCCGACGCGAAGCTTCGCTTCTGGTCGCTCTGCACCGGCGAGTCGAGGGTCACGACGCGCACCCCCGACTGCTTGGCCGACCACCAGGTCCTCGACCGAAGTGGGCGCGACTACACGGTGGTGGTCAGTCGGGCCTCGGACCGCCCACCGAACGCCCGGGCGCAGTGCGGCGTGGCCTGGCTGGACTGGGGAGACCGAGGTGACGGCGCCGGCGACCGAGACTACGGGCTCCTGATCATGCGGAACATGCTGGCCTCGCCCAGCTTCGCCCAGGCGATCCAGCGTGTCGGGCGGCCGGGCACCGAGCGCAAGGTCATGGGTCCGTTCTTCCCGCGCAGCCAGTACACGACCAAGGCGGCGTTCACCAGCCGCGGCTGTGCCGGCGCGGCGGGTTGAGGACTCGCGTCTAGCCCGCGAGGTGAAAGATCTGGTGGCGGTCGAGCCGCGCCCGGCGTCCGGGCGGGATCGCGAAGGTGGTTGCGACCGACTCGACGATCGCCGGGCCCGTGATCTCATTGCCGGCCACGACCTGATCGAGCTCGTAGATATCGGTGTCGGCATGCCCGTCGCTCCAGCGGACTCGCCGAGTCCCCTTGCTGGGCGGGGTTCCCTGCTGCTCGCCCAGGTCGGGCAGCGCCGGCTTCTCGACCTCCACCGAGCCGTGAACGATCGCCTGGGTCACCAGGTAGCCCAGCTCGGGTGAGCGAGCGGAGCGGGCGTAGACCTTGCCGTAGGCGTCCTCGAACTCGGCGATCAGGTCATCGAGCTGGACGTCGTCCTCGAGCTCGGCGTGCGGGGAGACGATCTCGATGTCGTTGAGCTGGCCGTAGTACTGCATCCGCACGGCGTGGCTGAAGTCGATCGCCTCGCGCTCGACGCCCGACTTCTCGAACTCCGCGGCGACCTTGTCCCGCAGCCCCAGCCAGGCGCCGGTGATCATCACCGCGACCCCCGCCTTCTCCATCTCGTCCTGGCCGGGCAGGATGGGCATGTCGATCGTCTGGTCGTAGCGGTACTCGAAATCCGCGCACGCGCAACCGTACGCCGAGAACCCGGCAGCCCAGGCGGGCACCAGGACGTCGCGGTAGGCGACCCCCTCCGTGTAGCCGGCGACGTGCAGAGGGCCGCCGCCCCCGTAGCAGAGCAGCGCGTAATCGGCGGGCGAGTAGCCCTTTCCCAGGATCCGGCCGACCGCCTCGTTCTTGAGCGTCTGCTCGAACAGCTCCACCACCCCCGCCGCCGCGTCGTCGACCTCCAGCCCGAGGGGCTCGGCGAGCTGGCGCCCAACCTCGGCGCGGGCCCGCTCGGGGTCGAGCTTGACGTCACCGCCCAGGAAGTAGTCGGGATTGACGCGCCCCAACACGAGGTTCAGGTCGGTGACGGAGATGGTCTCCAGGCCGCCCTCCGGCCAGCAGACGCCGATCCTGGCGCCAGCCGAGTCCGGTCCCAGCTCGGGTCGCCCCGAGTTCGGGTTGACCCGGACGAATGACCCGGTTCCGGCCCCGATCGAGTCGATCCGGACCAGAGGCATGTTGAGCATGAAGCGGGCAATGTCGGGCGTTGGTGTGATCTCGAACCGTCCGTCCGTGATCAACGCGATGTCGAATGACGTCCCGCCGATGTCGGTGCAGAGCGCGTTCGGGATCTCGAGCCGCTCCGCTATCCCCTGGCCCCCGACGACGCCGCCGATCGGTCCCGAGACCAGCGTCCGCGCCAGCTCCCTGGCCTCGATCGAGATCGTGCCGCCGTGGGAGGCCATCACCCGGAGCTCGAACGCGGCGCCGGCCTCCTTGGTCTTATCGCGCACCGCCTTCAGTGTTCCCCGCGATGGCTCTGCCGCATAGGCCTCGATCAGGGTCGAATTGAGCCGCGGCAGATCGCGTCGCTGCGGATAGAGCTCGGAGGAAAGGAAGACCGGCACCCCGTTGTCGAGCCCTCGCTTCGCCTTCTCCTCCTCGAGGATCTCGCCCACGCGGATCTCGTGCTCGGCGTTGCGGTAGGAGAACAGCAGGCAGACGCAGATCCCGTCGACTCCCGCGTCCAGGAGCTCGGCGGCGGCCTCACGGGCGTCGGCTTCGCGAAGCGGCGCCACCTCGTCACCGAACACGTCAATCCGGCCGCGCACGCCCTTCATCCGCTCACGGGGCACGAGCGGCGGGTTGTGGTAGTGCGTCGCGAGGTGCAGGCGATCCGAGTAGGAGTAGCCGAGGTAGGTCTGGATACCGCGCTCGATCTTCAGGTAGTCCTCCTGCCCGGCGGTCACGATCGCTCCGATCTCGAGGCCCTGGCGGGAGAGCAGGCGGTTGAGCATCGCGGTGCCGCTGTAGATGCCCGAGGCAATCGCGCCGAACGTCTCCCCGGGAGTAGAGCCCCACTGCTTCAGGGCGTCCTGCGCCGACTCCATGAAACCGATCGACTCGTCGTCCGGCGTCGTCTGCGCCTTGCCGACCACGAACGAGCCCGACTCGTCGACGATGAAGGTGTCGGTCATCGTCCCGCCGGCATCGATCGCAAGCACCCTGGGGTTACGCGCGGCGGCCTCCGCCATCGAGCCGCGAGTCTATCCCGGCATGCTCGGACTGCGAAGCTGCCGGGGTGGGCAAGGTCCTCCTGATCGCACTCGCGGTTCTCGTCGTCCTGGCGGTCGCGAGCCAGTTCGTGATCCCGCCCGTGGCCGAGAACCGAGTCGAGGATCGGCTCACCAGCGGGGGCGGGAGCGCCGACGTGTCGCTAGACGCCTTTCCCGCCGTCCGGCTGCTGTTCGGGGACGGTGATCGAGTCGAGGTACGGGGCAACGGGCTCGACCTCAACCTCGAGCGAGAGACCAACGTCTTCGACAACCTCGATGGGTTCGACGAGGTCGACGTCAGCCTCGCGGATTACCGCGCGGGACCCTTCCAGATCCGCACTTTCGAGCTGGCGCGCGATGGCTCCGAAGCGACGTACCACCTCGTCTTGGCAGGGAGCGCGACCCCGGCGGACATCGCGGCGTATGGCGCTGACCGGCTCGGTCTCGTCGGCGGGCCGCTCCTGGGCGCGATCGCTGCTCAGCTGGCCGGCAAACGCCCGGTGCCGATCGATCTCGACATGCAGCTGCGAAGCGAGGATGGCCGGGTGGTCGTCGAATCGGGGGGCGGCACGGTCGCCGGCCTCCCGGCGGGGCTCCTGGCGCAGGTGATCACCTCCGCGATCGTGGTGCGCCTGTAGGCACTCCGAAGCTCAGCCGGGAGGGCTCGAGGCGCCTGCCGGCGCCGCCGCGTCCTGGGCCTTGAAGAACTCCTCCCCCTCGATCCCGATGCGCGGCAGTCGCTGGGCCCAGCGCGGCAGCCACCAGTTCGCGCGTCCCAGGAGCACCATGACCGCGGGCACAAGCAGGCAGCGCACGACCGTCGCGTCCACGGCGATCGCCGCCGCGAGGCCGAGCCCGAACTCCTTCACGATCGGGAAACCGTTGAGGACAAAGCTCGTGTAAACGCTCACCATGATCAGTGCCGCCGCGGTGATCACCCTGGCGCTCACCGCGAGACCGTCGACCACCGCCTCGTGGTTGTCTTTCGTCGATCGATAGTGCTCCTGAACCCTCGTCAGCAGGAACACCTGGTAGTCCATCGAGAGCCCGAACAAGATCGCGAACATCAGCAGCGGCACGTAGCTGACGATGGGGGTCGGCCCGGAGAGGCCGATCAGCTCGGCCCCGTGGCCCTCCTGGAAGACAAAGGTGAGGATGCCGTATGCCGCCCCAACCGAGAGAAGGTTCATCAGCCCCGCCGTCGCCGGGACCACGATCGACCGGAAGGCGACCAGTAGGAGCAGGAAGCTAAGCAGGATCACGGTCGCGATCACGAGCGGCAGCCGCTCGCCGATCCGATCGGCGAGATCGATGTAGCCGGCGGTCTGCCCGCCGACGTAGGCCGTAAGGGTGGTTCCCTTGACCGCTTCGGGGATCACCGGCGAGCGCAGCCTGCTGACCAGGTCCTCGGTGGCGTTCGCCGAGGGGGCGGTGGTCGCGATCACTGTGAACACGGCGGCGTTGCCGCTCTTATCGACCGTCGCAGGCGAGACGTCCTTGACGCCCTTCGACTTCGCGATCTTGTTCTCGAGCTTGACCAGCCGTGGGTCGCTGGCTGCAGTCTTCAGGAACGCCTCCTGCTGCGAGGCCTGTTTCTCCTGCTTGGTCGGGGGCTGCGACTTGACCTCCTGCTCGGCCTCCGATTGCGCCTCGTCCGGCGGCACGCCTTCAGCCTCGAGCTGCGTCGTCGCCTGCTCAACCGCCTGCTGCTGCTGTTGTTGCTGTTGCTGTTTGAGCTGGTTGAGTTTCTTGTTGTCCGGATGCGCTGGGCTGCCGTCGAAGTCGACCGCGATCAGGAGCGGGCCGTTGATCCCCGGACCGAAGCCCTTGGTAAGCAGGTCGTACGCCTGCCGTTGGGTGGTCGACTTCGGTAGCTGGCCGTTGTCTTGCTGACCGAGCTCCAGGTCCAGCACCGGGATCGCGAGCACCAGCAGGACCGCGACTCCCAGCAGCATCGCCGGAACCGGGCGCTTGCCCACACCGCGCGCCCACCGCGCCCAGCCGTGCGGTCGGTGATCGTGGGCAGGCGGGTGCAGGAACGGGACCCGCAGGGCGTTGATCCTCTCGCCGAGCATCGAGAGCAGGGCCGGAAGCAGAGTGATAGCGGTGATCACCGCGATGAGGACCACGACCGCCGCCGAGTAGCCGAGCGCGCTGACGATCGGGATCCGAGCCACCGCAAGCGAGCAGAGCGCGATCACCACGGTGCCGCCGGCGAACACCACCGCGCCGCCCGCAGTCGCGACGGCGCGAGCAGCCGCCTCGTTTGGGGTGTGACCCTGCTCGATGAAGCCGCGGTGGCGGGTGACGATGAACAGCGCGTAGTCGATCCCCACCCCGAGCCCCAGCATCGTCCCCAGGGTGGGCCCTACCGTGGGCACCTCGATCCCGTGTCCGAGCAGGCCGATAGCGCTCAGCCCAATCGCCAGTCCGACGATCGCGGTCGCGATCGGCAGCGCCATCGCGCTCACCGTCCCGAACGTGAACAGCAGGATGACCACGGCCGCCGCGAGCCCGACCAGCTCGCTCTGCTCGACCTCTGGCTTCGACACCGCCTGTCCGAGGTAGCCGCCCGTCGCGACCTTGAGCCCGGCGGCCTTCGCCGGCTGCTCCGCGTCGATGATCGCGTTCGCCTCGTCCTCGGTGAGGTCGGCGGAGCCCTGGTCGACGGTCACCGAGATGTAGCCGATCGTCTTGTCCTTGCTTAGCTGGGCCGCTCCCTGACTGCTCAGCGGGCTGACCGCGCCGATTACGTGCGGCGCCTGCTTGAGCGACTTCACCGTGGCTTTGACAGCCTTCGCGTTTGCGCCGGCATCGAGGGTGCCGTGAGGCGCCTCCATCACCACCGGGTTGGTGCCGTTAGCCTCGTTAGGCAGGTTGTCGTTCAGCAGGTTCTGGGCATCGGTCGACCCGGTCCCCGGGAGAGTGAGGTTGTTGCTGGTCTGCTTGCCTACCGCGTTCGCAAACGCGACGAATGCGATCAGCAGTACGACCCACGCGGCGGCGACGAGGAGGCGACGTCGGATGCAGAACCGTCCGAGGCCGTAGAGGACCCCTGTCATCTCGCTTCCTTCACGACCTTCCGTGGCTCGTCGGCCCGGTCCTCCCCCATCGCGCGTTCGCTCACCGCGAGCGGGATGCTATCCCGCTAGCCGCCGCGCGGGGGCGAAGTCCTGGCCACTGGCGCCTTTATGGCGATATGCGCCACAAACTCGCCAGGGCGATTCCGGAGCGCCTGACCCCGGACCAGTCCGTTGCCCACCTCGCTGCCCTCCAACATGGGGTCACCTCCATCCGACAGATGCTCGAGGCCGGCCTGACGCGGGATGCCGTGAAGCGCAGGGCCCGCGCCGGACGCCTGCACCAACTTCACCGCGGCGTCTATGCCGTGGGACATTCCGGGTTGAGCAACGAGGGAAGCTGGATGGCGGCCGTGTTGGCCTGCGGCGCGGGAGCCGTGCTGAGTCACCGCAGCGCGGCGGAGCTCTGGGGTCTGCTCCCAGTGAGGCTTGGACTCATCGAGGTCAGCATCGCTACGGATTCGGGACGGGGGCGTCGGCCCGGCGTTCGGATCCATCGTTGTGCCTCGCTGCCATCCGCGACGACAGACTGGTGCAAAAGCATCCCGGTGACCACGCCCGCTCGCACCATCGCGGACCTCCGTCGCACAGCGTCGGTCGATGACGTTCGCAAGGCGATCCGCGAGGCGCAGTTCCAGCGCCTCCGGCTGGATGACGAAGCGGCCAAGGAGGAGGAGCTCACTCGCAGCAAGCTGGAGCGCAATTTCATTCGCGTGTGCCGCCGCCATCGGCTTCCGCGGCCGGAGGTGAACGTCCGGGTCGGGCCGTTCGAGGTCGACTTCTTGTGGCGGGAGCATCGCCTCGTCGTCGAAACCGACGGATGGCAGGCGCACAGCGGCCAGATGGCTTTCGAGGAAGACCGTGCTCGCGACCTGGACCTCAAGCTGCTCGGCTTTGACGTCGTCCGCTTCACCTACAGCCAGGTAACGACCAAGCCGCACGAGGTGGCCGCCAAGCTTCGGGTGCTTCTGAGCCGCTGACTGGCGGGTTTATGGCGGTATGCGCCACAAACTCGCCATCTGCCGGGGCGGGCTGCCTGGGGCGCGCTATGCCGCGGCGATCGCTTCCGAGGTGCGCAGCGCGAGCGCCATGATCGTGATCATCGGGTTGGTGCCCGAGGCGGTCGGAAAGGCGCTCGCGTCGCCGATCCATACGCCGGCGGTGTCGTGGAGCTCACCCCACGGATTGGCGACGGAGGTCGCCGGGTCCTGGCCCATCCGGCAGCTCCCCATCTGGTGGGCGGAGAAGACGGCGTGCTCGTGCGGCGCCAGCGAGCACTCCTCGAGCCCCCTGAGGAACCCGTCGAAGTCCTCGCCGCGGCTCCAGGCGAGCGGCTTGCGGCTGAGGGCCACGATTCGCTGAGCGCCCGCCGCCTCCTGGACTCGGGCCACCGCCTTCAGGCCCGTGCGGAAGTTGGCGACGTCGAGCTCGTCGGCGAGCCGGTAGCTCGTCACGGCGTTCCCTGCCGCGTCCACGTCGACACGTCCGTGGCCGTGGTCGCGGATCAGCGAGATCAGCAACGAGGTGTTGCGCAACCGGGCCATCTCCTGCTTGTGCTGGCGACCGGAGTGCCACGGCGTCGCCGCGGCCGCGATCCCCATCGAGTGGTGGGCGCCCTCCAGAAGGAAGCCGTGTCCGTGGGGCCCCTGCGCGAACTCGTGGCAGAGCGCCGACTGCGGCGGACCCCACCACGCGTCCTGCGGCTCATCGTGGGTGGCGAGCAAGCCGCCGACGGGATGCAGGCGAAGGTAGTCGCCGACGGCCGGGCCGCCGATACCCGAGCGGCGCAGGAGCGCGGGCGACTCGAGCGAGCCGCAGGCGACCACGACCTGCGGCGCGCGAACCACGACCCGCGCGGTGGCGCCATCGGGGTCCGTGTAGGTGGCCTCCACCCCCGCGGCGCGACCGCCCTCGACGAGGATCCGCTCGGCGCGACAGTTCACGATCAGGTCGGCGCCCCTCGCGTGTGCGTCGGCGAGATAGGTCTTCTGCGTGGAGAGCTTGGAGCCGGTGACGTCCCCGAAGCCGACGTAGGCGGCGAGCTCGGGATCGTGCTTCGCCGGGTCAACGTTGCGGGTGATCAGCTTGAAGTCCCAGCCAAGCGCCTCGCAGCCCTCCTTCAGCCGCTGGTGGGGCCCGTTCAGCTCGGAACAGGAGTCGGTCACGCCAATCCGCCTCATCACCTGATCGAGGCAGCGGTCGTAGTCGGCGCCGTCAAGGCCCTCTAGGCCGTGCTCGTGCGCCCACTGCTCGCGCACCCAGGGGAATGTGCGCAGGGAGTTCTGCCAGTTGATCACCGTGCCGCCGCCGAGCGAAGAGCCCGCCTGCATCGAGACCTGGCCGTCGGCCGTCGCGATCGGCCCGCCCCGCAGATACAGGTTCTGGAAGCCCCAGACCTCCAGCTGGTTGAAGTCGGCCTCGTTGAAGTAGCCGCCCAGCTCGAGCACGCAGACCTGCTTGCCGGCCTCGGCCAGGGTTCCCGCGATCACGCCGCCACCTGCGCCGGAGCCGACCACGCAGACGTCGGCCGCGATCATCATCGACTCCGCTCCGGCTTCGGGGCGGCGAACGGAGAGTGGCTTCGGCTCCGCCGGGGGCCGGCGCCGGGGGCCCGGATAGCCGATTGCATCCCAGCTCGGATTTCGCCCCGTGCCCAAATCGGGGAGGGCGTAGAACAGCGACAGCGCAAGCCCGCTGAGGGTGTGGATCCCGGCGAGCGCCTCAGGGCTCGAGTCGGCGAGGGCGTGGATGAGCTGCTCGCGGGCCTCGAGCGGGGCGCCCGGGACCATTCCCCGTTCGGCGAGCGAGTTGAGTAGCGAGCCCAGGCCGGCGAGCTCCTCCTCGGTTGCCACCGACTCCGCGAGCGCCACCTCGATCGCCTCGGGCACGCCCAGGTGCGACGCGGCCCGGGACCAGAAGCCATGTAAGTCGCCGACCCCGTCGGCCCCCTCCAGCTCACCGTCTTGGGCCGGCGGTTGCACCGACGGGATCAGCGTGTCGCACAGAACGAGGAGAGTGCTTCGTTGGGCGTCCGTGAACACCTCGCTCGCCGCGAACAACCTCATCGCGTCCCCCACCTGGCGGGTCACCTCCGCCGAGTACGGGAACATGTGCAACTCGCGCGGTGGGGCGTAGCCGGGGGTGATCATGAGCGACTGCCGCTTCGCGTACTTGCGGATCCCGTCCGGCCCGTGGCGGGAGCCGAGCCCCGACGCCTTCCAGCCGCCCATCGGCAGCTCGAGCGCCCCATAGTTGAGCTGAGCGTCGTTCACGCAGCAGACGCCGGCCTCGACCCGGCGGGCGATCCGCTCGCCGTTCGCGGTGTCGCGCGTCCATACCGACGCCTGAAGCCCGTACGGCCCGTCGTTCGCCAACCGGACGGCCTCCTGAGCGTCGCCGACCTTCATCACCGGCAGGGTCGGCCCAAAGGTCTCCTCGGTCATGCACCGCATCGAGTGGTCCACGTCGGCGAGCACGGTCGGCTCGAAGAAGCGGCCGATCGCCGCCGCGACGCGCTGCCCGCCCGTGACTACCCGGGCGCCCTTGGATACAGCGTCACGCACGTGAGCTTCGATCAGCTCGATCTGGGGCGGGAAGATGATCGCCCCAACGTCCACAGAGCCCGGCTCGCCCGGCGGCCCCTGGCGAAGCGCCGCGACCTTGCCGGCAACCCGATCCAGGAACTCGTTGTAAACCGGCTCCTCGACGTAGACGCGCTCCACCGAGATGCACACCTGGCCCGAGTTGTTCATCCCGTAGCTGACGGCGGCATTGGCCGCCCGCTCGAGATCGGCGTCGGCCAGCACGATCATCGGGTCCTTACCGCCCAGCTCGAGGCTGACCGGCGTCAGCGTCTCGGCCGCACGGGCCATCACTCTCTTCCCGGTCTCAACCGAGCCCGTGAACATCACCATGTCCACCTGGTCGACGAGCGCTGCCCCCGTTCCGCCCCGGCCGGTTGCCACCTGGAAGACCCCCTCCGGAATCTCGCACTCGGCGAGCATCCGGGCCATCAGGAGCGAGGTCATCGGAGTCACTTCGGAGGGCTTCAGAACCACGGCATTGCCGGCCGCGAGCGCGGGTATGCAATCGCCGAACGAGTTGTTGAGCGGGTAGTTCCACGGGCCGATCACTCCGATCACGCCCAGCGGCGCGTAGCGGACGATCAGCCTGCGGCCGCGCATCACGGGCCAGGCCGACTGGATCTCTTCGTCGGCCAGGTACCCCGGCGCGGCCTTCGCCCAGAACTCCAGCGCCGAGAGCCCGTAGGCCAACTCTGCGAACTGCGTCTCATCCGCGGGACGACCGGTTTCGCCGACGATCGTGCTCACGACCTGCCCCGCGTTGGCGAGCATCCAGTCGCGCGCCGCAAGCAGCACTTCGGCCCGCCCCTCGAAGCCCACCGCCGCCCAGATTGGTTGCGCCTCACGAGCACGCGCCACCATCGCCGTAATCTCGCCGGGGCCGAGGTCCTTGACCGTCGCGATCGTCTCTCCGGTGGCTGGGTTCTCGACCGGAATCCCGGCCTCAGTGGCAGCCTCGGTAGCCGGCCCCGACATCGCAACAGCGAGCTTAGACAATTGGCGGGCGAGCGCCGTTCCGCCCGGCGCGGGAGGATTCGGGGGTGCGAACGGTCGTGCTTTCAGACCTTCACCTGGGATCAGGCGGGGCGATCGACCTGCTCCGCCGGCCGGAGCTGCGCGAGGTCCTGTGGGAGGAGATCCAGGGCGCCGACAGGGTCGTGTTGCTGGGCGACGCGGTCGAGCTGCGCGACCGGCCGCTTTCGGAGGCCCTCGGCATCGCACAGCCGTTCTTCGACGAGCTGGGCTCGACAATCGGCGCCGGGGCTGTAGTCGTGGTGCCCGGGAACCACGACCACCACCTGCTCGACGAGTGGCTGGACCGCAGGCGGCTCGAGGGGGCGGAGCCCCTGGGGCTGGAGCAGCGCGTCCGGGCCGACTCGGGGCCTCTCGCCCGGCTGGCTGCGGGCATGGGACGAACGTCGATCGAGCTCGCCTATCCGGGCATCTGGCTTCGTCCCGGGATCTACGCGACCCACGGCCACTACCTGGACCGCCACCTGACGGTCCCGACCTTCGAGCGACTCGCGGTGGCGGCCGTGGAGCGAGTGTTGGGAGGATCACGCGAGGTCACCGAGGAGCCTGGCTCGGCTGGGGGTGCTGGTTCGGCGACCGTGGACGATTACGAGCGCATCCAGGCCCCCGTCTACGCCTTCCTGTTCGCGCTCGCGCAGGCCGGGACCGGCGGGCGGCTGGCGGGGGCCAGCCCCTCGGTCAGGGTCTGGCAGGCCCTGGGCGGAGGGTACGGACGCGCCGCGAAGCTGCGGGGCTGGCTCTTGGGCACGGTCGCCGTGCCGGGCGCGGTTGGAGTGGCCAACCGGCTCGGGCTCGGGCCGGTCCGATCCGATCTCTCTCCCGGCGCGATCACCGCCGCCGGCCTGGCGGCGATTGGCGAGGTGACACGGCGACTGGACGTCGAGGCCGACCACCTGATCTTCGGGCACACGCACCGCCGGGGCCCGATCCGCGCCGAGACCGGTTGGCGAATGCCCGAAGGCACTCGCCTCTGGAACACCGGGAGCTGGGTCTACGCCCCAGGGCTGGTGGGCCGCACGGCTGCGGACAGCCCTTACTGGCCGGGCACCATCGCCGTCCTAAAGGACGACGGCCAACCCGAGCTGCACCACCTGCTCGACGACCGTAGCCGCAGCGAGCTGCGGGGCTAGCTGCTAGTCGAGAGGGGCCGCGGCGCCGGCCGGCGCGCGGAGCGCCGGCCGGCGAAGCCGCGGTGAAGCTAGACGGTCTTTACGTTGACGGCCTTCGGGCCCTTGGGGCCCGCCTCGGCCTCGAACTCCACCTTCGCTCCGTCTGCGAGGGAACGGGCGCCGTCGGCGAGCCCCGTTTGATGGACGAACAGATCCTGGCCGCCCTCGTCGGGGGTGATGAAGCCGAAGCGCTTCTCCTCGTTGAACCACTTAACGGTGCCGGTTGGCATGCTTACTGCCTCCGCGTGTGTTGTGACTGAAATGCCGCGGATACTGTCCCTGGTACACACCTGTTTCAGCACCGCTTCATTGCGCCCCACGGTAGGGCTGCCGGGTAACCGTAACACCCGCAGCATCGGATGTCAGCGAACTGGCCGGCGTGGCCCAGAGACCGCTCGCAACGCCAGCAACAAGAGGACTGAGCCGCCGATCGCGATCAGCCAGGTCCCGAGGTCGAAGAAATCGTCGATCTCCCCGATGTCCAGCGCGCTCGCGATGAACCCACCGATCAGGGCTCCGAGGATGCCGATCGCGGTGGTCCCGATGCAGCCACCCGGCTCAGTCCTTCCCGGGACCAGGGCTCGGGAGATGGCCCCCACACAGAGTCCCAGCAAGATCCAGCCGAGGATTCCCATTCCGGCACCCTAACCTGACTCCCGTGGCGAAGGAGGAATCGCGTGCCCTGGCGATCGTGTTCGAGCGCGACGCCGGCCCGGGCGTCTTCGCGCAAGCGAGCGGCGCTCGTGGCGTGGATCTGGATTCGTGGATCTTCGATGGGCGCACGGCGGCGCCCCGCGAATTGAACGGCTACGACGCGGTGCTGGTATTCGGCGGCTCCATGCACCCAGACCAGGAGGATGCGTACCCGTGGCTGGCAGAGGCAAAGGCCCTCCTGCGCGAGCTCCTCGGGCGGGGCACGCCGTTGCTCGGCGTTTGCCTTGGCGGACAGCTTCTGGCCGACGCGGTCGGGCCGCCGTCCCGCCGTGCGCGCGAGCCGGAGCTGGGCTGGTACGAGGTCGAGCTGACTCCCGAGGGGAAGAGCGACCCGGTGCTCGGGCCACTCGCCCCGCGCTTCACGGCGTTCGAATGGCACCGGCACGAGTTCCGCCTTCCGCGCGGAGGAATTCCACTCGCCAAGAGCGCGGTGTGCCTTCAGGCCTACCGGGTCGGGGACACTGCGTGGGGCATCCAGTTCCACGCGGAGGTCACCCCGGAGGACGCCGACGCCTGGATCCAGGACGACCGCGAAAAGCAGGACGCGACGCGCATCGTCGGTGACTTCGATGCCATGCGCAAAAGGACCCGCGCCGCGATGGGCACCTGGAACGAGCTCGGACGCGGGCTCTGCGATCGCTTTCTGGCCGCGGCGGCTACTCGGGCGTGAGGTAGGCGGCCGAGAGGCCGCCGTCAACCAGGAAGGTCGAGGCCGTGACGTAGGAGGACTCGTCGCTGGCCAGGAAGAGCGCCGCCTGCGCGATCTCGCGGGGCTCGCCAAAGCGGCCCATGGGCACGTGCACGAGCCTCCGCGCGGCCTTCTCGGGCTCGGAGGCGAAGAGCTCTGTGAGGAGGGGCGTCGAAACCGGCCCCGGGCAGAGAGCGTTGACGCGGACCCCGCGGCGCGCGAACTCGACCCCGAGCTCTCGCGACAGCGACAACACCCCGCCCTTGGACGCCGTGTAGGAGATCTGCGAGACGGCCGCCCCCATGACCGCGACGAACGAGGCGGTGTTGATCACCGAGCCGCCACCCGCCTCGAGCAGGTGCGGGATACCGTGCTTGCAGCACAGGAAGACGCTGCGCAGGTTGACGTCCTGGACCCGCTGCCACGACTCGAGCGAGGTCTCCAGCACCGAGGCGTCGTCGGTCGGGTTGATCCCGGCGTTGTTGAACAGAACGTCGATGCGGCCGAGCTCCCGGCGGGCTCGCTCGTACATGTCCCGCACCTGCTGCTCGTCCGTCACGTCCGCCTCGAGCTCGAGCTCGCCTTCTGCGCCCGGGTTGATGTCCACCCCGACGACCCTGGCGCCCTCCGCCCCAAACAGCCGCGCCGCCTCCGCTCCAATGCCGCTGGCGGCGCCGGTGATCACGCAGACCTTCCCGTCGAGCCTGGCGGCCATCAGTGCGCCTCGGTGGCGTAGAAGACGTTCTTGACCTCGGTGTAGTGCTCCAATGCGTCCGGCCCCAGCTCGCGACCGACGCCCGACTGCTTGAAGCCGCCGAACGGGGTGGCGACCCGAACCGAAGTGTTGGAGTTGATCGAGAGCACGCCGGTCTCCAGGCCCCGTGCAACTCGCAGCGCCTTGGCACCGTCTTCGGTCCAGATCGAGCCCGAAAGGCCGTAGATGGTGTCGTTCGCGATCTCCATCGCCTCCCCCTCGTCGGCGAACGGGATCACGCACGCCACGGGGCCGAAGATCTCTTCACGAGCAGCCCGGTCGGAGTTCGACACCGGGGCCAGAACGGTCGGCGGGAACCAATAGCCGGATCCATCCGGCGAGGACCCGCGAATCGCGACGGGCGCGTCGTCGGGCACGAACGAGGCGACCGTCTGCCGCTGTTCGGCGGAGATCAGGGGGCCCATCTGCGTCGTTTCATCGAGCGGATCGCCCACCCGGAGTCCCTCCACAGCCGTGCCGAGCGCCTCGAGGAAGCGGTCGACGATCGCTCTCTCGACGAGGATCCGCGAGCGCGCGCAGCAATCCTGTCCGGCATTGCCGAACGCGGCCGCTGGCGCTGCCGCGGCCGCTTGCTCCACGTCGGCGTCCGCGAAGACGAGGTTTGCCGACTTCCCCCCCAGTTCCAGTGTCACCCGCTTGATCGTCGCCGCCGCCCCCGCGGCGATCACACGGCCCACCTCGGTCGAGCCCGTGAAGGCGATCTTGGCCACGTCGGGGTGCTCCACGAGCCGCCGCCCGCAAACGCTCCCCGGCCCTGCGACCACGTTCACGACCCCTTCGGGGAGCTCCGCTTCGAGCGCGATCCGCTCCAGCTCCAGGGCGGTCAACGGCGTCAGCGCGGCGGGCTTCAGCACCACGGTGTTGCCCGCGGCCAGCGCGGGCGCCACCTTCCACGAGGCGATCAGGAGAGGGAAGTTCCAGGGCACGATCAGTCCCACCACACCGAGCGGCTCGCGGAAGGTCATGTCCACACCCCCCGCCACCGGGATCGTCTGGCCCAAGAGCCGCTCGGGGGCACCGGCGTAGTAGCGGAAGGTGTCCACGACCATCGCCATCTCCGCGCGGGCGTCTGCGATCGGCTTGCCGGCGTTGCGCGCCTCGAGCGTCGCCAGGTCGACGGTCCGGTCGGCGAGCGCGTCGGCAAGTCGATGGATCAGGGTGGCGCGGTCGACGGGGTCGATAGCGCGCCAGGCCGGAAAGGCCTCCTTCGCCCGCGCGACGGCCGCGTCGGTCTCCTCGACTCCGGCGCTCGGCACCTCCGCCATCACCCGCTCGGTGGCGGGCTCGATCACCCGAATCACCTGAGGCCCACCTCAGACCTGGCCGATTCGACCAGCGCCGCGATCACCCCGCTTCGCTCTTCCTCCTCCTCGGGATGCCACAGGACGCCGAGCGCAAATCGGTGCCCCGGGAGCTCGATCGCCTCGACCAGATCGTCGCTCGCCGACCAGCCGCTGGGCACCAGCCCCTCGCCCAGCTCGTCGACCCCCTGATGATGATGAGATCGGACCGCGAGCTGCTCCGCTCCCGCCGCCCTGGCGGCGAGCGAGCCCGGCTCGAGGCGCACCTCGTGGTCGGCGAACGCTCCCGGTGTATGGCGGTGCTCGTTGCTGCCCAAGCTGTCCGGGAGGTGCTGCACCAGGGTGCCGCCCAGAGCGATGTTGAAGATCTCCATCCCGCGGCAGACGCCCAGCAGGGGCATGTCGCGCTGCAACGCCCGCCGCGCCAGGGCGATCTCGAACCGGTCGCGCTCGATCCTGGCGCCGCTCGTCTCAGGGTGCGGTGCCGCACCGTAGGTGGAGGGATCCACGTCGCCTCCGCCCGCCAGAATCAGCGCGTCGAGAAGGTGCAGCACCGCGTCGGGCGCCTCGGTCGCGGCCTCGTCGGGAGGCAGGAGGAGCGCTACCGCACCGGCGGCCTGCACCGCTCTGGCGTACGAAGACGGCAGCATGGTGACCGTGTCGTCCCACGGGCCCCACCGCGCCCGCTCGAGCGCGGCGCAGATGCCGATCGCTGGACGGCTCACCCGTGGTCAGCCGCGCTCGAACATTCGCCGGCGCTCGTAGTCGGTCACCACCTCGTCGAACAGACGCTGCTCGGTGCGTCCGTAGTTCAGGTAGTGCTTCCAGACCGCCTCGCCGAAGGTGGTGCGTGCGAACTCGCTTCCCTCCCACAGGTCCACCGCGCCTCGGAGGGTTGACGGGAACGGCTCGGCCTCGCCGGCCTCGTACGCGTTGCCAACCAGCTCCGGCCCTGGATCGGTGGAGTTCTGCACCCCGTCGAGCCCGGCAGCGAGCAGCGCGGCGAAGGCGAGATACGGATTTGCGTCGGCGCCGGGGATCCGGCACTCGACCCTCCGCGACTGCCCGTGGCCGACGATCCGGAAGCCGCAGGTGCGGTTGTCGCGGCCCCAGGAGACCGAGGTCGGCGCCCAGCTCTCGGCCGCATAGCGCTTGTAGGAGTTGATCGAGGGAGCGACGAACAGCGCCAGCTCGCGGATGTGGGCGCGCTGGCCGCCGAGGAAGTGGCGGAACGTGTCCGTCTCCTCCTCGCCGTCAACGAAGGCGCTCCCGCCCCCTTCGTCCACGAGGGAGGTGTGGATATGGCAGGAGCTGCCGATGTCCTTCTCAGACGGCTTGGCCATAAAGGTCGCCGAGATCCCGTTCAAGAACGCGATCTCCTTGACCCCGTTCTTGTAGATCGTGTGCCGGTCGGCGGAGGTGACCGCGTCGGCGTAGCGGGTGTTGACCTCGTGCTGGCCGTACCAGGCCTCGCCCTTGGAGAACTCGACCGGGATCCCGGCGGCGTGCATCCCGCGGCGGATCGGCCCCAGGTGCTGCTCGTCCATCGTCGTCGCGAGGATGTGGTAGTCGAGGATGTAGGGGATCGTCGGGGTGAGGTCGCGGAAGTCTTTCTCCCAGGCCTCGGCGTAGCTCTCCTTGTAGAGGTAGAACTCGAGCTCGGAGGCCATCATCGGCGTGTAGCCCATCTGCCGAGCGCGCTCATACTGGGCGATCAGGACCTGCCGTGGAGAGGCGACGACCGGGGAGCCGTCGTGGTTGACGACGTCGCACAGGACCAGCGCCGTACGGTCGAGCCACGGCACCCGGCGCAGGGTGACCATGTCCGGGGCGATCCCGAAGTCGCCATAGCCCTTCTCCCAGTTCGCCATCTCGTAGCCGGGCACGGGGTCCATCTCCATGTCGAGGGCGAGCAGGTAGTTGCAGCCCTCGACCCCGTGCTCGACCACGTCGTCGAGGAAGTAATCGACGACGATCCGCTTTCCGAACAGCCGCCCCTGCATGTCGGTGAAGGCGGCGACGACGGTGTCGATCGCCCCGTCCTTCGCTTCCTTGCGCAGGTCGTCCACCGACAGCATCCCGGCGGTCCCCCCTGGACCGCCGGGTCGCTCAGCCGCCATGCTCCCTCACCCCTTCGTCAGGCGCCGGGGCCGGGCGTCGATCCGCCGGCCGGCGCCGAGCCAGGCTCCTCCGCGACGATCCCCATGCCCTCGTCGAACTCGATCTGGCGGATCGGTCCTTCGTAGCGCTTGTTCATGCCGAGCACCCACGAGAGCCCTGTGCCGAGCAAGACGATGCCGACCACCAGAGGCGTGTAGTTGAAGAGCTTCCAGTCGAAGTCGTCCTCCCACGGAACGCCCGCGCTGTACGCAGGCAGGCAGAGGATGATGACCATGAGGATCACGAACACCACCGCGATCGCGTTGATCCACTTGTACCGGGGGCCCAGCGACCAGGAGCGGGTCTCGAACGAGTCCCCCGCCCGCCAGCGCAGGAAGACCGGCGCGACGTAGGCGATGTACAGCCCGACTGTGCCGATTGCGGTGACGGCGAAGAAGGCGACCGGCGGCACGAAGCCACCCTCGCGGGGGTCAGTCGCGAACAACGCCGGAAGCACGAGCAGGAAGGCGAGCCCGACGCTGCCGAGCACCGCCATCGCGGGCACCCCGGTCGCGCTGACCCGGGCCCACAGCTGGTGGCCCGGGACGGCACGGTCGCGCGAGAAGGCGAAGAACGTGCGCGAGCAGCTCGTCACGCACGCCATGCCGCAGAAGAACTGGCCGACGCAGGCAATCAAGAGGATCGCCTCGGCCCAGTTCTGGTTCATGTCGGCGGAGAGGAACACGGCGACCGAGCTGCCGGTGAGGGGGGTGCCGGCGCCGTTTGTGACGGCGTTCGGGTGGGTGGCGGCGAACAGGAACGCGAGCAGCAGGAACCACCCGATCAGCGCCGAGAGCGCGACCGACTGCCAGATGCCCTTCGCCGCCGCCTGCTCGGCGCCCACGGTCTCCTCGGCCACGTGCGCCGAGGCGTCGTAGCCGGTGATCGTGTACATCGTCAGCAGGAAGCCGACCGGCAGGACCAAGAACCAGTACAGGGCTCCGGAGGTCAAGCCCTCGTTGAAGCCTGAGTTGTTGAGCTTCTCGGTGAAGACGAAGTCGGCGCTCTGGTGATGATCGGGGACGATGATGAGGATCCCGAGGATGATCAGCGTCCCGATCACGTGCCACCAGACCGAGACGCTGGTGAACAGCGCAATCAATCGGTGGGAGAAGATGTTGATCATCGCGTGCAGGACCAGGATCACCGCGTACACCCAGAAGATCTCCTGGATGATGTGAACGTCGTCGCCGAAGTTGATGAAGCCCAGATCCCAGCCCCAAAGGCCGAACAGCGTGGTCGCGAAGACCGAGAGGACGTAGTCAACCGAGGCGACGATCCCGATCAGCCCGATGACGTTGAACCAGCCTGTGAACCACGACCACCCGGCGCCGGCGAGCCTGTGGGCCCACCAGTACGGGCCGCCCGCGGTCGGGAACGCCGACGCGAGCTCGGACATGCTGACCGCGACCGTGAGGATGATCAGGGCGATCACCGGCCAGCCGATCGAGACCACGATCGGCCCGCCGTTGTTCCACCCCACGTAGAAGACCGTGAAGCAGCCGGCCAGCACCGAGATGATCGAGAACGAGATCGCGAAGTTGGTGAACCTGGTCCAGCCGCGATCCAGCTCCTGCTTGTAGCCGAGCTCGGCGAGGCGTTGCTCGTCAGCAGTCGGGTCGCTGGTGCCCTCAGGTGCCATGCCGGATCTCCTCCTTCCGGCCGGCCCGTTTGCGATAAAAGGTGTGCTGGGCCGACCTATGGACGATGCCAGCCTAAGCCACACACCGGACCGAAGTCAACCCCCCGGGACTGAACTCAGCCGCATCGTCAAACAGTTATCCCCCTTGTTGGGCGAAGCGGACGGGGATCCCGAGCCGCTCGAGGGCGGGATCACCAACCGCAACTTCCGGGCTCGCTTCGGCGGCGTCGAGCATGTGATCCGCGTGCCAGGCAAGGACACGGGCCTGCTGGAGATAGACCGCGGCGCCGAGCGGATCGCGAACGAGCGCGCGGCCCGGATCGGGATCGCCCCACCGGTGGCGGCGATGCTCGACGACCCGCAGTGCATCGTCACCGTGTTCGTGGAGGGGGCCGGGATCGAGCCGGCCGAGCTCCGCGAGCCGGGAATGCTCACCCAGGTCGCCCGCTCGCTGCGGGCGATCCACGAGCTCGGCGAGCCGCTGCCGACCAGCTTCGACTCGTTCCGGATAGTCGAGACGTACGCGAAGACCGCCGGCGAGCGCGGCGCGAAGGTGCCCGCCGCCTACGACGAGGCCCACGGCCATGCGCAGGCGATCGAGGCGGCATTGTCCGGCCCCGAGCACGAGCCGGTGCCCTGCCACAACGACCTCCTGGCGGCGAACTTCATCCGCGGCGCAAAGCAGCTTTGGATCGTGGACTGGGAGTACGCAGGGATGGGCGACCGCTACTTCGACCTCGCCAACTTCGCGGTCAACAACGAGCTCGGCGAGGCCGGCGAGCTGGACCTGCTCGAGTCCTATTTTGCGGAGCCGCCGTTGGCACGGCGGGTGGCGACCCTTCGCCTGATGAAGTTCATGTCGGACTTTCGCGAGGCGATGTGGGGAGTGGTTCAGACCGCGCTCTCCGAGCTCGACTTCGATTTCCAGGCCTACGCGGACAAGCATTTCGAGCGCATGCTGCGGACCGCGGGACACGCCGACTTCGCGACCTGGCTCGAGGAGGCGGGTGAGTCCGAGGGCTGAGCTTCCGGGCTC
>Ga0134122_10000583_pt1 | contig 24930 bp, 20 predicted proteins | sample KB302_FD_96461 | JGI IMG/M metagenome (GOLD analysis project Ga0134122, IMG submission 96461) | Terrestrial soil microbial communities without Nitrogen fertilizer from Kellogg Biological Station, Michigan, USA - KB3-0-2 | ecosystem: Environmental > Terrestrial > Soil > Unclassified ...
GCCCCGGTGACCAAGGCGGCCTGGACGGCGCAAACGCCCGAAGGGCTCGGCCACGACATCGCCCGCGCCATCGCCGCGGCCATCTCCGGCAGGCCAGGTCCCGTGCACGTGAGCTTGCCCTTCGATGTACTGGAGGCGCGGGTGGAGATGCGCGCCGACCTTCTGCCCCCGGCCGATGCCTTCCGGGTTCGCGCCCAACCCCTCGACCCGGCGGCGGCCGAGGCGGTGCTCGCGTGCGCCCGCGACGCCCGCAAGCCCTTGATCCTTGGCGGACCGATGCTGTGCCATCGCGATGGCCCCGCCCTGTTGCGCAGACTCGAGACCGCGACCGGCGTGCCCTCGATCGGCATGGAAAGCCCGCGTGGTCTCAACGATCCGCGCCTCGGTGCCTTTGCCGAGGTGCTCCGCGACGCCGATCTCGTCGTTCTTTTGGGCAAAGCCCTCGATTTCACGCTGCGCTTTGGCGATGCGCCCTACCTTGCCCCGCTTTGCCGGTTTGTCGCCATCGATCCCGACGCCCGCATGCTGGGGCGACTCGTCGGCGACCAGGGCGATCGCGTCCTGGTGCAGGCCAAAGCCGATGCCGCCGCCGCGGCCGAGGCGCTGATCGCGTGTGCTCTCGCGCCGGCCGGCGACGGCGCCTGGCGACAAGAGGTGGCCGCAGCGCTCGCCTACCGGCCGTCGGCTTGGTCGAGCCTGCGCTCGGCGGTCGCGGACAAATTACACCCCATCGAGCTCTGCCGCGCCTTGGCGGCCCAGGTGGAGGGGAAGGCGGACGGCGTGCTGATCTGCGACGGCGGCGAGATCGGCCAATGGCCGCAAGCGGTGTTGGCGCCCCGCCGCCGTCTCATCAACGGCACCGCCGGCGCCATTGGCGCCGCCATCCCCTTTGCCCTGGCGGCGCGCATCGCCGAGCCGCGCGCTCCGGTGATCGCCGTCATGGGCGACGGCAGCTTCGGCTTCCATATGGCCGAGTTCGATACCGCCGTACGCTACGGCCTCCCCTTCGTTGCCGTCGTCGGCAACGATGCCACCTGGAACGCCGAGCACCAGATCCAGATCCGGGACTACGGCGTAGACCGCACCCACGGCTGTCGCCTGCTGCCGACCCGCTACGACCTGGTCGCGACCGCGCTCGGGGGCCACGGCGAACACATCACCGCGTCAGATCAGCTGGCGGGGGCCCTGGCGCGGGCGCTCGCGGCCAGCAAGCCGGCCTGCCTCAACGTCATGATCGAGGGCGTGCCAGCGCCCACGTTCAAGCGTTAGCGCGGCCGCTTGGCCGGCGCCTCATCCCCCCGCCCCAATCGCCTCTTGAGCCCGAGCACGCGGCCGACCATATCAGGAGACAGCGGGGCAATGCTGTTATGAGGCCATGCCATGCGAGCATCGATCATCGTTGGCGCCGGGATTGGCATCTGTATCGCCTTTGCCGCCCAAGCCCAGTCATCTAGGCAACAGCCGCAACCACCGCCGCAGTCCCCACCGGTGGTCATCTTCGAGCGGACGCAACCACCCATACCACCATCGCGTCCTGTCAATCCGCCGAGGACGTATCAGGACATCTCGCCGCCGATGCAAAGCCCCACCCCGCTTGCACCGATGGCCCCCCGGGTCGGCAGCGGTGGTTGAGGCCTTCAGTCGCCCGCCTCAGATGTGAATAGCCCGCTTGTCCACCGCCAGCGCCGCCTCCTTGACGGCCTCGGTAAGGGTCGGGTGGGCGTGACAGGTGCGGGCCAAGTCCTCCGCCGAGCCGCCGAACTCCATGATAGCGGTGGCCTCGGCGATCATCTCGCTGGCGGCGGCGGCGATGATATGCACGCCGAGAATGCGGTCGTTGCCGGCATCGGTTAGAATTTTGACAAAGCCATCCGTGGTCTTGTTGACCTTGGCGCGCGCGTTGGCGGTAAAGGGGAACTTGCCGACCTTGTAGGCGACGTTGGCGGCCTTCAGATCCTCCTCGCTTTTGCCGACGGTTGCCACCTCCGGGAAGGTGTAGATCACATTGGGAATGGCGTCATAGTTGACGTGGCCGACTTGGCCGGCGAGATTTTCCGCAACGGCGATGCCCTCCTCTTCGGCCTTGTGCGCTAGCATGGGGCCGGCAATCACGTCGCCGATGGCGTAAATCCCCGCCACATTGGTCTGGTAGCGCGTATCGACGATGACGCGCCGCTTGTTGTCGAGCTGCACGCCGGCCGCCTCGAGCCCAAGGCCATCGGTGAAGGGCACGCGGCCGACCGCAACCAGCACCACGTCCGCCTCCACCCCGATCGGGGCACCGCCCGTGGCCGGCTCGATCGTCACCTTTTGCTGGGCGCCGTTGCGGGCGATGCCCGTCACCTTGCTCGCAAGCTTGAAGCTCATCCCCTGCTTCATCAGCAGGCGCTGCAGGCCGCGGGCTACCTCGGCGTCGGTGCCGGGCAGAATGCGATCGAGAAACTCGACCGTCAGCACCTCGCTGCCAAGCCGGCGCCAGACCGAGCCGAGCTCCAATCCGATCACCCCGGCGCCGATGATCAGCAGCCGCTTGGGGACCTGCGGCAGGGAAAGTGCCCCCGTCGAGGAGACCACGGTTTCTTCGTCAATTTCGATGCCGGGCAGCTTTGCAACGTCCGAGCCCGTCGCGATCACGATGCTCCCGACCTCGAGGCTTTCGCTGTCGCCGCCATTGAGCGCAACCTTGACCCTGCCCGGGGCGATCAGGCTGCCGGCGCCGTGGAACACGTCGATCTTGTTCTTTTTCAGTAGGAAGGCAACGCCGTCGACGTTGCCCTTTACCCCCTGGTCCTTAAAGGCCAGCATGCCGGCGAGATCGAGCTTGGGGCTCACCTCGATACCCATGCCCCCCAGCGCATGGCGCGCCTCCTCGTAGCGCTCGGAGGCATGCAGCAAGGCCTTGGAGGGGATGCAGCCGACGTTGAGGCAGGTCCCCCCGGGGGTGGCGCGCTTTTCGACCACCGCCACCTTCAAGCCGAGTTGCGCGGCGCGGATCGCGCAGACATAGCCGCCGGGTCCCGTGCCGATCACGGCGAGGTCGTAGCTACCCGCCATCCCTCAAAGCTCCAGCACCAGGCGCTGCGGGTCCTCCAGATTGTCCTTGACGCGCACGAGGAAGGTGACCGCCTCGCGGCCATCGACCAGGCGGTGATCGTAGCTGAGCGCCAGATTCATCATGGGGCGGGCGACGATCTGACCGTTGCGCACCACCGCGCGTTCCTCGATGCGATGCATGCCGAGAATACCCGACTGTGGCGCATTCAGGATCGGGGTGGAGAGCAGCGAGCCGTACACCCCGCCATTCGAGATCGTGAACGTGCCACCCTGCATCTCCTCGATGCTGAGCTTGCCATCGCGCGCGCGCCGGCCGAAGTCGGCAATGGCCTGCTCGATTTCGGCGAAGGACAGCCGGTCGGCCTCGCGCAGCACCGGCACCACCAGACCACGATCGGTGCCGACGGCGACACCGACGTGGTAGTAGTTCTTGTAAATTATGTCCTGGCCATCGATTTCGGCGTTGACCGCAGGCACTTCTTTCAGGGCTTGGATGCACGCCTTCACGAAAAAGGCCATGAAGCCCAGTTTCACCTGGTGGCGCTTCTCGAACAGCTCCTTGTAGTCGCTGCGCAGCTTCATGATTGCGCTCATGTCCACGTCGTTGAACGTCGTGAGCATGGCGGCCGTGTTCTGGGCATCCTTCAGCCTACGCGCGATGGTCTGGCGCAGCCGTGTCATCGCCACCCGCTCTTCGCGGCCCGCATCGTTGGGGCCTGAAGGGGCGCGGATCTGCTGGGCAGGAACGGGCACGCTGGCCGGCAGCGAGCGGGCAGCGGCCGGAGCCCCCGCTGGTACCGCCTCGCGCCGCACAACCGCCGCCATGGCGTCTTCCTTCAGGATCTGGCCGCGCCGGCCGGTGCCAACCACCTCGGCCGCGGTCAGGTCCTCTTCGGCCATGATCTTGCGCGCCGCCGGGGCCGCCGGCATGGCCCCGTCGCCGCGCGCGGGTAGCTCGACGGGGGCGGGCCGCGACGGGGCGGGACCTGCCAGGGGCGGCCTCGCCGTGGGCTCCGGCCTGGCGCCGGATCCCGCAGCGGGGGCCTTGGCGGCCGCCGCGGGTGGCGCCGTGCGCTGAACCGGTGCGCTATCAATGGCGCCCAACACGGCCCCGATGGCGACCGTGCTTCCCTGCGGCACCTTGATATCGGCGAGCACCCCGGCCGACGGGGCGGGTACCTCGACCGTAACCTTGTCGGTCTCGAGCTCGACCAAAGGCTCATCCACGGCAACGGTGTCGCCCGGCTGCTTGAACCACTGCCCGACCGTCGCTTCCGTCACGGATTCGCCGAGCGCGGGCACCTTGATCTCGATCGCCATGGCTCCACCTCAGCCCGTGAGCGCCTGTTGCAGCAGCGTCTTTTGCTCTTGCGTGTGCCGGCTGGCCAGGCCGGTGGCGGTCGCGGCCGAGGCCGGCCGGCCGGCGTAGACGGGCCGCTTCACGGCAAGCTCAAGGTGTTGCAACACCCACTCGAGGTTTGGTTCCATGAAGCTCCAGGCCCCCATGTTCTTCGGTTCCTCTTGCGCCCAAACCACATCGCTGTTGGGGAAGCGGGCGAGCTCGGTGATGAGCGTGCGCGCCGGAAACGGGTAGTACTGCTCAACGCGCAGCAGATAGACGTCGTCGATACCGGCCGCCTCGCGGGCCTCGTAAAGGTCCCAGTAGACCTTGCCCGAACAGAGCACGACCCGGCGAATGTCGCGATCGGGACGCAAGTGGACGCCTGCGCCCGGGTCGAGCTGCGCATCGTCCCAGAGGACGCGGTGAAACGAGGTGCCCGGCCCGAGCTCGGCCAAACTCGAGAGTACGCGCTTGTGGCGCAGCAGCGACTTCGGCGTCATGATCACCAGTGGCTTGCGGAACTTGCGATGCAGCTGCCGGCGCAGGATGTGGAAGTAGTTGGCCGGCGTGGTGCAGTTGGCCACCTGCCAGTTGTCCTCGGCGCACAGTTGCAGGAAGCGTTCGAGCCGGGCGGAGGAATGCTCCGGGCCCTGCCCCTCGTAGCCATGCGGCAACAGGCAGACCAGCCCTGACATCCTGAGCCACTTGCGCTCGCCCGAGGAGATGAACTGGTCGAAGACAACCTGCGCCCCGTTGGCAAAATCCCCGAATTGCGCCTCCCACATGGTCAGCGCATTGGGCTCGGCCAGGGTGTAGCCGTACTCGAAGGCCAGGACCGCCTCTTCGGACAGCATCGAGTTGATAACCTCGAAGCGGCCTTGCCCGGGGGCCACGTACTTGAGCGGCGTATAGCGGCGCTCGCTCTCCTGATCGAACAGCACAGAGTGGCGCTGCGAGAAGGTTCCGCGCTCACTGTCCTGACCGGACAGGCGCACCGGAAAGCCCTCGTTGAGCAGGGTGCCGAACGCCAAATGCTCGGCCATCGCCCAATCGATGCCGGAGCCCCTTTCCACCATCTCGCGCCGCCGCTGCAGCAGGCGCTGGATCGTCTTGTGGGCGTGGAAATCCTGCGGGATTGAGGTGATGCGCCGGCCCACGTCCCGCAAGGTATCGATGGCGACGCCGGTTTGGCCGCGCCGGGCCTCGTCGTCGGCAAAGCCGATGTCGGACCACCGCCCGTCGAGCCAGTCGGCCTTGTTGGGCTTATAGCTATCAGCGGCGGCCAGTTCTTCGTCGAGGCGAGCGCGGAAGCTGGCCGTCATGCCGGCGACATCCTGCGCCGCAACCACCCCCTCTTCGATCAGACGCTTGGAATAGATCTCCACCGTCGAGGGGTGCGCCTTGATCGCTTGATACATCAAGGGCTGAGTGAAGGCTGGCTCATCGGATTCGTTGTGTCCGTGCCGCCGGTAGCAGAACATGTCGATGACAACCGGCTTCTGGAATTTCTGGCGGAACTCGGTCGCAATCTTGGCGACGTGCACGACGGTTTCTGGGTTGTCACCGTTGACGTGGAAGATCGGCGCCTCCACCATTTTTGCCACGTCCGAGCAATAGGGCGAGGAGCGCGAGTAGCCCGGATTGGTGGTGAAACCAATTTGGTTGTTGATGATGAAATGGATCGAGCCGCCGGTGCGGTGGCCCTTGAGTCCGGACAGGCCAAAACACTCCGCCACCACGCCTTGGCCGGCAAAGGCGGCATCGCCGTGGATGAGCAGCGGCAGCACCGGCGTGCGCTCCCCGGGCTTGCAGCCGTGCTGGTCCTGCTTGGCGCGCACCTTGCCCAGCACCACGGGATCGACGATTTCCAGGTGCGAGGGGTTGGCGGTGAGCGACAGGTGCACGGTGTTGCCGTCGAAGGCGCGATCGGAGGAGGCACCGAGGTGGTATTTGACGTCGCCTGAGCCGTCGACATCGTCGGGCTTGAACGATCCGCCTTTGAATTCGTTGAAAATGGCGCGCAGCGGCTTGCTCAAGACGTTGGCCAGCACATTAAGGCGCCCACGGTGCGCCATGCCGATCACGATTTCCTTTACGCCGAGCTGACCGCCGCGCTTGATGATCTGTTCGAGCGCCGGCACCATGGATTCGGCGCCGTCGAGCCCGAAGCGCTTGGTGCCCGTATACTTGACGTCGGCGAATTTCTCGAAGGTCTCCGCCTCGATCAGTTTGTTGAGAATTGCCTTCTTGCCTTCGACCGTGAAGGTGATGTCCTTGTCGCGGCCTTCGATGCGCTCCTGCAGCCACGACTTCTGCGCCGGCGAGGTGATATGCATGAACTCGACCCCGATGTGCCGGCAGTAGGTCCGCCGCAAGATCCTCAAGATCTCGCGCACGGTGGCGATTTCGAGCCCCAACACCTTGTCGATGAAGATCGGCCGGTCGAGATCGGCCTCCGTGAAGCCGTAGGTCTCGGGCCGCAGCTCCTTGTGCATCTTGCGGGCGACCAACCCCAGCGGGTCAAGGTCGGCGGCCAAATGGCCCATGACGCGGTAGGCGCGGATCAGCATCAGCGCGCGTATACTGTCTTGGGTTGCGCGCACGGAGGCGATGGGATCGAGCGCAATGCCATGCGACTGCGCCCGCGCCTTGAGCCGGTCGCGCACGCCCCGCTCGACGCCGCCCCAGTCGCCGGTCAGGGCGTCGAGGAGCTCGCTTTTCTCCTGCAAGACGGCCAGCGGTCTTGCCCAGGAGGGGCCACCGTGGCCGTTGCCCTCCCGGGGGGGCCGCTCCTCCATGAGACTGGCAAAAAAATGGCGCCACTCGTCCGTCACGGAGCCCGGGTTGCGCTCGTATTGTGCCTGCATCTCTTCGATGTAGGCGGCGTTGGCACCCTGCAAGAACGAGGTCTGCGCAAAGGCTTCGTTTTTCGGCTGGCGGGTCATGGGCTGAGAAGGTCGTCGGGTTGGAGGAACGGGGGCAAAATCGCACACTCACGTGACCAAACGCCTACGCGGGCGGCGCCTACCTACCATACTGCGGGATATAGTACATGCCGCGCGCCGCTTTTAGACCGGGTGTGGCCAGGGCGCTCAAGAGGGCGCTCAAGAGGGTGCGCAAAAGGGCGCCCGACCGGGTGCTTGAGACGGCGCTTGGGAGCAAGCACGCGGGCCTAACGTCCACCAAAAGGGCGTGCTCAAGCACCCTGCTCAAGGACCCTGCTCAAGGGAGCGTGCTCAACGAGGAGCTGCTCAAGCCGACGGTGCCGGCGAGTGCGCTCACGCCGGGGAGCTGCCTTGCGGCGGGCAGCAGGCACGAGGCAGCGGCAACGGCGCCGTGGCGGCCCAAGCGCGCGGGCTCGCGACGGCCTAGCCCTTGAGCACCATGGCAAGCGTGGTGCCGAGCGCCGCGGGGCTGTCGGCCACCGCGATGCCTGCCGCCTTCATCGCCTCGGCCTTGTCTTCGGCTCTGCCTTTGCCCCCGGCGATGATCGCCCCGGCGTGTCCCATCCGGCGCCCGGGCGGGGCGGTCATGCCCGCGATGAAGCCCGCCATCGGCTTCTTGCGGCCTTGCCTGGCCTCCGCCTTGATGAACTCGGCCGCATCCTCCTCGGCCGCGCCGCCGATTTCGCCGATCATGATGATCGACTGGGTCGCCGCGTCGGCGAGAAACATCTGCAAAACGTCGATGAACTCCGTGCCTTTGACGGGGTCGCCGCCGATGCCGACGGCCGTGGACTGGCCAAGTCCTGCCTCGGTCGTCTGCTTCACGGCCTCGTAGGTTAGGGTGCCCGAACGCGAAACGATGCCAACCGTGCCCGCCGTGAAGATATTGGCGGGCATGATGCCGATCTTGCAGGCATTGGGCGTGAGCACACCCGGGCAGTTGGGGCCAAGCAGCCGCGACTTCGAGCCGTCGAGCGCGCGCTTCACCTTCACCATGTCGAGCACGGGAATGCCCTCGGTGATGCAGACAATCAACGGGATTTCCGCGTCGATTGCCTCCAAAATAGCATCGGCGGCAAAGCGGGGCGGAACATAGATGGAGGTGGCGGTGGCACCGGTTGCCGCTTTGGCCTCGCTCACGGTGTCAAAAATCGGCACACCGGCGAGCGCGGCGTCGGGGTGCTTGCTGCCGCCCTTGCCCGGGGTCACCCCGCCAACGATCTGGGTGCCGTAGGCCAACGCCTGCTGGGTGTGGAAGGTGCCCTGACTGCCGGTGATGCCCTGGCAGAGAACCTTGGTGGTCTTGTCGACGAGGATGGCCATCTCAGGCTGCCCTTTTTACGGCGTCAGTGATCTTCTTGGCGGCGTCGGCAAGGTTGTCGGCTGGCACGATCGTCAAGCCGGACTTGGCCAGGATGTCCTTGCCGAGCTCAACGTTGGTGCCTTCGAGCCGCACCACCAGCGGCACCTTGATGGCCATCTCCTTGGCCGCAGCCACCACGCCTTCGGCGATGATGTCGCAACGCATGATGCCGCCGAAGATATTGACCAGAATGCCTCTCACATTGGCATCCGACAGGATGATCTTGAAGGCTGCCGCCACCTTCTCCTTGGAGGCGCCGCCGCCCACGTCGAGGAAGTTGGCGGGCTCCATGCCGTAGAGCTTGATGATGTCCATGGTGGCCATCGCCAGGCCCGCACCATTGACCATGCAGCCGATTTGACCGTCGAGTTTCACGTAGCTGAGATCGTACTTGGAGGCCTCGACCTCGGCTGGATCCTCTTCGTCAAGGTCGCGCAGCTCCTGGCTGTGCTTGTGCCGGAACAGCGCGTTGTCGTCGAAGTTGACCTTGGCATCGAGACAAAGGAGCTTGCCGGCCTTGCTCACGATCAAGGGGTTGACCTCCAGCAGGCTCATGTCGGTTTCGACGAAGGCGCGATAAAGCGCGCCGATGAGCTTGTCGCATTGCTCGATTTGATCGGGCTTGAGTTTCAGGGCCGCCGCGACCTTGCGGCCGTGGAAGGGTGCGTAGCCGGAGGCCGGGTCGATCGACAGCCGGACGATCTTTTCCGGCGTCTCGTGCGCCACCTGCTCGATGTCCATGCCGCCCTCGGTGGAGGCGATGAAGGCCAGGCGCGAAGCGGACCGATCGATGAGGCAGGACAGGTAGAGTTCGCGCGCGATCTCGCATCCCTCCTCGATCAGGAGGCGCTTGACCGTGCGGCCAGCGGGCCCGGTCTGGACCGTCACCAGGGTCTTGCCCAACATCTGCTCGGCGTGCGTTTTCACCTCGGCCAGGGATTTGGCGAGGCGCACACCACCACCGGCGTCGGCCGCCGCCCCCTTAAAGGTGCCTTTGCCGCGCCCGCCGGCGTGGATTTGCGCCTTCACCACCCAGACCGGTCCGGGGAGGGCTTGAGCCGCCGTGACCGCCTCCTCCACCGTCGCCGCCATGGCTCCGCGGGGGACCGGCGCGCCACAGCGGCTCAAAAGCTCTTTGGCCTGATACTCGTGGATGTTCATGGCAGCCCCAGCGATTGGCGTTGTCGCAGGCCCCGACGGGCCCACTGGTATACCATATACCAGAGCCGCCGAGCCGTCAGCTCGGCCGGGCGCGGTTCATTGTGCACTGCGAGAGGCGATCATTTCAATCTCCACGGCCGCGCCCATCGGCAGGGCCGCGACGGCAACCGTGGAGCGGGCCGGATAGGGCTCCTCGAAGTAGGACTTATAGACCTCGTTGACGGCGGCAAAATCGGCCATGTTGGTCAAGAAAATATTGGTTTTGAGCACGTGGCCGAAGCCGAGACCGGCCGCCTCGAGGATGCCCTTGAGGTTCTCGAGGCATTGCCGGGCCTGCACGGAAATGTCGCCCTCGACCAGCTTGCCAGTGGCGGCATCGAGCGGCGTTTGCCCGGAGATAAAGATGAGATCACCCGCCTGGATCGCCGGCGAGTAGGGACCGATCGGCTTGCTGTTTGCCGAGGTGATAGCGCGTTTGGCCATGGCTTCAATTCTCTCCTTGGCACCAAATCTTTTTCGCGCCGCCAAGCTTGCCCTTTCAGCGGGTCGCCCGTTGGCCCGCCGACTGCAGCGCGCGCCTTAGGCCGCACGAATGGCCTCAAGACGCCAGCTGCGGGGCAATCTTCTTGCAGGCCTCAATCAAGCCCTTCACCGACTCCACCGACTTCAAGAACATCTGCCGCTCGGCGGGATTGAGATCGATCTCGACGATTTTCTCCACGCCGTTGGCGCCGATCACCACCGGCACGCCGACATAAAGACCCTTCACACCATATTCGCCGCTCAGATAGGTGGCACACGGCAGCACGCGGCGCTTGTCCTTGAGGTAGCTCTCGGCCATCTGGATCGCAGCGGAGGCCGGCGCATAGAAAGCCGAGCCCGTCTTGAGCAGATTGACGATCTCCCCGCCGCCCTTGCGCGTGCGTTCGATGATGGCATCGAGGTTGGCCTGCGTCGTCCAGCCCATCCGCACCAGATCCGGCAGCGGGATGCCGGCGACGGTCGAGTAGCGCGCGATCGGTACCATGTCGTCGCCATGGCCGCCCAAAACCAGCGCCGAGACATCCTCTACCGAAACGTCGAACGCCTCGGCAAGGAAGGCACGGAAGCGACCGGTATCAAGAATGCCGGCCATGCCAACCACTTTCTGCTTGGGCAGACCGCACGCCTTTTGCAGGGCCCAGACCATGGCATCGAGCGGATTGGTGATGACGATGACGAAGGCGTCGGGCGCATACTTCTTAATGCCGGCGCCGGCCTGCTCCATCACCTTAAGATTGATGCCGAGCAGGTCGTCTCGGCTCATACCCGGTTTGCGCGGCACACCGGCGGTGATGATGATGACGTCCGCTCCGGCGATGTCCGCATAGGCATTGGCGGGCTTGAATTTGGCATCGAAGCCCTCCACCGCGCCCGCCTGCCAAATGTCCAGGCTCTTGCCGCCGGGCACACCCTCGACGATATCGAACAGGGCGACGTCACCGAGTTCCTTGAGACCCACCAAGTGGGCCAGCGTGCCACCGATCATGCCTGCGCCGATGAGTGCAATTTTGCTACGCGCCATACCTACCGCTCCTCGCTGGCTTGTGAGACGCCGCCGTCCTCTGACCAAGGCTAGAAGTGTGCGCCGGGATGGGGCTCGCGCGGTTGGTTAGCCCGAAACCTGCAGCGGTTCAAGGAAAAGGGCCGCCGCGCCGCTGCAGCGGCCGCCCGGAAGAGGCCGGCCAGCGCGCATCCGTCACCTTGCCGGCGGCCGCGCCACCGCCTAGGTCGTTCCTGGTCGCCGGCAGACCGGCGCAACGGGATGGCCCAGCACAGAGTTTAGCGCCTAGATGGCTGAACGCACCCAGGACAAATACGTCATCATCGGCGCCGGACCTTCGGGACTAGCCACCGCCAAGACCTTCCTCGCGCGGGGCATCGCCTTCGATTGTCTCGAGCGCGAGGCCGATATCGGCGGCCTGTGGAATATCGCCACCCCGAGCGGCATCGTCTACGAGACCACCCACCTTGTCTCTTGCATCAGCTCGACCGGCTTCGATGACCTGCCCATGCGCGATGAGGATTATCCCGAATATCCTAGTCATGAGCGTGTGTTGTCCTACTTCCGCGGCTACATCGCCAAGTTTGGCCTGAGCCCCCACATCCAACTCGGCAAGGCCGTCACCCGACTGGCAGCGAGCGCCGACGGGGGTTGGGAGGTCAGCGTCGCCGGCGAGGCTCAACCGCGACGCTACCTGGGTGCGGTGATCGCCAGCGGCCACCACGACGTGCCCCGCCTGCCCGCCTATCCCGGCGCCTTCGCCGGCGAGATCATGCATTCGCGGCGTTACAAGAGCCCGCTGCAGGTGCGCGACAAGCGTGTCCTGGTGGTGGGTTGCGGCAATTCGGCCGCCGACGTCGTCCGCGATGCCGTGCACGGTCGCTCGCGGGTGTTCTTGAGCCTGCGGCGCGGCTACTGGTTCGTGCCCAAGTTCGTGCTCGGCTTCCCGACCGGGGACGTTCTTGCTTGGGCCGAGATCGTGCCGCTGCCGCGGCTCTTCAAGCGATGGCTGTTCCAGGCGACACTGTGGCTGCTGCAAGGGCCACCGTCGCGCTACCGCCTGCCGCAGCCCGACCACGCCATCGACCAGGCGCATCCAACCATGACGGACGAGATCCCGCGCCTCGTCGCGCACGGCAGCCTGATCGTAAAGCCGGAGATTGCCGGCTACGACGGGGAGCGCGTGCTCTTCACCGATGGCAGCGCCGAGCGCGTCGATCTTATCGTGTTCGCCACCGGCTATCGGCCGGTGCTGCCGTTCCTGGACGAGAAAATCAGCTTTGGCGCCGATGGCCGCCCCCGCTTCGTTCACCATGTCTTTCACCCCGAGCATGCCAACCTGTTTGCCGTGGGCTTGGTGCAGGCGAACGGCAGCATGTGGCGTCTGGCCGACTATCAGGCGCAGGCGATCGCGAGCTCCATCATCGCGCAACGGCGCGCGCCGCAGCGCTGGAGGAAATTTCGCGCCGGGCTGGCCGACGCCGGGCGCGAGCGCACGCGTTTCGTTGCCTCGGAGCGCCACCGGCTCGAGGTCAACTACTTCGACTATCGCCGCAAGCTCAAGCGGCTCAACCGCAGCTTTGGCAGCCTGGGCAAACCGCGGCTCGGCGCCGCCACGGCCGCGGCGCCGACCGCAGTTGCCGCTCGTGACGCGGCGATCACACGGGAACGTGTGCCTTGATGCGCTCCAGGCGGCCCGTGAGGTAGCCCTCGGAGCGCATTTCCACCAAGCGCGAGACGGTACGATCGACAAGCAATCCCGCCTCGTTTTGCGGCAGCAGGCCCTTGGGCTCGGTCGCCGCCGAGACGATCAGGCAGACGCGCGCGTCGTAGAGCGTGTCAATCAGATTGACAAAACGGCGCGCCACGCTGCGCTGCGCCACGGTTAGCGCCGGAATATTGTCGATCATGATGGTGTGGAAATTGCGCGCCAGCGCCAGGTAGTCGAGCGTCCCCAGCGGCCGCTCGCACAGCTCGGCAAACGACATGCGGGCGATGCCCATGGCGGCCTGGGGTACGTGGAGCGTGCGGCCCTTCACATCAATGTCGACGGCGGCACCGGGATGGCCACGCGTCAACTCGCGCCAAAGGCGGTCCATCTCCGCGCGCGCCCGCGCATCGGCCGGCCGAAAGTAAAGGGGTTTACCCGACAGCTTGGCGAGCCGAAAATCCTTGGCCGCACGCAGTTCATCGATTTCCATGTTGGCCATGATGAGGTCGATGAAGGGGCCAAACAGCTGGCGATTGAGGCCATCCTTGTAAAGCTCGCTGGGATGCACATTCGACGTCGCCACCAGCACCACCTGGGCTGCAAACAGGCCGTCGAACAGGCGACCTAGAATCATGGCGTCGGCAATGTCGGTGACATGCAATTCATCAAAACACAGAAGGCGGGACCGGCTTGCTAGCGTGCGTGCGACCTGCGGCATGGGATCGCCCGGCACCTCCTTGCGCGTCGCATTGATGAGGTCGTGCACCTCGCTCATAAAAGCGTGAAAGTGCAGGCGCCGGCGCGGCTTGAATTTTGTGGCCGCATAGAACATATCCATCAGCATGGTTTTGCCGCGGCCAACGGGACCAAAAATGTAGCGCCCCTTGGGCGCCGGCGTGGAACGCTCAAACAGGCCCGGAAGCCCGCCTCGTTTCGGCCGCCAGTGGCGCAAATCCTGCACCAACCGGTCGAGTTTGGCCGCCACCTGCGCTTGCGCCGCGTCGGCCTCAAGGGCGCCGGCAGCCAGCAGCGCGCGATAGTCATCAAGCACCGTCATCGCCGCCTCGGCTATCGCGTCCACGCCCCGTTGGTCAAGGCGCGCTCGGGTGCGCCAGCGCCAAGCCCGCTGCCGAGCCTGCCCAATCGCCGGGCACGCACGGCCGCCAAAAGGAGCGCGCCGGCGCGGCCGCGACGGGGCGCCACATGTGGCAATGCAGCATCATTTTTGCACATTGGCAGATAACACTTTTTTGAATTCATCGGGCCGTCATTATGGCTGTCTATTTTGCAGTGCAAAAGAGTTCCTACACGGGCACCGGCCGCAGCTTGAAAACAACCGGCGGTCGGCCGGCAGAACGGAGATGATCATGAGCGATCAGCTTTTCCGCGAGGGAACCATCCGCAAGCTGTGGCCGACGGACGCCACCCTCTTTCGCGAACACCTGCTGCGGCTGGACAAGGAGAGCCGCCGGCTGCGCTTTGCGCATGCGGTCTCGGACGTATTCATCGAAACCTACGCCGAGCGCATGAGCGATTTCGGCAGCATCGTGTTTGCCTACATCGTCGATGGCCACGTGCGAGGGGCCGCCGAACTGCGACGGCTCGGCGACGTGTGGGGCCTCGAGGCGGAGGCAGCCTTTTCCGTGGAGCGGATGCACCAGGACAACGGTATCGGCTCGGAGCTGATGGGGCGGGTCGTGCGTGCGGCCCGCAACCGCGGCATCCGCCGCCTTTACATGAGCTGCCTGGCCGAGAACGGTCGCATGCAGGCCATCGCCCGCAAGCACGACGCGGACTTGAAGTTCGAGCTGGGCGAGGTGATCGGGGAAATCGTGCCGCAGACACCGAACTATTTTTCGGTCATCAGCGAAGCCGCCGAGGACCGCGTGGGCTTCATGATCGCGGTTTTGGAGCTGCACCACCGCCTGGTGCGAGCCGCCTGAGCCGCCGCCCCACCTCAGCGCACGGCAATCGTGCGGGCGAGCGCCACCACCGATTTGAACATCGGGCTCGTCGGCCGGGTCAGTTCATCGACGATGGTGAAGTGGTTGGTATTGGCCACCACTACATCCTCGGCGGTGACCCCGGCCTGCCGCCAGGTGTGCGCGATGGCCCGGCTTTGGCGCAGGAACTCCTCGCTTTCAAGGCCGCCGACGGCGGCCGCGAACACGCGCGCCTTGGGTGGTGCTGGCCAAAACATCGGGCTGGCCGCGTGCGCCGCTTCCGGCGAAAGCCGTAAGGCCTCGTTGAAGCTGGTGCCGACCAGCGGCGGCAAATCAAAGACGCCGCTGATGGCATAGCCAGCCCGAACCAGGTCCGCCGGGACCCCGGCGATGCCGCCCCAGTCGCTCGCCAACATCGCCGCGGTCAAGTGCCCACCGGCGGAGTGACCGATCACCAGGGGATGCATGCGGGTCCGCAGCCAGAGGGCGGCGAGAAAGGATCGCAGCTCACCGACGATGTCCATGACGCTGACGGCCGGACATAGGGAATAGGAGGGCAAGGCCACGGCGATGCCGGCGGCGTTGAGCTCGCGGGCAAGGAAGGCATACTCCGTGCGGTCGCCGCGCTGCCAGTAGCCGCCATGGATGTAGACCAAGAGCGGCGCGGGATCGGCGTCCGTGGGGAACAGATCGTAGCGGTGCCGTTCGCCCGGCCCGTAGGCGATGTTGAGCTCGGCCCCCTTTATGCGGCGATAGTCGCGCGAGGCCGCAAGCCAGCGTGCGTTGATGTCGACGTATTCGGGTACCCGGGCCCGGTTGTTGTACTGGGCCTCATAGTCGAGATCGCTCATATCACCGTTCCAAATCTGCGACCCTTTTCAAATCTGCACCAGGCTTGGCCAAATCGACCCGTCAATCCGGCACGATCGACCCACAATGTCATACCAGGGCGGCGGTGCCGCGGCCGAACACGTCGTCATCGCCTCTGCCGGGCCGACGCGCAAGCGCTCGGACCCCAATGGCTTGGGCCGTTTGGCACTGGATGTCCCCCTATGTGTGGCGCGCACCTTAAGCCGGCCCGCCTTGGATGTCACCACGCCCGCGCCGGCGCCGGGGCCCCCCGCTTTGCGCTCGTTGCCGGGGAGGGGTTAGTATGCGGCGGGGAGCCCCGCGTGCACGCAAGGGCGCACCGGGCGAACACTTGAGCGCGCACGCTCCTGAGCGCGCCCGTCCAGGGCCCGGCGCTGCCTGGCGGCGACCCTCAAGGTGCGACCAGGCGCTCGCGGAGCCCGGCCGCAATCATGGGCGTTGGTCACAGGTATTGGCCCGCGGTATTGGCCGCAGAAATTGGCAGGACGGCACCATGGCAGACGCTAGCAAAACGCGAACGCAAGACGGCGCGCAATGGAGCCAGGCGACGGCGGCCGGCTACATGCCGGGTTTCGGCAACGACTTCGAAACCGAGGCCCTGCCCGGTGCCCTGCCGGTGGGGCAGAACTCGCCGCAGCAGACCGCCTACGGCCTCTACGCCGAACAGCTGTCCGGCTCGCCCTTCACGGCACCGCGCGGCAGCAATGAGCGATCGTGGCTCTATCGGATCCGACCGTCGGTCAAGCATACCCCGAAGTTCAAACGGACGGCGTTGCCCTATTGGAAGACGGCACCGGCAACGGCCGAGCACGAGCGCGCCATCGGGCAGCTGCGCTGGGGACCGGTGCCCCTGCCCGGCGAGAAGGTCACCTTTTTGACGGGTCTGCGCACCATGACCACCGCGGGTGACGTCAACACCCAGGCCGGCATGGCGGCGCACGTCTATCTCATCACTCAGTCGATGCAAAACGAGTACTTCTACAATGCCGACGGCGAGATGCTGATTGTGCCGCAACTCGGCGCGGTGCGCTTCTTCACCGAGTTCGGCCGCATCGAGGTCGAGCCGGGGGAAATCTGCGTCATCCCGCGCGGCGTGAAATTCAAGGTGGAGCTGCTCGAAGCCGCCGCACGCGGCTATCTCTGCGAAAACTACGGCGCCAAGTTCAGCCTGCCGGATCGCGGGCCCATCGGCGCCAACTGTCTGGCCAATGCACGCGATTTCAAGACGCCCGTTGCCGCCTTCGAGGATCGCGAACAGGCCTGCCGCTTGACGGTCAAATGGTGCGGCAGCTTCAATGTTTGCGAGATCGGTCACTCCCCGCTCGACGTCGTCGCCTGGCATGGCAACTACGCGCCCTATAAGTACAACCTGCGTCACTTTTCGCCGGTTGGGGCTCTCGCCTTCGATCATCCCGATCCGTCGATCTTCACGGTGCTGACGGCGCCGTCCGAGACGACCGGCACGGCCAACGTCGACTTCGTCATTTTCCCGGAGCGCTGGGCGGTCGCGGAACACACCTTCCGCCCGCCGTGGTACCACATGAACATCATGTCGGAGTTCATGGGTCTGATCTACGGCATCTACGATGCCAAGCCGGAAGGCTTCGTTCCCGGCGGCATGAGCCTGCACAACTGCATGCTGCCGCACGGGCCCGACAAGGCCGCCTACGACCACGCCACCAAAAACGAGCTGAAGCCGGTCAAACTGAGCAACACGCTGGCCTTCATGTTCGAGACCCGCTTTCCCCAGCACCTGACGAAGTTTGCCGCCGAGCTGGAGACGCTGCAGGAGGACTACGCCGCCTGCTGGACACCGCTCGAGAAGCAGTTCACCGGGGCACGATGAGCCGACGCCCGCCACACTCTTCGCCTTGGTTGGCTGGCAACGCAGCCAGGCTCGGTGCCTGCGCGTCATGAAGGTCGCAACCTATCGCAATGGCACGCGGGACGGAGCCCTCATCATCGTCTCGCGCGACCTGCGCAAGATGGTGCCGGCAGCGTCCGTGATCGCCGGCCTCGAAACACTGCAGCAGCTGTTGGACGACTGGGACGACCTTTCGCTCAAGGTCGAGCGCGTTTATGCCGAGCTCAACGCGGCCGCGGACGGACGGCGACCGCCGCGCTTCGCAACCGAGGATTTTCGGACCGGCCGCTGCATGGCACCGCTGCCGCGCGCCTACCAGTGGGCCGACGGTTCGGCCTACGTCAGCCACGTGGAACTTGTGCGCCGGGCGCGCGGCGCCGAAATGCCCACGAGCTTCTGGACCGATCCCCTCATGTACCAGGGCGGCTCGGATACCTTACTTGGGCCCAACGATCGCATCGAGATGGCCGATGAGGCCTGGGGCATCGACCTCGAGGGCGAGATTGCCGTCGTCACCGGCGACGTGCCGATGGGGGCCTCGGCGCAGGAGGCGGCCGAGCGCATTCGGCTTATCATGCTGGCCAACGACGTCTCGCTGCGCAATCTGATCGCTAGCGAGCTCGGCAAGGGTTTCGGATTTTTCCATGGCAAGCCGTCGACGGCGTTCTCGCCGGTCGCCGTGACCGCCGCCGAACTCGGCGCCGCCTGGCGCGATGGCAAGCTCAATTTGCCGCTGCTGGCTTGGGTCAATGGCAAACTCATCGGCAGACCCAACGCCGGCGTGGACATGACCTTTTCGTTTCCCGAGCTGATCCAGCACGCTGCCAAGACGCGCTGCCTTGGCGCCGGCAGCATCGTCGGTTCCGGTACGGTTTCCAACAAGGGCGAGGCAGGTCCGGCAAAGCCGGTAGACCTTGGCGGTGCGGGCTATACCTGCCTGGCGGAGGCGCGCACCGTCGAGACCATCCTCGAAGGTCGCCCCAAGACGCCGTTTCTCAAGTTCGGCGACCGCGTCCGCATCGAGATGCACGACGCCGCCGGAGACTCGATTTTCGGGGCGATCGAACAAGAGATCGCGAAGTACCCGCGATAGGTGGATGACGGCGGCAGCTAGGGAGCAGGGCGCTAATGGCGAGTTTTGCCTCAACCGGCGACATGAGTGAGAAGCGGATCAGCTTCGCGGAGATCGGGCGCGACCTTTACGCGTTCACCGCCGAGGGCGATCCCAACAGCGGTATCATTATCGGTGACGACGGCGTCATCGTGATCGACGCGCAGGCAACACCGGTGATGGCAGGCCTCGTGATCGAGCGCGTGCGCCAGGTCACCGACAAGCCGATCAAATACGTGGTGCTCTCGCATTATCATGCCGTGCGCGTGCTGGGGGCGACAGCCTACGGGGCCAATGAGGTGCTGGCATCGGCGACCTGCCGCGCCATGATCGCCGAGCGCGGCAAGGAGGACTGGGACTCCGAGTACGCGCGCTTCCCACGACTGTTTCGCGCCGCCGAGTCGATCCCGGGCCTTACCTGGCCGAGCATGACGTTTTGCCGCCGCATGACGCTCTACCTCGGCAAGCGCCGGGTGGAGCTGCGCCAGCTTGGGCGCGCGCATACCGCCGGTGACATCGTGGCCTACGTGCCGGACGCCAACGTGGTGTTCTCGGGCGACATCGTCGAATACCAGTCGGCCTGCTATTGCGGGGATGCACATTTCAACGACTGGCCGGCCACGCTCGCGCGCCTCGATGCGCTCAAGACCGACGCACTGGTCCCAGGGCGGGGCGACGCGTTGGTCGGCGCCGACCGGGTGGCGGAGGCTGTGGCGTTGACCCGCGACTTCCTGCGCGACACCTACGAGCCCGTCAAACGCGGGGTGGCGCGCGGCGCCAGCCTGAAGGAGTGCTTTGACGAGGCCACCACCGCCATGCGCCCGAGCTACGGAAATTGGCCGATCTTCGAGCATTGTCAGCCCTTCAACATTGCCCGCGCCTATGACGAGGCGCAGGGAATCGACACCCCGCGCATCTGGACGGCCGAGCGCGACCGCGCCATGTGGTCACAACTGCAAGGCTGAAGGCGCCGGGCATCATTACCGTTCAAGACACGCCGCGCTGAGGTAGGTCGCGAAAAGGGGAAACGTGCAAAGCGCCGGACAACCCATCGTTGCCACCTGGCTGCAGGGGCGGCTGCCGTTCTTTTACGGCTGGATCATCTTGGCCTGCCTGTGCTGCTGCGGCTTTGCCCGCCAGGGCCCGGCCGTCGCCACCCTGTCGATTTTCGTCGAACCGATGACGAGCGAGTTCGGCTGGTCGCGCACGGCGCTCTCGGGCGCCGTGTCGCTGGGCGGCATCTTGGCCGCGCTGACCTCGCCGCTGATCGGCCCGGTGCTGGATCGGCGCGGGGCGCGCCTGATGCTGTGCGCGGCGGTGTTGCTGACCGGCCTTTCGACCATGCTCCTGTCGCTAACCCAGTCGATCCTCGGTTTCTATCTGTTGTTCTGTATCGCGCGCATGAACTTTGCCGGGCCGTTCGACATCGGCATCTACGGCGCCGTCAACAGCTGGTTCCTGGCGCGGCGCGCCATCGTCAATGCCATCATTGGCCTGGCGCAAATGCTCGGCCTCGTGCTCATGCCGCTGATTGCCCATTTCGCCATGCGGGCGGAGAGCTGGCGCGCGGGCTGGCTCGCCGTCGGCAGCTCGGTCTTGCTCGTTGGTCTGCTGCCGGCCTGGCTGGTGCTGGTGCGCCGCCCCGAGGATCTGGGTTTGCAGCCCGATGGCGGGCGAGCTTCCTCCGGCGACGCGGGCGCCAAGGCGGCGCCGGCCTCGCCTGAACCACAGTTCTCGCGCGCCGAAGCCCTGCGCACGCCTACCTTTTGGCTGTTGTCGCTCTACACCGTCGCCGTCTATCCCGTGCAGGCCGGCATCAGCCTGCATCAGGCCCCGCACCTGCTCGAAAGCGGTCTATCGGCGACGGTGGCCGCCACCGTTGTCAGCACCTTCTCCTTTACGGCAGCCCTGGCGGGCCTGGGTTTCGGGCTCATCGCGCGCCCGCTTGGCGTGCGTCCGGCGTTGGCCATCAGCGCTGCCGCCCTTGGCAGCTCGGCCCTGCTGATGCTGACGATTGCCACACCGCTCGACGCCTATCTCGCTGCCGTCTGCTTCGGCGCCGGCATCGGCGGCATCTTGACGCTGCTGCCGCTTGCCTGGGCCGACTATTTTGGCCGGGCCAGCTTCGGGGCCATCCGTGGCGTGGCCCTGTCGCTGCAAGTGACCGCCCAGGCCAGCGGGCCGCTCATTTCCGGCCTCTTGCGCGATACCTCGGGTAGCTACGTTCAGTCGTTGACGTTTTTCGCTGCGCTGTCGTTCTTGGGCGCCGTCGTGGCCCTTTTGGTACGTCCTCCTCAAGCCCCCGGCCCGCGGCTGTCGCTGCCCGCGTGAGCGGCCTCGAGCCACGCGCGCGTGCTAGTCTGGCCTCCCGGCAACAGGGTACCAGGGCGATGACCGACGTCCGCTCCATCAGCTTCCAGTACCGGCGCTCGGCGGATTACGAGCGACGACAGCCTCAACCCCATCCCATCCTCATCGTCGGAGCCGGCCCCGTCGGTCTCGTCGTCGCCCTCGATCTCGCGGCCAAGGGACACCGGTCAATCGTCATCGACAAGAAGACCAACCTTGCTGCCGGCAGTCGGGCGATCTGCTGGGCCAAGCGAACGCTTGAGATCATGGACCGGCTCGGGCTCGGCGAAGTCCTCACCCGCAAGGGCGTCACCTGGCAGACCGGCAAGGTATTCTTCGCCACGCGCCGGGTGTTCGAGTTCGACCTGCTGCCGGAGAGCGCGCACCGCCGGCCGGCCTTCGTCAATCTGCAGCAATACTACTTCGAGCATTTTTGCATCGAAGCGGCGGCGCGCACCGGTCTTGTCGACCTGCGTTGGCAGGAGGAGGTGGTGGACCTGCAGCCGACCAGCGACGGCATGCTGATCCAGATTCGCACGCCGGACGGCGATTACCGGCTCGTTGCAGATTGGGTCATTGCCGCCGATGGCGCGCGTTCCACGATCCGTCGCCACCTGGGGTTGGGCTTCGAGGGGCGCGTGTTCGACGATCAGTTCTTGATTTGCGACATCAAGATGCGGATGGAGCGACCGGCCGAACGCTGGTTCTGGTTTGATCCTCCCTTCAATCGCGGTCGCTCCGCCCTGCTGCACAAGCAGGCGGACGACGTTTGGCGGCTCGACTTCCAGCTGGGCGCCACGGCCGACCGCGACGAAGAGATAAAACCAGACAACGTCGCTCGCCGGGTGCGGGCGATGCTGGGTGCGGACATCGCCTTCGGCTTCGAGTGGATCTCCCTCTACCGCTTTCAGTCACGACGCCTGCAACGCTTCCGGCATGGACGGGTGTTGTTTGCGGGCGACGCGGCGCATCAGATGTCACCGTTCGGCGCCCGCGGCGGCAACAGCGGCATTCAAGACGCCGACAACCTCGCCTGGAAGCTCGATCTGGTCCTGCGCCGCCTGGCGCCCGAGAGTTTGCTCGACAGCTACGATTCGGAGCGGATCGCCGCCGCCGAGGAGAATTTGCTCAACACCACGCGTTCGACCGATTTCATTGCACCCAAGGGTGCCATCAGCCGCGCCTTCCGCGACGGCGTGCTGGCGCTGGCCGAGACGGAGCCCCTGGCCCGCCGGCTCGTCAATTCGGGGCGTTTGTCGGTTGCCGCCAGCTATGCCGGGTCACCCCTCAATGGCCCCGATGACTTTGCCGCCGGCGAATGCCCCTTAACCCGACCGGGCGCGGCGGCCGTCGATGCACCCGTGGCCGATGCCTGGCTGCTGGAGGCCCTAGGCGATGGCTTTGTCGGCGTTTGCTTTGGCCGCGAGCGCGCCGCCGCGGCGGACCTTGGGCGTGCCGACCGGCGGCTCTCCGCGGGCGCCATACCCATCAAAATCCTCATGGTGAGCGACGAGATCGCCTGCCATCGCTATGGCGCCGAGCGGTCACCTGCCTATTATCTTTTCCGCCCGGACCAGCACGTGGCTGCCCGCTGGCGCACACTGGACGCGGCCGCGCTGGCAGGCGCGGTGGAACGGGCCAGCGGCCGGAATGCCAGGCCATCGACATAAACGGGAAGGGAGCAGGGGATGCCTCTCAAGCGCGAACCAAACCTGAAGGATCCCGACGGCCTTTATGCCGCCATCCTGGATGCCCACGCCGACTTGAGTGAATCGGAGAGCGTGGCCCTCAACGCCCGCCTGGTCCTGCTGCTCGCCAACCACATCGGCGAGGAGGCCATCGTCCGTGAGGCCTTGGCGCTGGCCCGCCAATCGATCGATGAGGCGGCCCGCAGTTAGCGCGCAGAGCACTGCCCGTTGCGCCGGCCAAGCCCTGGCCGAGAGGCCCGCATCGGCCGGCGCGGCGGCGGCGATCCCGCAAAGGCGCTCGTCAGTTCAACCGGGACTTGAGGTCGCGGATGCTTTGGTCGATCAGGGCCGCCCCCGCGGACCCGCTCGCCTTTTCGCGCAGGATTTTTTCGGCCGCCGCGACGGCCAGATCGACGGCCGCCGCACGCACCTCGTCGATGGCCTGACCTTCGGCCCGGGCAATCTTTTCCTCGGCCAGCTTGGTGCGCCGCTCCAAGGTTTCCTTGAGATTGCGGCGCGTCTCCTGGGCAAACGCCTCCGCCTCTTGCCGCGCCTGGGTGACGATGGCTTCGGCTTCCTCGCCGACCGAGCGATGCTTGCGTTGATAGTCGGCGAGCAGAACTTGCGCTTCCTCGCGCAGGCGCCGCGCCTGGTCGAGCTCCTTGCGGATAACTTCGGCGCGATCATCCAGCGCCTTGCCGATCAGCGCCGGGACCTTGTAGTAGACGAGCACGCCCAAAAACACCACGAAGGCCACGGCGACCCAAAACTCGGCCAGGAAAAACATCGCCGCGCCTCCTATTCGGCCGCCTGCCGGTTGACGAGGGCTTTGGCAACCTCGTCCTTGCTCACCTCGCGGCCGCTCAAGCGGGCAACGATGGCCCCGGCAAGCTCGCCGGCGATCTCGCTGACCCCGGCCAAGGCGCCGGCCTTCGTCTGAGCAATGCGGGCTTCCGCGTCTGTCAGCTTGGCGGCGATCTGCGTCTCGACCGTGCTGCGCTCTTTTTCCATTTCCGCGGACAGCGTTTCGCGCATGTCCTTGACGATCGCCTGCGCCTTGCCCCGCGCCTCGCCCAAGGCGCGCTCATAGTGGCTCAGCGCCTGCGCGGTTTCTTCCTTGAGCTTCTCTGCCTGGCGCAAGTCGCGCTCGATGCGCTCGCGCCGCTCCTCAATCACCTCGCCGACGCGCGGCAAATAGAAGCGCTTGAGCAGCAGATAGAGCAAGCCGAAGCTCAGAGCCAACCAGATGAGCTGTGGGGCAAAGGTGCCCGAATCCAGCGGCGGGAACACCTTGGCATGTCCCGCCTCCTGCGAGGTCGCCGTGCCGGCTGTGCTGTTGGTCGCCATCGCCATCTATCCTGGCAGCCGCCGGGCCTTAGGTGAAGAGCAGGAGAAAGGCAATCAGCAGCGCGAAAATCCCCAATGCTTCCGTAACGGCGAAGCCAAAGATCAGGCGGCCGAACTGACCATCGGCGGCCGATGGATTGCGCAGTGCGCCCTGCAAAAACTGACCAAAAAGGTTGCCGACGCCGATCGCGGCAGCACCGGTGCCAATGGCTGCGAGGCCGGCGCCGATGAGTTTAGCGGCTGCGGGATCCATGGACTTTTCTTCTCCTTTGCAAGTTAACCGTCTAGCGATTGAACGCGCGCTCGACCTAGTGCCCCGGATGCAGCGCATCGTTGAGGTACATACAGGTTAGCATCGTGAACACGTAAGCTTGTAGGAAGGCGACCAGCACCTCGAGCGCGGTGAGGGCGATGGCCATGATGAGCGGCAGCGGCGCCAAGGCCGCATAGGCGCCGGCGCCCAATAGCATCACCACGAAGCCCCCGAACACCTTGAGCGTAATGTGACCCGCCAGCATGTTGGCGAACAGACGTACCGAATGGCTCACCGGGCGCGACAGGAAGGAGATGATCTCGATCAACACGACCAGCGGCAAGATCAGGATCGGCACACCCTGCGGCACGAACAGCTTCAGGAAC
>Ga0134122_10000586_pt1 | contig 24916 bp, 16 predicted proteins | sample KB302_FD_96461 | JGI IMG/M metagenome (GOLD analysis project Ga0134122, IMG submission 96461) | Terrestrial soil microbial communities without Nitrogen fertilizer from Kellogg Biological Station, Michigan, USA - KB3-0-2 | ecosystem: Environmental > Terrestrial > Soil > Unclassified ...
CTCCGATCCTCCACCCTCGCCCCTCGCCGTTGAATTCGCCGGTTGTACCGCGACGCTTTTCCCGGGGCCGGTGTGCGTCCTCGATGAGAAACGCAACCTTGTGCTCTGGGTGCCCAAGCCCTCCAATACGGAGATCGAGATCCGGGTAGGCGGACAGGTGCTCGAAGCGAAACTTGAATCGATCGGTGAAGGCTTGCGCTACGGAGTCGTGATTCCCCCGGACGCTGCTCGAGTCGAGGTAGAACGCTCAGGTCCGGATGCCGAGCGCGCGATCTGGTCGCTCATGCTCTCAGGAGCGCATGGAACGACAGCGGCGGGAAACGACCTTCAGGAGGAGATCAGACAAGGTACTCGAGGAACTCCTGACCAATCGGGGGTCGGGACCTTCGATCTGATCCAGCGCCTTGAGCTCAACAAAGCTCGCGAACGCCTAAAGGCTCTGGAAATCCTTGCATCTTCCCTTTCCGAGCTTTCGATCGAGTCGCGCTATCGACTGGCATATGCCCGCGCCCTTCTGGCTGACAAGGAAGGAGATCTCCGCACAGCGATGACCCAACTCGAGATCGCGATCGAGGAGGCCGAACGCGGGAGTTTGACCGAGTTCGGCTGGAAAGCACGACAGAAGCACGCACTCGTGCTCGCGAACCTCGGTCGCTCACGAGAAGCCACCGAGGATTTCGCCCAACTCGCGAAGACCGCACAATTTCCCAATCCCTGCGAGCAAGGCAAGTTTCTCAGCAACTGGGCCTGGGCCGCGCTGCTCGCGCACGAGGCGAGCGGCGAACGTGCGAGCGCAAAGGTCGAAAGCCCCGAAGAGCTGCTCGAACAGGCTATCGAAAGGATTCGATCCGACTCGAAGAACTGTGACTCCAAAGCTGTTCTCAATGCCCGACTCAACCTGGTGCTCGCCCATCTTCAAACGGGCGATCCAGAGCGCGCCACCCGAGAGCTGGTTTCGGCACGCAAGGCGAAAGCGGAGAGCACGCTTTTCCTTCAGCTCTGGGAGCTCGACCTCGATGCGCGAATCGAACTCGCTCGCGGCCAGCCGAAGCCCGCGCTGGAGATCTATCGTCGGCTCGATCGGATTGCCAAATCCGTCGGTTCGCCGGACGGCCGACTCCGCGCCGCGTTAGGACTCGCGCGGGCGACCAACGAGCTGGGCGATCGGGATGGAGCGTTGGCGATCCTCGCCTCAGCCGAATTGCTGCTCGATGGACAGAGCCTTCAGGTGCCGCTTTACGACGGGCGTCAGACGTACGTATCGCAACGGGAAGGGGTGGCGAGTCTCGAGGTCCAACTGCTGCTCGACGCCGACCGCAATGCCGAGGCGCTCGCTGCGGCGCGCAGAGGCCGGTCGCGGGTCCTGCGGCAACTCGACCTGAGCGAGCGCCTCGCGAGCCTCTCCCCCGGCGACCGGACGAAGTGGAGCGATGAAATCTTGAAGTACACCCGAGCCCGCGGCGAGATCGACCAAGCGGCTCACCAAGACTGGAGCCTGCTCGCCGGCGAAGTGGCGACGGAGCGGGCCGCGCGGGAAAAGAAAGCGCGCGAGACGGCCGAGACGCTCGAACGTGCGATCGCGATTCTTGGAGAACCGCCTCCATTGCGCTTGGCGCCGGTCCCTCCGGGAGAGCTGCTGCTCGCCTTCCATCCCCTCCCCCGCGGACCCCGCAACTCCGAAATCGATTGGGTGGCTTTCGCCACCGACGGCCAGCAGAAGACTTCCGTACTCCGCTTCGGCCTCGCTTCGGCCCTGGCGAGCGACGCCGCTCTCGCGCGCGCGATTCTCCTGCCGTTCCGCGAACAGATCCTCGGCGCAAAGCGGATTCGCATCCTGCCGTACGGCCCGCTCCGCGATATCGATTTCCAAGCCCTACCTTTCGATGACGACATCTTGCTCGCCGCCAGGCCGGTGGTCTACGGACTCGACCTTTCTCAGACCTCCGGCGCCTGGGTGCCCCAAGGCAGCGAACGGCAGGCCCTGGTCGTCGCCAACCCTAGCGGCAACCTGCCCGGCTCGGTTGCCGAGGCGAAGGCGGTCGAGAAAGCGATTCGTTCCTGGACCCCTGGTTGGCAAGTCGAGCGGCTCGAAGAGTCCATGGCAGAGAAGGTCAAGGTGCGCACCGAGCTCGGGAGTGTGGAGCTGTTTCACTTTTCAGGGCATGGGCGTTTTGCCGGGGTCGGCGGCTCAGACAGTAACCTTCTGCTCGCAGCCGATCGGCGCCTGACCGTGGGAGAGGTTCTGGTTCTCGCCCATGCTCCGCGCTGGGTCCTCCTCGCGGGATGCGAGACGGGGCGCGTCGCGCCCGAAGCGCGTGTCGAAGGCCTCGGCCTCGCAAACGCCTTCGTCCTGGCCGGCTCGCGCGCGGTCGTCGCCTCCGTTCGTTCCGTGGACGATCCAAGCGCGGAGTCGCTCTTCGTCGACCTCTACCGCCGCTGGCGAGGCGAGTCCGATCTGGCGCAGGCACTCCAGCAGACCCTGCTCCAATGGCGAAGCCAAAAGCCAGGAGCCGACTGGAAGAGCTTCCGCCTCATTGAGCCTTAACTTATTGATCGATCGCGCGTACCTGTCAAGGTTTGCGAGAGAGCGGCAAATACCTCGCAATGTGGATAGGAGATCGATCATGAAATTACAAGCGCTTGGGTTGGGATTGCTGTTGGCTTTGGCTGGTTCCGGTTGCACGGCTCTCAATGGAGGCAAAACACCCAGTCCTCTTCCCGGTCGGTATTCGGCTACTCCGCCGATCGACACGAAGGCGGCGTACCCGCCCTCACGGCTAATCGGCATCAAGAACAATGCCGATGTCCCTTGCCCGGAGATCCCAGGTTGGAAAGTGCGGCAGCTCTTCCAGCTCGGCGTCCGGCGAAGCTCCTGCGGCAGGGGTGACTCGAAAGGCATCGAAGCTGTCGCAAAGGAGTTGGACCGATTCTGCATTTGGGAAGGTGGCAAGGGCTCCATCCCCCGGGCCGCGACCCTCGGCTTGGCGGACCTCGAACCCGATGCAGTCGCCATGTTGCCCACAGTGCAGGTCCCCGGGCCCTCAGGGCCGCTCGGAAAAAAAATCCTAGGGTCGTTAGCAACTCACTTTGCTGACCAAATGGGCTGGGGAGGGAACCAGGGAGAAGACGACAACAAGTTCAACCCACCTGTCCGTCTTGCATTCCTCGATTCGGAGCCAACCTTCGAGGGACTCCGAGGGATAGGTAGACTGCCACATGGGTATTTTCTGAGTCTCGTGGGTCGCGATCTTGGTGGATCGGCGGTCGAGATTGCGACACAACTCGCGCTGCCAATTGTCAAATTCAACGCCGCCAGTCCGGACGACTCCGAGCGAGACGAGAAGCAGGGCGGTTATGTCGGCAGCTTTGCCGATCTAGCCGAAGCGATTCATCAGCAGGTCGCCGCATGGAAGAACTGGGACCAGAAACGAGGCCGTCACCTGGTGCTCAATCTTTCGGTCGGTTGGGATGGCGAACAGTTCGGCGGCCTTACCGAGACACGGGTGTGCGATCTGCCAGTTGGGCCTCGGGCTGTCTACCTCGCACTGGAATATGCCGCTCGGCAGGGCGCACTGACTTTTGCAGCTGCAGGTAACGCCCAGTCAGGTCCGCGCGCTTCTAGCGGACCACTCCTACCGGCTGGATGGGCTCGCGGCAACATCCAGGAGTCGGCCTGCGGCAAGGGTCTTAAGACTCCGCTCCTCTATGCGGTCGGAGGAGTGCAGTGGGACGGAGCACCGATCACCAATGCCCGGCGCGGCGGAATGCCCGAGTTTGCGGCCTATGCCGACCACGTTTCAGTGAGAGATCTCGAGGGAAATCCAACCTCGACCTACACGGGTACATCGGTCGCGACGGCCATTGTCTCCTCAATCGCCGCGAGGATATGGCATCAATACCCGCACCAAAGTGCTGAACAGATTGTCGACCTGCTGCGCACAAGAGGCGAGGATCTCCACTATCGAGCGGATTTCTACTATGGCGCGAATGCGCCGAACGTGCGGCAGATCTCCCTCTGCTCCGCGCTCGGTCTCCGTTGCCCAGAGCGAAGCCGGCCAGCTCTATCGAAGTTTATTGACGAAAAACCAAATTCCCCCTCTGGCGCGCTCTCGGAAGTTAACCTTAGCCCTGCCGATGCGTGCGGCAGTGGCATTTTCTATCAAGTATCGAACCTGGGAACACCTGGAACCCTTGACGCCAAGCAGGTCTGCCCTTGGCTAGTTGTCGACGACTACTGGAGTGAACCCTGGGTGATTACTCAGCCGGAGTTCGACCCCTGCCCTGACTGCAGGATGCGCGCTCCGCAACAACTGAATGTACCTACTGGCACGGGGGACGGTCTCCTCCTAGTTGAGATTAGTGAAAAGTGGACCTCCATCGCGAAAACAGAACGAACAGAACTCTTATCCGGAACACTCGTGGTCGAGCAGACCGATAGCGTCGGTACCACTCGCACAAGCTACGTCTTTAAACCTCCTACCGGAGGCGCATCGATGATCAGCCTACCTCGTAGTGACTTTCGTGCCGGCGCTTCGATCAAGGCGAATCTCAACTGGAGTGTCACGCGCCAGGACTTACGAACCTCCTCGATCAACTCGCCGGTCTTGATCTTCGAATGACCTTCCGCTCCCAGCCCTGCCCGCCCGGGCGGGGCTGCTTTCCCCGCCGTTCCCAACCAATTTTCACTTTCCTGTCAGAAATCACCCATCCAACGCAAACACCAAGACATGGGATTCAACCTCCCATAGGCGCGCGGATCTCACCCCGTTTCGGCACGCTGCGTCCGTCTCAATGTTGTTCAAGAAGTCCATCGAGAAGCCCAAAGCGCACAAGCGCCCACGGCTTTCGGTTTTCCAAATTGATCCCTCGCCACTCGGCCGCAAGGTCTTCGAGTGCCGAGGATCGCGTTCAGGAGACTGCCTCATGGCACACAAGCCGCGTTTCACCTGGCCCCCGCCGAAAGACGGAGACAAAGACAAACAGTTTCACATCGAGGTCGCGGCGTCCGCGGCGATCTTGCAGAAGCTCGGGGCGGACATCCAGGTCAGCGCGCCCCGGGAAGACCAAGCGTGGGTGCGCGCGGGGCGCCCGAAGTCGCTCGAAGAGTGGCTCGAAATGCAGAAATCCGACGGGGGCGGCCTGATCCTGGGCGGCGGGCGGAGCTGGAACCATCCGCAGCTTTTGATGGCGGCGCGCGGCCTGGTGTTCGGCGACTGGGGCGATGCGGGCAAGCTGATGGCGATGCAGGCCGGGCGCATTCCCGGCGAGGGGAGGGCCGAGTTTCTCGACGGCGAGGAGCCGCGGAGTACGGATTACGATTCGCTTCGCTGGGCGGCTCAGCTGATCTTCGCGAGCGACAAGGCACCGGCCGCGATTCGCGAGGATGCGCGCGAAGTGCTGCGGCGACAGATGGGGCTCGCGATGCTCGGCGCGGTTCCCTGGACCGACAGCACCGAGTTTCTCAACGTCCACGGCGGGTTCAAGTTCCGGGGACCGACGCTCTCGCCGGTCGGCGAACGGTCGCCGAAGACTTCGCATCCCGACCAATCGGGTTTGTTCTGCCGGCTGGTCCTCGGCCGAAACGATCTGAGCAAAATAGACGACTGGGCCTGCGCGGTCGCCGACATCCTCCAGGTGGCGCCGCTCTTTCCGCCCCGCGACCGCGAGACCCTGAGCGATCCGGAACCGGCGCTCGCCCTGCTCGGCAACTCGCGCGTGTTCGGCGAGTTTCGGTTCGTCGAGTACCCGGAAGGGCGCTTCGTCTTCCGCCCGAGCCAACTGAATCCGAACACCCCTTCGGCCTTATGGAGCTTTGCCAACCACGCCGAGAAGCGGCAGGCCCGCGGGTTTCCGTTCGACCCCACCAGGCAAAACCGCGGCCAAGGCGCGCCTAAGTCGCTCGGCTGCGCGATCGAGAACGGCGAGGTCGTCGCGCGCAGCACGGACAATCAATTCACCGCGCGCTTCCGGCTGCCGACCTCGACGCCTCGCTGGTCGATCGTGGTCGACCAGCAGGGCGCGCGGCGCGAGGATTTGTAGAGGGCTGCACTCTGCGATAATCGCCGCCATGCCTCCCCTCCGCCTGCTCGCGATCTCCGGCAGCCTGCGCGCGAAATCCTCGAACGGCTCTCTGTTGCTTGCGGCGCGGGCCCTGGGGCCGGAGGGGGTGGAGATCGTGCTCTACGGCGGGCTCGGCGAGCTGCCGCTGTTCAATCCCGATCTGGACGAAGATCCGGGGCCGCCCGCGGTGGTCGATCTGCGCGAGCGGATCCACGCCGCGGACGGCGTGATCATCTCTAGCCCCGAGTATGCCCACGGGGTGCCGGGGGCGATGAAGAACGGTCTCGATTGGCTGGTGGGAAGCGGCGAGCTGGTGGACAAGCCCGTGGCGCTGTGGAACGCCTCCCCCACTTCCACCTACGCGCACGCCGCGCTGGTCGAGATCCTCGCGGTGATGAGCGCCCGGCTGCTCCCCGAGGCGTCGATCGCGATCCCGCTCCGGCGCGGCATGAGCGCCGAGGAGATCGCGGCCGACTCGGAATTTGCCGAGCCGGTCCGCGCGGCGCTTCGGGCATTCCTCCCCTCTCCCGCCGGGGAGAGGGGTTGGGTGTGACGATGCGGTAACGCTCTAAAGAACCCCCTCGGTGGGGACTACCCCTTGCCGTACCAGGGGTGTTCCGGATCGAGGAATCCGGGCCAGATTTTCTGGATCTCGGTTCGCTCGCCCGGCAAGATCGTCCCCATCTTCTGAAGCTTGAACAGCTGCCTCTCCGGCAGGGAAGCGGCCCAGCGGCGGAGGTGCCCGCCGTTCATTTCGTCCGCGACGGTCACCGCCTCGTCCCGGGTCGCCTCGTAGATCCAAACGGTATCGCCGCCGCGACCGGGCGTGGAATTGCGCACGATCCGGAACCGGGAAGTCGGCGCCGGCTCGCGCAGGCTCTCGCTGTTCGCGCCGATCCAATGTTCGTCGAACCAGCCGTTGACGCCCCTCCAGAGGGCGTTCTTCCGGGCCTTGCACCCGATCGACCAGGTGCCGTCCCGATTGAAGAGAAGGAACAGGAGGTCTCGCCCGTCGTCGAACTTGGCCCGTTTGTAGTTTTCGCCGTCCAGGCAGACCCATTCGTCCATCGTCGGCTCGACCAACCGATACCAGGATCCTTGATCGAGAGCGTCCCAGGATTGATTGACGCACCTCGACCAGTAGACCAGAAACCGGGAGACGACCTTGGGTGCCAGGAGCAGCGAGTCCTTGAGCTCAGGGTTGGCTTCCTTGCCCCAGCTGCTGATCTCATGCCTGGCTTTCTCTCGGGCCAGATCCAGGATTCCGCCCTTCCGGTGGAAGAGGGTATGGTGGTTTTCCGCCGTGTCGTGAAGAAACGAGGCCACGTCGGGAATGCCTTGTATTTCGACGTCCGTAGGCCTCAGTGGATGGCGGTTGGCGTAATCGGAGAAATAATCGCTCCTGACCTCTATTTCGGCGTAGTGCTCGAAGCCGGAATGCCGTGTGTCCGCCCACCTGGGAATTTCGGGGTAGCGGCCTTCCTCTCCGAAGACGTTCGTGAAATTCGCCGAATGCATCGGCTGGGTGAGATCGGTGAGGAAATGCAGAGCGAGGCCGAGGCAATGCCCGGCCTTCGCGATCAGCGCTGCGGGAGGGGAGTCGCCCAGTTTCAGGGCGCGCGCCGCCGCGTGAACGCTCAGGTTGAACCAGCGCCGCCCCTCGGTGACCGCGTTGGTCGTCCCTCTCATGTAGTTCAAGCCGCTTTTCGGGTTGTAGAAATGGTCGTGCCAGGTGAAGACTCTCCTGCGAGGATTTTCATGATTCAGTACCAGGTTGCCGCACCAGGGATACTTGTAATCCGCGTCGTCCAGCCCCTGGTAGGCCTGCTTCTCGAACCCGGGAAGATTCCAAAACCACCGGAACCGCCAGATGTCTTCGCTCTCCAGACGACCCACACCCGTCACTCCCCAACGCAAGATCTGCTCATGGGTGACGTCGTTCCAGAGGGTGCCGGGAGCTTCGCCCTCTTCCGGAACAGTCCAGGCGCCGCAGCAGCCGGACGTTCCTTTGGGCAGGCGGGAAAGCTCGAACGGTATGGCGGTGAAGCTCTCCGCCGGGCCGACGGTCGTCGCATCCGCCGCGAGCCGTGCCTCGTCGCCCGGGGGCGCCGAGAGATAGCGTACGCCGTCGGCGAGCTGGAAAGCGGTGCCTCCGCCCTCGGACTCGACCGGCCGGAACAGGGCGCCCTCGTCGAGGTCGTCCTGCGCGGCACTCACCCCTTCGGCGGAAACTCCCACATACCTTTCGGTCGCGAGCGAGCGTAGCGCCACTCGGCCGTCCGCCTGCTCGATCCAGTCGAAAAGGTCGGCACTCTGGCCGGCGAGCACCGGCCATCCGAACGTCGTGCGTCCCGCGAGCTTGCGCCCGTCGGAGGTCTCCAGGATCACCCAGCGTGGTTCACGCGCGGCGGGTTCCATCTCTCTCCCTCCCTCGTCGCCTCGGCGATTGAAGCACCGCGCGAGGACTGACTGCTTTTTTAGTGCGAGGAAGAAAGTCTAACCGATCAGCCCGGTAGCGGGACGATCCGTTCCTTCACGGTCCCGGCCCCGAGCAGATTTTCGATCGAGGCCACCAGCTCGCGCCCGAGGTCGATCGAAAAGGCGTCGCGGGTGCTGATTCGGTGGGTTTTTTCGCCGGCCCGGACCTCGAACGTCACCGGGATCGCTCCCGGGTTTTCGATCAACAGGTCGCGCAGGCGAAGCATCTCTTTGGGCGGGAAATTCTCGGGCACTACCAAATCGACACCGGAGACGATCTTGCCGCTGCCGAGGCTGAGCGGCGTGATGTCCATCGCCGAAAGCTCGACGTCGCTTCCCCGCTCGCGCACTTCGCCCTTGATCAGCACCACGGCCTCTTCGGTGATCAGATGGTTGAACTGCTGCATCTGGTTCGCGAACAGGGTGACCGGAATGCCGCCGTGCAGATCTTCGAGCACGAAGCGGCCCATGAAGCGGCCGGCGTTCGGCCCCATCTTGATCTTCGTCTTGCGGATTTGGGTGACCAGACCGCCCATCGTCACTTCGCCTTCGAACCCTTCTTTCACGTCGGCCGTGGTGTGGGTGGCGTGCCGCGCGAGATCCCCTTCGTAGGCGGAGAGCGGATTGCCCGAGAGGTAGAGCCCGAGCGTCTCTTTCTCGGCGGTGAGCACGTCCTTCTCCGACCATTCGGGCACCGAGGCGTCGATCCGCGGTTCGTCGCCGGTCGTATGCCCCGAACCGCCGAACAGGCTCGACTGGCCGGCGTCGCGCTCTTCGCGTTTGCGTTGGCCATAGTCGAGCACGCGATCGAGAGCGGCGAGCTGCGCCGCACGATGGACGCCGACGTGATCGAACGCGCCCGCCTTGATCAGACACTCGAACACCTTGCGGTTCGCCACCCGGCCGTCCAGCTCGGAGGCGAGATGCGCGAGGCTGCGGAACTTGCCCAGTCGGCGGCGCGCGACGAGCAGCTCCTCCACCGCGTTTTCGCCCACGCCTTTAACGCCGCCGAGCCCGAAGCGGATCGTGCCGCCCGCGACCGTGAAGTAATAGCCGCTCTCGTTGATGTCGGGCGGCAGCACGGGAATGCCCATGTTCTTGCACTCGCCGAGATATTTGGCGATCGACTCCGAAGACGACAGCTCGGAGTTGAGCATCGCGGCCATGAACGCCACGGGATAGTGGGCCTTTAGGTACGCGGTGCGGTAGGCGAGCATCGCGTAGGCGACGCTGTGGCTCTTGTTGAAGCCGTAGCCGGCGAACGGCTCTATGTAGTCCCACAGCTCGGTCGCCTTCTGCTTCGCCACGCCGCGCCGATCGGCGCCGGCCACGAACTTCGCCTTTTGTTCGAGCATCATCGCTTCGTTCTTCTTGCCCATGGCCTTGCGCAGCACGTCCGCTTCGGCCATCGAGAACCCGGCGACTTTAACGGCGATCAACATCACCTGCTCTTGGTAGACGATGACGCCGTAGGTCTCTTCCAGGATCTCGCGCGTCTCTTCGAGCGTGTAGACGACCTTCTTCTGGCCGAGCTTGCGCTTGATGTACTCCTCCACCATGCCGACCGAGAGAGCGCCCGGGCGGTAGAGCGCGTTGAACGCCGCGAGGTCCTCAAATTTGCTCGGCCGGGCGCGGCGCAGCAAGTCGGTCATGCCGCGCGATTCAAACTGGAAGATGCCGCTGGTGCGGCCGTCGCAGAACACCTTGAACGTTTCGAGGTCGTCGAGCGGCACCTCATTCCAGTCGAGGTCGATCCCTTGATGCTTGAGGATCTTTTCCGCGTCGTCGATCACCGTGAGCGTGCGCAGGCCGAGAAAATCCATCTTGAGCAGACCGAGCTTCTCGATCACGTTCATGTCCCACTGGGTCATGATCTGCTCTTCGTCGCCCTTGACCACCCGGTAGAGCGGCACCAGCTCGTCGAGCGGCCGCGGGGTGATCACGACGCCGGCGGCGTGGACCGAGGCGTGGCGCGTGAGCCCCTCCAGCCGGGATCCCACTTCGATGACCTGCTTGACCTCCGGATCGCGCGCCGCCTCGGAGCGCAGCGGCTCCTCTTTCGCCACCTCGGCGAGCGACTTGGTCATGTCCGGGATGAGCTTGGCGATCCGGTCGACCTTGGCGTAGGGCATTCCCATCACCCGGCCGACATCGCGGATTACGGCTTTCGCGGCGAGCGTTCCGAACGTGATGATCTGCGCCACGTGATCGCGGCCGTACTTGTTCGTGACGTACGACAAGACCTCGCCGCGTCGCCGCATGCAGAAGTCGATGTCGATGTCGGGCATGCTGATCCGCTCGGGGTTCAGGAAGCGCTCGAACAGCAGGTCGTACTGGAGCGGATCGATGTCGGTGATCCGGAGTGCATAGGAGACCACCGACCCCGCCGCCGAGCCGCGCCCCGGCCCGACCGGCACGCCCGTCTCCTTCGCCTGGCGGACGAAATCCCAGACCACCAAGAAGTAGCCGGGGAAGCCCATCCGCTTGATCACGCCAATCTCGAATTCGAGGCGGTCGCGGTAGACCTGCTCGGGGGTTTTGACCAAGCCGGCGGCGCGCGGCTTGCGCAGCTCCTGGAGGCGCCGCTCAAGCCCCTCGCGGGCGACCTGCTCGAAATAGCCGTCGAGCGACTCGCCGGCCGGCACCGGAAACTCCGGCAGATGGAACGTCCCCGTCGGGATCACTAGGTTGCACTGCTCGGCGATCGCGAGCGTGTTCTCGATCGCCTTATGGTCGTCGGGAAACAGCTTGTGCATCTCGTCGGCCGACTTCATGTAGAAGTTGTCCGAGGCGTAGCGCATCCGGTCCGGGTCCTGGAAGGTCTTTTGGGTACCGATGCAGAGCAGGACGTCGTGGGCGAACGCGTCGTCCTTCTTCAGGTAATGGCAGTCGTTCGTGATCACCAGCGGCACGCCGTTCCTCTGGGCGATCCGGCGCACGGCGTCCGCCGCCAGCCGCTGCTCCTCGATCCCGTGGTCCTGCATCTCCAGGTAGTAGTTGCCCTCCCCAAAGATCTCCAGATGCTCCTTGACTGCGGCCTCCGCCTCCTTCTCGTGGCGGTTGACGACCTTCTCGTTGATCTCCCCCTTCAAGCAGGCCGAAAGGCAGATCAAACCCTCGGAGTGTTTCCGCAGCAGCTCCTTGTCGATCCGCGGCTTGTAGTAGAAGCCCTCCAGGAACGACGCCGAGGTGAGCTTGAGCAGGTTCCGGTAGCCGATCTCGTTCTTGGCCAAAAGCACCAGATGGTTCGACGATCCGCGACCCGGCGTCCGGTCCTTCCGGTCCCCCTGGGCGACGTAGGCTTCCATCCCCAGGATCGGCTTGATCCCCGCCTTCTTCGCCTTGTTGTAGAAATCGATCGCCCCGAACATGTTGCCATGGTCGGTGAGCGCCACCGCCGGCTGCCCGGCCGCCACGGCGGCGGCCATCACGTCGTCGATCCGGTTCGCCCCGTCGAGCAGGCTGAACTGGCTATGGAGATGAAGATGAACGAAGTCGGACATGGGCCTCGGGGGTAGTACCTAGGGGTTCGAACAACGGCGGCTGGGGCCGGTTCCAAGGATACCAGATGGGGGCCGGGCGGCGTTCGGAGACTCCAAGGGGAGAGCCAGGTTTCACTCCGCCGGGCGGCGGGGCCCAGAACCTTCTCCCCTCCCACGCGTACCTCCCTCGACGAGCTGTTCGATTCCGGAGGAGGGTCTACCGATGCGCAACTTTCTTCGCGAGATCCGCCAGGGCGCCCGGTCGCTCGCTCGGCGGCCGGCGTTTTTGATTCTGGCTACGGCGAGCTTGGCCCTCGGGATCGGGGCGAATGCCGCGATTTGGAGCGTCTTGGATGCCGTTTTGATCCGCTCGGTGCCGTTCGTCGATCCCGACCGGCTCGCGCTGATTTGGGGGGTGACGAACGAGACCGGCAACCGGCGCGACCAGGTGTCGTCCCCTGACATCGCGGACCTGCGGCGCGAGAGCAAGACGCTCGAAGAGGTCGCCGCCTACATGGGCTGGACGCCGGTCCTCGCCGGGGCGGGCGAGCCCGAACGGGTGCCGGCGATCCAGGTTTCGGATGGCTATTTCCGCATTCTCCGCGGCACGCCGCTCTTGGGGCGGACCTTCCTTCCCGAAGATCAGGTGGAGGGCAAGGACCAGGTCGTCGTCCTTTCCCACGGTTTCTGGCGGCGGCGGTTCGGCGGCGATCCCGGCATCGTCGGGAAAGAAATTACCCTCAACGGCCGCGTCTACTCGGTCGTGGGGGTCATGCCGGCCGATTTCTCCTCCCTGCCGGGCGGTCTGATCGGCCAGCCGGCGGAGCTGTATCGCCCGCTCGCCGAGCCGTACGACAAAACGGCTCGCGACGGGCGCCACGTCCGCGCCATCGCGCGTTTGGCGCCGGGTGCCACGCTAGCCCAGGCGCGCGCCGAGGTCCAAACCATCGCCGCTCGGCTCGAAAAGGCCTTTCCCGACGAGAACCGGGGGCGCGGCTTCTACGCAGTGCCTCTCGCCGAGGACCAGATCGGCGGCCTGCGGGCTCCCCTGCTCGCCGTGTTCGGCGCGGTCGGTCTGGTGCTGGCGATCGCCTGCGTCAACGTCGCGAACCTGCTGTTCGCCCGCGCCGCGGGACGACATCGCGAGGTGGCGATCCGCACCGCGCTCGGCGCGAGCCGGCGCCAATTGATCGCCCAGTTTCTCGCCGAAGGGCTCGCGCTCGCCGCGGCCGGAGGGGCGGCCGGGCTGCTCGTCGCGGCGGCCGGCATTCGGGCGATCGAGCGCTACGCCGCGGAATGGCTTCCTTCGTTCGCCCAAGTCCGGCTCGACGGCCGGGTGTTTCTGTTCACCCTGTTCCTGACCCTGCTCACCGGCATCGCGTTCGGGCTTGCGCCCGCCCTGCGCTCGTCGCGGCCCGGCGCCTGGCAGGGGCTGCGCCAGGGCGCGCGTTCGACCTCCGGGGGACCGCGCGCCGACAGGACGCGCGGCGCCCTGGTCGCCGCCCAGCTCGCGATCTCGCTCGTGCTGCTCGCCGGGGCGGGGCTCTTGGTGCGCAGCGTCGTGGCGCTCTACCGGGTCGATCCCGGCTTCGATCCAAAGGGCGTGCTGACGCTCAATATCAACCTGCCCAGCGCGTCGTACCCGAAATCCGATCAATGGCTCGCGTTCGCCGACCGGTTGAGCGACCGCCTGAAGACTTTGCCAGGGGTCGGCGCGGTCGGTTTCACCAGCGTCATGCCCTTGAGCGACAATTTCGACGGCCGCGGCATCGTGCCCGAGGGGCTCGAGCTGAAGGTGGAGAACGGGGTCAGGGTCGACCTCTACGCCACCTCCCCCGGCTACCTGGACGCGCTGCGCATTCCGCTCCGATCGGGACGCCGTTACACCGCAGCCGACCGGGCGGGCACGCCCTACGTCGCCCTGGTCAACGAGACGCTCGCCAAGACGCTCTGGCCGGGGCAGAACCCGCTCGGCCGCCGGATCAAGATGTATGAAACAGATCTCGCCAAGGACCCCTGGCGGACCGTGATCGGCGTGCTCGCCGACGTGCGGCAATACGGCCTCGACCGCGCCGTGCCCCTGCAGATGTACTTTCCCCAGGCGCAACAGCCTGGGGCGTTCATGAGCCTCGCCGTTCGGACGGACGGCGATCCCGACGCTTTGCTGCCGGCGGTGCGGCGCGAGATCCTGGCGCTCGATCCCGCCCAGGCGGTGTTCGACGTCGCTTCTCTTCCGCAACGGATCGACCGGTCGCTCGCCCTGCGCCGCTTCGCGCTCGTTCTGCTCGGTCTGTTCGCCGCGGTGGGGCTCGCCCTCGCCCTGCTCGGCGTCTACGGCGTGCTCGCCCTGTTGGTGGTCGAACGGATGGGCGAGATCGGCGTCCGCCTGGCGCTCGGCGCCAAGGGAAGTCAGGTGGTGTCTTGGGTCGTCGCGCGCGGCATGCTGCCGGCGATCGTCGGCCTCGGGATCGGCCTCGCCGCCGCGCTCGCGCTCTCGCGTTTCCTATCCGGACTGCTCTACGGCGTTGGCGCGACCGACGCGGCGACGCTCGGGGGAGTCTCCGCCCTGCTGCTTTTCGCGGCGCTCGCTGCCTGCCTCATCCCCGCCCGGAGGGCGGCGAAGACCGATCCGATCGTGGCGCTGAGGGCGGATTAAAGGGGAGAGACACCTCCCAGGACCTGCGGTTCTCTGACGAAGCGCGGTTTGGCTCCTGGGCGCCGGGTCGGATAGATTCGCGCCAGATTCCGCGGCGTACAGGCCGGCGGCGCCCTTCTGGAGCCTTCCCCTATGAGTTTCTCTCTGGCGAATCCGTTCGTCTCGGCCCTGCTCGGCGCGCTCGTCGGGCTCGCGGCCGGTTGGCTCTGGCGGAACCAGCGGGTCCGTGAGCTGGTGCGGGAGCTTGCCGCCTGCAGGCCCCGCGCGGCGCGGCTGCATCAGGTCGAGGAGATCCTCGCCGAGCGGAACGGCGAGCTCGCGGCGCTCCAGACCGAGCTGGGCGATCTGCGGGAAGCGCAGGCGAAGGCGCCGCTCACGACGGTTCCCACGGTCGCCGCGATCCCTGCCGCCGCCCCTCCGCCCCCGCAGGCGCCGCCTCAGCAATCCGCGCTCCCCCTGGTCGGCGAAGCGCCCAAGCGCCGGAAGTCCGGGTCTCGGGCCTTGTCCTGACCTTTTGAACCGCATCCCATAGACGGCGCCGACAAGAACGCGGCGCCGCGGAGAACCGACATGAACCGAACGACCCGCACCCCGCTGCTCGTCTCGACCCTCGCTCTTTCGGCTCTGCTCGGGTTCGGCGCAGCCGCCGCCCCGGCCAAAGAGCTCGGCCCCTTCAACGTGAAGCTTCGCTATGCCCCGCAAGAGAGCGTCGGCACCAACTCCCCCACCCTCGAAGCGGGGATCTCCGACCGCCCGATCCGGATCGAGATGGCGGACGGCCGCACGGTCGCCGATCTAGCGGTGATCGGCGAAAGCACGGACGACGACGACCGGGTCTGGCCGGTACGCGCGACCAACGACCCGATCGCCTGGGCGAAAGAGGTCATGGCGAAAAACGCGGGCGATTGGGGCATCCGGGTGGACGACGGCGCGCCCCTCACCTTGGCCGGCAAGCTCACCCGCTTCCGGGTGGTCGAGAGCAACAAGGCCGTGGGCTCGACCTACAACGCCGAGGTGCAGTTCGGCTTCCAGCTGCGCGACCGGAAAGGCAGTCTGCTCTGGGAAGGCACAGGGGCGGGCGACGCCACCCGCTACGGACGCGATCGGAGCGAGGACAACGTGAACGAGGTGTTCTCCGACGCGACGCAGGAGGCCTACGCCGCTGCGCTCGCCGACACCCAGCTGCAGGGAGCCTGGCTGGGCAAGAGCGAACCCCTTTCCGCCGCCCCCATGACGGCCAGCGTTTCCAGCGAACGGAAAGCCGGCGACGTGCTCACGCCGGAGGCGATGCTCGAAGAGCTGGTGAAACTGAAGAAGAAGGGGTTCGATGCCGATCTGCTGGTCGGTTTCGTCGATCAGAAGGGACTTTCCCGCTCGCTCTCCTCCGACGATCTGCTGGCCTGGAAGAACGCGGGAATGCCGGATGCGGTGATCAAGGCGGCGTTGGCGAAGGGCAAGTAGGCGGGCCGGCGATCAATCCGGGGTCGAAACGATCGGCAGCCGCGCCGAGCCGGCGCGCGCGAGGCCGAGCCGTCCGGCCCCGGCGTAGACGTTAAAGCGGTCGCCGCGCAGGAAGCCGACGAGCGTGACGCCGAAGCGGGTCGCCAATTCGACCGCGAGGCTGCTGGGTGCGGAGACCGCGCAGACGATGGGAGCGCCCGCGGCGAGCGATTTTTGCAGGATCTCGTAGCTCGACCGGCCGGAGACCAGAACGATCCGCTCGCTCCACGGCAGGTCGCCCGCGCGGAGCGAGGCGCCGACCAGCTTGTCCAGCGCGTTATGGCGGCCGACGTCCTCGCGCACGGCGAGCAACCGGCCCTCCGGGTCGAACAGGGCCGCGGCGTGGAGACCGCCCGTCGCGTCGAACAACCCCTGCGCGGCGCGTAGGCGATCGGGCAGCGCGGCGATCAGCGCAGGATCGACGCGCGGTCCGGAACCAGCCGGCCGTTCGACCCGCAGAGCCAGCCCTTCGAGCGCCGCCTTGCCGCAAACGCCGCAGGCGCTGTTCGAGAAGAAATGGCGATCGAGCGGCGCAAGATCGGGCTCGATCCCGGGCGCCAGAGTGACCTCGACGACATTCGGCTCGCCCTCCGCGCCGCCCGGCTCCGAGCCATCCCCCGCGACAAGCGCCACGACATCCGAGGCGCTTCGGATCACCCCTTCGGCGAACAGGAAGCCAAGACTCAGCTCCGCATCCGCCCCCGGCGTGCGCATGGTGACCGCGACGGTCGTTTTCCGATCCCCTCCCCAGAGAAGGCGGATTTCGAGCGGCTCCTCGGTCGCGAGCGCGTCATCGCGGGTTTCGGCAGTTGCTCCGTGGACTCGGACCAGCTCGGCAGGGGTGGTGGATCGGGAGGAGCGCAGGTTCATCGTCGGAGAGCTTGCCACAGAACCCTAGGAACCATGAGGCTCGCCCTGTGGAATGGGAGGCCGCGCACTCTCGGTCGATTCGATCCAGGTCTTCATCAACGTCGCGGCGAGGATCACCGCGCCCCCGGCGAGGGACAAGGCGGTCGGCCGTTCGTGGTGGACCAGCCAGGCCCAGATGGGATTGAGCACCGGTTCGAGGAACAGCAGCAGCGACGTCTCGAACGCCGGAACATGGCGGATTCCCGAGGTCATGAAGACATAGGCGAGGCCGATCTGAAAGATGCCGAGGAAAGAGACGACCGCGAGATCGACCGCGCCGATCCCGTTCGACGCGAGCGGCAGCGCGAACGGCAGACAGGCGAGACAGGCGAACGCGTTGGCCCAAAGGGTGGCCGCAGCGGGCGAGCCGCTTTCGACTCCTCCATCCCCCGTCCGGCTGAGCGAGCGGAGCCCCATCACCGTGAGCCCCCAGAACAGCCCGGCCGCGAGCGCCAGGACGTTGCCCAGGAACGGGCGCGGCGCGGTCGCCGAGGCGGGGTCGAGGCCGATGAACATGAGGCACAAGCCCACGGCCACCAGGGCGACGAAATAGAGGTCGCGCCGCTTCACCCGCTCGTGCAAAAGCCAGGGGCCGAGCAGCAGCACGTACAGCGGCGCGGTCGATTGCAGGAAGATCGAGCTGGCCGCCGTGGTCAGTTTGTTGGAGAGGACGAACAGGATCATCGTGATCGCGTGCCCGACCGCCACCAGAAGGGTCCACCGGGAGGGCCTCCGGCGAGCCGCGGGGAGCATCAGATAGAGCGCCACGGCGGCGATCCCGGCGCGGAAACAGGCGACCTGCCAGCCGGAGAGCGACGCGGATTTGACGGCGGCACCGCCGGTTGAAAACAGCGCCGCGGCAGCAAGGATGCCAAGCCGACCGCCAAGCGCGGCGCGTTGGGGGGAGGTAGCGGATTTCGACATCGCGCGGCATTGTAGACCGTCTGCTCCGTCCTCGAGGGAGGACTTGGCCGCTGGCCGCCAAGCGGGTGCCATGGACAACACTGGCGTGGGTGCTCTCGCGCAGGCGCCGAGGTCTCGACTACCATCGACCGTACCGACCGGGCGCAAGATCGCGCCTCCGTTCACAGGATGTTGAGCCATGCCCCACATAGCCCTACTCGGGGATTCGATCTTCGACAACGCCCCGTACACATCAGGTGGCCCTGCGGTCATCGATCACCTGCGGCAGGCGCTTCCCGCGGGATGGTCGGCGGATCTGCTCGCGATCGATGGGTCCGTTTCGCGGGACGTCTCCGACCAGCTCAAGAACCTTTCGGCCGACCACACTCACCTGGTCCTGAGCGTGGGCGGCAATGACGCCTTACTCCGCGCGGACGTCCTCACGACCCCGGTCCGATTGAGCGGCGAGGCGTTCATCCTGCTCGCCCAAGCTGTGGACGACTTTGCGGCTGCCTACGAAGAGACTATCGACGAGGTTCTCGGCCTCGGCCTCCCCCTCGTCGTCTGCACGATCTACAATGGGAACTTCGATCCACCGGAATACCAGGCGGCGGCCCGCATCGCCCTTTGCGGGTTCAACGACGTGATCCTTCGAGTCGCCCTGCGAAGGTCGCTTCCGGTCATCGAGTTGCGCGATGTCTGTACCACCTCGAACGACTTCGCAAACCCGATCGAGCCGTCGGTCGAAGGCGGAGCCAAAATCGCCCGCGCGATCCTCTCAACTCTGGAGCCTCCCAACATATTGACGCTTGCAAATATCTAGATTGGCGAGCAGAATACGCGGCGACTCGCTTCGTCAAAGGAGACTTGCATGCGCCGCGCTGCCGCTTTCGCGCCGGGATTTTTCGGATTGAATCGCCCGCGCCCGGACGCCGAGATGGCCCGCCGGGCCGCCCATCCGCGTCTCCGGGCGCTCTCGGCCGAGCATGCCGACCGTCTCGCCGCGGCGCTCGATGCCACGGCGGAGCACGAGTCGCTCGAAGCGAACGCGGGCGTCCTCCTCACCCCCGAGCAGCGGCTCTTGCAGCGGACCTCGTTCGGGCCGACGCTCGCGGACTCCGAGCGGATGCGCCAGCTCGGCTACACGGCGTATCTCGAAGAGCAGCTCGCCTACACCCGGCTCGACGACTCGGAGCTTGAAGGCGCTTTGACCGACGCGCTGCCTACCCTTTCGATGACCCCGGGCGAGCTCTACTTCGGCGAAAACTTCGACCTGACCTACGAGCTGCCGATCGCCGCGATCTACCGCGCGATCTACAGCAAGCGGCAGCTGTTCGAGACCATGGTCCACTTCTGGACCGACCATTTCAACATCGACTTGGGTGGCGACGCCGCGTATTTCTTGAAGCACGTGGACGAGCGCGAGGTGATCCGCAAGCACGCGCTGGGCAAATTCCCGGATCTGCTCAAGGCCAGCTCCAAGAGCCCGGCGATGCTCACCTATCTGAGCAACGATTCGAACTACGCCGACTACCCGAACGAGAACTACGGCCGCGAGGTGATGGAGCTGCATTCCCTGGGCGCCGACCAGGGCTACACCCAGATCGACGTCCGCGAGATCGCCCGCTGCCTGACCGGCTGGTTCGTGGTTTGGGAAGAGGACGCCGCCAACTTCGGCAAGTTCAAGTTCGAGCCCGACGCGCACGACTTCGGCGCGAAACGGGTGATCGGTCTCAACATCCCCGCGGGCGGCGGCGTCACGGATGCCGAAAAGGTGATCGCCCGGCTGGGCACTCATCCGAACACCGCGATGCACATCGCCAGGAAACTGCTGATCTATTTTTGGGGCTACGAGCCGCCGCAGAATTACGTCAACCGGGTGGCCACCGTCTTCCGCAATACCGGCGGCGACATTAAGGCGATGCTGCGCACGGTGCTGCAACGGAGCTGGATCGAGCATGCGCCGCCCAAGCTCAAGCGTCCGTTTCACTACGCGGCGTCGGCCGTGCGCGCGACGTTCGGCGCGCTCGATGATCCCAGTCCGCTGTTCGATCATCTCTCGGACTCAGGCCACCTCCCCTACTACTGGTCGCCTCCGAACGGCTATCCGGACACACGCGTCTATTGGTCGGGTTTCCTGCGCAACCGGTGGAACTTCTCGCTCGATCTGTCGTCCAGCGACTCGCTTGGCATCCGGATCGACCTCGATCATCTTCTGCCGAGAAACCTCACTCCCCAGGCGCTGACGACGCGAATCAACGCCCTGGTCGCCAACGGCAAGCTCGCGCCGGTAACCCAAAACGCCGTGCGCGACTTCCTGCGCGGCGGGCCGCGCACCACCCAGCGTGTGCATGAGGCGCTCGGCCTGGCCCTGGCTTCGCCTGATTTTCAAGAGTTCTGATTGGCGACACACGGTCATGGGTTCGTGGATCCCGCAGCGACTGGCCGCTGCCGAAGGCGCCCGAAGGAGCGAGGAGGCCACGAAACCATGACCGCCACACCGTCGGGAGATTCGAAATGAGCGAGCACGACGAACACAAGGGTTGCGCCGAGTTCCACCACCTGTCGCGCCGGAAGTTCCTCGGCCTCTCGGCAGGAGCGCTCGCCGCGGCGGCCGTCCCCGCTTGGCTGCCGAAGATCGCTTTCGCCACCACCGGCAGCGGCTCGCGCGACGTGCTGGTCTCGATCTTCCTGCGCGGCGGCGCGGACGGCCTAACGCTCGTGGTGCCGCACGGCGAAGATGCCTATTACGATCTGCGGCCGACGCTCGCGATCGCGCGGCCGGGGGAAGGCGCCCACGCGGCGATCGACCTCGACGGCTTCTTCGGCCTGCCGCCCGCGATGGGTGCGCTCAAAGAGGCCTACGACGACGGCGCGCTGCTGTTCGTTCACGCGACCGGCCTGCCCGATCCGACCCGCTCGCATTTTTCTGCCATGTATTTCATGGAGGTCGGCCGCCCCTCGCCGCCGACGTCGCTCTTCACCGGCTGGCTCGGCCGGCATCTCGCGACGACGCCGGTGGCCTCGCCCGGAGCGCCGCTCCGCGCGGTCGGCCTCGGCTACGGATTACCGCGCAGCCTGGTCGGAGCGCCGCAGACCGTGCCAGTGCGCGACCTGGGCGACGTGGGTCTCTCGGGCGACGAGGATCTTGCCCCCGGCCGGCGCCGGGCGCTGGACTCGATGTATGTGGCGGCGACGGACTCTCTCCTCAAAGCGTCGGCGAGCAATACGACGCGCACCATCGACCTGCTCCAGCAGATCGATTTCTCCGGCTACTCGCCGGCCGGCGGCGCGGAGTATCCAGACGACGAGTTCGGCAACGCGATCAAATCGACCGCGGCGTTGATCAAGGCCCAAGTGGGGGTGGAAGCCGCGACGATCGACCTCTCCGGCTGGGACAGCCACGAAGAGATGGGCGCGATCGACGGCGACCTCGCGGTCCTGATGACCAGCCTCTCGCGCGGGCTGGCGGCGTTTCACAAGGATTTGTTCACCAGCGGCTTCGATCGCGTAGTGGTGACCGTGCAATCGGAGTTCGGAAGGAACGCGAACGAGAACGCGAGCCGCGGCACCGACCACGGCCACGGCGGCGCGATGATCGTCCTCGGAGGCCAAGTCGCGGGCGGCCGAGTGCTCGCCGACTGGCCCGGCCTGGCCCCCGATCAGCTCTACGAAGAGCAGGACCTACAGATCACCATCGACTACCGCGACGTCCTCGCTGAAATCCTGCAAAAGCGCCTCGGCAACACCAACCTGGCGGCGGTGTTCCCCGATCCGGCCTACAGCCCGAGCTTCAAGGGTGTGATTCGGTAGGGTCGGCGGGTCAAAGCCAGTTCTCGATCGAAAGTCCTTCAACGCGTGAGAATTCGTCCACGTTGTTCGTCACGAGCACGGCGCCGTGGTGGAGAGCGATCCCGGCAACCAGCGTGTCGATGGGGCCGATCTGGTTGCCAAGGCTTTCGAGGCGAGCACGAATCGCTGCCGCAGTCTTGGCCTCGCCCGCCTCAAACGGGAGAACCCTGACGACGGAGAGCAACTGTTCGAGATCCGCTTTCCGTCGATCGGGAGACTCGGATTTCGCGGCACCGACCTCAAGCTCGTAGAGCACGAGAATGGGAATCGCCAGAAGCCGCGGAGGCAGAAGCTCGACACGGCTTCGAACCCTACCTCTCCCTTTGAACAGGTAAATGACCGTGTTGGTGTCGAGGGCGAACACTCAGAGGGATTCCCGAAGGAGATCTTCGGGCTGGCCCGCCCGAATCTCTTCGATGCTTGGGAAGTCCTCGTCGCTCCACGATCCGAATAGCCTTCTCACCTCTTCAGGCCACGCCGAAGACGTTCGCTCCCGGATCAGCTCGGCCACCCAAAAACTTGTGGTGACTCCTGACTCTTTCGCCACCTGCTCAAGTTTCGCTTCGGTTTCGGGATCGAGATCCAAGGTCAGAATGGTCATCGGCGGCCTCTTATGAATGTCTCGTCAAGTCTATGCGCCTCTGAAACCTGAAGACAACGCCGTTTCCAGGTGTTCCCCGATCCGGCCTACAGCCCGAACTTCAAGGGTGTGATTCGGTAGCTTTCTCTGGCGGCTGGCGCACGTAGAGGCCGTCGAACTCGGGCGTCCAGGTTTTTCCTTTGTCGGGCGAACGTTCGATGACTTGACGCACTCGGTCCGGACCGTCGGGCGTGTAGGTCATGCGAAATCGAAGCGGCTTGCCATCCTTACCTTTTCCATCGCGCAGGAAACGAACGGATGCTCCTTCCCCCTTGCCGGTCCAATCCTGTACGTTCCCTTGACTGTCGACGTAGTGCTGCACCCACTGTCTCGTCGCTGCGGACCAAGCGCTCAAGCTCTGGCCGTCATAGACGCCGTTGTTCTGGGTGAAATCTTCGTGGATCGCGCAGCCGTTCAGGATCGAGGTGACGCGACTGGTCGCGACCGACGTGCCCGCAGGAATCTGCACATCCCAAGCTCCGACCCAGAACCTGAGTTGGCCGTATTCGGGCTCCAGGGAGCAGGGATCGATCTCCTTCTTCACCTCCAGCACCCGTTTCGCGAAGCGCGCGCCGGTGCGGATCGGCTCGAAGTCCGGGTCCTTCTCCAGCACTTCGAGATTTCTGAAGCCGAGCTTCACGGCCTTGTCGAGCTCGGCGAGCGCCTCTTCTTTCTTTCCCAACCGGGACAGCATCCGCGACAGGCGGGTCGCGACTGCCTGGGCCGAGTACCCCGCATCTCCCGCCTGCGAATAGGCATCGAACGCCTCCTGCCACTGCCCCAGCGCATGGTACGAGGCGCCCAGGTTGAACCAGGCCTGCGCGTTGCCCGGATTCGCGTAGACGAGACTGTCGTACGCCGCGATCGCACCCGCCCAGTCCTTCGCGGCAAACAGCGCGGCGGCTTTCGCCTCCGGATCGCTCGGCGCCGCCGCGGCCGGTTCCTGGGCCAGGAGGACTTGCCCCGCGAACGCCCACGCCAACACTCCGAGGACCAAGCCCTGCATCGAACGCGCGTTGCTGCCGATCATTTCCAGCCTCCGGGAAAGCAAAAACTCCGGGCGCACGATATCAAACCGGCCAACCGCCCCGCGGGATCCGCCGTTTCAGAAAACCTCCTTTGGCGTCCCCGGAAGATCGAGCCGAATCCGCCCGTCCCTCCCGAACCGGAGCCGGATCTCGCCGTCGCGATCGGTGCGCAGAACGTGAAGGTGGCGCTCGGCGAAACGCTCCAGCACCTCGGGCGAAGGGTGGTAGTAAGGATTCTTCGGCCCGACCGAGATCGGCGCCCAGCGCGGCTCGACCGCATCGAGCAGAAACCCGGCCGAGGAGGTGCGGCTGCCGTGGTGCGCCACTTTGAGCACGTCGGCCCGCAGACGCTCCCGCGGCAGATCGAGCAGATGCAGCTCCCCCACCCGTTCGACGTCTCCGGTGAGCAGCACCCGACGGCCGAACGCCTCGGCGGAGAGGATCAGCGAGCGTTCGTTCTCAGCCGAGCCGCCCTTCTGCACCTCCTCGCGTGAAGGCCCGAGGACGGCCAGCCGCCACCGACCGACGTGGCCCTGAGCCCCCGCGACGAACGTGCGGACCCGCGCGCCGGGGATCGCGAACAGCTCGCCCGCGCAGCCTTCGGCCGGCCATCCCGGCGCGGTCCAGATCTCCCCCACGTTCAAATACGACGAAAGATCGACGAGGCCCTGGCAATGATCGGTATCCGGGTGGGTCATCACGACCGCATCGAGCCGTCGCACCCCCTCGGCGAGCAGCGCGGGCAGCAGCACCCGCCCGCCGAGATCGCCATGGCGCCATCCGCCGCCGTCGATCAGAATTGCCCGCGCTCGATCGCGCAACAGAATCGAATCGCCCTGACCGACGTCGAGTAGCGCGATCGTCGGCTCGGTTCCGGTCGGCGTGCAGGCCGCTGTGACGACCCAGCCGTTGTACCGGTCCCGCCGAGTGCGCTCGATGAGCTCCGCCACGGCCTCGACGGTCCCGACGGCGAGGACGGGGTGCATGCAGCGGCCCGCCTCCCGCATCCGGTGCAGCCGTTTGCGCAGCCAGTACCTGGCCACGAGATCCAGGGCGACCACGCACGGCATGGCGACGACAACGTAACCGCGCGCCACCCGGGCGGTGGTGGCGTAGGAGAGGATCGCCACCGCCCCGGTGAGAGCGATGCCGGCGTTGATGATCCGGCGGAACTCGTCCGCGCCGGTCCCGATGAACCTCGCCTCGTAGCCTCGCGCCAGCGCTACGCACGCGATCCACGCGAACGGCAGGCCGAACGTAAGCGCGATGTATGCCGGCGGTACATGGCCGTGGTGGTCGAGCCGACTACGGAGCGCAAGCAGGCCAGCCAGCAGCGCCACGCCACCGTCAATCACCAGGGCCTGACGGAGGTACCGTCCGGTCCAGCTGATCACACTTGGTGAAGCAC
>Ga0134122_10000587_pt1 | contig 24895 bp, 30 predicted proteins | sample KB302_FD_96461 | JGI IMG/M metagenome (GOLD analysis project Ga0134122, IMG submission 96461) | Terrestrial soil microbial communities without Nitrogen fertilizer from Kellogg Biological Station, Michigan, USA - KB3-0-2 | ecosystem: Environmental > Terrestrial > Soil > Unclassified ...
ACCGCGGGGTGGTGCTGGGTGGCCTCTCGCCGGTGCACGATGCGCTGCACGAGGTGGTCGAGTGGCATCGCTGGCTCGGATCGCGCGAGACCCTCCGGCCCGTCACCGGCGCCGCCAACCTTGGCTTCCTCGGCCTCGTGGTGCTCGGCGTCTACCTCTGGTGGCCGCGCCGGCGAACGCGCGAGGCGATGCGCGCGGTCATCCTGTTCCGGCCGGGCCTGGGCGGCCGCGCGCGCGACTTCAACTGGCACAATGTGATCGGCATCTGGTGCGCGCCCGTGCTCCTGATCCTGACGCTCACCGGCGCGATCATGTCCTACCAGTGGGAATGGTGGACTACTTCGCTGTGTTCTCCGGGACTTCGTGGCGGGGAGCAGGGTTCATCTGCCCGATTTCTGCCCGACTTGCGGCATCTGTCCGCTCCATCTCGCCCCGGAGGTGCTCGGGGCTGAGGTGGGCGTAGCGCATGGTCATCGCGATGGCCGCGTGGCCGAGGATCTTCGACAGGGTCAGCAGGGTGCCGCCGCGCATCATGAACCACGAGGCGAAGTGGTGCCGGGTGTCGTGAAAGTGGAAGTCCTCGATCCGGGCCGCGCGCACCGCCCGGCGAAAGGCCTTCCGGGTGGACGTGCGGGGCCATACGTAGCCGTCAGCCTGGCGGGGCTGGGCCGCGAGACCGGAGAGCACCTCGTAGACCCTGGTCCGCATCGGCACCTCCCGGCGCCTGCCCGACTTCGTCACCTCGAGCCTGACCACCGCGCGCGAGAAGTCCACGCGATCCCATGTCAGGCCCATAAGCTCGCCCAGGCGCATGCCGGTCTCCATCGCGCAGACCGTGAAGCCCTCGAGGTGGGACAGGTTCGAGCGCCGGCAGGCCTCTAGCAGTCGGGGCTCCTCGTCGGCCTCAAGCCAGCGGATGCGGCCCTCCGGCTCCGTCTCGAGCTTGACCTTCGGCACCGCCGGCAACACCTCCCACTCGCTGTGCGCCATGCCGAGCACCGCCCTCAAGAACCCGAGCGGCCGGTTGACGGCCGACGCCGTCAGGGGCTCGCCCGTGCCGGGGTGCTTCGAGGCGAGGCGCACCGCCTTGCACGCGCTGATCCTCGACGCGGTCATCTCGGAGAGCGGCACGTCGCCGAAGGCTTCGAGTAGCCGCTTCGCGATCCGCCGATCTTCCGCGATTGTCTTTTCCCGCGAGCGCACCGCGCAGAAGCGCTCGAACGCTTGTTGACGACGTCGCCCCGCACGCGATATCGTCAGCCCGCCCCGACGCTGCGCCGTGGAGATGTCGCAATGAAGATTCATCGGCTGGATCACTTCCACATCTACGCCGTCGATCCCGAAGGCAGCGCACGTTATTACACGGAGGTCTTCGGGGCGGAGACCATCGGTAAAGCTCGGAGCAGCTACGGAGAGGCCGTGCACTTTCTGCGGCTGGGCGGGGTGGCGTTGGTGCTGGCGCCATATCCTCCCGCCGTCGAGCCCGGCATGCCTGCTCCGTATCGGGACGGCATGTATCAGCACGGATTCGGTATCGCGCACTTCGGTCTCCACGTCGACGCTCTGGAGGAGGCGGTCGAGTTCGTTCGTCGGCGCGGCGGCACGATACTATCAGAGCCACGCGAGAATGCCGGCCTTCGCTTCGCGTACATCGGGGCGCCGGACGGCGTGATCGTCGAGCTGCTGGAACATCACGGCCAATGGTCCTCGTTACTGGGTCCCGCCACGGCGTGACCGCGGCCGACTCGGTCGGCCCGTGCCGAGAATGATGCCGCCCACGGGCAGCACCACGTTGGGCTTGACGCTGGGGTTGATGACTATGGCGCCTCAGTGATAGCCGCGCGCCGGGGCCTCGCTGCCGTCCCGCATCTGGCCCACCCGCCCCCCGGTGCCGACCACCTTCACGTCGCCTTCCATCTCCCGGCGCATCCGCGCGGAGGGGCTCCACTGGGTGACCGAGCCCCGGGGCCATGGACGAGGGGCTGATCTACCGGGTACTTGGCGCAACCCCCCGGGATCATTGCCCCGATCCCGGGGGCCTGGCTCTGCTGTCCTACCAGTGGGCCAACAATCTCATCTACACGCTCACCGGTAACGAGCCCCCGCCGCCCGCGCCGGCCCTGGGGGCTGCCGCGCCGCGTGAGGGCCAGCGGCGCCCGCGCGCGGCGAAGACCGGGCGCGCGCTCGACGCGCTCTGGGCGCGCGCCGAGCGCCAGGTCCAGGACTGGGTCGCCATCAACGCCCGGCTGCCGCAGCGGCCCGATGGGCCGGTAACCTTCTTCATCCAGGAGCCGGTCGGCTGGCATCGCTTGCCGCGCTCGCAGCTCGTGCTCGACGCGGTCACCGCGGACGTCGTCAAGTGGGAGCCCTTCGCGGGACAGAACATGGGCCGGCGGCTGCGGGCCTGGGTGCGCCCGCTCCACACCGGCGAGGCGGGCGGGCTGACGGGCCAGACCATTGCGTTCCTCGCCTCCGCCGGCGGGACCGTGCTCGTGTGGACGGGGGTCTCGCTGGCCTGGCGCCGCCTCCGCGGCTGGCGCCGCCGGACCGGATCGGCGGAGGCGATCCCGGCTCCTGAGACCCGCCAAGAAGTGTCAGCAGACTGACACACCCTGCCCAGGCCGCTCGCGGCAGTTCGGCGTTCCCTCGAGGTATTCCAATAACTTAGGCTGAATCTCCACTGGCAATCCGCTTGCACGCTCTCGCCCTCGTCCGGGTGCGCCCGGATAGACCGAGAGGAGGCAGGCAATGGGTGGGGTCACTGTCGCGAAGCGGCTGGAGCGCCTGGTCCGGTTCGTCCCGGGCATCCCGGGCTACCAGGATCGGGAGACGGCGCGGGCCACTGACAAGCAGGTCCGGATGCGGCTCGTGGGCGAGCTGCAGCGGCTCATCCACGGCCTCGAGGAGGACAAGGAGCGCGTCGCCGGCTCCGGTGACCTCTCCTCGCTGCCACGCCTCGACCGGCTCGCGGGACGCCTCGAGCGCCTCGGGCGCACCGTGGAGTTCGCGGCGCGCGGCTACTCGGGCCTCTTCGACCTCCATACGGTGGACGGCGACACGCTGGCCCAGATCTACTCCTTCGACCTCGGCCTCTTCGACGCGCTGAGCGCAGTGCGGGCCAAGGCGGAAGCGGTGCGCGCCGCGCTCCCGGATCCGGAGGCCCTCCGGACCGCGGCCGAGCGCATGCGCGAAGCGCTGGACGACTTCGCGGAGCTCTTCGACCAGCGCCGGCGCATCGTCGACGCGGACTAGGACGGACCAACGCCATGTCACCGATCATGATGGAAGTCATCGAGTGGTTCGATCAGACCGGCACCGGCATCGTCCAGCGCTACCCGGAGGGCGGCTCGGGCGACATCAAGATGGGCGCCCAGCTCATCGTCCGCGAGAACCAGGCCGCGGTGTTTTTCCGCGACGGCCAGGGGCTCGACGTGTTCGGGCCCGGCCGCCACACGCTCTCCACCCAGAACCTGCCGATCCTGACGCGGTTGCTCTCTCTGCCCTGGGGCTTCCAGAGCCCATTCCGCGCCGAGGTCTACTTCGTCAACCTGAAGGTCTTCACCAACATGCGCTGGGGCACGCGCGATCCGGTGGCCTTCAAGGACACCCAGCTCGGCCTGATCCGCCTGCGCGCCTTCGGGAGCTTCACGATGCGGGTCACCAAGCCGCTCCTCTTCGTCAATAGCCTGGTGGGCACGCAGGGCAGCTACACCACGGATCAGATCGAGGACTATCTCCGCGAAGTCATCGTGGCCCGGCTGAACGACTTCCTCGGCGAGACCGTGCAGAGCCTGATCGAGCTGCCGCGGCAGTACGACGAGATGGCGGTGGCTCTCAAGACCCGGTTGGCCGACGAGTTCCGGAAATACGGCGCCGAGATGGTGGACTTCTACATCAACCGGATCACCCCGCCCGAGAACGTGGAGCGGATGATCGACGAGCGCTCGAGCATGGGCGCGGTCGGCGATCTGGATCGTTTCCTCAAGTTCAAGGCCGCGAAGGCCATGGGCGACGCCGCGCAGGGCCACGGGACGGACGGCGGCGCCGCCGGCGGCGTCGGCGTAGGCGTCGGCGCGGGGCTCGGCATGATGATGCCCGGCATGCTCGCGAAGAGCCTCGGGACGGCTCCGGCGGCCGCCGCGGCGGCGACGGTGAGCTGCCCGGGCTGCCAGTCCGCGGTCGCGGCGGACAGCCGCTTTTGCCCGCGCTGCGGCCGCCAGATCGCGACGGCCCCGCGGTGCGCTCGCTGCCAGGCCGAGCTGACGGCCGGCGCGCGCTTCTGCTCGACCTGCGGCCAGGCGGTGCCCGGCGCCTAGCGCCGGCGCACCACGCCGCCGCTTCTCCTCGACGACGTCGTCATGAGCCAGGTCGTCGTCTCGACCGAGTGCCCCACCTGCAGCGGCCCCCTCGATTTCTCCGAGGGGGCCAACGCCATCCGCTGCCCGAGCTGCGGGTCCACGCTGCTCGTCACCGGCCGCAAGCAGGTCCTGAGCTACTGGGTCCATCCGAAGGTCAAGGGCGAGGTCGCGGGCGCCGTCGCCCGCACCGGCCGCCTCGAGGCGCGCGTGGCGGGCGCCCGGCTCTTCTTCGTGCCCTTCTATCGCCTGACCGGCCACGACTTCCAGTGGCAGGACGTGCCCCCCAAGCCCGAGCCGGAGAGCCCGGCGTTCCCCACCGTGGGCGAGAGCCTGGGCGGCCGCGAGTCCGACCGGCCCGAGATCGAGATCCCCATCGGCTCGATGCTGGGCTGGGGCGCCGACATCCTGCTCGGGCGCAAGGCCGGCGACGCCGTGCGCGATCTGCTGGGCGAGGCCCCGAAGCCGGAACGCCCGCTCGACCTGGCCGTGCTCACCGCGATGCGCACGGCTTCCGCGCGTTCCGGCCCGGACCGGGAGGTCCAGTTCCTCGATCGCTACGTGGAGAAGACCTTCCCCGCCTCGGACGTGGCCGCCCTCGGGGTGGCCTCGCTCGGCGTGCGTGCCCAGGTCCTCCGCGTGGCGCTCTTCGAGCGCTCCGCCCTGGCTGCGCTCGGGACCATCGTCGCGCCGCAGCTCGCGGCGGAGCGCGCAATGGAGCAGGGGCTCGCGGCGCGCGGCTTCGAGCACGTGGTCTATCGTCAGGTCCTCGGGCGCATCCTGAGCGTGATCTACTTCCCGTTCTGGGTGGTCGAGCTCGCGCAGGACGGGGAGCGCTGGCTCACCGTGGTGGACGCGGTGGCCGAGAGCGTGGTGCAGCCGCGCGCGCCGCTGTCGCTCCGCGACGCCCTGGAGCGGCCCGCGATGGACGAGCCACGGACGGTGGGGCTCCGCCCGCTCGTCTGCCCTAACTGCGGCTGGGCTCTCCCCGTCGAGCCCGACGACGTCATCTTCTTCTGCGGCTCCTGCCACCGGGCCTGGCAGATCCACGGCGTCGAGCTGACCGACATGCCGCACGAGATCGCCGACATGCGGCCCGACGGGGCGATTCCCGGTCCGGCGGCCGGCACGGTCTACCTGCCGTTCTGGCAGCTCGACCCCGCGGGCGCGAGCCCTGCCGCGCTTGCCTGGGCGCCCGCCTTCCGCTACCGGCGACTCAAGACGCTGCACGACCTGGCCGCGCGGCTGACCGCGAAGCCCCCCGCGTACCGGCCATGGACCGGCGAGCGGCCCGCTGCGCACGGCTGCTTCTACGACGCCGAGGACGCCGCGCTGCTGGCGCGCTTCGCGGCGGCGGGCCTGCGCCGATCGCCCCGCGACGTGAAGGCGGCCGCGGAGGCCGAGCTCTCGTTCACCGGCGCCCGCCTCACGTGGCTTCCATTCCGGCGCGAGTCCCAGTCGCTCCTCGATCCCTCCACCGGGCTCGCGCTCCAGGAGGCACTCCTTGGCTAGACGATCCGCGCAACCCCACCAGTCCGGAAGCACCACCGGGAGCACGACGCGCTCCCCACGCATCGGGCGCCTCGTACGCGTCACGCTGCTCGTCGTGCTCGCCGCGGCGGTCTCCGTGGTGGGCTATCACGCGCTCCGCTTCGTCCGCTCGTGCACCACCCTCGACGGCGCGCGCGAGGCGATCGAGACCCACGTGAGGGGCAAGCAGGTGCGGCGGATGGCGCGGGTGCTGAAGACCGCCGATCGCGAGATCCTGGCCGCGCGCACCGCGGTGCGGGTGACCGCGCTGGCCTGCGGCCCGAGCCTGCTGGGCGGGATGACCTGTCGCGCGCGTTACGTGGTCAACGGCCAGAGCGTGGGAATGGAGGCGGCCGACCACTACTTCCGGGTCGACTACGCCCTGCTGGCCGGGTGGCAGGCGACGAGCGTGGCCGAGACGTCCGGGCTGCGCTACTCGTTGACGCCCTGTCGCTGCTCGTGGGCCGCCGACGGCCGATAGCCGTGATCGCGGGCCGTCCGGGGCCGCGGATGCCCATGGACCTCGTGCCGCGCGGGCGCCCGTCTCGCCAGCTTGCGCGCCCAGTCCCCCGCGCCCTTCCGTGAGCCGATGAGCGGGAACACCTCCCGCACCAGCCCCTCGTACTCCTCGACGGTACGTCGGTAGATGTCGAGCCCCGGTACCAGGTGGAGATCGACCGTGCTCGGCGGCACGGCCGGCGGCAGGATCGAGACGTGGACGGCCTGGAAGCACGAGCGGCCGAGCTCGGGCCGGTCGGTCACCAGGATCTCGTAGAGCTCGGGCCACTGCAGCGCGACCTCGGGCGAGCGCGGGGGTGTTTCGCGGCCGAGATACTCGTCGAGGTCGGCGCAGTACTTCACCTCGACGGCGAGCAGCAGGTACGATCGGTGGCCCAGGCTCGGCTCGTCGAGCGCCTTCCAGACCACGAAGTCGGGCACGCTCTGCCCCGTGCGCATGAGCGCGGACACCTGGGTCTCGCGGGCCACCCGCGCCACCATGTACTGCGCGCGCTTGAAGATCCCCTCGACCAGCGCCTCCGCCATCCGGCCTTTCAGCAGATTGATGTCATCCATGGCTCAGCGCTGGGTGTCCGAGATCCGGGTGGCCAGGGCGCGCAACCGGTCGAGCGTCTCCGGGCGGAGCATCGCCGCGAAGCCGGCCGGGTCGGACTTGGCGCGGTCGAGCGCCGCGCTCAGCTGTCGCGGGTCGCCGCCGGTGCTCCGCGCGAGGTCCGCGAAGACCTCGGCCGCGAGCCCGTAGACCTCCTGGGCGAGCTGGGAGGACCCCGCCATGCCCTGAACCTGCCGGTCGACCGCGGCGGCGTTCGGGTCGGTGGCGAGGATCTGGCCACGGGCCGCCGGGTCCGCCAGCATCCGGAGCGTCGCGGCGAGCGCCTCCGCGGCGGCCGGGTCGAGCGTTTGCGCGGGAAGCCGCGTGGCGGGAAGCACGAGCAGGGAGAGCGCGATGAGCAGGGCGGTGGCGAGTCGTTTGATCATGCCGTCCGGGAAGAGCAAGAGTCGGACCACCAGCGGCGCTCGGGAATCATCGAGAAATTCCGGAGTTGGCCGCGGCCGGTGCCGCTCCGCTGACGACCGGTGTCAGGCGACGGCGCTTTCGTGGACACGGCTTGACCATCGGGCCCCGCCGGAGAATAATCGCCGCGCACTTCCACCCCCTGCGCGCGAGGAGAACGCGATGCCGACAGCTCATCGGGAAGAGATCTGGGTGCCGGGTATGCCGGAGCCCATCAGCCACTTCGTCCACGTGGTCCGCGCCGGGCGGCTCGTGTTCGTCTCCGGCTGCGTGGCGAGCGACGACCAGGGCCGCACGGTCGGCGGCAGCGATATCGTGGCCCAGACCCGCCAGACCCACGAGAACATCAAGCGCTGCCTGGCCGCGGCGGGCGCCACCTTCGCCGACGTCTGCAAGGTGACCGTGTTCCTCAAGAACGTGGCGCACCGGGAGGCGGTCAACACGGTGCGCAAGGAGTACTTCGGCAAGAGCCGGCCCGCGAGCACCCTGATCGAGATCTCCCAGTTCGTTCGCCCGGACCTCCTCATCGAGATCGAGGCGACCGCGGTCCTGCCCGAGAAGAAGGCGGGCGCGCCGCGGCGCAAGGCGCGCGCGAGCGCTCCCGCCCGGAAAGGGCGCCGCCGCCGCTGAAGGCTCAGCCGGCCGCATCGCGGGCCTGCTCGCGCAGGGTGCGCTTGACGATCTTGCCCGAGGCGGTCTTGGGCAGAGCGGGCACGAAGCGCACCGCGCGCGGCGCCTTGTAGACCGCCATCTGGGCGCGGCACCACTCGACGAGCTCGCGCTCGGTGGCGCGCGCCTCCGGCTGCCGCACCACGAAGGCGAGCACGTCCTCGCCGCGGTAGGCGTCGGGAACGCCCACCACGCCGACCTCCGCCACCGCGGGGTGCCGGTACATGATCGCTTCCACCTCGGCCGGGAAGACGCTGTAGCCCGAGGCCTTGATCATGTCCTTCTTGCGCTCCTCGATCGTGAAGTAGCCCTCTTCGTCCGCGCGCCCGATGTCGCCGGTGCGAAGCCACCCGTCCTGGATCGCCTCCGCGGTCGCGTCGGGCCGCCGCCAGTACCCCTTGGTGACCATGGGCCCCCGCACTGCGATCTCGCCCGACTCGCCCAGGGGCAGCTCGGTCGTGCCGTCCTCGAGGCTCACGATGCGCACGCCGGTGAACGGCATCGGCACCCCGACCGTGCCGTAGCGCGGCCGGTGCGGCGGATTCGAATGGCTGGGCGCGGTGGTCTCGGTGAGCCCGTAGCCCTCGATCAATTGATGCCCGGTGATGGCTTCCCAGCGCCGCGCGATCTCGGGCGGCACCGGCGCGCCGCCCGAGGTGCAGAGACGCAGCGAGCCCAGATCGTACTCGGGAGTCCTCGGGTGGTTCACGATCGCCACGTTGATGGTGGCGATCAGGGTCGTGATCGTGCAGCGGTACTGCTGGATGGCGCGCAGCGCGGTCTCCACGTCGAAGCGGTGCAGGGCCACCAGGGTCGCGCCGGCATAGGCCATCATGTTGAGCTGCACTTCCATCCCGGTGATGTGGAACCACGGCACCACTCCCAGCATCACGTCGGCCGGGGTGAAGCCGAAGAACGCGCGCATCAGCTCGCAGTTCGCGGTGATGTTGCCGTGGGTGAGCTCGGCGCCCTTGGGCGCGCCCGTCGTGCCCGAGGTGTACTGGATCAGCGCGGTGTCGTGCTGCGCGCGCGGCTCCGACGACTGCAGCCGAGCCGGGGCCGCCGCGATCGCCTCGAACAGCTCGAGGCCCGCCGCGCGCCCGGCCACCGGGCCGGCCACCTCCTCGAGCAGGGACGGAGGCGGTGGCAAGCTCGGCCGCTCGGGCAGGTAGTCGCGATACCCGACCAGCGCAACCACCTCGACCGGGGTGTCCGCGCGGACCGACTCCACGATCTCCCGGCCCGCATGGGCGGCCACGAGCACCCGCGCGCCCGAATCCTCCAGCTCGTGCTGGAGCTCGATGGCCTTGTGCATGGGATTGAGCGGGACGGTGATGGCCCCCGCCTTGAGGGCACCGAAGTGAGCGATCGCGAACTGGGGGCAGTTCTCGAGGTACAGCGCGACCCGGTCGCCCGGTCCGATCCCGCGGGCGCGGAGCCAGCCCGCGAAGCGATCGCTCGCGTCGTCGAGCTCGGCGAAGGTGATCTCGCGCCCGTAGAACACGATGGCGGGGCGGCGCGGGGCGCGCGCCGCGCTGGCCTTGAGGAACGTGGTGATCGACTCGCCGGGGAGCCGGATGCGGGCCTCGTCGAGGCCGGGCGGCCAGTGCTTCTGCCAGATCCGGTTCATGGTCCCGTGCCGGATACTACACGCGTTTGACACGAGCGGAGGCGACCGGTAGCATCCGGCCCGACCGATGAGTCCGCTCCGCATCCGGCTCGGGCCGCTGGCCTTCACCGCGCGCTGGGAAGAGGCGGCGGCGCCCCGCACCTGCGCCGGCTTCCGCCGGCTCCTGCCTTATCGCCAGCGCATCATCCAGGCGCGCTGGAGCGGCGAGGCGGGCTGGATCCCGCTCGGCGATTTCGACCTCGGGGTGGGCGCGGAGAACGCGACGAGCGAGCCCGCGCCCGGCGCGCTGCTCTTCTATCCCGCTGGGGTCAGCGAGACCGAGATCCTCTTCCCGTACGGTCGCGCGCGCTTCGCGAGCGTGCACGGCCCGCTGGCCGGCAACCACTTCCTCACGATCGACGAGGGGCGCGCGCACTTGCCCGAGGTGGGCCGCCTCCTCTGCTGGGAAGGCGCCCAGGACATCACCTTCGAGGCGTAGCCACCGGCGGGCCCACCGGCTCCGGCTTCGCCCGCCAGCTCCGCGCCATCTCCTCGCCGCGCGCGAGCTGCTCGGGGTTGAGCTGCGCCTTGATCGTGTCCCGCGCCAGGCGTGCGGTGTCCGCCTCCTTGCCGAGGAGGCTCCGGGCCGCGACGCTGAACCACTGGTAGGCCAGCACCGGATCGCGCGCCACCCCCTGGCCGTTGGCGTAGCGCACACCCAGGTTGAACTGGGCGAAGGCCACGCCCTGCTCGGCGGCCCGTCGGTACCACTTCACGGCTTCCGCGTAGTCGCGGGTGACGCCGTCGCCGTTGGCGTAGCGCAGGCCGAGCTGGTACTGGGCGGGCGCGATCCCCTGCTCGGCCGCGAGCCGATACCAGTACACGGCCTGCTCGTTATCCTGCGCGACGCCTTCGCCGGTGGTGTAGCGCAACGCGAGCTGGTACTGAGCGGTGGCGCCGCCACGGTCGGCCGCGCTCCGCAGCAGCAGCGCGTCGCGCGTGCCGCCCGGGATGGTCAGCCGGCCTTCCGCGCGCAGCTCGTCGAGCGCGCCCTGGGCGGCGCGATTGCCCTGCGCGGCGGCGCGGCCGTACCAGTCGGCGGCCTGCAGATCGTCGCGATCCACGCCGCGACCGTAGGCGTAGAGGAAACCCAGGCGGAACTGGGCCTGCACGTCACCCTGCTGCCCGGCGCGGCGATACCAGGCGACGGCCTCAGCGGGATCCGGCGGCAGCCCCTGCCCGCGCTCGTGCATGAAGCCGACGAGGAACTGGGCGGCGGCGTCGCCGCCGTCGGCGAGGGGACGCCACTCGCGGTAGGCGGTCGCATAGTCGGCGCGGCTGTAGGCGCGGCGACCGTCCTCGAACCCGGCGTGGGCGACGCCCGCGGCCAGCAGCAGCGCGAGGGCAGCCGGCCCGAGGACCGCGCGCGGTCGGGTTACTTCCAGCGCACCTGCACCTTGATCTTGGGGTACTCCGGCTCCTTGCCCTCCACGTCCACGACGCGGAGCACGCCGTCGCTACTCTCGAGCAGGAGGTTGTTGTTGGAGAAGCCCACCAGCTTCCCCCACGCCTTCGGAAGGCTGACCTCGTACCGGGCCGGCGTCTGGGCGTCCACCGCGGCCGGGCGCAGCTGACCCTGCCAGAGGTGGGCGGCGATGGCCACGAGGGCGAACGCGATCACGGTGAGCACACCCTTGACGTATCGGTCGGTGAGCATGCGATCCTCCTCGGCGTCGAAGGCCGGCGCTAGAGCAGCCCGGGCACGAACGCGTCGCGGCCCCGCACGTAGGTGGCCTGGCGCTGAGCCGCGTTCCGGTTGATCAGCGGACGCATGTACATGGGATGGGTCGCACAGCGAACCTCGTGTTCGATCTCCGAGAGACGCCGGCCGCTTTCCGGGTCGGCGATCACCTGGAAGCGGTACTGGTACGGATTGCTCTCCTCGGTCAGGAGCCCGTGCTCCACCAGCCACGCGTGCGGGCCCGAGAAGTCCGAGATGTAGACCGCGACGTGATGGCCGTCGTAGGGAGCGATCGTCGCGTCGGTCTCGCGGAACACCATCTCCTGGCGGTTGCCGACGCTGATGCGCGCGGCCTGGCCGGCGTCGTCCTGGCTCACCGCGGCGGTGGCCTTGAGCGCGGTCTTGTAGAAGGACGCGATGCCCGCGGCCGCGCCGCGCGCCACCGGCACTTCCACCCGCGAGATCCCGAGCGTCATGTCACCGTACTCGGGCGCGGGGCCCACGCAGCGGAACTGGTTGCCCCACGGGCACGTCACCGCCACGTGCTTGTCGCGCATCTCGTAGGCGAACCGGGTGGCCGCGAGCGGCTCGCGCACCGCGGCCAGGCGCCGCATCAGCGCGTCGAGATCCGGGACTACCATCTCCACGTGGCCCTGCAGCACGTTGGGCGCCCCGGTGGGCAGGTGGAACTGGGTCTGGCCCGCGTTCGCCCACATGTTCTCCACGCTCACCATCAGGTAGGGATCCCGCGTGAGCCCGAGCCCCGCGATGTAGAACAGCGTGGCCGCGTGCTGATCCGGCACTCGCACGTTCACGTGCTCCAGCAGCAAGATGTTGCCGAGATCCTGCTCCCGCCGATCGTACGTCATCCCCGCCATGGCCCCGGCCCTCCCCGGCCTGGGGGCAAGCATACTACGCTCGGCGGGCCACCCGCACCCCCGGGTTCGACACCGCGCCCGCCTCGTCGGAGGCCAGCCAGTGGCCGAGCCGGATGAGCGCTCCGCCCAGCGCGGGGCCCACCCCCCGCGGCCCGGTCCGGGCCGTTCTGATCAGGGCCGCCTGCGCGCTGGCCGCGCGCAGATCGGCAAGGCGTCCCGCCGCGATCTTCTCGGTCGCGTAGAGATTGAAGTCCATGGTCGCGCTCCGCCCCTAGGCCGCCCGGCTGAGCCGGTCGGCCGGGCGCGCCGTACCCACGACCCGGCCGCGCTGCCGGGGGCGCGCCACCTGCGGGATCAGGACCAGGCGAAGCCGCGGTGGATCCTGCCGATCGAGCCGGCGGAAGACGTCCTGAGTGAGCCGGGTGATGACGCCGACCGTGGCCTCGCGTTCGAGCGGCAGCCGCATCGAGACCGTCCACTCCCCGGACAGGCTCCGCGTGACGTCGGGGGCCGCCACGGCGCCGAGCTCACGGTGGATGGCCTCGGTCAGCACGATCTGCCGGGCCACCCGCTCCTCCCGGCGCCGCTGGATGCGCCGACTCAGGTCGAGCAGGGCCCACACCGCCAGGAATGGAAGCAACGCGATCATGATCGTGGTCTCCGTCTCCAGGTTCATCGCTCTCTCCTCCGGTGATGATTGCCGTCTCTTCGTGGAGTGAGACCCCGGGAGCGGAGCGGTGTGAAACGGCGGAGCGCGATGCGGACGGATCAGGCCGGGAGCGGATGCAGATCGGGCCGGCAGCTGGTGCACGGCGCGAAGCCGGCGGCCTCGGCCCGGTCCCGCGTGCCGAACAGCGTGAGCTCGGACAGCGGCTTGGAGAGGAGCGAGCCGCAGGTCGGCACGCAGTACTCACGGTCGCCGGTGACCATCGTGTACATTGCCTCCCGGTCCACCTTGAAGTCGTTCCGCGCGGCGACCGTCTTCACACCCTCGACCGCGAGCAGGCGCTGCTTGAGCTCGACGCGACGGCCCGCGTAGCCGGTGAGCGCGCCGGACCCGCCGATCACTCGGTGGCAGGGGATGACGATCGGGAGCGGGTTCCAGCGCAGCGCCTGCGCGACCGGCCGCACCGCGGAGGGCGCCCCGATGCGCGCGGCGATCCCCGCGTAGGAGGTGACCGCGCCGTAGGGCAGCGCGGCGGTCGCCTCGAGCACGCGCCGCTGAAAGTCGCTTCGCATCCGCCGCAGGTCGAGCGGCCAGTCGAGCCGCGCGCGCCGGCCCTCCAGATAGTCCACGAGCTCCGCCCGCAGTCCCTCCGTCGCCGTGAGATCCTCGACCGCGTCCTCGCCGAGGAGCCGTCGCACGTGCGCGGACAGCGCGCCGTCCGCGGGGAGGTACTGCACCAGGGCCACCCCCTGCTCGGAGCGGCCGATGAGGATGCGTCCCAGCGGCGACGGGAAGATCCCGAAACCCACCAGGCGCGAGCGCAGGTCCGAGAGCCGCGAGGCGAGCTGCGCGCGCGCGAGGGTCGCGTCGTCGTCGCGGAGCGGCGCGCGCCGCAGCGTGTCCATCATGCCCTCGAGGGCGCGGTAGTTCGCGAGCTCCTCCCGGCAGAGGCCGCAGGTGGCCACGTGGGCTTCCACGCGCCCGGCCGCGGCGGTTTCCGCCTCACCGGCGGCGACGCTCAGGAGGTCCGGCTCGATCGCGCGGCACAGGGGATGCTGAGGGCTCATGACCGGGACTCCATTTCGAGCGGGAGATGACCGTCGAGACTCCGCCGCACCTTGCGGAGGGCCTGGAAGACGTGGGCACGGGCGCTCTCCTCCGAGCAGGAGAGGCTCGCCCCGATCTCCGCGTATTCGAGCTCGTGCATTTTCCTCATGATGAACGCCAGCCGCTGCTTGCCGGGCAGCTCGCCCACCGCCCGCTCCAGCCGATCGCGCGCCTCCTCGACCATCACGTGGCCGTCGGTCCGATCCGGCGCGTCCGGCCTCATCTCCATCGCGGCGGCCGCGTAGGCCCGGCGCCGCCGACCCTGCGCGCGGAAGTGATTGCGGCCCAGGTTCGTGGCGATCGTGAAGAGCCACGCCCGCACGTTCGACCCCGGCGGCAAGGCGCGGTACGCCCGGAACGCGCGAAGAAAGGTCTCCTGCGAGAGATCGTCGGCGTCGCTGCCCCGCGCCGTGATCCGCAGCAGGTAGCGCCGGATCTCTGCGTGGTGAGCTCCCACCACCGCCTCGAACGCGTCCTCTGCCATCACTCTACCCATGAGACACCGCGGCCGGCCGGGTGTGAAACGCCCCCCGGGACGCCCTAACCCCCCGTCCCGACGCGCGTCTTGAGCGTGGCCGCCTGCTGCTCCCGGACGAAGCGGACGGCGGTCACCGTGCTCACGGCCAGGCTCATGGCCACCGAGACCAGCAGGGTGGCCACCAGGGTCAGCAGCACCGCCCGCTGGCTCTCCAGGATCTGGCGCACCGAGGCCGCGAGGACCAGGTCCACCTTGAGGGTGGGCATCACCGCCCGGGTGAGCAGCCATTCCTCTTCGCCCAGCGAGGCGAGGCCGTCGGTCCGGCGCCGACTCAGCTCCTCCACGAAGGGATGGTCCTTCCAGTCCTCCTGGGTGAGCTGGCGGCTCTTCCGGTCGAGGTAGATGGCCTGCTTGCCCGCGTCAATCATGACCAGCCAGCCCCCAGGGCCCGCCTGCTCGAGAGTCTCCATGGAGGCCTGCAGCCGGATGCTCCCGATCAGGTACGCCACGATCTGCTCGTCCAGCTGGATCGGCACCGCGGCGCCCACGATGAAATCGCGGGAGGCCCGGCCGAAGATGATGCCGGACACCGCGGGGCCCCGGACACGGATGGCCTCCTGCAGCAGGGGCCGATCCGCGTAGCGCAGGTCGAGGTTGGAGGCCCCGTCCGGCCCGGTGATCGGACTGAAGGCGAGGGGCCGGCCGTCGGGCGACACCACGAAGAGGGTCTGCATCTGCAGCAGCGCCCGCATCGCGTCGATCTCGCGCTGGAGCGCGCGCGGCTCGTGGGAGGCCCAGCTCTGGGCGAAGTAGGCGGCGAGCGGCCCGAGGGTGTCGAGCTTGTCCCGCGCCTGCGCGTCGGCCAGCCGCGCGAGCACCCGCACCACGTCCTGGCGCTGGGCGCGCGCGTCCTCGATCGCCTGCGGCTTGAGCCGCAGGGTCCACGCGAGCCCCACCACCAGCAGGGCCACGATGGACACCACCGCCCACGTGGAGAGCAGGAAGAACAGGTGCGACCAGCGTAGCCCTGTCAGGGCGCCCCCAAGCATGTCGGCCGATGATACCGCGCTTGACAGGGCCACCGCCCCACCGCATCATCGGGCGCGCAGCGCTGCGTCCCACCCGGAGGAAGCATGGCGGACGGCGTCAAGATCGACACGGTGCGGTCCGGCTCGAGCGGAGTGCTCGGCCGCTCGCTGAACAGTGCCCGACACCAGCACTTCGTGCTCGACTCGCCGTCCGGCCCCAACGAGGCGATCACCAACGGCGAGGCCTTCCTGGCCGGCATCTCGTCCTGCGGGGTGACCCTCATCGAGAAGCACGCCCACGACACCGGGGTGCCCCTCCGGAGCATGGAGGTGGTCATCGAGGGCATCCGCAGCAATGCGGCGCCCAACCGCTTCCAGGCCATCCACGTGACGTTCGAGATGCGCGGGGTGGACGCGGCCGCCGCGCAGGCGCTGGTCGAGACGTGGCGGGACCGCTGACCCCTCTATCGCACGGTCGCGGTGGCGACCGAGGTAAAGGTGGACGTCACCGCCGTTCCCTAACTTCAGCCAGAAGGAGATCCCCGTGAAAGCCGCCGTCCTCTACAAGGCCAATACTCCGCTCGAAGTGGTCGACCTCGCCCAGGAAGGGCCGAAAGCCGGCGAGGCGCGCGTGAAGGTGAAGGCCGCCGGCATCTGCCACAGCGACTGGCACATCATGAACGGGGACTGGACGCCGCCCCTGCCGATGGTGCTGGGCCACGAAGCGGCCGGCATGGTCGAGGAGGTCGGGCCGGGCGTCACCAACGTCAAGCCGGGCGATCACATCATCTTCTCGTTCCGCCCGCAGTGCGGCCACTGTCTCTACTGCTCGATGGGCCGCTCGATCCTCTGCGACGGTCACGCCTCGCCGCGCTGGGGCATGCTCGACGGCACCTTCCGGCTCAAGCGGAACGGGCAGGACATCTTCCAGATGGCGCGCATCGGCACCTTCTCCGAGCAGGTGGTGTGCCCGGCCGAGATGCTGGTGCCGATCCGCAAGGAGATGCCGTGGCCGCAGGCCGCGCTCATGGGCTGCTGCGTGCCCACCGGCGTCGGCGCGGTCACCCGCTGCGCGCAGGTGGAGGCGGGCGCCTCGGTGCTCGTCATCGGCTGCGGCGGGGTGGGGCTCAACGTGGTGCAGGGCGCGAAGCTGGCCGGGGCCGGCATCATCGTGGCCGCCGATCTGCTCGACAGCAAGCTCACCTACGCCAAGGACTTCGGCGCGACCCACACCATCAACGCCAAGAACGAGAACGTGGTGGATCGGGTGCGCGAGCTGACCCAGGGCCGCGGGGTGGACTATGCCTTCGACGCCATCGGGGGCGAGGCCACCACGCTGCAGATCGTGGAAGGCGTCCGGCCGGGCGGCACCGCGGTGATCGTGGGCATGGCCGCGCTCAACGTGCGGGCGCCGATCACGCCCTACAACATGGCGCTCCAGGAGAAGACGATCAAGGGCACGATGTACGGCTCGGTGCGGCCCAACCTCGACTTCCCGAAGCTGGTGGATCTCTACCTCGACGGGCGGCTCAAGATCGACGAGCTGGTCAGCCGCACGTACAAGCTCGACGAGATCAACGAGGGCTTCACCGCGCTGCGGACCGGTCAGGTCGCCCGCGGCGTGGTCGTCTTCAACTGACCTCGGTCGTCCAGAGCGCGGCCCGGCGCCTGCTGCGGTCGCTGGGGCGGTGGCTCAACCGCCGCCCCCGCGGCCCCATCGCGCCCCCCGCGGCCCTCGAAACGGTACTGGTGGGCGACGACTCCCCCGCCGCGCTCACCCGGCTGCTGTGCGGCCGCGACAACGCGGCGCGGGAGGCGGCCCTGCCCCGCTACCTGCAATATCGCGGCATCGCGTTCTCGCGCCATCGCTTCATCCGTCCCGAGGGCCGGGGCGATACCTTCGCGGTCGAGCTCGGTGAGGGCCCGCGCGTGCTGGTGCTGTGCGCGCATCACGACGCGGTCCCCGGCAGCCCAGGGGCCAACGACAACGCGGCCGCAGTCGGCATCCTGCTCCACCTGATTCCGCGCCTGCCCGCCCGGATCCCGCGCGGCTGGCGGGTGCGCCTGCTCTTCACCGCCGCGGAGGAGATCGACTACCTGGGCGCGCGCGCCTACGTGGAGGACACACCGCTCAGCGACGTCGCGGGAGTGCTGAGCCTCGAGCTGTGCGGGATCGGCGACACGGTGGTGCTCTGGGACGTGGGCGAGCCCACCCCGTTCCTCGCCGGCGTGACCGCCGCGCTGGAGCCCGCCGGGGGCGCCCGTGAAGCGGGCTATCAGAGCGTCGGGCGCATCCCGGTCTTCGGCAGCGACCACCGGGCCTTCGCGGCGGCGGGCATCCCGGCCTACGGCTTCACCATGGTGCCGGCGGCCCACGCGGACGCGCTGCGCCGCTTCGTGCTGAGCCCGGTGCGCTCCAGCGTGCGAAGCTTGATCCGCCGCCCGCCCCCGTTCGACACCTACCACACGAGCGGCGACGCGCTCGAGACGCTCGAGCCCGCCGCCCTGCACCGCGCGGCCGCCGCCCTCACCGCCATCGTCTCCGAGCTCGACTAGCTCCTATCGAAGGGTGGCGATCCGCTTCTGCTCGATCAGGGCGAAGTCGATCTGGGCGCCCAGGCCGGGTGCGGTCGGCGCGTGCACCAGGCCGTGCGAGTCCACCTCGATGTCGCCGACGAGCCCGTACTTCTGCGCCTCCCCGGGCAGCAGCACCTCGAAGAACTCGCAGTTGCGGATCGCCATCGCCACGTGGAGGTTGGCCACGTTGTTGAGCGAGTTGCCCCCGTGGTGGATCTCGAAGTTCATGTGGAAGCCCTCGGCGAGGTGCGCGGTCTTCACGAGCGCCGAGATCCCCCCCTTCACCGCCACGTCGCCCCGCAGGTAGTCGGTCGCGCGGGCGACGAGCCAGGGCGCGTAGGCGGTGAAGCCGCCCGGCACGTACTCGGTGGCGAGGATCGGGATCGACAGGTGCTGCTTGAGCTTGACGTAGTTGTAGAGATCGTCGTCGGGCAGCGGATCCTCGTACCAGTAGTAGCCGAGCCGCTCGACCGCGCGGCCGACCCGGATCGCGGCCGGGTAGTCGTAGGCCCAGGTGGAGTCGAGCATCAAGGTGAAGGCGTCACCCACCATCCCCCGCACCGCCTCGCAGATCTCGATATCGAGCTTGGGATCGGTCGGCGGATGGATCTTGTAGGCGGTCCAGCCGGAGCCCTTGAAGCGCGCCGCCTCCTCCGCGTAGGCCAGCTTGGAGGGCAGCACCGCGGAGCTCGCGTAGGCGGGCAGGCGATCCCGGTAGGAGCCGAGCAGCCGGTGGATGGGCAGCCCGGTCACCTTGCCCGCGAGATCCCACAGCGCCACGTCCACCGCGCCGATCGCGCGCCACGTGGTCTGGCGGCTGCGCGAGAGCAGGGCCTGGTAGAGCCGCTCGCGATCGAGCGGGTCCTGATCCATCACGAGGGGCTTGAGCGCGCTCATCAGCGACTCGGCGTCGTACTGGGCGCCGCGGCTCGCCGAGCCCAGGAAGGCGTGGCCCTCCGCGCCCTCGTCGGTGCGGAGGGTGAGCAGGCCGAGCTGGCTCTGGCCGCCGAACTTCCCGGTATGCCGGCCATACGTGGTGGCGGGAATGTTGTCCCAGGCGAACAGCGTGAGCGTGACGTCGGTGATCTTCACGAGGCTCCTCCCGTTCTGCTAGATTCTGGCGGTGGCTGCTCCACCCGTTCCGCGCGACGGCGTCGTCCGGCTTTTCCGCGACCGCGGAGGGCGCAACGGCAAGACCGTGACCGTGATCCACGGCCTACCCGAGCGCGGGCGCGCGCTCGAGGCGCGCCTTTCCGAGATGAAGCGGCTCTGCGGCGCCGGCGGTACCCTGAAGGACGGGGTGGTCGAGATCCAGGGTGACCACCGGGAGCGCCTCGCCGCGCGGCTGCGCGCGCTCGGCTACACCGTGAAGCTGGCCGGCGGCTGAGCCGCTACTCGACTTCCTTCAGGCGCAGGACTTCCGGTCGGCCGTCCATGAACTCGCCCATCTTCCGGCCCAGCGCCTTGAAGTAGTCGCTGGCGCGGTGGGCCTCCACCGCCGCCTGGTCCGCGTAGCGCTCCATGAACACGTAGGTCTGGGGCGCCTCGCCGTGATGCAACGCGTAGAGCCGGCAGCCCGGCTCATTGGCGTTGACCTTGGCCACCAGCTCCTTGGCCACGGCCTCGAACTGCGACTCCATTCCGGGCTTCACCTTGATCGTCGCGACGACACCGAGCATCAGAGCCTCCGGGCGGTGTGCCCGCACCGGACACTCCCGCTGTTGATGGGATGACAACCTCCGGCATGATACGCCGAATTTTGTTGGTTTTCGGGCCCTCTCGGCCCACATCTATAGTGACACAATACAGGTATTTCAATAGGTTGGAGAGAGTGTCACCTGTGGAACGCGTCTTGCTCTAGGGCCTTGCATGAGAAATCGAGATCGCGTACACGGCCCCCGGGAGAGCGCAGCCAGGCAGCACGTCACCGATCCCCACCCCCCTGAGGTACGCCGGAAGCGTGGCCGCCCGAAGGGTAGCACCGGCATCAGCCGGCGCCACCCGGACTCGGTGCTGGCCGCGGAGATCGCCAAGTCGCCGCTCGCGACGGTCTACGCGAGCCACGACGGCGAGCTCTACCACGCCGTCTGCAAGCAGCCGCTCGAGTTCCAGGGCCGCCGCGCCCAGCTCGAGCTCGATTTCTACTGCCTGCGCTGCATGGAGCACGTCGCGCTCCCTCAGTTCGCGCTGAGCCGCATCCGCTTCGACCTGCCCCGGCCGACCGACGTCGAGCTGCCGGAGTGGGCTACGAGCATCGTCGCCTACCACTAGGCTCGTCCTTCTCTCCCGACTTCCCTGAAGGGCCCGGTCCAGCCGGGCCCTTTCCCGTCCCTTCCTCGCCATGGGATCATAGCCGCCTCGGAGGCGGCGTTGAAGATCGAAACGGTCGAGGATCCCGCCGACCCGCGCATCGCCGGATTCCGCGACGCGCGTGACGGCGAGTTGCGGCGGCGCGAGGGCCTGTTCCTGGCCGAGGGCCGTCTCCTGGTCCGCCGCCTGCTCGAGACTTCCCGCTTTCCCGTCCGGTCCCTGCTGGTGACACCGCCGGCGCTGGACGATCTCCGCGATCTGCTCGCCGCCGACGCCCCGACACCGGTTCACGTGGCGTCCGCCGCGACGATCCGCGCCATCGTCGGCTTCAAGTTCCATCGCGGGTGCCTGGCCTTGGGCGTGCGGGGCGAGCCGGTCACTCCCGCGAGCCTCATGGAGCCCGCGGGACCGCGGACGTTGCTGGCGCTCGAAGGCGTGACCGATCCCGACAACGTCGGGGCGGTGTTCCGGAACGCGGCGGCCTTCGGGGTGGCCGGCGTGCTGCTCTCGAGCCACTGCGCCGACCCGCTCTATCGCAAGGCCATCCGCGTCTCCATGGGCGCCACCCTCTCGCTGCCGTTCGCGCAGGCCCCGGACTGGCCGGCGACCCTCGCGGCGCTGCGCCACGCCGGATACCGGCTGGTCGCGCTCTGCCCCGGGGCGGAAGCGGAGGACATCGTCCAGGTCGCGGCCCAGGCCCCGCGCCGGCCGCGGCTCGCGCTCCTGATGGGCGCCGAGGGCACGGGCCTCAGCGGCGCGACGCGGGCCGCCGCGGACGTCGAGGTGCGCATCCCGATGGCCGCGGGGGTGGACTCGCTCAACGTCGCGGCGGCCTGCGGCATCGCCCTGCACCGGCTCGCATGATCGCCATCGGCACCTCCGGCTACAACTACCCGGAGTGGCGCGGCACCTTCTACCCGGAGAAGTTCCCGACCGGCAAGATGCTCCCGTACTACGCCGAGCGGTTCTCGACCGTGGAGGTGAACTACACCTTCTACCGGATGCCCAACGCCAAGACCATCGCGGGCTGGGTCGCGGAGACCCCCGCGGGCTTCTCCTTCACGCTGAAGGCACCACAGCGCATCACCCACTTTGCGCGGTTGCGCGACATCGGCGATCCGCTGCGCTACTTCCTCGACACCGCGGCCGGCCTCGGATCGAAGCTCGGCCCGGTGCTGTTCCAGCTCCCGCCCAACTTCAAGAAGGACCTGGTCCGGCTGGGCGGCCTGCTCGATCAGCTCCCCGCGGGCCTGCGCTGCGCGATGGAGTTCCGCCACGAGAGCTGGTTCGCGGACGACGTGTACGAGCGGCTCCGCGCGGCCAACGCCGCGCTCTGCGTGGCCGACACCGAGGAGGACACCACGCCGGTGGAGGCGACCGCGGACTGGGGCTACCTGCGACTGCGCGACCAGGGCTACACCGCGGCCGATCTCGAGGGGTGGGGCCGGCGGATCCAGGAGATGGGCGCACGCTGGCGCGATACGTACGTCTACTTCAAGCACGAGGAGGCCGGGACCGGCCCCGCGTTCGCCCGCCAGCTCCGGGAGCTGCTCGGCCAGTAGAGGGTTCGTGGTGGAGAGCCTCGATGCGCTCGAGCGCGGCGGCCATGTCGATGCCGTCGCCGAGGACGGGCGCCAGCGGATCCGCCATCTTGTCGAAGCGCGAGGGCAGGGTCTCGAGCGTGAAGCGCGCGGGATCGAGGCGCGGCGTCACCTCGTGCCACTCGAGCGGGCAGGAGGCGGGGGCGCCGGGTAGCGGGCGCAGCGAGTAGGGCGCGACGATGGTCTGCCCGTGCCCGTTCTGGCCGAAGTCGATGTAGACCTTGCCGCCCCGGTCCCGCAGCGGACGGGCCACCGTGGAGATCTCGGGCAGGGCCTCGACCCCCATCACCGCGAGCAGCCGGGCGAAGGTCCGGCACTGCTCGTAGGTGTAGCGCGCGGCCAGGGGCAGCAGGATGTGCAGCCCGGTGGCGCCCGATGTCTTCACGTAGCTCGGCAGCTCGAGGCGTTCCAGGATGCCGCGCAGGGCGAGGGCGACCCGGACCACGTCGGTGAACGGCGCGCCCTTGGGGTCGAGGTCGAGCACGAGCCAGTCCGGCCGCTCGAGCGACGGGACCCGCGACGCCCAGACGTGGATGAGCAGGGCCGCGCTGTTGGCCACGTAGCGCAGCATCTCGACGTCGTCCACGACGAGGTACGCGATGTCGCGCTCGGTGTCGCGCGAGTAGATACGCTCGGTGCGCACCCAGGCCGGCGCGAAGTCGGGCGCGTCCTTCTGATAGAACGACTTACCGGTGATGCCGTCCGGGTAGCGCGTGAGCACGAGCGGCCGATCCCGGAGATACGGCAGCATCAGCGGCGCCACCCGCTCGTAGTACGCGATCAGATCGCCCTTGGTGTAGCCCTCGGCCGGCCAGAAGACCTTCTTCACGTTCGTGGGCTTGAGCCGCGGCTCCGCCGCGGGCGGTGGGGGGGCTTGGGGGAGGAGCGGCGCCCGCTCCCCCCCAATCAGAACAGGATGCTCCGGTTGATCGGGCACCTCCGGTGGCTCGGGCTCGTCGCGCCGGCACTCGAGCGGCTTCTTGTCGTCTCGCAGCCCGATGAACGTCGGATGCCGTAGGCCGCCGTCGTCGGTCCAGTCGGTGAAGCGCACCTCGGCGACCAGGCGCGGCTCTACCCAGTGGTGGCCGCGGCCGGCGGGGATCGCGCCGCCTTCGAAGGGCGACGTCTTCCGCTCCAGCGCGCGCAGCCTCTCCGCGATCGCCGCGAGCCGCGCATCGTCGAAGCCGGTGCCGACCTTGGAGACGTAGACGAGGCGAGGCGCGGTGACGGGTCCGTCGTAGACACCCAGATGCAGCGCGCCGAAGTGGCCCCGCGAGCCCTGCGGATCCGTGTAGCCGCCGATCACGAACTCCTGGCGGCGCTGGCACTTGATCTTGATCCAGTCGCGCGTGCGCGCCCCCGAATAGACGCTCCGCGCCCGCTTGGCCACCATCCCCTCCAGGCGCTGCTCGGAGGCCACCTCGAAGAAGGCCTCTCCGTCCTCCATGACGTGATCGCCGTAGCGGACCGCGCCGAGCGACGGCACCAGGAGGCGCAGGCACTCCTTGCGATCGACGAGCGGCAGCTTGCGGAGATCGCGGTCGTCGAGCATCAGGCAATCGAAGAAGACGCCGAGCGCGGGGCGCTGGATGGCCAGCCGCTCGCTCTCGCGCGGATCGGTCAGCGCCATGCGCGGCTGCAGCCGCTGGAAGCTCGACCGTCCCGCATCGTCGAGGGCCACGATCTCCCCGTCGATCACGAAGGACTCGACCGGCAGCGTCCGCAGGGCGCGCACGACTTCCGGGTATCGCGAGGTGGTGTCCTGCCCGCTCCGGCCGTAGAGCTCGACGCGATTCCCGCGCCGCGAGGCGAGCACGCGCACGCCGTCGTACTTGATCTCGAAGAGCCACGCGGGATCCGAGAACGGCCGCTCGGCGAGGGTAGCCAGGGTGAAGGGCTGCCCGCGCGCGATCACCTCGCCGCGGGGCGCCCCCAGCGCGTCGAGGCGCGCCCGGATCGCGGCGAGGCGCCCGGAGGCGTTCGCCATCTCCTCGACGGTGAGCCCGGAGAGCACCGACTGCGGATAGCGCTCGGTCAGCTCGGCCGCGTCGGCCGGGAGGGCGGCGCCGTCGGCCTTCTTGAGCAGGAGCCAGTCCTTGTCCTTGCCCGACATGCGGGCGAGCGTCCAGCGCCCGCGCATCTTGTGGCCGAAGATCTCCACCTCGAGCTTGCCGCGCGCGAGCTGGACGAGCGGATCCTCGGGCTTGGTCGATCGGTACCAGCCGTGGTCCCACACGATGACCGACCCGGCGCCGTAGTTGCCGGGCGGGATCACCCCCTCGAAGTCCCCGTACTCGATGGGATGATCCTCGACGTGGACCGCGAGCCGCTTCTCCTCCGCGTGCGCGGAGGGCCCCTTGGGCACCGCCCAGCTCTTCAGCACCCCGTCCATCTCGAGACGCAGATCGTAGTGTAGCCGGCGCGCCGCGTGCTTCTGCACCACGAACAGCCGACCGCCGGTGGGGGGCCGCCCTCCGAACGGCTCGGGGGTGCGCTCGGGGTCGCGCTTCTTGCGGTACGTGGTGAGCTCGGGCCCAATACGTCGCCCCTTTCCGCCGCGTGCACCACCATCCCGTGCGGTTGCCATCGGAGTCTTGGAGCATAGCTGCCTGCGTGGTACTGTGCAAAGCCTCACGGTCATGGCGCCTCATTCACTCGGCTCCGGCACCATTTCCTTCGGGCTCGTCTCGATCCCGGTGAAGCTGTATACCGCCGCGTCGTCGGGCGGGGTCAGCTTCAACCTCCTCCACGCCAAGTGCGGCAGCCGGATCAAGCAGCAGACGTTCTGCCCGGTCGACAACGAAGTGGTCG